>Ga0302240_1000332_pt1 | contig 51190 bp, 41 predicted proteins | sample AAG_UR_His_MG_FD_193538 | JGI IMG/M metagenome (GOLD analysis project Ga0302240, IMG submission 193538) | Enriched activated sludge microbial communities from anaerobic digester in WTTP, New Holstein, Wisconsin, United States - AAG_UR_His | ecosystem: Engineered > Bioreactor > Anaerobic >... | reverse complement strand
ACCCTATAATTAATGTTAATGGGTGACTCGAGCTAAAAATCAATTTTCTCGAAAGCAAGTTATTGCAAATAGCGCGCAAAAAGGCTGCCGCAAAACTAAATTTACTAGTTTTGCAACAGCCCCTTCAATGAACGTTACATTCGATTCAAAAGTGTAAATTTACACCAAGCTCTGGCCCCAAATCAAAACCCGTCCGCGTCATCAAATCAAAACCTGTCCGCGTCACCAAATCAAAACCTGTCCGCGTCACCAAATCAAAACCTGTCCGCGTCACCAACTTGATAACCAGCTTGATAAAAACCGCCCAGATCCAGGGGAATCCGGGCGGCCCTCAAAATGATGAGATTGACGGTTTTAGTAGTCGCCTTGAAGCAGCATAGCGTCTGCGACTTTCATAAAACTGGAAATATTGGCACCTGCTACGAGGTCGTAACCAAAGCCGTATTGCTGAGCGGCTTCAACACAATCCGTATGAATGGTCATCATGATGTCCTTGAGGATGTTGTCCACCTCTTCGAAAGTCATGTTTTGGCGCATAGAGTTTTGAGTCATCTCAACAGATGAGATTGCGACGCCGCCTGCGTTGCTGGCTTTTGCAGGCGTGATCAGGATACCGTTTTGCTTGAGGTACTCGAGCGCTTCGTTCGTAGTAGGCATATTCGCACCTTCCGCCACTGCAATAGTTCCGTTCGCAACAAGCTTTTCAGCGATTTCCAGCGTAATGTCATTTTGAGTCGCGCAAGGGAACGCGATATCACATTTAACATTCCAGATATTTTCCCAACCTTCTACATATTGGGCTTTCGGATGTGTCTTGACGTATTCACTTATTCTTCCCTTCTTGACTTCTTTAAGATCAATCATGTAAGGGAGATCAATGCCTTCAGCATCATAAACATAACCGGAAGAGTCACTCATTGCGACGACCTTTATACCAAACTCTATAGCCTTTTGAGCGGCATAGAGCGCGACATTGCCAGAGCCGGAGATGACGGCGACTTTATCTTTCATAGGGATATTGTGGTGATCAAACATAGCTTTCGTCAAATAAAGCAGCCCATAACCGGTTGCTTCTGTTCTGACAAAAGAACCGCCGTATTGAAGATGCTTGCCAGTGAGAACGCCGCCTTCATAAGCGCCGCGAATTCTCTTGTACTGACCATAGAGGAAACCAATTTCTCTTGAGCCTACACCAATGTCCCCAGCCGGAACGTCAACGTCAGGACCGATATGTCTGTAGAGCTCTGTCATGAAGCTTTGGCAGAAACGCATAATCTCTTTGTCGCTCTTTCCTTTTGGATCAAAATCCGATCCGCCTTTACCGCCGCCAATCGGTCTGCCTGTCAATGTGTTTTTGAAGGTTTGTTCGAAGCCCAGGAATTTGAGAATACTAAGGTTAACAGTAGGATGGAAGCGAAGTCCGCCTTTATAAGGACCACGTGCACCGTTGAATTGAATTCTAAAACCACGGTTGATGATTAATTCGCCTTTGTCATTCACCCAAGGCACTCTGAAGATGATCGTTCTCTCAGGTTCAGTCATTCTTTCAAGAATGTTCGCTTCTACATAATCCGGTCTTTGTTCAATGACCGGGGCAATGGACATAAACACCTCTTCAACTGCTTGTATGAATTCCGGCTCGTTTGCGTTTCTCTTTTTCACATTTGCAAGTGCCTTTTCAACATAATTCATTTTATAAAACCTCCATTCAATTTTACGTATCCGACGTTGTATAATTATCACTCGAATACTGCTTGATTAGTTATTGATTTTAATAGTGAAACACGAATAAGTCAATAGAGATTTGACAGAATACTTTGTCTTTTTGAAGGTACACGTCCTCAAAACCCTTGAAATTGAGTCGTTTTTAAAAACAACGTTGAAAACATGACGCACGTTTTCTTATTTTTTTAGAAATCCAAATAATTGTATACGATAATGCATAAACGCAATTATATTCGTAGGTCGAATTATCTAATAATTCAAATTATGAAATTTGCAATTTTATAATATTCATTTTTTCAGCGTGATTGTATAAACAATTTGAAATCAGCGGCATCCAGGTGCCCAATTTTATTATAAAATCTCTTTTCGCGTATTTTATAAAGTTGAAATCCAGAAACAAAAAATCCGAACGTTATCTCTTTAACAGATTTAACGTTCGGATCGATGCCGCACAGCGGCACTTTTCAATTTTTTCAACAAGCCTTCAACAATTCTGCCTAATCTTCGAGAAAACTCCGGCAAATATCCGCTATCGCTGTAAATCGACAGAAAAACGACTTGATTTCCCAAATCTATTTCTTACTTCGAATCGCGCTTTCCAACAATTCGGTGACCAATTTAGGATTGGCTTTACCTTTAGTCTTCGCCATAACTTGACCCACTAAAGATTGAAATGCCTTATCTTTACCATCCAAAAATTCAAGAACAGCTTTCCAATTCGCTTCAACGACCTCAGTGACGACCGGCTTTAAAAACTCCGGATCACTAATCTGCTTAAGATCCTGGGCATTAATGATCATATCCGGATGCCCTCCGACCGTCCACATAAAAGAAAGAACCTTCTTTCCAATGCCCATATGGATGGTTCCATCCTCAATGCGATTCACCAAGTCTCTTAGATCTGCTGCATCAAAAGCCGGCACGCTTTCTTCCCCTTCCTGATCACCCAGAAGCCTGAAGATCTCTGTCGTCATGATATTGGAAAGGAGTTTGACGTTGCTGCAGCCTATTGCAGCCTGTTCAAAATAGTCTGCGATAGCTCTGGAGGATACCAACTGTTCTGCATCATAGGCACTAAGTCCATAGTGCTGGATGTAATGGGCTTTTCGCTCATCCGGCATCTGCGGAAGTTCCAAAGTCAAATTGGAGATCCTTTCACTTGAGACGACAATAGGCATCAGATCCGGATCCGGGAAATACCTGTAATCATGCGCGTCTTCCTTCGTCCTCATGGAAATTGATTTTCCCGCGGTCTGATCCCAACGCCGCGTCTCCTGAACGACCTTGCCTCCGGAAGTGACCAGGGCAATCTGCCTCTGAGCCTCATGCTCAATGGCCTTCTGAATAAAATTGAAGGAATTCAGATTTTTCATTTCCGTTCGGATGCCATATTCCGAGCTGCTGCGCTGTCTGACCGACAAGTTGACATCGCATCGAAAGGCACCTTCGTTCATTTTGCAGTCCGAGATCCCCGCGTAAATCAGGATCGCCCTGAGTTTCCTCAGGTAAGCCTCCACCTCCTGCGCGCTTCGGAAGTCTGGTTCTGAGACAATTTCAATTAACGGGACTCCGCCGCGGTTATAATCAATCAGCGTTCCTTCACTATCGTGAATCAATTTTCCGGCATCCTCTTCAATATGAATGCGGGTGATGCCAATCCTTCTGGTCTCACCACGCACCTCCACATCAATGTAGCCTCCATGGCATAGCGGCAGATCATATTGACTGATTTGGTAAGCTTTTGGAAGATCCGGGTAAAAATAGTTCTTTCTGTCCTGCTTGCCATACGCCGTGATCTCGCAGTTGGTCGCTATACCCGCTTTTATAGCGGCGTCCACTACTTTCTCATTCAGCACCGGAAGCGCCCCAGGAAGTCCGAGACACACCCTGCAAACCTGCGTGTTGGGCGGTGCGCCAAAAGCCGTTGAACAGCCGCAGAATATTTTAGTCGACGTCTTGAGTTCCACGTGCACCTCAAGCCCCATGACCACTTCAAAGTCCTTAGCCGTCATGTCGCCACCCCCCAACCGATTGTTCAAAGGTATACGCTGCACGAATCAGTGTCTTCTCATTAAAAGGCTTTCCTATCAGCTGCATGCCAATAGGCATTCCGCCAGAGTCCTTACCGCAGGGTACTGAAATGGCCGGAACGCCAGCGATATTGATAGGCACCGTATAGATATCCTCCATATACATCTCCAGCGGGTCTTTGCTTTTCTCCCCCAACTTCCAGGCAGTGGTAGGCGTCACAGGCGACAAGATCAGGTCATAGGTCCTGAATAAATCGCTGAATTCTTTGCGGATCAAACCTCTGACTTGCTGGGCCTTTTTGTAATAGGCGTCATAATAGCCCGAGCTTAAGGCATAGGTACCCAATAAAATCCTGCGCTTGACCTCTTTCCCGAAGCCCTGGCTTCGCGTTTTGACATACAAGTCCCTCAGATCCTCAAAGTCATCTGCCCTATAGCCATACTGCACGCCGTCAAACCTCGCCAGATTCGACGAAGCCTCTGCAGAGGAAATCAAATAATACGCAGGGAGCGCGTATTCCATAGTCGTAACGCTGACTTCGTCCACATCTGCACCAAGCAGTTCAAAACGCCGCGCCGCTTCCAATACAGCCGCCTTGACCTCCGGATTCAATCCTTTTCCAAAATACTCTCTCGGCAGCGCAATTTTCATGCCCTTCACATCCGTCATCAGGCTGTCTCTGAAATCCGGCCACGCCACCGGCGCGGACGTGGAATCCCTTGAATCATGCCCAACCAAAACATTCATGACATGGGCAAGATCCGTCACATCCCGCGTCAATGGCCCAATCTGATCCAGAGAAGACGCGAAGGCCACCAACCCATATCTCGACACTGCACCATAGGTTGGCTTCAAACCCACCACACCGCAAAAAGCTGCCGGCTGGCGAATCGAACCCCCAGTATCCGATCCCAGTGTAAACGCAGCCTGCGAAGACGCCACCGCCGCCGCTGAACCACCTGAACTGCCCCCGGGTACCCTCGTCAGATCAACCGGGTTTCGTACCGGCTTTATGTACGAATTCTCCGTAGAGGAACCCATGGCAAACTCGTCCATATTCAATTTCCCCAAGATCACCGCATCTGCACCGGCGAGCTTCTCAACGACCGTCGCGTCAAAAGGCGAGGTATATTGAACCAGCATCTTGGAAGCACACGTCGTCGGCATGGTCGTCGTGCACAAATTGTCCTTCAGTCCCCCAGGCACGCCAGCCAAAGGTCCAAGTGCCAGACCTTTTAGCCGATGGTCATCGATCCGCGCCGCCTGACGCAACGCACCCTGCCGGTCCAAGGTAATCCATGCGCCAACCTCCGCATCCACTCGGTCGATCTGATCGAAACAGGCGCTCACGAGCTCTTGACTGGAGATCTCTTTTTTGCCGAGAAGCGAAAGGCTCTCAGCAAGTGAAAATTCATTCATTTTTTTCATAAGCTCTGACACCTCCTATTCTACAGCCTTAGGCACGAAGTAGCAGCCATCCTTTTGTGCAGGTGCGCTCTTCAGAATCAGTTCACGGTCATCTGAAATCCCCTGAAAATCCGCCCTGAAGACATTTTCAATTGGCATGACATGGGCCATTGGGTCCAGCCCTGAGACATCCAATTCATTCAACTTGTCTGCAAAAGCAATAATATCCCGGAGGTTTCTCGTCAGCTCCTCTTTTTCCTCTTCGTTCAGTTCAAGCCGCGCCAGAGCAGCAACATAATCAACATCCTCTTCAGACACCAACGGCTTTTCAGGCTCTACATGGATGTAATCCTTGGAACCGGAAAGCAAATCCAGTTCCTTGAGCTGACTCTGACTGACCCTCGACGGACTTTGACTCATAGCGCAGGATCCGTCCCGCATCTTCGGAAACGCAATGACATCCCGAATGCTGTCTGCACCCACCACCAACATCATCAGACGATCCAGACCAAAAGCAAACCCACCGTGGGGCGGTGCGCCATACTGAAACGCGTCCAGCATAAACCCAAAGCGTTCCTGAGCGCTGGTTTCAGAAAAGCCAAGAAGCTTAAACATCCTCTTCTGAAGCTCTCTCTGGTGGATCCTGATACTGCCGCTCCCCAGCTCAACGCCGTTCAGTACCACATCATAGGCTTTGGCTCGGACCTTGAGGGGCTCTTTCTCCAAAATCGGCAAATCCGCTTCCACCGGCATGGTGAAAGGATGGTGCATGGCCACATAGCGATTTTCCTGGGCGTCCCACTCCAGGAGAGGAAAGTCCGTCACTATAAGAAGCGCAAAATCGTCTTTTCGTCTCAAATGCCTGAGGTCCGCCAGATCAAGGCGCAGACTTCCCAGTATCGCCCTGACTGCCTCCAGCCTGTCTGCGCTGAAAATTATGAAATCACCGGGTTTTCCATCCAGACGCTCTATCATGTCGTCGAGTTCTTCTTTTTTAAAGAACTTAGTCAGCACAGAATAAAGCTCTCCGTTTTCTCGAATCGAGATCCACGCCATACCTTTTCCGCCGTAGGATACCGCCTTCTCTGTGAGAAATTCAATTTCCGTTCTCGTCAAATCGCCATAACCCTTGGCATTGATCGCCCGAACGACGCCGCCGGACGCGGTGACTTTCCTGAAGACTTCAAAGCTGCAGGACGCAGCTATATCCGTCAGATCAACAATTTCCATACCAAAACGAAGGTCTGGCTTATCGACGCCATACTTGTCCATAGCTTCCAGCCAGGTCATCCGGCGCATAGGCACCGAAATATCCTTCCCAAGCACTGTTTTAAACACCGAAGCGAATAATGTTTCAAGAAGAGACTCTATCTCCACTTCATCCACGAAACTCATTTCCATGTCCACCTGGGTGAACTCCGGCTGACGGTCCGCCCTGAGGTCTTCGTCCCGAAAACAGCGTGCCACCTGAAAGTACCGGTCTACCCCGCCCACCATAAGGAGCTGCTTGTAGATCTGCGGACTCTGGGGCAAGGCATAAAAGCTGCCTTTGAAAACGCGGCTTGGCACCAGATAGTCTCTGGCACCCTCCGGTGTACTCTTGGTCAGCACCGGTGTCTCGACTTCAAGAAAGCGCTGCCCCATTAAAAATTCCCGCACTGCCTGGGTCATTTTCTGACGCATTTTCAAATTATGTAAGAGGTCCGGCCGCCTGAGGTCCAAATATCTGTGCTTGAGCCGCAGTTCTTCGCGTACACTGCTCTTTTCTTCAATGGCGAAAGGCGGCGTTTTGGCCTCTGACAGGATTTTGAGCTTACTCGCCCTCAGTTCCACCATACCTGTTTCCAGCAGCGGATTGACCGTTTCTGGATCACGCTTCTCAATCACACCTTCAATTGCAATGACATATTCACTCCGAATACGCTCTGCTTTGACAAAATCCGCTTCGTCCACATTTTTCGCATCTATGACGATTTGCGCAAGGCCTGTGTGATCTCTCAGATCAATGAATATGACACCGCCAAGATCGCGCCTGCGCTGCGCCCACCCCATCATGACAGCTTTTGAGTTTATGTCCGTTTCTCTGATTTCACCACAGTAATGACTGCGTTTCATGGTGCCAAGTGTCTCCGCCAAGCTGATACCCTCCTTTCAATTAACTTTCCTTTTTCTCATCCAATAAAAAGAGGCAGGGCACCTTAACAGATCCCCCACCCCGAATTAAAGTATATATATCCTTTTATTGAGCTTCTAAAACAGCTTCCCCCAGATTGAGGTCACGACCGTAGCCATCTGTAAAAATCTTTATTTTGCGTTAGCTTCAAGCCACCCTGCAGCACAGTTCGCATAAATGGCAGATCCCGTCGCGAAAACCGATTCATCCAGCACCATGTTCGGATTATGCATTGGGTACGCGCCGGGTTTACCCGCGCCAAGCATGAGGAACAGTCCGGGTACAAGGTCGCTGACGTAGCTGAAATCTTCTGAGCCCGGGAGCGGTTTTGTCACTTCGACAACCTGTTCCGCGCCTGCCGCTTCTTGAACGAACGGCAATAAAGTATTACACAGGTTAGGATCATTGTAAGTCGAAGGTGTTGTAAACTTCACTATGTCAACCTCACCGCGCCATGCCTTTACGTAATGGTCAATCATCTCCGGCACCCTTTGCAGCATATGAGACCTGGCTTCTCTATTGTAGGATCTGATGCCGACCTGCAGCTCAGCAGTGTCCGGAATGATATTTGCAGCAGAACCGCCAGCGGCCTTGCCCGCTGTCAGGATGACTGTTTCCTGAGGATCGACCTCGCGACCAGGAAGCAGGTTCAGGGCCGTATACAGTTGTGTCATGATCATGTTGGGATCTACGGCTTTATGCGGCATGGAGCTGTGGCCGCCTTTGCCTTTTATTTTCAGCATATAGGTGTCCATGGCAGCAGAGGTAATCCCTTTGACATACTGCACCTGCCCCGCCTCAATATCCGACATGACATGTATGGCGAGTGCGGCATCGACTTTCGGATTTTCCATGAGTCCGGCGTCGATCATCAGCTTGGATCCGTACCCAAGCTCCTCGCCCGGCTGAAACATAAGTTTGACTGTGCCCTTCAATTCGGATTCCCTGGATTTGAGAATCCTTGCCGCTCCGAGAAGCATGGCAGAATGACTGTCATGACCGCATGTATGAGCGAAATTGTTTTGGGAAGCAAAAGATAATCCTGAGGTTTCCTTCATAGGCAGCGCATCCATGTCACCTCTCAGCAAAATACAGGGCTCTCCTTGTCCAATAGTCGCTGTAATTCCGGTGCAATTGGCCATATCCGGAAAACCAGCTGAATGAAATTTTTCTCTTACGTACTGCGCCACTGTCCCGCCGCAATCCTCAGGTTCGATCCCAATTTCTATCAATTGTTTTTTAATATAAGCAGCCGTTGCAGGGAGATCGAATCCAATCTCAGGGATTTGATGCAGCGCATGTCTGTTTTCAATAATCTTGCTCTCAACTGCCTTTGCAGCGTCGATAATACCTTTCATAGCGTAAGCCTCCAATTCAATTTGGGTTCATCTGACCTGTTCTTCTCCATAGATTCACTTTTGTACACAAATGAAGTTATATTATCTTTATGCAAAAAATATGCCACATGACGACAAATTTTTAAACTTTCAATTTTTAAAGCTGCCTGTTACAAACACTATATTCCTCAGGAATGAACCGCCAGACAGGCAGGTTCAGATTCAAAAGACCTTTGGCTGAATAAATATTGGCGACTCAATCTGTAAAATCATTTTTACCAAGTGAGGCTTTTTTGACATTAAATTAATCCTCTTCAAAAAGAAAAACAGGCAAGAAATTGGCGTGACACGCCTTTTTCTTGCCTGTTTCATATCCATTATACCAGTTTAAGCTCACCAATTGCAGCTTCAACGGCTTTGACAACCTCTTCACTTCGGACGAGGGATTCACCTTTACGAAGGTCAATGTACATTTCGCGGTCTTCCACCCACTTAGGCACAGACGCACGGACGACCTCGAAGGCAGCCGCAGTACCTTTTCCGAGCTTGCCCGGATCCTTGAATTCAATACCCTGTGCTGCAGCAAGCAGCTCGACTGCAAGGACATGGATGGTGTTGGTCAGAATATCTCTGGCCTTTCTGGCTGCGATTGTACCCATGCTGACGTGGTCTTCCTGGTTCGCAGAGGAAGGAATGGAGTCCACGCTGGCTGGATGTGCCAGAACTTTATTTTCAGAAACCAGCGCAGCCGCGCTGTACTGTGCGATCATGAAGCCTGAGTGCAAGCCGCCGTTAGGCGTGAGGAAAGCCGGAAGTCCGCTGAGCTGTGGATTGACAAGTCTCTCAATTCTGCGTTCGCTGGAGTTGGCCATTTCTGCAATGCAGATACCGAGGAAATCAAAAGCCATAGCAACAGGCTGGCCATGGAAGTTACCGCCAGAAATAGCTGCGTCGTCATCCGGGAAGATAATTGGGTTATCCGTCACAGAGTTGATCTCAATCTCAACTCTTTCTTTGACAAACTTGAGCGCATCCTTGCTCGCACCATGGATCTGAGGTACACAGCGCAGTGCATAAGCATCCTGAACGCGGATTTCGCCCTGACGTGTCGTCAGCCCGCTGCCCCCAAGGAGTCTGAGCAGGTTCGCAGCTGTATCCATTTGTCCCTGATGCGGTCTGACGGCGTGAAGGCGCGGATCAAACGCGTCCGTGACTGCATTCAGCGCTTCCATGGTCATAGAAGCGGTGATATCCGCCATTTTGAATGCGTTCATGGCGTCATAGACTGTGATGCAGCCTACGGCTGTCATAACCTGAGTGCCATTGATGAGCGCAAGCCCTTCTTTGGACGTCAGCTCGACGACAGGGATGCCGGCACGGGACATAGCTTCAGCACCGGAAAGCTGCTCGCCTTTATAGAGCGCTTCGCCCAGACCAAGCATAACCAGAACCATGTGAGAGAGCGGCGCCAAATCCCCGCTGGCACCAAGGGAACCCTTTTCAGGTACTAACGGCGTAACCCCTTTGTTGATCATCTCAACCAGCGTCATTACCGTGGAAAGGCGAATGCCGGAATATCCTTTTGAAAGCGCGTTGACCCGCAGCAGCATGATGGCTCTTGAGATTTCTTCGCTTAAAAACGGTCCCACACCGCATGCGTGGCTGATGATCAGGTTGCGCTGAAGCTCTTTGGTCTCTTCCTTGGAGATTGGCACATCAGAAAACTTGCCAAAACCTGTTGTGATGCCGTAGACATTACGCTTCTCTTCGACGAACCGGTCGACGATTTCTCTGGAACGCGTGATTGCCGCTTGAGCAGATTCAACGATTTCGACTTCGTAACCGTACCGCGCTACCTGAACAACCTGGTTAATCGTCAATTGATTGCCGTCAATTCTGATTTTGGACATGTAATTCTCTCCTTTGGTCTGGACGGATTCATTTTATTTTGTGAGTGACTTAGCGTCATAACTATCGAAAGGCATCCGCTTGACACTTTTAATATTTACCCAAAGTATAGGGATAAAGCGTCAAGAATACGTCAAATTTTCTGAGAGAGTTTAAAATTATTTGCCCGGCATGAAGGCGGGCTTTGAAATAAAGCGACCATCGGCACAAAAACTTTAAAGCTATGCCGATGGTCGCAAAAGTCAATCCCTATTCAAATGTGTCTGTATGTCGCAGTCAAAGACCTCAATTAATCCCAGTTGAGTACAACTTTGCCCGTTTGGCCGGATGCCATCAGTTCGAAAGCCTTTTCAAATTCAGTGTAATGGAACTGATGCGTGATGATTGGCGATAGGTCGAGCCCGGATTGGAGCAGCGCCGTCATCTTGTACCAAGTCTCGTACATCTCGCGGCCATAAATCCCTTTGATGGTGAGGCCATTGAAAACGACTGTATTCCAGTCAACAGACGTGCCAGGCTGCTGAATTCCGAGCATTGCAATTTTTCCACCGTGGCACATATTTTTAATCATGCTGTTCAGGGCAGCGGCGTTGCCGGACATCTCGAGTCCAACGTCAAAGCCTTCCTTCATTTTCAGCTCTTTCATGACATCTTCAATTTTGGTTTCCATGATATTGACCGCACGAGTAGCCCCCATTTTTCTGGCGAGCTCAAGACGATATTCATTGACGTCGGTAATAACCACATTGCGGGCGCCGGCGTGCTTCGCGACTGCCACAGCCATTATACCTATAGGACCCGCACCTGTCACGAGGACATCTTCGCCAAGAAGATCGAAGCTGAGGGCTGTATGAACTGCATTGCCAAAAGGATCAAAGCTGGAAAGGATCTCGAGGGGGATTTCAGGATCGCAGTGCCAAACGTTAGTAACAGGGATAGAAAGATACTCAGCGAAAGCGCCAGGACGGTTTACACCAACACCGCTGGTGTTCATGCACAGGTGACGTCTGCCCGCAAGGCAGTTACGGCAGCGGCCGCAGACCAGATGGCCTTCACCGGAAACAATTTCACCAATGTGAACGTCGTGAACGTTTTCACCGAAACCAACGACTTCGCCAACAAATTCATGCCCAATGTGCATTGGCACCGGAATAGTTTTTTGGGACCAATCATCCCATTGATAGATATGGATGTCTGTGCCACAGATAGAGGTCTTCTTGATTTTGATCAAAACGTCATTTTTACCGACTTCCGGCATTTCGACATCATCCAGCCAAAGGCCGGGTTTGGCATACTTTTTAACTAAAGCTTTCATAATTTTCAATCCCCTTTGATTAATTTCTGCTCTAATTTTATCGTATCCTGCGGTTTAATACAATTCAGCATTCTATAACAATTACATAATATTTTCAAGATAAAAAAAGAGGTATTTTTTTACATTAATGTCTAATATTATTTTGTAAATATTGTTTACGGAAAAATGACAATGAATCCATATACGAAATTACATCATCTGATATAATGTAACTATGTGAAAAATAAAACGCAATGTCGCACCTACATGACTACTATAGGACTAGTAAATGTCATAAGAACTTGCGTGGCTTTTCACAAAAAAATCAAGGGGGACAGTATGATTAAACACAAAAAACTCATCGCACTCACCATGGCGGCGGCAGTTTCCTTCTCAATGCTTCCTGCTGTGACGTCTACCGGCTCTTATGCCACTGACGGCAACACAGGTGCATCGAACTGGACACCTGCTCCGGCACCAGCTCCAAAGCCAGCTCCGAAGCCAGCTCCAGCACCGGCTCCAAAACCAGCTGCACCGGCTCCATCCACTTCAGCACCTGTTGTTACAGCACCAGCTAATGGCACGAGCATCCTGAGACTCCTCGTTGAAGGCTCTTTCGGCGAAGATGTCAAGCTCCTTCAGACCCTGCTCAACAAGTTCAGCTACAATCTTTCAGTGGACGGCTTCTTCGGAAAACTGACAGCAGCAGCAGTCAGAACGTTCCAAGGCGCTAACGGTCTTGCTGTAGATGGTATTGTTGGACCAAAAACCCTTGCCAAGCTTGCGCCTGTCACAACAGGAACAGCAACTTCTGAAGAGAAGGTTGTCGGACCAGCAGTCGACACTGTCGCAACCGCTTCAATTGCAGACAATAACGCAGACTTTGAAAAAGCAATCGGCAAAGACGGTTTCTGGCTCGCCGCTGCGCTTAAGGATCTGACGTTCACTACACCGCTCGTCCTCGACGGCAATTTCGTCAATGATGACGGCAAAGAAGCAAGAAAAATCGCGCTTTACACTCAAGACGCGAATCGTAACGTCATTGACAACTTTACATTAAAAGCGCCTAAGCTCACGATTCAAAGCCCAAGCGCCCGCATTCAGAACGGCGCTTTTGTCGGTGATGTTTACGTCAACGCTGCAAACGCAGAGATCCGTGGCACTAAAGTCACTGGTAACATCTACGTTTCAGCAGCTGGATTCAAACTGACAAATGCAAAAGTTGAAGGCAACGTTTACTACACGACTCAAGCTGCAAAAGATGGCGCAACAGTTGACGCGAAGAGCACGGTTTCAGGTCAAATCATCCTTATTCAGCCTGACGTCGTCACAACAGCTTCCCTCGTTGACAACGCAGACGCTATGATCGCCGGTCTCAAATCTGACGGCAAGTGGATCGTTGCAGCGCTTCGCGACATCAAAACGGATAAAGAAGTCGTCATCAACGGCACTTTCACAGACGGCAAGAAAGATGCTAACGGCAACGATATTATCCGCAGAAAGCTCGCTTTCTACAGCCAGGATGACAAGCGCAACATTACGCGCGTCTTCACCCTGACAGCGCCAAAAGTTTGGGTCAACAGCCCGAACACTGTCTTCCAAGGCGGTATTTTTAACGGTGACGTTTACGTCAACGCTAAAGGCTTCAACCTTGTGAAGCAAACAATTAACGGTACAATCTACTTCATGACTCAAGAAGCGAAAGACACGTTCAAAACGGACGCAGTCAGCAAAGTCAGCGGCGGCAAAGTCCTGATCCAGGTTGACGCAGTTACAAACGCTTCTCTCGTCAACAACGTTGCTGACCTCGAAAAAGGTATCGGCACAGAAGGCAAGTGGATTGTTTCACTTTCCAGAGACCTTGCAGTCAATAAAGCACTGGTTATGGACGGCGAATTCAAAAACACTAAAACGCCTCCTGCAGTTGCTAGAAAGCTTGCGCTTTACAGTCAGGATGCAGACAAAAACATTACCAGAAACTTCACTCTGACTGCTCAGCGCATCACGGTGAAGAGCCCGAATGCCCGCATTCAGGGCGGCATCTTCGACGGTAATGTCTACGTTGAAGGCACAAACTTCCAATTGGTCAACACGACGGTTGACGGCAATGTCTACGTCAGCACTCCTAACTTCAAGATGACAAACTCCAAGATCGTCGGAAACCTTGTCTTCATGAGCGCAGAAGCTGCAGTTGGCTTTACTATGGATGAGAAGAGCGCTGTTACAGGCACAACTTCTACTGTTGGCCAGTAATTAATGAATCAAGTTAAAAAAACGGCCCTGCGGGACTCATTCCAGCAGGGCCGTTTTTTTATTCATATCGTGAGAGCACCTGTGACTATAAGTCATAGCCGTGTTAAGAGTATTGACATAGTCTCAAAAAAACATTATATTTTATACAATCTTTAAATAACCCTCCAACCTATTCCAACAACACCAATTCAAAAGATATGAGGTTATAAAAATGACAACATCTGACCTACTCAGCAAATTTTCCACCGCAGAACTGGCCGACGCAATGCGCGGCGAAAACGTCATGGATGTGGAAATCCGCCCGATCCACTTCAATATGAAAATGGCCGGTCCCGCGTTTACCATCCACCTGCCCTTTGAAAATGGGAAAAAGACTATGGATGAAGTCCTGAACGCGCCGGAAGGCAGCGTCATTGTCATATCCACCAGCAACAGCAAACGCCGCGCTGTCTGGGGTGATGTACGTACGACCATGGCCCTTCAGCGAGGTGTCAGCGGCGTCGTCGTGGACGGACCAATCCGAGATGTCAACCGCATCACCGAAATGGGTCTGCCCGTCTTTTACAGATATATTTCGCCCGCCTCCTACTTTGACAGCGAACTGGGCGAAACGCAGGTTCCCGTCAGCTGCGGCGGCCTCAATGTGCACCCCGGAGATATTGTGGTTGGGGACGAAAACGGCGTTGTCGTCATCCCTGCAGCGCATTTTCATACCGTCTATGCCGCCGCGCAGCGCAAATGGCAGGCGGATCACGACCTTAAAAAGGAAATCATCTCCTCACCAAAATAACTGCAACCAAAAAGGAAGTTGGCGACATCAAATGATGCTCCAACTTCCTTTAATTTAACATCTACAAATCCCTACCAGCTGCCGCCAACTGCGCATTTCGACTGAACACCTTCATAATACTTGCTCAACATGGCACGGGTGTATCCGCGTGGCGCGTCTGAGGATACGATTACAAAACCTTTGGCATAGTAAAACCTGATCAAGGACAATAAACTCGCAGCCGTATGCAGGCTCAAACACTCATAACCGTGACGATGCATAAAGTCGTCTACAGTTTCCATAATCTGATCGCCAATGTTTTGACCTTTATAAGCCTCCAGAACACCAAAACGGCTGAAATATACAGTGCCATCCGACATTACTTCAAGTCTCACGCTGCCGGCCACAACACCGTCACATTCAGCGACATAGATAATTTTCTCAACCAGCTGTTTCTCGATATCAGCACAGGTTTCTTCAAGGGCTTGAACCGCTCCCGGGGTTGTGGTTCCAACCTTCATGGCATAGAAGGAAAAGGCTTCCTGCATGATTTGACGAATTGCTGGCACATCTTCTTTTGTCGCTAGTCTTACCATAACAGTGTTCACAGCCATAAGGCACCTCCCGGGAAAAGATTTATATTCAGAAAATACAGGATATACATTTGATATGCATAATGATACATGAAACCCAAAATCATTTCAAGAGGAAAAAGCAATATTCATAAACAAAATTGCATAAAAAACGAGCCTGCCGATTGTGATCTCACCACAGCCTTCAGGCTCGTCTCAGTTTTTTGACTGATTCATTTCACACCAGGATCGCTTCGCTTATTCGTAAGGGACGCCATTCACATTACACCAGTTAACCGCGAACGCTTTGACCCTCTCACTCCTGAAAGCATACCAATCCTGTTCAATATTAAAATGTAAGACCGTATCTTTAAACCTTCTAAACGGCCCTTTTCCTTCGAGCGCCTTATAGAGTTTCTCTCTGATGGGCGCAGATTTGACTGTAGAACAAAAATCAGACATGATCTCATAAGCTTCATGAGAGGACATCTTTGGAAGTAATTTATAACGATCACTATTCAAATAGATTTTTAAAGCTGTTTCAATAGCTTCTTTTTCCCATTCCGAATAGGATGCGTAATCTTCCCCTTCCTCTGCATCAACGGCGAGTCGCATTTCTTCATCACTTACCATGATCAGCTCGCCGGTTTCCAGATCCAAATACATGTCGAGTTCATCAAAGCTCATCTCGAGTTCACTGGCAAGTGCTTCAATATCGACTTTCATTTTGCACGCCCCCTCAACAACTTATATTTAACGAAATAGAATTGCATTCATTGAACAACTTTCACCACACCTTGAATCTATAATGTGTACTTGTCCCCGGCAAAACTCGAATGCTCATATTTGTATTGAAGCAGCATGGCCACAATTTCCGCGTGCTTACCCGTATTGGCCATTTCGATTATCTGATCGATATTGTCTGAATGGATCACGCCATGCTCAATCAGTTGAAGCATGGCATGTGCATCATGCCGTTTCGTGAAATGCCAAACACTTTTTTTCAGGTTATTTCGAAGATAGAGATGATAGATGTCATAGTGTTCAGCAGTCAGCGCCACAGAATGGATCATGCGCTTGAGAGCAAGTTCCACCTTTTCATCCATAGTGTCAACTACTTCAAAGAGCCTTTGGTAGGCGCTGTACTGAATGCGGATTTCTGACTCATCCGATTCAACACATGCCTTGAGCTCAGTGATTCTGGAGAGCGGGACTTTGCTCCAAACAGACACAAAAGGAAACAAAATACGCTCAGGATCCACATCGTGGCGTTGAATCACCTCATTTAAATCCTCTCCGTTAAAAGCATGATGGCCGAGATGCAGTCTCAGCTCCGGGCACTTTTTAAAGGTGTCATCCTTCACCTGCGCCAAATGATTTCGAAAACTTACCACTTTGAGATGCCTGCAGTTTTCAAAAGCGAAATCGCCAATGCGCTCGACGCTATCAGGGATCTCCACCTTCTCAAGGCTGACGCAGTCTCCAAATGCCCTGTCTGAAATCTCTCTCACACCAGAAGGCATATAGTATTCAGCTGCACCATATGCCACCGGATACCTGATCAGCAGACTCTCCGACCGATTCATCAAAACGCCGTCCACTGACGTGTAAAAGCGGTTGTCCCCTGAAACCTCTATACGCTTCAAACCGGTACATAAGTGAAAGGCATTGGCGCCAATACGTTTGACTTCCGCAGGAATCTCCATACACTGGAGACCAACACAGCCCTTGAAAGCCCATTCTCCAATTTCCTCAAGACCTCTCGGAAGTGTTAGGGCGCCAAGTGACAAACAGCCGGAAAATGACCATTCACCAATGTGTGTTATGCCCTCAGGCAGCTCCAGCCGGGTAAGTGACTTGCAGCCGCTCAGCACGTGATCCGAAATTCGCTGGATGCCTTTTGGAAGCACCAGTCCGTCGAGGCTTTCGCAGTCTGAAAATGACCATCGGCCAATGCTTTTGACACTTTCAGGAATCTCAACGCGCTTCAGCCTAAGGCACATTTTGAAAGCGCAGTGGCTGATTTCCTCCAGCCCTTCAGGCAACGCAATACTTTGAAGATGGATGCAGCCCCAAAACGCGTTCTCCCCGAGCCGCTTCAGGCTGGCTGGCAAATGTATGGACGAAAGGTTATAGCACGCATAAAAGGCATTATTGCCTATAGTCTCGAGTCCTTCCGGCAAATGAACGCTTCCGAGCCGCTCACAGCGGTCAAAGGCCCAGTTGCCCAGCTCGGTGACACTCCCGGGGAGCTCGACACTGTAAAGATCTTTGTTGTTGGCAAAGGCGTACTCGCCTATTGTGCGGATGCCCTCAGGCACTACGACATGAGGATCATGACCCTTATAGCGGATCAGAAGACCCTGCTCCTGATCCACGTGAAAACCCGCCGTATCCATAGGCGACCTCCTTTGAAGCGCGATTATTTAATCAACGAAAGGCAATAATCACTTCTCCAGCGCGTGCAGAACTGTATCAAGAGCTTCAATTTTTTGAACGATCTCTTGCTGGCGCTCATAGAACAGAAGTGCCTTGTTGTGCTTGAAATAAGCTTCACAGCCGAACTGTCCAATAAACCCGGCACTGTGACAGTTGGCGGTGAGTTCAGTCACCAGAATCAAAATTTCATTGCCGGATCCATAAGCCTCGTCTACAAATGCGAACATGTGGTCGAGGTTTTTTTGAACTTCCGCAATACGGGATTTCAGTTTAACCACGTCCTGGTCAAAATGGGTCTTCAGGATCGCAAATGCCTCGGTAGGACTATTTGCAGCTTCCAGTGCCAATTTTGATTTATATCCTTCCAGCGCCTGAATGATCCTGAGGTGGATCGCTTTCCTATCCTGAGATACCGCACCAGTCATCTTTTCCTTATACATAGCCTGCTGCTGGTTTCGAATGGCATCCTCAAGGAGATCCGTTGCCAACGACGCTGCAGACTGTGCTGCTTTGCCCTCTGACACAAAGGATGAGGCACCGACTCCCAAAAGCCTTGTCTTCACATCTTTGAGAAGTCCGACTAACTCAGTAATCACCCTGTCCATTTCTACAGTATCACGCATTTCAGCAGTCGCTGCTTCCAGAAGGAGCCCCAGAAGGGACAGGCGTTCGTCAAACCGCGCCGCAGCCGCCCGCTCCAGAAGTGTCTCAGAGGCATTACCCTCTAATATTTCACGAATCTGATAGTCAGATTTATATTTATTGTAGAGATCGTAATACACCGAAAAGTCCTTGGCAATTTTATCATTTTGCAGATACTGGATGATCAAGTGCTCATCTACCAGAATACCTGCACCCTCGTAGAGCTGAATCATTTTGGACAGATCTTCCCAGCCCCTGGCGGTAACGAAGGCCTTGCCATTTATGGTGGTTTCCACCGAATAGAAATGGTGGTTCTTCAGTTCAAGATAGGACAGGATCGAACCGTGAACCTGCTGCTGGTAGGCGTATTCCTTCCAGACTTTGAGGTTGGGTTCCACTTCTATTTTTTTGATGCGGTCCATGGTGACAATGTCGAACTCCCTAACGGATTTGTTATATTCCGGCGGATTGCCTGCGGTGACTATGATCCAGCCATCAGGCACCTTATGGCGTCCAAAAATTTTAAACTGAAGGAATTGAAGCATAGCCGGGGCCAGCGTCTCGGAGACACAGTTCAGCTCATCCAGGAATAGGATCCCTTCGTGAACCCCGGATGCCTCCATGGTGTCATAGATGCTGGCAATAATTTCGCTCATGGTATATTCTGAAACGTCATATTCCTTGCCGCCATAGGTTTTTCGGGCAATAAACGGCAGTCCCAGGGCACTCTGGCGGGTGTGGTGGGTCATGGAATAGGCCACGAGTCCAATGCTCATTTCCTCAGCGATCTGCTCCATGATAGCGGTTTTGCCAATTCCCGGCACACCATATAGAAAAATGGGGCGCTGCTTCTCAACCGGAATTTTGTAGTCGTTGAATTCATCCTTGGAAAGATAGGCGAAGACCGCGTTTTTGACCTGGGTCTTGGCGTCTTTGATATTCATGAGTGTCACTCCTTGTTCTGTCGGTCCAGCGGCCTTAGTTTATCAATGATTCCGGCGGCAAAACCAGTTTGATGGCCCAGGGCGGAACATCAATCTGGCTGGTGATTTCATCCCCTAAAAAGACGAAAGCGGTGTCATATGGGGTTGGGTGTTTGGGGTAGGTGCCAAAACCATCGGTAAAATAGAGTACTCCTTTAAGGTTTTCGAACTCCCCGGCTTCAATCAACTCATCCACGTAGCGAAAGACAGGTCGAAAATCCGTGCCGCCTTCGCCCAGCAATTCGAGGTTACTCAGAAACGCGTCAAACTCTGCCTGAGACGAAATCTTGGTATCCTTTTGGAGCGTGTCGTCGCACTGCAGGATATGGAGATTGATCTTCGAGAAAAAATTTTCGCTCTGCTTCAGGATATTGTAGGTTTTATTGAGGAACGCCTGCACCACTGTCCCCGAGCAGGAACCGGAAGTATCAATGGCTATGACGAACTCCCTGACCCGCTTGGTTTCCCTATACTCCAGCGGCTCAATCAACGGCACCTTCTCATAGAGCTTAAGTCCATAGGTATAGAAAATGTAATCATATTCATCCTCGTTGACCTGCATTTCCTCGCCGAGGACAGCGAAGCGCTTTAGAAAAGCGTTGTAATCATAGGTTTCTCGATGGAAAGCGTTCAGGTTGTGGGTCAGGCTGTTGGGCTCTTCACCCCAGGCTTTCGAAAAATTTTCTATGTCCATTTTAACGCGATCACTGATTTTTTGCCAGGTGTCAAGGGCTTCCTTGCGGTCCGCCTCTGTGGTTCTGGGCAGCTGCGCCCTTTGGGTTTCAGTGTTGCCGGCGTTTTGTGTGTGATCATTTTTCCCGGCATCTGGCTTGGTGTTTTCCTCGCTGCTGTTCTGATCCCGCTCTCGCCGGCGTCCCTGGTCATCCTGGTTTTCATCCCGGTCTTCACTTTTTTGATCTTCAGGTTTGCGTTCATGCTCATCCTGATTTTCGACATACCAGGTTTGATGGTCATCTCGGCGGAAGAGCCTCTTAAGGTCGGCAATTTCCTGGTCTCCCAAATCGAAATCCGCCAAGTGTCTGTAGAGGGTTTCGGCCGTTATAGCTGCCAGCTTGCTTTTAAGCGCCTCAACGTGTCTGAGTTTATCAGCCTCATGCGGGTCCGGGGTCTTATGCACACCCAGCTCCAGCATCAGGTTTTCCACAGTAATATCACACGCCAAATTCCAGCGTTCCCGGTCAATGCCTTTTCCAACAAAAGGATGATTGAACACCCAATGAAGAACAACATGCAAATAATCTCTGGATAGAATTTCCCGGTCCTTCATATAGGTTTCCAGCACATACCGCGTATTGTAAAAGAAGTGTGTGCCATCCGAGGCGAAACCCTTCAGGTCGAAGGGAATAGGGACCAGTTGACACAAAGCCATGTCCATGAATCTGAGCGATACCATCAGTGAATCTCGCGTCAGCTTCATAATTTCTGCAGACAGCCGGGCCGCCTCCAAGCTTAACTTCTCCTCCATCCCAATCCCCTCCTAATCTCTTGACTGAGCTGTCCATGCCTTCTTATTATGACGGTATCACGCTTCCAAAAAGAAGTAAAGTATTTGAAACCTAAAAGAAAGCCCCAAGTCCGACTTCAGGACGCAGGGCTTTCCACCTAATTTTTTCACACCTTCGTTAAATCATTTCTCAATTGGCTTCAGCACAACCTCAATCTTCGCGCTGTCAGAAATACCAATTTTTCCGGAAGCGACATCCACACCAAATTCAAGATTCAGTTTGACTTGATCCAGCTTAAATCCGGCATCCTTCTGCTTTTCGCTCTGAGCGGAAATGATTTTGCTGAGGTTATTCATAACATTATCATAGGCTTGTTCAAATGTATCCGTGCTCACTTCCAGATAGTTGGGCGTCTCCATATTCTCGCTGCCCATAAAATCATAGTCTTGATCCTCACTGAAAACAAAAGGAATCATACTTGAATTGTCCTTTTTTTCCGATTGACTCATATCGCCCGCCTCCTCATGTTAAAATGTCATGCCTCTATTATGCCCAAAAGCAATAGGCTTACTCACAATTTAAAAAGTTAGGTGTTGGTTATTATTTTGTCGAATCACTTCCGAAGTGACATTTACCGTCGCGCATTGTCATTTATTGTCTAATTCAGTCGAAAAAAGTAACATTATCCACGCTTTTGTTTGCAGTTTACGTTGCTGTCTCTGACAATTTACATTAAAATTAGTATATGTATACAAAATTCGCGCCCGGGAGGCTTCAATGAACCCAGACTTATTGCTGCAAATCATCTATAATTCCGCGGTATTGCTCACCATCAGTCTCATCTATGAAATCTCTTTCAGTGCCGCCGGAAAATCAAAGTTTTACAATCTGGTCTCAGGCGCAATTCTCGGTTTAATTGGCCTGATCATCATGTCCATTCCTTTCGAACTCCAGGAAGGCATTATTTTTGACACGCGTTCCATTCTGATAGGCTTGACTGCTCTTTATTTTGGACTTCCCACCACGTTGATCGCAGCCGCTATGATGGCAGGCTACCGCTTTTTTATTGGCGGGGCAGCGGCGTTTACAGGAATCTTGGTCATCAGTTTGTCCGCCCTTTTGGGCACCCTCTGGAAAAAATATTTTGCACCCAATACCTCCGCCTTTGAGTGGAAAAATGCCTTTGCTTTTGGTCTGATTTTACACATTGGGATGCTCCTGTGTATGCTGACACTGCCATGGGAAACGGCCACTGCCGTCCTCCAGGCAATTTCAATTCCCGTCCTTCTGATTTATCCACTCACCACCGTCCTCCTCAGCAGGCTGATTCACGATCAAAAGCAACAAAAGTCATCAGTCGCATTGATCAAAGAGGCAGAGGAAAAATATAAAAGCCTGTTCAACAATCACCATACCGTCATGATGATCGTCGATCCGGAAACCGGCAATATTGTAGACGCCAACCCTGCCGCAGAAGCCTTTTATGGCTGGCGCATCGATACACTCAAAACCATGAAGGTTTCAGACCTGAATACCCTATCCATGGAAGAAATTAAGACACAGATGCAAAAAGCCAAAAGCAATAAGCGAAACAGTTTTATATTCAAGCACAGAAAGGCCGGCGGCGACCTCGCAGACGTTGAGGTCTACAGCGGCGCCATACAGATTCAGGGAAAAACGCTGCTCTATTCCATAGTCCATGATATTGGCGACCGTTTAAAAGCTGAAGCAGAACTCCTTGACAGCGTGGAGCGCTTCAAGCTCCTGGTTGAGAATTCCCCTGACGCTATCTTTATTCAAACACATGGCTGTTTTACATACGTGAACGAAGCCACTTTGAGACTCTTCGGTGCCAAGACACCAGAGGATCTGATTGGCCTCAAGGTCTTGGATCAAGTGCACGAGGATTACCGGGACGCCGTCAAGCAGCGCATTCACGAGCTGAACGTCCTCCAGAGAGCTGTACCGATGAGAGAGGAAGTGCTGCTGAAGCTCGACGGTACGCTGGCCTATTCTGAAATTGCTTCTGTTCCGGTGAAATATAACGAAAACATCGGCGCTATAGTCTTTGCAAGGGACATTTCAGAGCGAAAGGCCCACGAAATGAAGCGTATGGAGATCGAATCCCAGCTCAGGCATCAACAGAAACTGGAAGCCATAGGCACCCTGGCCGGCGGCGTGGCTCACGAGATCAACAATCCCATCAACGGCATCATAAATTACGCCCAGCTGATCTCCGAGGAAATGGAGACGCTCTCGGTGCCCACGGAATATGCCAAAGAAATCATACACGAGTCGAAGCGGATCTCCGAAATTGTCAGGAATCTGCTGCAGTTTTCGAGATATGAAAAGCAGTCTCACAGCTATGCCAGTCCCTATGACATCATCAACCACACCACCTCACTCATCAAAACTGTCATTCGCAAAGATCAGATCAAGTTCTACATTGAACTGGAGGAACACTTGCCTGACCTGAAGTGTCGAAGCCAGCAGATCCAACAGGTCATCATGAACCTGCTGACCAACGCCCGGGACGCGCTCAACGAAAAATATCCGGACTTTCATGAGGACAAGATCATGCGCCTCACCTGTCGTCAAAATGACCATGATGGCCGCCGTTGGCTGAGGCTGACCGTTGAGGATCACGGCAACGGCATTCCCCAGGAAGACCAGGGCAAAATCTTTGAACCGTTTTTCTCGACAAAGCCCAAAGACATAGGCACTGGCCTTGGTCTGTCTATCAGCTACGGTATCGTCAAAGAACACCATGGTGACCTGTCCTTTGATACGGTGCAGGGCAAAATGACCAGATTCGTGCTGGACCTTCCGGTGGATAACGGCTGGAACATTCATGCCAAGGAGCAGGAAAATGAGTAGAGGAATGAGCGACGAAATGAAAAGTGGTTTGAGCAGCACATCAAGCAAATTTGAAACCAGCAAATCCCCAATTCCAACAGGCAGAGTCTTGGTGGTGGACGACGAGAAAAGCATCCGTCTGACTCTTAGTGAAATGCTGAAGCGAAATGGATACACGGCAGAAATAGCGGAAGATGTCCCAAGTGCGCTGAAGAAACTGGATGAGCAGGAGTTTGATATCATCATGACAGACATTGTCATGCCCAAGATGTCCGGACTTGAGCTGCTAAAGTCGATCCGTGAACGCTGCAAAAGCATCCAGATCCTCATCATGACCGGAGATCCCTCTGTGGAAACAGCTTCACAAGCCCTTCATCATGGCGCAAACGATTATTTGATCAAGCCCATAGTCAAAGAGGATCTGCTGAAGGCTGTCGGCCACGCGGCACAAATTAAGCAGCTGTCCGACCAGAAGAAGCGTCTTGAGTTCGAGAACCAGCTCTACCAGAAGAATCTGGAACAGATCATTGAACAAAAGACCCTGGATTTGCAAAACACTATGGAAAGCATCATTTCATTGCTATCTACTGTGGTCGAGGTTCGGGACCCATATACCGCGGGCCATCAGAGACGGGTTGGGAACCTATCCGCAGCCATAGCCCGCAAAATGAACCTGGAGGAAGATGTGGTTCAGATGCTGCGCATCATTGGCTACATCCACGACATTGGTAAAATTGAAGTCCCTGCAGAAATCCTGTCAAAACCGGGCAAGCTGAGCCAAGTAGAGTTCATGCTCATCAAAAATCACAGCACCACCGGCTTCAATATGCTGAATGACGTTTATCTGCCCAAAATTATTGGCGAAACCATCTACCAGCACCATGAGCGTAGTGACGGCAGCGGCTATCCGCGCGGCCTCATGGGCCACGAGATCACCACTGAAGCCCATATCCTGATGGTCGCAGATGTCGTCGAAGCCATGATGTCTCACCGACCTTATCGCGCCGCTCTCGGCCTCACCGCCGCCCTGTACGAAATCACAGGTAACGCCGGAACACGGTACAGGGAGGATATCGTCAGCGCCTGCGTCAGCCTGTTCCTGGAAGATCATTACGAGATTGAGGACACTGCGTACCATACGACGTTTCCGGTGTTTTGAGACATTTGAGCGGGAGCTTGAGTACAAACGCCAGAGACGTCAAAATTAAAGGACGGCGATTCAGACATGCTAATCTTTACAATCCTAATCGTCACTTTCACGCTGTTGCTGGAAACGGCCATCAGTCTGCTAAACTACCGCAACCGCAGCCAGCCCATCCCCGACAATGTCCGGGATGTCTATGATTCAGCTCAGTATAAGCGCTGGCTCGATTACACCATGGAGACCCACAGACTAGCCATGATCTCTCGGATCGTCAACACCGGGGCGCTGATCGCAATGCTCCTATTCAAGGGATTTCCATACTTGGCCCAGCGCGCTGATGCCCTGACCGGCAACGAAATTCTGAGAGTGCTTGTGTTTCTTGGGCTGGTCTTCGTGCTCCAGTACACCCTGAACCTGGGTTTTAAACTCTATAGAACTTTCGGTATAGAGGCGCGCTATGGCTTTAACGTCACGACACCGGGCGTGTTTATTCTGGATCAGATCAAGTCGGTACTCCTGGGACTGCTGCTTGGCGGCGGCCTGCTTTACTGCCTGCTGTGGCTGTATTTTAACCTTTATGAGGCATCCTCCCAGCCTGGCAGTGGAGCCGCATGGCTCCAGGTCTGGCTGATCGCCTGGCTGCTTATTGTTCTGGTAACCCTGATCGTCAATCTTTTGTATACAAAGGTCTTCATTCGATTGTTCAATACCCTGACACCGCTGAGGTCGGGACCCTTATACGATCAAATCCTCGGGTTGGCGGACAAAACCGGGTACGCCATTAAGGAAATCAGCGTGATGGATGCTTCCAAGCGCTCTACCCGACTCAATGCCTTTTTCTCTGGCTTTGGCCGCTTCAAGCATATTGTGCTCTATGACACACTCATTGAAAAGTGCGGTGTTGAGGAGGTTGTGGCCGTCTTGGCCCATGAAATTGGCCACGCTAAACATAAGGACGTTCTTAAGAATTTCCTGCTGTCAGTGTTCCAAATTGGGGCGACTCTCGCGCTGCTCCTTTACTTCCTGACTGCCTCGGGCAGCTGGGCGCGTGCCTTTGGATTTTCGGCCGCGCATCTCGGCTTTGCCCTTCTCCATTTTGGGATGCTCACGGATCCCTTCGGATTCCTGCTCGGCATACCCCTCACTGCGATCTCCCGCAGGGCAGAGTACGCGGCCGATGGTTTCGCCGCCTCCACCACCAGCGCCCCAGCCATGATTCGCGCTCTTAAAATTCTCGCACGAGAGAATTTCTCCAACCTGACGCCACACCCCCTGTCCGTCAAACTGACCTACACCCACCCGCCTGTTAGTCAGCGGATAGAGGCGATTAAAGCGATTGAGCGGCTTGCAGACAGTAGATGAAAGTAAAAAAATGTAGGGCAGCTGGCGCGTTACCGCGCTGGCTGCCCTTCTCTTTTAAACTGCGGTTCCAAATTGTTTTGTCACTTCAAACACTTGCACCTGATCTGCCGGTTTAAGCACTACCTCAATTTTTGCTGATCCGTCCAGTCCAATCCTGCCGCTGGAGGAATCCAGTTTGAACTCAAGATTCAACGTGACCTGATCCACTTTAAATCCATTTTCCATTTGTTTTTCGCTCTGCCTAGCTATGGACCTGCTGATGTTGGTGATGGCTTGATCATAGGCATTTCCAAAGGCCTCAGCAGAAACCTCTTTGTAATTGGAAGGGAACATGTCTCCTCCGCGCATAAAGTCATAGTCGAGTTCTTCGTTAAGGACAAAAGGGATCCTGTCGTTAGCGTGGATGGCATCTTTTTTACTCATGTTTATTCCCTCCTAATTTTTCGTTAAATTTTTGTTGATATTATTTGTTTAAGTAAAATTATTTATGTATTTGTTAAATTGACTATAACACAGGAATTCTGAATATTCAATAAATAATTTCGTAATAATGAAAATATTTTTCGAATAAGAGTTAAATTTCGCGTTTTTATGAAAATATTTTTAGTGATTAGGAAGCAGGTGTCAGGCACCCACTTCCACATTGTGGCTGGTAGCCTATTCCGGCTAATGGCTTATTGCGTCCGGTGGCCTATTGCAGCCAGTAGACTATTTCCCCTGCTTCTACACGCAAACTAAAAGAAGCGGACCAACAGTTTAACACCGCTGTGATCCGCTTCTTTCGCTTTGTTATTTAACCTTCTTAATCATAATTTCGTACGCCGAGCCATCCTCCATAGTAACGAGAACACCCGGCTGCGCGCTTTGGACGCCAGCTTTTTTAAAGGATTGGATCTTCGCCGCGCCGTAATCCGTTGGTTCTTCAAAAACGTCTTCCAGAAGCAGTTCGAGAATCAGCTGATCTGTCATAGCTTTGACAGGACTGTTAAACTTGGCGCTATCAGAGAATTTTTCAAATCCTGTTGATTTTTCCCCAACTGATGGCTTCGATCCACCATGGGGTTTTGATCCACTTACGGGTTTTGATCCACTTACGGGTTTTGATCCACTTACGGGTTTTGATCCACTCATAGTCTTTGCGCCGCCTTTTGGCTTCGATCCTCCAGAGGACTTCGATCCGCCTGATGATTTTTCCCCACCGAATGCCTTTGAACCTCCAGTGCTTTTCCCGTGACCTGCTGACTTTGAGCTATCCTCAGGTTTTTCTCTCCTGGGCGGTTGATTTTTAGATACAATTTTTGCCATTTGTTGACGCTCCTTGTTGAAAATTTTCGGTCGCTTAAGCGTTCGCAGCTTCTTTCAGCGTTTCAATGTCAAATTTCTTCATCTTGAGAAACGCCTGAGTCACTCGTGCAATCTGTGCCTTGTCCTCGGTTGTCATTAAGTCATTCATAATGGATGGCACTATTTGCCACGACAAACCAAACTTATCCTTCAGCCAGCCGCACTGCTCCGCTTCAGGAACCGCACTGAGGGCTTCCCAGAAACGATCGATCTCCTCCTGGGTATCGCAGTGGACCACCAGAGAAACCGCCTCGTTGAAAGTGAAATCGTGCTCATAAGCACTGTCCATAGCGGCAATCTGATAGCCCTCCAGGGTAAATTGCATATGCTGAATTGTTCCCGGTTTGTTCGGCGGCCAGCCCTCTTCATAGCGCATTATGCCGCCAATCTCTGAGTTGTTGAAGAGGCTTGTATAAAACTCAGCCGCCGGCTCTGCATTACCGCACTGATCGCCAACAAACATGAGGGTCGGTTTGATCTTTTGCGTAATTGACGCTTCCCCCGTGCACATAAACTGCCAGGACAGACCGTATTTATCCATCAGCCAGCCATATCTGGCGCTGAAGTCATAAGTGTCCAGCGGCATGAGCGCTGCGCCGCCTTCGATCATTTTCCCCCAGAAAGTGTTCACCTCTTCCGGCGTACTGCAGGAGACCAAAAAGGACACCGCTGGTGTGAACTTGAAGTAAGGTCCCGCCGAAATGAGCATAAAGTCCTGGCCGGCGAGTTGGATGGTCAGAATCTCCGCATCGCCAGAAGGGGTATCTGTGAGAATGTTTTTGCTGTTGATCCTGGAATTCTCGAACAAGGAAACGTAGAACTCCGCGGCTTCAGCGGCCTGAGTGTCGAACCATAAATGCGGCACTATTTTTTGCATAAAGATCCTCCTTGGCTTAAAAAAGTGAGTGTTTGCCGATGGTCACCCAATCCCCCCACCAGCCCATCATCCATAATTTCAAATTGTGCTGTCTAACTGCGACAAACAATCAAAGATTCATTTTGTCAGCCTTTCTATTATACCCAAATATCGCGCTATTTCTAAATATATTGAAAGCATTTCAAAACGAGAGAAAGCAGCGCCCTATTGAAAGTTGGGGGGCCGACTTCCGAGGCGCTGCTTTCCCTATCGAAGATTGATCAAATAGACATCAGTATGAACTCGATTTGTTTATGGTTTATTATGGTGTTAATTTAATTCTTTCAGGCTATTTTTGAGCGTTATTTTGCAGGACTAACCTGAATTTGCATAAATGGTGCCTGTGGATTTCTGACTTTCAGGTATGGTTCCTGAAGGACGGTGATGAGTGTCCCGGTGTTAGGGTGAATGACACTGCCAAGTGGATTGGCTGCATCATAGTGAAGGATTCTGTCATCAAAGACCTTGACGCCTGGGAGGCTAGGAACCGGAGAAAGAACGCCATTGTGATGAATGTTTGGAATACCGTCCGTTGGCGAAATTGTGAAGGTAGAATCATAGGATTGGATACGGTTGCGCCATAATGCGCCGTCTACTCTATAAAGTGCATTAGGATGTGCGTCTATTGGCAGTAGCAAACCATGTCCTGGGTGCTTCTTCGACACCCGCCTCAACATTTCCATCCCGATCCGTCACAGCATAGCCTGCAGGCATCATCCCCAGAATGAGAATGGCCATCAATAGCAATAGCCCAATTTTTCTCAAACACATTGTCAAGACCTCCAACTTTCAAACATAAGGAGTAAACATCACGGTGCAGAGTGACAAAATACATGACATTTCTACAACTTTAAACATTCCTATAAGATCATCCCCTTAATTTAGCAACATTTTCCTCAATAAAAATACCGACCACACTTTATGGTCGGTTACGCTGTTGGCTCCTGTGGGGAAACGCGTCCAAATAATCCTCACAATCTTTGCTTCCAAAAATTTATACCCATTTATACTTTAAAAGCGACTAAAAATTATTCATTAATCAAAATGGGTTTCCTACCTCAAAATCCACCGCCCCTGCCCCTCTGCCAGATAAATGTGTTATCATAATTTCAGATGAAACTTTTCACCCCATTCCGACGTCTAAAACCAAAGGCTTTTCTATGCCGATGGTCACCATCTGTCACCTCACTTATCATTCAACTATTGGGGGAATACACACCATGATCTTTAAACTCAATGCACCACCAAAATCAATCCTCTTTGCGGCAAAAAACAAAAAAATCAAAGCCACTCTTCTGACCGCCATGTTGGCAGTATCCTTCAGCATTATGACCCCGACCTTTGCCGCACCAACCTACACCTCGCCGGTCAACCTCATCATCGACGGCCAGACCATCACTGCTGACCCGGCGCCTATGATCAAAAATGACCGAACCGTCGTGCCACTGCGGGTCGTCTCTGAAACCTTGGGCGCCGAGGTCACCTGGAATGCGGCCGACCGCTCTGTATTAATTGAAAAAGGCGCCAGAACCATCCTCCTCAGAATCGACCGCAGCCTCGTGGACTACACTTTTGATGGCCTCAAGCACTACCAGCTGAGCGACGTCCAGCCCTTCATCCATCAGGACCGCACCTTTGTTCCCCTGCGCCTGATCAGCAACGCCCTTGGCGTAGGGATCACCTGGGAGGGTGAGACCCGGACCGTTCGTGTGAATTCCTCGACAAGCGCCGTTATCGAACCCTTCTTCGACATCAAGCTCACCTCGATCAAACCCAACGCCCTCATCCCCGGCACTACCAACCTTCAGTCAGCCTTTACAGCTGCGCCCCCGGCGAATGCTGCCAAGATCAAGTATCTCTTGATAGATCCTGCGACAGGCAAGGGTGTGGTGGTTGCACAGGGTAGCGATTTGTCCGGTTCCTACACCTGGCATCCTAAAATGAGAGATCAAGGCACGAAGGTCCTCGCCGCTGCCCTTTATTCTGAAAGTGGTCAGTTTCTCGGCGGCGACGCAGTTCCCGTGACCATAAGCATCAGCCCTGCAGTGGCCTTGACAGTCACCGGCGTCGAGGCCGGGCAGCCTGCGACGGGCACAGTTAACCTGAGTACGCGCCTCAATTTTGGCGCAGCCTATGTGAAATATGAAATCGTCCACCTCGCCTCAGGAAAGACCCTCGCCACAGATGTCCAGGATCCGCTGGGCACTTACGCCTGGACCCCAACTGTGGAATATAACGGCGACGTCGCCCTGAAAGTCACCGCCTACGATCAGAAGCATCAAGCTTATCCGGGGCAAATCGTGAACCTAACGGTGAATGTTCCGCGAAACCTCGCTCTAGGCGGTGTCAAGGCCGGGCAGACCATCAGCAAACCAGTTTCCCTCATAGCCGTCCGAAATTTTGATGCTCAGGCAACAGAATATATCCTTAAGGATCCCGTCACTCAGAGAGAAGAGTACTTGGCTCAAATCCCTTACGGCGCGTATGTCTGGTTCCCGGGACCGGCCTATTCAGGCAATAAGGAGCTCATTGTCCGTGTCAAAGACATGACCGGCCAGTGGTATACGAGCGATCCCGTACCAGTTGTGCTCAGCGGCTCCAACCGGCTGCTGCTGAGAGGCGCAGGACCGGATCAGGTCATCACGACTGCTGTCCCTGCCAAGTTAAGTGCCCTGAGCAATTTCGAATTCTCCGGGATTCGCTACATCCTAACCCAGACGTCGACAGGCAAGCAAAAAACTATTACGACCCTGCAAGGCAGTGCGACCGATTTCACCTATACACCGGTCCCTGGCGATGACGGTCAGTACAAACTCAAAGCCGTCGCCACGACGGCCTCAGGCCAAACCGTAGAAACCGAAGAAGTTGCTGTAACCGTGTACACAGGCAAGATTTACGGCCCTCAGCCTATCATCGAAAAAAGCAAATTTCTCAGTATGGCCTCAAATCTGGCGGTATACGATTTCCGCCAGTCCGGCATGTCTGCCGCCTTGCAAACCGCCCAGGCGATCCTGGAGACCGGTTGGGGCCAGAGCGTTCCCGTTGACAAATACACAGGCCGCCTATCCTCCAACCTCTTCGGTATCAAAGGCAGCGGTCCTGCCGGCTCCGTCACCTCCAACACTTGGGAAGAATATAACGGCGTCGCCTTCAGAGTAGATGCAAAGTTCAGAGCCTACTACAGCGCCAACGAGAGCTGGGCGGACCACAAGAAATTCTTGTTGACAGGTGCCCGTTATGAAGCTTTCCGCAGCGTCATGTTCGACAGCAGCCTGGGCGCTTGGGCACTGAAGCGGGCCGGTTATGCCACCGACTCGAAGTATCCCATCAAATTGATGGATCTGATCGAAACCTACCAGTTGAACAAATTGGACGAAATCGATTTATAAGACAACAAAGTGAGATCATCCCCACAGATGACCTCACTTTTTCATTTCAAAAGAAACTTGGTGTCTGACACCGAGTTTTTTCCATAAGAAACTCGGTGTCAGCGGCTTAAGCCTACCAACCCCAAGTTTCCTCCCTCTTCCTAACCGAAACTACTTATACCGCTTTTTCTTCACTGTATTGCAGTAGAGCTTCAATGTCGACTTCAATCTCCTCAGGCTTCACTGTTGGCGAATAGCGCTTGACCACGTGTCCGTCCTGATTCACCAGGAATTTTGTGAAATTCCACTTGATGCTGTTGCCCAATACCAATTGGTTGATGGATTTCAGCTTGCCCAGGAAGCCCTCGCTCTCTTTATTCTCAGCGTCCGATGGTTTTTGAGCCTTCAGGTACTTATAAAGCTGATCTGCGTTCTCGCCGTTGACATCGATTTTGCCAAAGGTTTTAAAAGTCGTGCCAAAATTGAGCTGGCAGAAGCTGACGATTTCTTCATTCGTCCCTGGTGCCTGATTCAGAAACTGGTTAGACGGAAAGTCCAGAATTTCAAAGCCTTGGTCCGCATATTTCTCATAAAGGGACTGAAGACCGTCGTACTGTGGCGTTAGACCGCAAGCCGTGGCCGTATTGACGATCAAAAGTACCTTGCCTTTGTAGTCATTAAGTAAAACATCGTTATTCTCTGCATCTTTGACGATAAACTCATGTACTGACATAGTAAGCACCATCCATTTCTTTATATTGTGTGTTGGATTTTGTAGTGTTGTGGAGCAACTTATTTACATTTTATACAATTGTATTGTACGCAATATATATGTTGGTGTCAACCCTGAACATTGACTTTTTAATAAATATTTCATACAATTCAATTGTATCAACGATAATTCGACGGGAGGTCATACTACCATGACAACCTCAACCAAAACCTGCTCAGACATCGATTCAGCTTCAAATACTGATGATGACCTGTTAAAACTCGACAACCAGCTCTGCTTCGCGCTCTACGTTGCATCCAAAGAAATCATCCGAATGTACAAGCCCCTTTTGGATCCCCTCGGTCTGACCTACACGGGCTACATTGTCATGCTCGTCCTCTGGGAGAAAGACCAAATTACCATCAAAGAACTGGGCGAGCGACTCTCCCTGGACACCGGCACTTTAACCCCCCTCCTTAAAAAAATGGAGGCAGATGGTCTCCTTTCCCGCCACCGCAGCCCACTGGACGAACGCCAGGTCTATATCACTCTGACCGCCAAAGGCAAGCAGCTTAAAAAACCAGCGCTGGAGGTACCAAAGCAGATGATCTGCGCCTTGCCATCAGACCTGGAATCCACCGGCAACCTGCTTGTCGATCTGCATCGTCTGATTGACGCCATTAAAAAATGAGGAACGTTAAATTTCAAGTATCATTGTTTTCCAGATAAAAGGACATACCAAGGCTCTTAATAACACCTTGGTATGTCCTTTATTTAAAAAAACGATACATGCAATTTTTTCCTTTTTTTCACCGCAAAGCTATGGATTTTTTCAGCCTATTTTCTTTTTCACTATTCCCATAGTTTTTTGATATGCTGAATACTGCTCTGGATATGTATTTGGAATGATTTCTTCCCATAGTTCCGCCCCCTGTATACCACAACGTGAAGGGATGAAGACAGGATCAAGACCTAGTTTTTTCTGAGCCTCATAATCCTTCAAAGTTGCGATCCCCGGCTTTGTCAAGAAGAGTATGCAGATAACATTTTGAACCGCCATCATACCACAAAATGCAGAACCAAAGTTCCAAACGAGATCAGGCGTCGAAATCGCCCCTAAAAATGTCATGACACAAATCCCTATGCGACCAGCCATAATTCCATACTTATAGCCGACACCTTGTGCATTATTTTTGAAAAGATACGCGATGCATGAGTCAGAGTAAAATGCATAGGCGAGAACTGTCGTAAATGTGAAGAGCAGCATGGCAAGAGCAATGAAAATACTTCCAAATCCAGGGATGAACGAATCTACAGCCATTTGGGTAAAGTTTCCACTCCCTACGCCAGGAAGATATTCGACCAGGAAGCCGTTAGCGTTAGCAGGATCTGCGACATTGAAACTATTAGTGGAAAGCATCATGAATGCAGTCGCAGTACATACGAAAAGTGTATCCACATAAACTGAAAACGCTTGTACAAGCCCCTGCTTAGCTGGGTGCGAGACTTCTGCAGATCCAGCCGCTTGTGCACCTGTACCAAGACCAGCCTCGTTGGAAAAGACGCCGCGCTTGACGCCCCATGAAACTGCATTGCCAAAAATTGCTCCAAAGACAGCATTCGTACTGAATGCAGAGGTTAAAATCATACTGAATATCTGCGGAATCATTGTAAAGTTCGCAAAAAAGATAAGCAGCGCTATTACAATATAGGCAATAGCCATAAAAGGTACAATAATTTCAGCTGTCTTAGCAATACGTTTCCCGCCTCCGAAAATGACCAACGCGGCGAAACCTGCAAATAGAATGCCTGTCATTATAGGTGAAATTCCAAAAGCTTCTTGTCCTACAACCGCAAATGAGTTTGATTGAAGACCTGGAAGCATGATTCCAATGGAAGCAACAGTTAAAGATGCAAATAAGATACCTAGGGATTTACTCTTGAGACCCTTTTCCATATAATAGGCAGGCCCGCCTCTATATTCACCGTTAACCTGCTCCTTCCAAACTTGTGCTAATGAGGATTCAATAAATGCTGATCCCGCGCCGAGGAATGCAATCAACCACATCCAGAAAACAGCACCAGGACCGCCAAATAGGATTGCTGACGCAACACCCGTAATATTGCCTGTACCAACGCGCCCACCCAATGCCATTGCAAAACCTTGAAAGGATGAAACACCACTTTCAGAAGCTTTGCCACCAATAAGCTGTCCTACCATATCTTTAATTAACCTTAACTGTGGAAACTTCATAATGACAGAGAAAAAAATACCTGCTCCAAGACAAAGATAAATAATAATTGGTCCCCAAAAAAAGCCGTCCAATGCTGCTGAAAATTCTAATAGATTCATTCCTACGCCTCCTATTAACTAATTGTTCAAAGCTTTGTAGAACTAGAGAACCTGTTATAACCTTTGTATACGAATTGTAAATAGACCACCTACTTTCAGAATAGTTTGAAGAATCTAATAAAAGGATCATACGTCTTAAGAAAAATGACATTAACGTGAGATCCCAGTATCAACTATCATTGGACTTGCTTAAATTGTAGTCTATGTCTGATAATGCAATTCACGTGCCAACTCGATTTTGACTTAGAAATAATGAAACAGCTTTGAAACAGCTCGAATTAAGACTTTAATTAATAATAAGAAAATAAAAAACATCGGCAGGTGTATAAAACATATACACCTGCCGATGTTTTTTGAGAAAAAAGTCAATGAATTTTATACATTATGTATAGATTTTGTGCTATTTCCTGACGTTGACCTTTCAATATTCAGTTTTTTCATTCTATAAATCAGACTTTGGCGGATGATTCCCAAACGCCTGGCTGTTGCTGTGATATTCCACCCACAAGCTTCAAGTGCTGAACGAATCATTTGATCTTCTACAGACTTCAATGCATCATTTAGGGACGCACGACCATTAAGTTCAACCTCAACATTCAGCAAGCTATCTTTTGGCTGTCTATTAAACATGACCACAAGGTGAGTAGGCAAATTTGCGACATCCAATACTAGTTGCTCATCCTCTGCTCGAATCATCAGATTTTCCACGACATGCTCAAGCTCTCTGATATTTCCTGGCCAATTATAATCGAAAAACATATTTCTCAATTCAGTAGAAATGCGCTTTACCTTGCGGTTCATGATGACGTTGTATTTCGAGATAAAACTATCGACAAACGTCATTAGTTCTTCCATGCGGTCCTTTAAGGGTGATATATAGAGACTGTGTCCAGCTATTCTATAAAACAAGTCTTTTCTAAGAACGCCGGAGTCTAATAAACTAATTGGATCTTCATTCATCGCACATATGATTCTACAGTGAATTGGAATGAGCGAGGCACCTCCGACTCGATTCACTTGTCGTTCCTGAAGCACGCGAAGCAATTTGGTCTGCATGGCTATCGGCATTGAATTCAGTTCATCCAGGAATAATGTGCCTCCCCTGGCTTCCTCAAAGAGACCTGATCGATCTACTGCACCAGTAAATGCGCCTTTTGTGGTACCGAAAAGAATTCCTTCAAGCAAATTTTCAGGGATAGCTGCACAATTGATAGCTATAAACGGTTCAGAATTTTTCATGCCGTGATTATGAATACTTTGTGCATACATTTCTTTACCAGTACCAGTGTCTCCGACAATGAGAATGTTGTTGCCCAGCCATGAAATGGTCTGGGCTTCACGAATCAACCTTATTGTCGCTGAACTGTTTCCAATAATATCCGAAAAATTATATCTCGTTCCGTTGCAGACTTTAACCGAATCTTTCCGGCATTCATGTGCCCTCGTAAAAAATTGACGTTTGAGTTCGATCGTTTCTTCAAGCAACTCATGAAGTTTTGTTTCGTTCTTGCTGACAGAAAAAGCGCCTAGTTTAATGCCATTTTTAACAACAGGATAAGTGCTGTACGAAACGAATTTTGGCGTCCCGTTTTTTATGATATGTGCTTTATACCTGCTCTGGATTGATTTTCCTGTCTCAAGTACTTTTTTGTGTTCGGACTGCTCACAAATCTCATACCCATAGGCTTCCCACAAATATTTTCCTACCATTTCATTTGCTCTTTTTTCCTCAAGCTTTTCCTGTGCTTTATTGTAACTGACGATCCTGCCAGCTTCATCGCTGATCACTACGCCATCATGGATGTACTCAAGAATTTTTTCGTATAAATAAATTTTGCTTTCAGAGTCCAAACCGTTGACCTCCTGCAAATACACATTGTCTTGATAAAATATTATTGACTTCAAGGGGCTGATGCAAAACTAATAATCTGTTATTGCAACAGCCCCTTCATCGATTTTAATGAATCTGCTGTTCTTTCTTCTTCAATTTTTTCCGCAATCGCACAGCGAAATCATCAAACAACGTATAAGTCACAGGCACAATCAACAACGTCAGCATGGTCGACAGCGACAGACCGAAGATAATGACCGTCGCCAGAGGCGCCTGCATTTCGCCGCCTTCACCCAGCCCGAAGGACATTGGAATCATGGCCAGGACCGTGGTCAGCGTCGTCATCAGGATTGGCCTGAGACGGGTTGGGCCGGCTTTAATAATTGCCTCATTGCGCTCGAGTCCGTTGTGCCTCAGCATATTGATGTAGTCGATCAAGATAATTGCGTTGTTGACGACAATCCCAGACAACATAATAATTCCAATAAAAGCTGGGACGTTGAAGGTCCTTCCTGTAAGCGCCAAGCCAAATGCTGCCCCTGAAAACGCCAGCGGCACCGAAAACATAATAATGAACGGCTGAATCAGGGATTCAAACTGAGCCGCCATGACCATGTAAATCAAAAGCAGCGACAGGATCAGCGCCAGCACCAAGGATGAAAACGCGTCCACGATCTGCTGGTACTGTCCGCCAATGGTTAAGTCATAGCCTTCCGGCAGGACGAGTTCGTCTAAATAAATCTGGAGCTCATCCGTCGCGCTCCCGACATCCCGGTCAAAGAGTTCCGAGCTCACAGTTGCATAACGCACCTGATTTTTTCGGGCTATGCTGACCGGGCCTTCATCAATCTGAATGTCAATCAGATCTCCCAATCTCATGACCGAACCGGTCGGTGCCGTAAATTTCAAATCCTTTAGATGTTCAAAAGTTGAAGATTGGTCCTCAGGCAGCTGAACGCGGACGTCGATCTCGTCGCCCTCCACTCTATAGCGCGTCGCTACTTGACCCTGGAGCGCGCTCCGTATCGCTGAGGCCACTTGGATATTGGTGATGCCGTACTGTGACGCTTTTTCCTTATTGACGAGGACTTGGGCTTCGGGGCGACCATCGGCAATACTCGAACTGATCTGTCTGGTCCCTTCCACACGCTGAATCTTTTCCTCAACCTCCCCGGCAATCTGCTCCAGTTGTTCAAAATCAAACCCGGAAATCTCGACGGAAATCGCGTCGCCGCCCATACCGGAAGCGCCGCCGCCCATCATCATAGTGACCTCGGTGACGTCAATTTTTGCACCTGGGATCAGCTTAACCTGATTTCGGATCGCCTCGACGACCTCAGCCGTACTCAGGCTCCTGTCCCCCTTTGACACCAGAGTCGCGCTGATGGAAGCGACGTGGGAATCGGTCGAGGTGGACATCATCATGCTCTCGCCCCCGCCTATAGTCGTAAACACCTTCTCAACCTCCGGCGTTGCCGCCAACAGACTTTCCACCTGAGAAGCGACCTGATTGGTCTCCACAAGCTGCGTTCCCTGAGGCAGCTCAATGCTGACCGTGAACTGGCCCTGATCCGTCGCCGGAATGAATTCAACGCCAATCAACGGGACAGCAAACAAAGAAGTCACCAATATGACAAGTGCGATCAGCACCGTCAGTTTTCGACGTTTAAGCGCCCCCACCAGGACGTGCTGATAATAGGCATCCACTCTGTCGAAGAATCTGCCCCAGCCATCAAAGACGGCATCCAGGAAGGTCTTCTTTGGCTTGTCCGTTTTGGCCATGGCCAGCATTTTTGAGCTGAGCATTGGTACTACCGTTAACGCCACCGCCAGTGAAGCCAGCAGTGAGAACGTCACTGTCAGCGCCATTTCCTTAAATATTTGGGCTGCCATTCCCTCCGTAAAGATGATTGGCAAAAAGACGACAACGGTGGTCAGCGTTGAGGCCGTTATGGCGCCACCGACCTCTTTGGCGCCCTTGATGGCGGCGTGGAAGCGTCCCTCACCCTGCTGCCGGTGCCTGAAAATGTTCTCCAGGACGACTATAGAGTTGTCGACCATCATACCGACCCCCAGCGCCAGACCACCCATGGAAATCAGATTAAGGGTTGTGTCCGCCAGATACATCAAAATGAATGTCGTAATGATCGACACAGGGATAGCGATGCCTATGATCAGTGTCGTTCTGAGGTTTCTTAAGAAAATGAACAGAATCAGGACGGCAAGACTCGCCCCCATGACTGCGTTTGTCGACACGTTGCTGATGGCAAACTCGACAAATTGCCCCTGGTCAAAGACCAGCTGAATGTCGACCTCCGGGTTGTCATTTTCGATCCGCTCGATCTCTTCCTTGACCAGATTGACCACCGCGACCGTATTTGCCGTCGTCTGCTTTTGGATCGAGACGCCGACGCTGTTCTCCTGATTCATTCGGGTGAGGGTGGACTGATTCTTCAGTCCATCGTTGACCTGCGCCAAATCATAAAGATAAACGACACCGCCCGATGGCAGCGCTATCGGCATCTCCTTGATCTCTGAAACGGACGAAAACTCGCCCATGCTCTTCACAATGAGATTCTTGCTGCCATATTCCACACTGCCGCCCGGAAGATTGATGTTCTCGGATTGCAGCACAGACACAATTTGATTGAAGCTGATCCCATAGCCCGTAAGCTTGTCCGGATCCACTTCCACCTGAATTTCCCGCTCCACACCGCCGGTGACGTTGACTGAACCCACGCCGTCCAAGCGTTCCAGACGCATTTTGACGACGTCCTCGACATATTGCTTGAGTTCAATGTCGTCCTGAGTGGATGAAAATACGCCAATCTGAACAATCGGAAGCATATTGGGATCCATCTTGAGAACCATAGGATTATTGGTGCCATCCGGCAGGAAACCTCTGATGAGGTCAATTTTTTCCCTCATCTGCAGCGTAGCGAAGTCCATGTCAGTGCCATCATTAAACTCCACAATGACTACAGAGGTGCCCTCTGAGGTCTGGGACTGGATGCTCTTCATGTTGTTGACCGAGCCCAGGGCGTTTTCAATATTGCGCGTAACGAAGTTTTCCACTTCCTGAGGGCCGGCGCCCTCGTAACTCGTCACAACAATGGCAACTGGCACTTCGAGACTTGGCATAAGGTCAATAGGCACACGCATAAACGACACGACGCCGAGTACCACAATGATCAGCATCATCATGATCACCGTGACCGGACGCTTAATGGAAAGTTCAGAAATATTCATAAGTCTTCCCCCTCCGCTTAGTCCACCACGGTGATTTTAGATTTGTCCTGAAGGTAGTTCTGACCTTTGACGATGACTTTATCGCCTTCAGCGATCCCACCGGAAACTTCCACGAATTCCCCGTTGGACAGACCGGCAGTCACTTCCCTGCGCACTGCCATGTCGCCTTCGACCACATAGACAATGCTCTTGCCGTTGTCGTCCAGGACCGCGTCCATCGGGACAACCAAGGCTTCGGCGCGGGCGTCAGTAGTCAGGTTGACCGTAGCGAGCATGCCGCCCTTGATCCTGCCGTCGGTATTAGGAACTTCAATTTTAATCAGGTAGGCTTGGGTACGCGGGTCTGCGCTTGGGCTGATAGCCGTCACCTTACCGGTGTAAGTGCCGGAACCGCCGGCGGCTTCTATCTTCAATTCAACGGTTTCGCCCATAGTCACCGAATTTACAAGCTCCTGCATGACACTGATTTCCACGACCACCGTCGAGAGGTCAACCAGGGTAAACGCAGGCACCGCGCCGGAAATAAGCTCACCCTTGGTGGCGTTTCTCACGGAAACTATTCCGCTGATGGGCGCTGTCACGCGGGCGTTCTCAAGCTGGTTTTGAGCCAGATCATAAGACGCCTGAGCCTGCTGAACCTGAGCGCTGGCAATGGCAGCATTTTCTTTATTGATCGTCGACTCCGTCAGCTCGACGGCCTTTTTTGCGGTTTCATACTGCGCCTGGGCAGTCCTGAAGCGGGTCTCTGTAGAGTCCAGCTCGAATTTTGATACGGCGCCTGCGTCATACAAAATCCTGGCGCTGTCCAGAGCAGTCTGAGCATCCTTGAACATGAGCTCGGCCTGTAGCAGGCTGGACTTCAGCTGTGCGAGCTGAAGCTCGACCGAACCGCCGCTTGTGCGGGCCAGATTCGCACGGGCAGAGTTGAGTCCCGCCTGGGCTTGCTGAACCTGAAGTCGTATATCCTCATCTTCGACAGAGAAAAGCATGTCACCTTTACTGACTGGTTGTCCGACCTCGGCATTGACCTGAGTCACCGTACCCGGCATTTTGGCAAAGACGCTGACTTCCTGAACTGGCTGAGTCTTGCCCACAACCGTGCGTAAGTTTTCAATGCTGGACCTCTGAATCTCAGTAATGCTGACTGCTACGGCCTGGACCTCAGGTGGTTCAGTGGAAGTGGCATTGTCGCTGCACCCTGTCAGCAAAGTCAGACCCAAGGTCGCTATCAATAGTGCACTAAAAATTCTTTTCAAAGGGCATCCTCCATTTAAACGTCTGATGCTTCATTTTTCATGAAGATCGACTTGATCTCAGTAAACAATTCATTCAGTCTTTCGATTTCCTGATCATTAAAGTCTTCAAGTTTTTCAAGCATCAGCTCAATCATTTTCTTTTGCTGGTTAGCGAAAAAGCCTTCACCCATTTCGGTCATCTTCAGCAGTACCACCCGGCGGTCGGCTGGAGATAAAATACGCTCAATATAGCCTTCCTCAATCAATTTATCGGCGAGAACTGTCAGGTTTGGCTTGGAAATCATCAGCTTCGATCCATAATAGGACATGGGCTTCTCGCCCTCCGTGCTTACAAAGAATAAGAGTTCCATTTGTTGTCGAGTAATCTCGCAACTGCCAAGATCCTTCGAAAATTTCTTATGAAGCACCGGCACCAAAGTCATTATGGATTCAATCAGAATTCTCCGGTCCATCCTCAGCCTCCATTCCGTTATGGTTATAATATTAAATAGTTATGTTTAGTAACTATTATAGAATGTAACATTTGTATGAGCTAACGTCAATCCAGCAAAATAAGGAAATTGCGAGACTGTTAACGAGGCATCAATAGGTGCTGGCCGCCATCTCCAGCCTTCCAATCCAAAAAAAAATATGCCGATGGTCACTTCAACCACCAGCATCTCTCCTACATTCACTTACTCTAAAAAGACTTCTCATTCCACAAAGTCACATCCAAATCCACCTGTCCAGCAGCATCCACTTCCACACCCTCCGCTTCGAGCAATCGCTTTTGCGTTATAAACGCTTCAGGGGCACTGAGTGCAATCTTACCCTGGGCATTGACGACCCTGTGCCAAGGCAAGCCCTGACTGCTGCTCATTGAATGGAGAATCCGCGCCACTTGACGGGCAGCCCTGGGGTTTCCTGCCAAAAGTGCAACTTGGCCATAAGTTGCCACTTTGCCCAGTGGAATGCTTTTTATGATTTCAATGGTGCGTTCTGTAAATGGTGTCATGGTTCCGCAGCCCCTTTGCACTAATTTTAGTCAAGTTGCTAGCCCTACGGTTTATTAACAGCTGATTTCTTCCTGGCCTTTTTCTCTTCAGCAAGCCTTTGATTCTCCTCGACCCGAAACAGCACAATTCTGCGGATCAAGTCGAAAGGAATGGGCTGATCAAGGGGAAACTGAACTGAGCCTTTCGCCCACTTGTAGGCGGAGATTTCATCTTTAAAAGCCTCAATCCCGCTTGGCGCGGGATAAAAACCAATATGATTTTTAAAGGCGGCAAAATGCACCAGATTGCCATGAAAGACAAACGTCGGCATCTGGTAGCTGAAGGACTCTGTGGCATCTGGCGCAGCCTCCCGAATAACTCGTCGAATCTCTCTCAGCCGTTCCTGCAGCACAGGCTCACATTGAGAGATGTAGTCGTCTATAACACTGGATTGTCCTGACATATATATCACTACCCCAAATTTAATTTTGTGATGTTCATGTTAAAGAATTGTATAACGAGATGGATCCATTCTAATTTCTGCACCCAAAGATCTTGCCATAGAAAGATATTCAGTTTCAGCAAGATCGTCACGTTTCCCGGAACCTAATGCCACAACTTCCCCGGCGGCTTCCCAGTTCATATAGCGGCAGATAGTCCTGTAATGGGCGACAAGGGCCTCCATTGCCCACTCGTCCTCATCAGCCCCGGCACTGATCAAGCAGACTTTCTTGGAGGTTGCTCTCATGGCAGAATTGATGGCGTAAAAACGATCTACAGCGCGTTTGAGCTGCGCCGTCATTCCAAAATAGTAAAGCGGCGTCACTAAAACAACCGCCTCTGCTTCCTTGAGATGTGGATAAATCTGCGACATATCATCCTCATGAACGCAGTTGCCGCTGATTATTCTACAGTGATCACAGCCAAGACACGCTTCAATCCTCAGTTTAGCCGTATCAAATCTCAGAATCTCATGGCCAGCTTCAGTGGCGCCAGCGCAAAACTCGTCCGCTAATAGAGCTGTCGTTCCATTCGAGTGCGGGCTTCCTGTCAAAATAATGATTTTCATATAATCCCCCTGAAGATAAATTTGTTCAAATCTTATGCCTTGGAAGACAATGGGCAAACCTATTACCCTATTCATCCCCTTTATAGCGAGCGCTGAAACGGGAAATTATGACGTTAATTGAAAAAAGAAGATGGCATCCCCACATAGGCTTTAAGATCCCATCTTCCTGTTAACTTATAACTGAGCGGCGTACTACTTCCTCTTTCCCCCGCGCTTTACAAAATCCTGCTCGATCTCTGCCTTCCAGTTCTCAGTCAGTTCCCGATTCGCCCGCACCGCGCTGACGGCTTCACTTACAGATTTGAAGTTCAGCTGCGTCCCGGCTTCATCCGCATGGTAATTGGCTGCGCGGTCGGCATTTATCCCAAACTTGGCCGCTGTCTTGATAGCGTCAATGTTGGCTCCGAGGAAAATAAACTCCCAGCCATAGCGTTCTTTCTGATGGCGAATCATATCGTAAATCTTTTTATACGTATACTCTTGGCTGGCGTTTTCCATGCCGTCCGTAGTAATAACGAAAAGAACCTTGTCCGCCCGGGCTTCCGGCGCAGTGTGACGGTGAACATTGATGAGTTTTTGGATCGACTGGCCGATTGCATCCAGCAGCGCGGTCGTCCCTCGAACGTAGTATTCTCGTTCTGTGATTGGACGTATCCCTTTCAGCGGGATTCTGTCGTGAAGCAGCTCGTATCGGTCGTCAAAGAGCACCGTGGTGATCACGGCATCGCCGGGTTCCTGCTTTTGCTTTTCTATCATGGCGTTGTACCCGCCTATGGTGTCGCTCTCAAGCCCCGCCATTGATCCGCTGCGGTCCAGGATAAAAATCAGTTCGGTGAGGTTTGCGGCTTGCGTTTTATTTCCCATTGTTTCAGTCATAGCTTTCATAATTTAAAACCTCCCTGGTATTGGATGCCTTAAGCATACCAATTTCGGGAGGTCGAAGGGTCGCCTTGGAAGCGACAATTTAAACTTTCTAAAACGCGCCAATATATCGAAATCAGGTTTGATCCTTACGCGCCGAGCAGCGCTTGATCATAGGCGAACAGGACCTCGTTGATTTTGAAGATGTCGTAGATTTCCATTTCAATGAAATAGGAGATGATGAGGTCAAAGCGGCTGCTGCGGGACAGGGTGTAGCCTGCTTTGCTTAGCAGCTCCTTGGTCTCTCCCAGGTCCAGTCTGAGGGAAATGGCAAAGGCAATGGCTGTCGCCTTGCTGGGGCTGTACTCCGGCTGGCTTCTGATCTTCGAAAACAGGCGCCGGTCAATGTTGGCCTTCTTGTAGGCCTCCACGTCCGTCATGCCCTTCTCGTCGATCAGCCTCAGGAGCATTCCTGAAAATGATTCGTCCAGCCGGTCCAGACGCTCCTCCAGAGAGAGCTGTTTACTAATGGATGCCGAGGGGCGATTCATGTAGTCCATAGAACTAATGTCAAACTCCCTCAAACTGCGGCTGCTTTCTCTAATACTGTGCTCATCCACATAATGATCGTCTATATACTGATCAATCGATTCGACCAGCTTCTGGCTCAGGACAAACGTCTTCTTGTCGAACAGCACCAGGTATACCTCAAGCTCATGCTTCATTAAAAACTCGCTGATGGCCGTTATAGCCACGCGTAAGGCTTCCTCTTTTGGATAGCCGTAAATGCCTGAGGAAATCAAAGGAAAGGCGATCGAATGTAAATTACTTTCTACGGCCAACGTCATGGAACGGATGTAGCAACTTCTCAGGAGCTCTTCTTCCCTGTTCCCGCCACCCTGCCAGATGGGTCCAACCGCGTGAATGACGAATTTTGCCGGAAGCCGGTAGCCTTGGGTGATCACCGCGCCGCCCACGGCACAGCTGCCTATACGGTTACAATCGGCCTGGAGCTCTCTTGGTCCTGCCGCCTCAAAGATGGCACCACACACACCGCCGCCCATCTGCAGTCCTGTATTGGCCGCATTGACAATGGCGTCCACCTTCATTTTGGTAATGTCATTTCGAACAAACTTTAAGGGCATTGGATCAGCCTCCTGGTCACAATGAGTAAAGGGTGGTGGAACTCGGGTTTGATAGGCACTAGCCGCTGACACCGAGTTTATCCTTCTTTTTCCCATCTTACCACTTTTATGCTACCAAGAGGTACCCCTATTTAAATTTCTCTAATAGCTCAGTGCTAAAACGCTGCAACGACACTGCCTTCATAGGTTGACTCGATAAACGCCTTGACTTCCTCACTCTGGAGGGCTGCGAGAAGTGCTTTGAGGGCTTCGTTGTTCTCTTCGCCGGCTCTGATCGCCAAAATATTGGCGTATGGAGACTCTGCGCCTTCGACGAGGAGACCATCAGCCACAGGATTTAGACCTGCTTCAATGGCGTAGTTGCCGTTGATTACCGCAGCATCGACATCCTGGAGGACACGCGGCAATTGAGCGGCCTCAATGGCCTTAAACTTTAAGTTCTTAGGATTTTCAACAATGTCGAGCTCTGTCGCGTCGAGACCGCTGTCCTCGGAAAGGGTGATGAGGCCGTTGGCTTCAAGCAGGATCAGCGCCCGGCCGCCGTTGACCGCGTCGCTCGGGATGGCAATGACGGCGCCTTCCGGCAGCGCGTCGGCTGATTCGACTTTCTCGGAATAGAGGGCAAGAGGCTCAACATGAACGTTGCCGGCGGAGACGACTTCAGTCTGATGTTCTGCGTTGAAGTCATCCAGGTAAGGCTGGTGCTGGAAGAAGTTGGCGTCGAGCTCGCCGTCATTGAGAGCGAGGTTGGGCTTGACGTAGTCGGTAAACTCGACGACCTGGAGCTCAATGCCTTGAGCGAGAAGGTCGTCCGCCACAAGAGCAAGCAGCTCTGCGTGAGGTACCGGCGTTGCGCCGACCTTCAGAACGGTGGTTTCAGCAGCAGCCGGTGTTTCCGCAGCTGTTGTCTCAGTGTTGGCGCCGCATCCCGCGAACAGGACAAGGGCAAGGATGAGGATGAGTGACAATAACAAAGATTGTTTTTTCATAGTGGTTAACCTCCTGGTTTCTGTTTATTATGATGAACGCTTCGCGAGGATTCTCCCCGCCGCGAAGTTTCCAATCCACTGGGTGCCTTGCACCAGCAGGATGATGACCGCTACCGCGGCGATCATGACATCCGTTTGAAAGCGGTGAAACCCGAACCGGATGGCCAGGTCCCCCAGACCGCCGCCGCCTATTGCCCCCGCCATAGCTGAGTAGCCTATGATGTTGATGACCGTCAGCGACATCCCCAGGATCAGGGACGGCAGCGCTTCCGGCAGCAGCGCCTTGGTCACCAGATGCCAGTGGGTCGCGCCCATGGCGACCACGGCTTCAATTGTGCCATCATCCACTTCTTTGAGGGCGTTTTCCACCACCCGCCCAACGAATGGCGCAGCGCCAATTGCCAGCGGGATAATTGTCGCCGTTGTGCCAATGGTCGTCCCCACCACCACCCTGGACAGCGGGAACAGCAGAATCATCAAAATGATGAAAGGGAAAGATCTCAACACATTGACCACCCCGTCCAGAACGCTGTAAAGCATCGGCTTCGGATAAAGTCCATTTTTGGGAGTCAGGTAAAGTAAAATGCCTATACCGAGTCCAATGGCCAGCGCAAAGAGGCTGGACAAAACCACCATGTAGATCGTTTCGAGCGTAGGTTGAATAAGCAATTTCATCAGAGTCACGCGCTCGCCTCCTTTCTGAATTTCGCATTTGACTTAATCCCTGTTATTACCCCATTCTCAATTGTAGCAATCCTGTCGCAGACCTGATGCATAATGTCGTGCTGATGGGAGATCATGACTATAGTCAGACCCCGCTGATCCCTCAGTTTCAGCAGCAGCTTCAGAATGGACTGGGTAGTCTCAGGGTCCAGGGCGCTGGTTGCCTCGTCACTCAGAAGGATCTCCGGATTCGACGCCAGCGCCCGGGCTATAGCCACCCTTTGCTTTTGTCCGCCGCTGAGCTGCCCCGGATAAGAATCCCGTTTTTCCCAAAGCTCGACTTCCTTGAGGAGCCCCTCTACCCTACGCTCAATTTCGATTTTATCAACACCATCAATTTCCAGTGGAAAGGCTACATTATCCCGAACTGTTCTTGAACTGAGAAGATTGAAGCCCTGAAAGATCATGCCTATGTTTCTGCGCTGCTTTCTCAGCGCCTGCAGGGTCATCCGTGTAATATCCGCGCCGCCAATAAGCACTTCCCCTTGGTCCGGCTGCTCCAGGCCATTGATGGTTCGGATCAGCGTACTCTTTCCGGCGCCGCTTTTTCCCACGATCCCAAAGATTTCGCCTTTCTCGATCTCCAGAGAAATTTGCGATAGTGCCTGAAAGTCCGCGCCGTTCGCTTGTCGAAATTTTTTTGTTATATTTTGAAATTTAATCATTTTTTTCCTCCTCTGCCAAATAAAAAAACCTCAAGCGCATCACAGCGAAGAGGTTTATAGACCGTGTTGCCCCATCGCTGTCAGCAGTACCACCTTGCCTTACGGCAGGTTGGCGCAGGATCATCGAGCTGACTCTCTCCCCTGACTCTTGATATGGCTGTTTAAGTTGTTGAAATGAATACTAACACATCTGAAAATGTTTTGCAATACTCAAGTGAAATAGTCGGAATATTTTTTCTTTTCAAGATGAAGAATGCTGAATTGGAAATCAATAGGCCAGAGGCCTCTAAGACCAATTCAGCATCCTTCTTCCTGAGTGCAGCCTCCCGGCTGCCCTTAAACTCAATTAGTTAATCCTGTTGAGTCTCAGTCTTCTCAACGAAAACCTCCATCCCTGGATACAATGCTCTAATCTCATCCAGCATTTCAGCAGCAAGAGCTTCAGAATCCAGCTGCCCAATCTCCATGAAAAAGAGGTCACTTTCCGTCACAGAAGGCAAAATCCTGCGCTGTGGATACTGATTCATGATGGTTTCTTCCAAGATCGCAAGCCCTTCGCCACGCGGCATGTCCACAGTTCGAACTCGGCAGCGCTCTAAAACTGTTGTTGCCTCAGAAGACGTTTCTACCTCCACCACCAGACTTGCAGGTGACGCCATTTCGCGTATTTCGTATGAAATAGACTCCGCAAACACAATCATGAAGCGGACCGTGGAATCATCCAGCGTGACAACAGGATAGACCGCCGTTACAAGCGGACTCTCCTTAATTTTTTCAAAATCCTCTATCGCCGAGAGCATTCTGACCCCGCTGATTTCAAACAACAGAGTTTCAGGCTCATGCGCATAGACGACCTTATAGGCACTGGCAAGGTCTTGTGACGCGCCGTCCTGGTCGAAATGGATGACGAACTGCGCCTTTCCGTTTTGAGTTTGAGTGCTGATTCCACTGATGTCAGTGCCATCTGTAACCATTCCGCCGCTTGCCTTGCCATCTGTGAAAGTCAGTATTTTGACCAACTGACCCAAAATTGGGATCTCTGACAATTTACTTGCGAACATGGGTGAAGCATTGAGGCTGCCTACAAAAATCAACAGCGCTGCAGCTGCAGCATAAAGGACACGCCTAGGCGCCTGCGAAGACTTCCGGTCGCCTGAATTAATTTTTTGTGTCGCAGTCTGCTTGTCACGCTGCCCCTCAAGAATCGCATTATTTATGACCTCATCCAATTGCTCAGGTACCTTTAACTCACGATAATCCATTTTCATATGATTTAATGCTTGAATTCGCTTATTCAAACACTTCGACCTCCTTTAACTCAATTCTCAGCCGCTTCACTATTCTGTGCAGTTGGCTCTTCACCGTACCCAGCGGCATTTCCATAATTCCTGCAATTTCTTCGAGCTTCAGATCTTCAAAGTATTTCAGATGAATCAGTTTTTTCTGCGTCTCATCCATTCCCTGAATGGCCTCTCTCAAATCCATAACAGCCTCTGTATCAATGCCCTGATGAACGGATTGTACTTCCCAGACTTCAGGAACTTGCGCTACATTTTCTTTTTTTCTGAGCACATCCACTGCACAATTGATCAGGATCCGGATCAGCCAGCTTTTCATATAAGCATCCTCTTTCAGGTTTACCAGATTGACAATGGCCTTGTATGTGGCCTCCTGAACCACGTCCAACGCATCATGCTCATTCTTGACATAGCTGTATGCAATACGGTAAAGCTGGAGTTTATTTTCTTGTATTAACTGGATCAGGACTGCTTCCCTATCCTGAAGCTGATTTTTCTTTTTTCCAAACACCTATTCGATCCCTCCTTTTAAAATTCACCCATTAGACCTTCGAGACGATCAAAAGGTTTCACCATTAGAATAAAAAACCATCAGCAAATATTTCTGCCGATGGTCCCATCATCCCACACTTCCTCATAAAGGTCGCGTCATATGCATAACAGTAATATTGGTCTTGGTCCCGCCCGGATAGATGAAGAAGACAGGGTCAAAAGGCCAAAGGCGCTGAAGGTGGAAGAAGGTGTCTGCGGCGGGTGCCTATCAACCCCTTCTTCCGCCACATTACTTCCCCACCAAATGCCGCATCGCCGCTATGGGTTCATAAAACAGCATCCTAGGCCCTGAATACCGCATGACCTCCCGGATCCGGTCCCTCATCTCAGGGCTGTAGCAATGCACTGGGCACTTAGAGCAAAACGGTTTCTCAGACCCAAATTTGCATTGCTCTAACCGGGTTAATGCGTAAGATGTCAATGCGCTGCATTCAGTGCAGACGGATGCCTTATTGTGATGCCCTTTGCAGTAGATGTCGATCATTTTATTCACGACTCTTTTTTCCATCTCTATTCTGTCCTTGTCCATAGAAATCACCTTTTACATATTTACCAATTTAAAATCCAGGTAAACCATGGAATATTGAACGATAAAAAAACCATCGGCAAAAACAAAAGCTCTGCCGATGGTCCCAAATCGCCACAATTCTCCTAAAGGTCAATCCGTCTGCCTTCCTCCGCCGAGAGGTAAGCGGCGTACACCAGCTTCACACTTTCCGCTGCCAGATCAAAGTCGCTGACCGGGCGGCGGTCAAAGGCGACACACTCGACAAAATCCTGAAGCTCGCCAGTATAGCCTCTGAGAACTTCATCCGACACAAAGGAGCGGTTCCACCCCAGCTTGTTCGGAATCATTTCCGCCAGATAAATGTCCTCAATCTTCTCCTCATCCAGGAAATAGGTCTGGAAGTAATCCGTAGGGGCGACGTTGCAATTGAAGGTCGCATCGTTCGCGTAGACATCAATATAGGTCTTCGTTCCGCCCAGATAGGTATCCGAGCCTATGACCAGGGCTTTCGTCCCGTCCGAAAAGGTCAAGGTGACGGTGATGGTGTCCTCCACATCCACAGGGTTTGCGCTGAGGTGCCTGCGTTCTTCCTCGGTAAGCGTAGGAACCACATACCCGGCATCCGCCGTGACACTGACCACCTTCAGGTCCTCGCCCTTTGAGGCAGCCTCAGTCTTCTTCAGCCAAAGCATGCCGGTCAGCGGATGGATCGCGTTACGCATGAGCGGCCCTCCGCCGGTTTTACTCCAGAGTCCCGCGACTGCCGAACTGGATCCTTTGAGGCTGGCCTCTCCTTTCATGAACAAAATACGGCTGCCTTTGGCAGTAATGAAGTCTGCGGCTTTTCTGATGTTTGGCGCATAGACAAAGTTCTCAGCATACATGAAATGCTTGCCGCTGGCCTCGATAATTTCTTTGGCCTTTTCCAGCTCTTTGCAGACAGCTTCAAACATTTGGCGTTTTGAGACGTTTTTGCCAATCAGCTCCGGATCACCTGTCTCACCAAAATAACCTGT
>Ga0302240_1000329_pt1 | contig 51395 bp, 42 predicted proteins | sample AAG_UR_His_MG_FD_193538 | JGI IMG/M metagenome (GOLD analysis project Ga0302240, IMG submission 193538) | Enriched activated sludge microbial communities from anaerobic digester in WTTP, New Holstein, Wisconsin, United States - AAG_UR_His | ecosystem: Engineered > Bioreactor > Anaerobic >... | reverse complement strand
AGGCAATTGCTCACTCTAACATTCACTTCCTCAGTACCCCATGGATTCCACAAAGAGATACAAAAGGTATCTTGGTCGTTTTGCACACTCAAGTTGCTAACTTCGTTGTTCTCAAAAGTAAACGAATCTACAACCCTGAAGCTCATTACGGCAGGACCTGTGAAAATAGAGTCATCGGATACATAAGTGCAATGGATATTCGTGAAGGTAGAATTGCTGACCTTTGAATCATGGACCTCATTAAAATCTACAACTATATATGGGGTTGTGATATACTTGATGACCAGTTTATTGATTTCAACGTTTCTTGGGATATTTATTCTAAATGCTCCACGCTCACAAGTTTGGATATCTGTTATGACCACATCATTTAAATACAATTGATCTTGGGTTGATGGGTTTGCATATGGGTGTCTGTTACTGGGGACACTTTCTGTCATAGTGAAACCGCTAATCGTGTTGTGCCTGGCTTTTCGGGCATTGATAAATCTTGGATAACCTATTGTGCATATTACTGATGATGTTAACGTAACTAAATCTGATCCTGCTCCGATGAGATTGGTGTAGGACTTGATCGGGATGGGGTATAGCTGCGCACTTTCGCCTTCCTCATATACGCCCGGCAGTAAATGGATAGTTTTTACCTCAAGGCTATCGGAAGCTATAAGATGCATAGCCCTGGTTATGGAGCGCATTGGTTCATCCGGGCTGATACCGCTATTATTATCATCCCCATTGGGGCTAACGTAAAAGTCGCGGTTTATCTCATTGCGATGGGCTTGCTCTGCAATCACCGTATCATGGTACTGCTGCAGACTGGGTATATTGTTATGCCTGCCGATATAGAAGGTTGAGGGTGGATTGATGCTTGCTTTACCCAAGTATATTGTTAAATTGGCTGGAATATCAACAATGGACACATCTACCGGAGCAGCTCCATAGTTCTCATAAACGGAGCATCTGTTCACTGGATCAAAAACGATGTTTGGCACGATAGTACTGGCTCCTACAATATGTATTCCTCCACCTTGTGCAAGGCTGTAATTGTGGTGGATGTTTAAGCCACTCAAGCACAATGACGCATTCGTGCTACTAATACCTGCACCGAGTCCGGCGTAATTACCGGTTATCTCGCAATTTGTAAGAGATATTGAACTCCCGGTCATATACGTGTTTCTAATCAGCACTCCCCCTCCTCTTGTATGCTCATCGTTTGCAATGTATCCTGTCCCATTGGTTAATGTAAAGCCCCGCAAGGTGGCGTTTTGCTCGGCATTAAGAAAAGCAACACAAGGGCCGTTTCGGTTACCGTCAATTATGGTCCGGCTAATGTAAGTGCTATCACCAGTTGTGGCTTCCAGGCTGCATACTCTGATGGATTTGCCAATGTAATTGATATTCTCAACGTATGTGCCGGGATGCACCAAAACAGTATCCCCATTGCTGGAAGCATGTATGGCACTTTGAATGCTGGTAAAAGCCTGCGTCCCATCCAAAGAGACATGCAGAGTAGCAGCTCCAAGGGCAAGCGGCAAAAGAAACAGAAAGGCTATAATAGTTCTCATGTTGTCCTGACTCCATTATTAAACCAGATGATTCTGGGTTCTAATATATAAGTGTCAAAACTGGGAGATTTGAGATGCTGGAATTGAAGATTTATGTGTTTAGGAGGGAAATTATTTTTTCATAAGACCACAATGCCTTGCCCATCACCTTGGGTATCTGCACATTAGCAGGAATGGGACGCGCTCCGATGATTTCATTTATTTTGCAGTTTTCCACAGAGACATGGTTTCTCTCATTCAGAACGATGAAGAAGGTGGCGATAATCGGTTGTTTCTCCTGGGTTAAATGAAAAATGTGGAGCCTGAATCTGCGGTTATCCGCCATCGTAATCCCCCAATCATCTATCCTGTCTATGCCGCTCATAACTTGTGCCAGCTTGGGGTGTAACTTGTTATTCTGCTTGATATCCCTGTCTCCGCGGCCCATTTTCAGAAGCTCGCGGATGAACTTTTGAATTGCGTTGTACTGGTTGTAGCTAAGTATCTCCCGGCTCGCTTCCCAACCCATTGCGAGCAGCAACTTTGACCTCAGATTACGGATGGCTTTCTCTTTCCGCTTCTGGGCAACTTTCTCACTTACGTTCAGTGAAGACGCATAGTCTTTCAAACTTACGAACGAAAGCGCCGTTTGATAATCACGGTATTCCTGACTGGAAAGTATCTCCTGTTTTTTACCGGTGCTTATCCCCTCAATATCCATGCTACTGCCGGATGCCGCAACATTCTGAAGCAGGCCGGTTTCCATACAGAGCAGGTTATAAAGGTCCTTCTCTTTCGCTTTAAACTCGTAGTGCTTGCAGAGCAGATTGCGCGTCACCTGCCTTAACCACGCATAAACGTCATTGACGGTATGCTTTGAGGATAAAAGCTGCCTGATAGCTTCCTGCGAGGTTTCTTCAGACAGATGATGATCCTGGGTTTTCGTGAAGCAGTATTGGAAGGATACTTTCTGATAGTGGTTAAACACATCCTCAACCGCTTTGGGGAACACGGACTTGATGAAGTCTGCGGAAAGCCCTGTGGGATCGGCAGAACTTGAGCTTTTGATAAGTCTTACCAAAATGGCGTTGGCGATATCGTCAGCAAGATTCAGATAGCAGAATCTCCGCGAGGTCAGTTCGCCAATGTATCTGACTACTTCAGCATATCGCTTTTTGTCCATTGAGATGAAGTCTATTTCACCCATGTTTTCCTTCTTTCGAATCAAGACGTGAGACTACATATTCCCGACATCCGAATTACTGTCAATCCCAAAATCTTTCCCGTCCTTGCTTATCCTGCTGGCCTCTTTCCAACCGAAAGCCGTGTCATCCCGGACTGTCGGGACACCTACCAAAGCGCGCAGCGGTTTGGTGGGGTGACTTCACCCGTGATCCAATCTTTTAAGAACATCCACAAATTATATAAATTAACACAAATTAAAAACAGAATACAAGGACAAGCATCCAATATAAATCGAGTATCCGACCCTGAGACAAGCCACACCCAGACCCAAAGCCGTGTCATCCCGGCCTACCGGGGTCCTCGCCAGATCGGTAACGATCCGGTGGGGTGGTTTGAGCCGGGATCCAGTCTTTTTGAACATCCGCGTGAGATTAAAACAAAGCGGACACCTTTCCACCAATTCTACAATTCTCCCCCATATATATAGGTGCTACGACCCCTTCATGCAAGGCGGGATGAGAGTTCCCAGGGCAAGTATATATATACTTGCCCGTAATAACGCGGCAATGGGTCGGCCACTTCCCCTTTCTCGCGCGCGGGTAGCTCTCATTTGCATCCGGCGTTCAGACCCTGGTCTTCCTTAGGTCATCCTTATAATTTATAAGGATGACCTAAGGATGATGGCACAGAATCCAGTCGCAGCAAGGGAGGGCGGCATGAAGGATTATGAGGATTGTATTTGTCATTTATCGTGATTGTCAAGTATTTGACACTGGTTTTTTAGGCTGGCATTTGCCCTTATTCCATTCATTTAATTTGTGATAATTCTTGTAATTTGTGGATGTTCTTAAAAGACTGGATCCCGGGTCAAGCATGCGCTTGCCCGGGATGACACGGTAAATAGCCTGGTGGACTTGTTTCGGGGGCTCCTTTCCACCATTTCACCTTTTCACCTTTCCACGAACAATAATTCGTGGACGATCTTAATGAACTTCCTATGCCTGTATATGGAAAACGGAACAAGCGCAGAAATCCAGTTGACACCATTGGCCAGACGGATATTCTTGCATTGGGAGAGATATGATGCTCAAGATAGGATTCAGCGACCAGAACATTGTTGCCTTGGTGGATTGCAACAATTTCTACGTATCCTGTGAGCGCGTTTTCGACCCCTCCCTGGAAGGCAAGCCGGTGGCGGTGCTCTCAAACAACGATGGCTGCCTGGTCTCCCGCTCCAACGAGGTCAAAGCCCTCAATATCCCCATGGGCGCGCCGGGCTTCAAACATGAGGCATTGATCCGCAAACATGGCGGAACCCTGCTGTCCTCCAACTACGCCCTCTATGCCGACATGTCATCCCGCGTGATGCGGGTGCTGGAAGACTTTTCTCCGGAACTGGAAATCTACTCCATCGATGAGGCCTTTTTGGGCTTGAACGGATTCCGCAACCGCGATCTGCAGCAGTATGGAAGCCAGATCAGGCAGACCGTGCGCAAGTGGACCGGAATCCCTGTTTCGGTCGGCATCTCGCGCACCAAGACCCTGGCCAAGATCGCCAACCACTATGCCAAAAGGTATCCCGGTTATCATGGCTGCCTCGTCTTGCTCGATGATGACAGGATCGAAAAGGCTTTGAAGCAGACCCCCGTGGCCAAAATCTGGGGCATTGGGCGCCAGTATGACAAGTTTCTGAGGCAGAATGGCATCGAAAACGCCTGGCAGTTGCGCAACGCCCCGGAGAAGTTCATAGATCATTATCTGACCAGCGTTGGACACAAGACTGTGCTGGAGTTGCAGGGGTTTTCCTGCATCGAAATGGATGAAGCGCCCGCCGCCAAAAAAAGCGTGATCTGCTCCAAGTCCTTTGGCAAGCAGGTTACAAAGCTGAGCGAACTGGAAGAGGCTGTATCCACCTATGTGACGCGTGCTGCAGAGAAAATACGCTCGCAAAAATGCGTCGCGGGGCACATGCTGGTTTTTCTGAACACCAACCGCTTCAAAGAGGGGCCGCAATACAACAACTCCGCGCAGACTACCCTGACCCCTCCCAGCGCCTTCACTCCCGATCTGATCAGAACCGCGCTGGAACTCCTGCGCGACCTGTATCTGCCGGGATTTGAGTATAAAAAGGCTGGCGTGATGTTCTCCGACATCATCCCGGAAGAAGACGTGCCGCTCAGTCTGATCGAGACAAGCTATCTGGACGACAGGCGCAAGGCGCTCACCGAGGCCATCGACAAGCTAAATAAGCGCAACGGCAGGGACACCGTCTTCTTTGCCAGTTCCGGCGTGAAAAAAGAATGGGAAATGAAGCGCGCCAGACTCTCACCCGCCTATACCACCCGTTGGAAAGACCTGCCCAGGGTAAAGTAGATGCCGCTTTTCACAATAAGTTCCCCCTCCCAGTTCAGGCAGAAAATCCAGCGTTCGGAGTTCATCTGCTTCCTCTTCCCCATATCAGACGCGGAACAGGCGCGGGAGATCATCAGCGCGCACAACCGGGAATATGCCAACGCCACCCACAACTGCTATGCCTACATTTGCGGATTTGCCCAGGAAACCCAGTATTATTCAGACGCGGGCGAACCGCACGGAACCGCTGGAAAGCCGATCCTGAACTCCCTCCTGCGGGGCGGGATTACAAATTGCCTGGCCATCGTCACCCGCTATTTTGGGGGAATCAAGTTGGGCGTCAAAGGCTTGATCGATGCCTATGGCGGGACGGTTGAAGAGGCTCTGAGCCTGTCAGTCAGGGTGGAAGCGGTTCCCCAGGTCAGCCTGGAAATCAAGGCTGACTACGCTATCGCGGAGATTGTCGGCGCCCGCGTGAAAGACGCCGGAGGCATTGTGCATAGCTCGGAGTGGGCAGACCGGGTGACCATCAGGTGCAGCCTGCCCCTCAGCGAATGGGAACGGTTCAGGGAGCTTTTGGATGGCTGGAGGCTGCAATCCCGCTTAGATTATCGGATAGAGGAATAAATTATGGGATTAAAGACGCTTTTACTGTTCTTAATAATTGGGCTAAGCTCCGGTGTAACCCTGAGCGCCCAATACCGCTTTATCGATGCCAGTTCCGGCGAACAGGTCAGCCTGGAAAAGCTGGTGCTTCCCGATCCGCCGGAAAGCGAACACTCTGAATAGGAGGAATGGATGATACGCAAAGCAGTCTATGCCGGCAGTTTCTATTCCCGCCATGCGGGGCAACTCACCGCCGACTTTGAGGCCTGGACGCGGGGCAAAGCCCAGGCGGGGGCTTCAGAGCGGGTGCGCGGCCTGATCGTGCCTCACGCGGGATATATGTATTCCGGCCAGTGCGCCGCTTTGGGCTATCACTATCTGAGCGGCCAAAACATCGACAGGTTGATCGTGCTGCATCCCAGTCATCAGGGCATCAATTTCGACTGGTCGGTTTCACCTTTTACGGAATACGAAACTCCCCTGGGAACTGTGACGCAGGATTCGGAATGCGCGGAGTTGCTCGCCCAACACTCATCCCACCAATCTCAAACCAGGCTGCACGAGCAGGAGCACTCTCTGGAGGTTCAGCTTCCCCTCATCAGGCACTTCCTGCCGGAGGCCAGAATCTGCCCCGTGATGATCGCGCGCCCCTACCCCGAAGTGGCTTCCAAATTGGCTGCCAAACTGAGGGAAATCGTGTCGGCCCTGCCGGGAAACACCGTTTATGTGGTATCAACCGACCTTTCCCACTATTACAACGCGGACCGCGCGGAGAAGATGGATGCCCTTATCCTGAAATACATTCTGGGCTTCGATCCGGATGCCTTGTGGCAAGGCGTGCTCGGCAGGCGCTGCGAAGCCTGCGGCATTGGCGGCTTGCTCACTTTGTTGCACCTGTGCAAGGACTTGCCCGGCATCGATGCCAAAATCATCGAATACACCCACTCCGGTAAGGTGACCAGAGACAACCAGCAGGTGGTGGGCTACCTGAGCGCCGTACTCTATCAGCAGAAAGGAGAATAAGATGGACACAGAAAGCAAGAAAAAACTGCTCAAGCTTGCCCGCGAAACCATTGAAGCGCGTTTTGCCAGGCGCCAGGTTCAGATTCCCCAGGATCCGGACTTACAGCAACGCAGGGGGCTCTTTGTCTCCTTGCACACAGATGGCGAACTGCGTGGCTGCATCGGTTATATCCGTGGCTTCAAGAGCCTGGCGGCCAGCGTCGTGGAAATGGCTGAGGCGGCCGCTTTCCACGATGGACGCTTCCTGCCGCTCAGAGCTGACGAACTGGATGATCTGGAGATAGAAATCTCCGTGCTGAGTGAAATGGAAGCCCTTGCCGATCCTGAAGACATCCAGATCGGCCGCGATGGCTTGTTTTTGCAGCATCCTCATGGCTCCGGCCTGCTGCTACCCCAGGTGCCGGTCGAATGGCATTGGGACAGGCCGACATTCCTCAGGCAGATTTGCCGCAAGGCTGGTTTGCCGGACAAGGCCTGGCAGGACAAGGGGGCGCAGTTGTTCAGATTCAGCGCGGAGGTGTTCAGGGACTCAGACTTTTCTTGACAAATTAGGGCTGAGTGATTTTATGGTTACTTACGCAAGTAAGCGGGAATAGCTCAGTTGGTAGAGCGCAACCTTGCCAAGGTTGATGTCGCGGGTTCGAGTCCCGTTTCCCGCTCCAGTTTATAGGCGACATAGCCAAGTGGTAAGGCAGAGGTCTGCAAAATCTCTATCCCCGGTTCAAATCCGGGTGTCGCCTCCATTTTTTACTCCGGCCGGAGTGGTGGAATTGGTAGACACTAGGGACTTAAAATCCCTTGGGCTTCGGCTCGTGCCGGTTCAAATCCGGCCTCTGGTACCAAGCGGGAATAGCTCAGTTGGTAGAGCGCAACCTTGCCAAGGTTGATGTCGCGGGTTCGAGTCCCGTTTCCCGCTCCAGTTTTTTATGCGTTAAAATCCTCTGTATCAGCTCTCCACTGCTCTGTCCTCTGATATCAATACGCCTGTAAAGGTCGTGGAAAGGTGGAATGGTGGGAAATGGCGTTCGGCGACTGACTCTACTGCAGTGACGCTTGCTATAACGCCGTTTAGGACAAATGACCACTCAGCCCTAAAGCAATCACCACCAAACTATAAGCCGCGTCATCACGGCCTGTCGGGGTCCCCGCCAAAGCGCTTAGCGGTTTGGTGGGGTGGCTTGAGCCGTGATCCAGTATTTTGAGGAAAGTGAAGTTTGAAGTCCAAGCCGGCTCTGGGCTTGGCGAAAGCATTGAAACTTGTATTGCCGGCTTGAACTCCAAACTCAGCCAGCATGAGCATGGAGTTCATTGAGCCAGGACTGGTTTCATATTGCCACCAGACGCTTTGGGCTTTTTGTTACTTCAATTGAGTCTAGTAAAAAACCTCCCGCTTTGGACGGGAGGTTTGTCGCTTGTTTTGTGTTATTTTGCCGGCAGATTTATTAGCAATTCCGCGTCTGTCTGTTCTCCTTTAGATATTGTGCCTGGATTGCTTACATTTGTCATGGCGTTTATCGGATAGATAACCCCATTAACCAGTTCAAATACAGTCCAGAGAGTTCCGATCCTGTTAGTGGGCACATAGAAAGTCTGCTGCAGTTCAGCGCCAAAGTATACCCTGACAATCGCGCCACTGTTGCTCAAGATGTAACTGTCAGTACTGTGGCGGTTTGTATAGTCATGCACGCTATAGCGGTACATACCTTCGCTCTGGTGATATATGGTGACAGTTTCAGGCCCATACGACGTTACATCGTCCACATCGAGATTGCAGTACAACATATTGTCGTAATAGTAGTTTCTGTTTCCATAATACACATGGAACCGTCCACCTGCCAGATTTGGCCCTGTAATATGAGAATCAAGATCCCTCGGGGTTTGACCCCAGGTCAGCACGATTCGCACCTCAGTGTCATCCAAGTCCGGTGTTATCACCCCATTTTGGCCTCCTGTATTCTGTCCGCCTATGATGATAACTGAAAAATAGGTGGTTATATAGCCGGTTTTGGAGGCTTCAACCGTGTAATTGCCTGTTTCCAAGGAAGTGATCGAATATGAACCATTCGACAGGCTTGTCGTGCTTCCAGAGATGGTTCCTGTGGTACTGTTGATTCCGGGTCTGAACGATAAGGTCACTCCGGCAACTGGGTTTCCGTTTAGAGCGTTATATATATAACCAGACGCTGATCCTGTCCCCATATAGGTTTCGTCGATCTGCAAGACCGTTTCCAGTGTTGTGGTCTGATTTGAACTGACGGATACATTATTGTAGATTACCGTATGAAATCCCTCTTTGATAAAACACACTCTGTAGCCGGAACCCGCCGTAACCGTCATGGTGTACTGTCCTTGGATATTGGTCATACCGGTCGCTATCTCTTCATTGCTGGAGTTGTACACCTTGATTATCACTGCCGCCAAACCTACATTGGTAATGGCATCTCTGACAGTCCCACTAAAGGTGCCTGTTTGCTCTTCAGCTTGGGCAATCACTGTTCGATAGTCAAACAGTTCCACCGAGTAATCCGCTTCATAAGTCAAAACCTCAAGCTCAACACCGGCACTGGCTTTTAATCCTCCATACAGGGTCCACCAAGGTATCGACAATGGATTTGCTGTAAATTCCAGATACGGACCGACGGCAAAATATAACTCCGCAACGCTATAAACTTCCAGCTCAAACTGTGGGCTCACCATCAGTTCTGCGCTTACGCCTGTGGAAATGTTTGGTGGTTCCCATCCGTATGTTTCATTGTGCTCATAATATGTTGACCAGTTTGGCTTGTTGAATACCAAACCGCCGCTATAGGAAGTAGAAGCAGATTCTTGGATTTCTATCTGAGAGCCACAGTAGACTTCCCACTCTGCCTCGAACTCTATCTCAGGCTTGAACCAGAAAGGTACTCCCGCAATTGGCATGAAAACCGTGGGAAAACTGACTGTAAACAAGTCTACTCCATCCGGGGACCAAGTCACCCCTCCGCTCACAGTAACGGTCTGATCACTGTTAACTATGGAATATCCTCCGGAACGCAGGTAGTGAAGACCGTGCCAGAGATCGATCGCAGTTTCAAAAATGTAGCCCATGTTAGTGCTTACTGTGCCGGTAATCTCCACTATAACCGCATCATTACCTTCGGTGACCTGAAAAGATTGATTGATATCAAGAATGAATTCATAGGGGTTTTTGTAATCCTTCCTCAAGCTGACCCCACCGTTCGGCGCTTCCACGCTTTCAACATCTGTGGTCCTCAAGGGTTCATCTATCGACAAGAATAACTGATCAAAAATATCCTCCAGTTTTGCCTGGACAGTCGTTACCACTATCTGCCCGCCCTGTATGCTGAAGCCGGTTACCTTTCTAACCAATCCTTCAGGAATCTGCTCACTTGGCTCCTTGATGATTATCTTTCCAATTTGATACGTTTGTGGATCAACATCGGAATAGAATACTACTTCATTATCACCCACAGACACTATGGCGTTCTCCATGACCTCGTCCACCAGTACAACCTCAGGGGATATTATGGGGGTAATCTCGTCGTCGGCTATCACCTTGACTCTGTAGTTGTCTCCTACACCCACTCCATCTTCTTCGTAGTTCCAGAGTATCTGGTATGATGTTCCTTGTGGTGTTCCCTCCACAATCCCTATGTCTCCGCTCAACGCGGTGGGTGTAATTGTGTAGGTGTTGCCTCCATCGTTGGAAACTTCAACCGACACCAGACAGTGTTTGGCATCGGCATGTGTGAGCGTGTAATCAATCATCACATGGTCATTCTGCTGTGCCGCAATCACATTAGTTACTTCTGGGACAGCAGCGGTCAAAGCCATAATAGACACGGTTAACGAAATGATTGCAATTAGTTTTTTCATGTTACCCACCTCACTTAATCAAAACCAGTTTACTGGTTCCGGTATAGCTGTCCGATCTCAGTTTCACCAGATAGATCCCACTGCTGCAGGGTTGATTGTTCCTGTCTTTTCCGTCCCATGTTATGGTGTGTGTCCCGGGTCCAACTTCACATGTCGAAACCAATTGACCGGTAATATTGTAGATGGATAGAATGGCAGTCTCCTGGTTTTTTACGCTCAAATCTATTTTTGCGGACGAAGACATATGGAAGGGGTTTGGATATGCCCTGCTCAAATAAGTCCTGTTAGGAAACGATGGGACTGAGTTGTCTTCGATGGTTACACTTACCGGGCCGAAATATTCGCTTGTGTTGTATTCAACACTCTCCAGCCAGTAGTAATAGCATTTGTTTACTGTTACCTCCAAATCTGAATAACTATAGCGCTGCAACGTGGATGTGTTTGTAGCTGGGATTATTGTGGGAGTTATCAACTGTGCGGTTGCCTGAGTTTCTAATTCCGATCTGTACACTCTAAATCCTATAAGCCCATTCTCAGACTGAGTTACCCACGCCACAGCCACATTACCTTGCGCGGTAGCCACGGCCTCAAATGAGGATAGTTGTACCGGAACGTGTTGGTCTCTAATGGAAAAAACGTTTGATTCTCCATATCCAACCAATCCAAATACAGCAGATACCACAATTGAAAGCCAGATAATACCTAAAAGCTTTTTCATACTAATCTCCTTTACCAGTTTATTTGTCCTGCTATTCTATCTGTTTTTTAGAACAACAGGTTATTTCTAACATTAGTCTCAGTGTTATGTTTTGCTGAGTCCCAAATGTTGGTATAAATTACCATCTCTTTGTTTCTCAGGTTGTTTGAGGGCATCTGATATCCCTCCTCTCGGAAACAAATCAATCTCTATACAAGTTACATTATTTAATGTGACATCTATTATACTGCAATTGGCGCGCCATATCATCTAGAAACATGTATCTGACTGCTATATAATATGGTTAGTCTATAAAAGGCTCTTTGTGCTGTGGTAAAATATACCACAGCGGAAAGCCATACGATTTGACTAAATAGACTCTATCTCCATTTCTACCTAAATCTTATCTTTATGTGGTATAATTCACCACGGGAGTGGTATAATTTACCACACCAGGGAGCACTGTCCACGACAGCCTGTACATAGAAGAACTTTCTGGCATCGCTTGCCTGAATGACAAGGTATTGATTTGCCGTCTGGGCTATCTGTGTCCAGGCAGGAGAGTCATACGGCAAAGGTTCATCGGCGCTATATACCAGATAGGAAGTAGCCCCGGGTATTTCATTCCAGTTTAGCCGGCATAACCCGTTATCAACATATTCAATTTCCAACTGGATTTCTGCCAGTTCCATACCCGTTCCGGATACCGCCACATCGACTGTTGTTGCTCCAGATGATACGTTGCTTACATTCCCCGCGTAAGATACAGCCTGGGTGGGGGTGAACTTAACCCATATTGTCTGGCTGACATTGCCGCCACTTGGGGTGACAGTCAAGGTTGGGAAATATGTGCCATCCTGTAAAGTCGAGACTGCAAAGCCAGCGGGTGCCGTCACCACAACATCTGAACTCAGGTAACTACCAGTGAGGTTATAATTTAACGAGGCGCCGGTGTCGATAATCTGACTCCCGAAATCCAGAGAACTGGGACTGACATATATTTCAGGAGTCGGGGCTGCGGCCTGGGTAACGGTGCAGGTCTTATCAGGTACCCCATTGCAGGCGAAAGTAATTATAGCTGTGCGGGAAGAAGTTGTTGTGTTAGCCTCGTAGCTGACCGTGACTTCCCCATTGTTGCTGCCGCTTTCAGGCGAACAGCTTAACCAGCTTGCATCATCACTTACCGTCCAACTGGTGATTGAGGTCACCGTTATCGGGAATTCTCCAGATGTACAAGGAACCAACTGGCTTGCAGGAGTGATAGATAGCGATGGGTAATCAATATCTGATATAATCAACTCTACCTCTTGACCGTCTGACGGAGGCCGCCCCTGAGACAGCCACAAGTTAATATGAATGTGCATATCAGTGCTTGGGAGCGGATTCTTATCCCCCGTATATAACCACTCGTTTATCAGATATGCGCTGTTGGGAGGTTCTGGATAATGGCCATGAAAACTATTAAATAGAATACCATCGGGTTGCCAGTCAAAGTAATGTGTAGAGTAATCTCCATTTAGCGAAACATCAAAAGTCACATGACTGTCGGAGTCACTTGGTTGAACGGTGTAGTTACCAATTTGATTGTCTTCGTAACCCCACTTGGCAAATTCAATATCAACTTCTTGCTCATCATTTGCATAGATAAAGGGAGCCGCAACTACATTCTTGTCCAGCAAATCAACTCTTGAAGCCAGATAAAATCTGTGCATCCCATATTGCGTGGGAGTAGTCGTATATACTTCCGCGCAGTACCAGGTCGATCCTTCTCTACGTATTTTTAAATGTAGATTCCCATTTGCATCCACCCAAACGCTCGATGTACTATCAGACCATTGATTTGGACCAGGCCCCCAGGCACCACTTTTAACATACCAGTCTCTGCCGGCAAAGGAGATAATTCGCCTGCCTGAACCACCCTCTTGATTAGAACTAATCTGCTTTTCATCAATGTTACCAGTTACGGGAACATTGTAATTCTGAGCCTGGGAAATCGATACGACAAGACAAAGCGCTGCCATCAGCAGTATAAGGCGTATATCCTTCATCACTCCTCCCTTGAGCAATATTCAGCAATGATACTCATCTATGGCGTGACACTGAATACTATTAAGCAATTGCTGTGCCACATAATTGAAAACCTTCTGGTATAGACTGCTCAAATCACGATTCAATTCCTTTGCTCAGTCACGATACTAGAGGACAGCTCCTGTCCCGCCGCATGGCTTTGCAGGCCTCTCCCATAAAAGAGGTAACCCCGCTGTACAGAAATGAATTAACTATCATTGCCAAAAAGCCTGGCCAGATTAACGCTTTATTATTGCATGACGATGTGGAACAAAACTTGCAACTTGTATCCTATAAGTCAAGCTACGGAATAAAGGGAGACAAAAATGAAGAAACAGTGTTTTGTGATTATGGCATTGTTGCTTACAGTGATGTGCCTCAGCGCGCAGGAAGTCGCCCTGCGCAAAGCTTGGAAGATGGATTTCAGGGGGCTCCGGGTCCGCACCGCGGATAACTGCGTGATCGCCCTTTGGGAAGACACAGATGCCGGCGATACCGACATCTACGCGCAGAAGTTCAATCCCTCCGGAGTGGCGGTCTGGACACAGCCGCTGATCATCGTGGACAGGCCAGGAGTGCAGGAAGCGGTGGCCTGTGTGCCTACTTCGGACAACAATTTCGTGCTGCTCTACCAGCAATCCGGACACGGCTACGAAGCCGGCGTATGGCTGCAGAAATTCAGCTCCAATGGCCAGTGTCTCTGGGGCGAAAGCGGAGTGTGCATCCGCAGCGGCTCTGCCTATCTGGCCAATGCCTGCCTGGTCCCCAACGCCGTGGGCGGAGTTTACGCGCTCTATCCCCATTCCTCAAACGGTTACGCGGTGATCGGCCAAAACGTGGATAGCTTCGGCAACCAGCTTTGGCCCAGCGGCGGGCTCACCCTGACCAGCAATCCCAACTTCCTCAGCCTCGACGGCGCCGTCAGCGACGGTGAGGGCGGCATCATAATCAATTTTACCCCCTATCAGGGGACCAGCAATCTCATCCGCTTTTCCCCACAGGGCACTGTGATTGGCAACAACCCCATGCTTGTCCACGCTGGTATTCCCGGCGGACGGTTCTCCATTGTGGGCAGCAGCGAAGGCAATTACCTGCTCTACGGTTACCGGGGTGGAGCCATCATCCTGCAACGGATGAACAACCAGGGCGAGCTGCTCCTCCCCACTCCCGTGCAAATCCAACTCCAGATATACAGCGCTCTTTACTACCCAAAGCTCCGCTTGGCACCTCTTGCAGACGGTGGCATCATCTTAGCTTGGGAAGTTCGGAACGATGACACACAATCTGAACTGCGTGCCATCCGTCTGGATTCAGATTTCAATTCACTCTGGGGCCCAAACGGTGTGCAAATCGCCAGCGGAGATACACAGAACTGGGTATTCAGGGGATTGAACCTTTCCGTAACTGACACCGGCGCGGCCTGGCTATGCTGGAACGAATCGCTCAACGACGAGGTGCCTTATAACCTAAAAGCCCAGTATCTGTCCCCGGCAGGCGACCTTCCCTGGGGAGTGGGCGGAATCACCATCAACGCCGGAGACCCCATGCTCAGCGGCCCTGTGGCGCTGGCTTTTGCCGACCGCTGCATGTTCCTCTGGGCAGACCAGCGCGATATGAACAACGCCCTGCGGCTGCAGGTGCTCAGCACTGGCGGCGCCGCTTTCCAGGACCTTGGCGGCGAAGCGCAGGTAACCCGTCTCGCTGGCATTGCCTGTATCTCGGAAGTGTTCGCACTGCAGGACAGGTATCTGGTGCTGTGGTCAGACTTGCGAGGAAGAGGATTTGAACTCTATTACCAGATCTGCGACACCAACATGAATCCCCTGCTGGAAGAAGGAGGCAGGCCGCTCTGCCCTTCGCTGAATAAGCAAGTGACCAATATCCGCACGGTGAAAATGCCGGACAACAGCGTGGCGATCGTGTACACTCCAGACTATGATGGCACCCAGTGGTATCCGCTGCACTTGCAGAGGATCGATGCCGAGGGAAATACCATGTATCCCGGCCATGGATTGCAGGTCAACGGCAACTACAGCATCCAGGACACCCGCATCAGCGCCTGTGGCAATGACATTTACGTGGTCTGGACGGTAGGCGGCTATCCCCAGTTTCACTTGATGGGGCAAAAGATCTCCAACGGACAGATCCAGTGGGGCCCTTCAGGAAAAGCCCTTTACACCCCTCCTGAGCAGATGTGGCTGGGCGTGGCTGACCTTGTTGAAAACTACGTGGTCTTCAATACTAAAGATTACAGCAATGACTATTCTACTTCCCGGGTTCTGAGAATTGACCCCAACGGCGATCCCGCCCCAGGCTGGCCTGCTGAGGGGGTCGCGGTGGTGAGCGTGGAAGCTTCCATCGACGGCATGAATCCCGGAACGGCCTTGCTGGGCAACGATCTGGTGGTATTTTGCACCACTCATGACCAGGATTATCAAAACTACAGCTTCCTGGCCCAGAAGATCGGCCCCGACGGATCCAGGCTCTGGTCTGAAACCGGCATCGAGCTTCCCTTCACCGGAATCCACAGCATGGCGGTCTCGGATAACGCCATTGACATTCTTTATTCTTCGGCATGGGATCCGGGGGTTCAGGACCTGCGCCTGCAAAAACTGCTTGGCGACGGCAGCCTGCTTTATGAGGACGGAGGCAGACTCATCGCCACCGGTTTGCGCTATAGCTACGACGCCACCCTTGTCCGCTTCGCCAACGGCAACTTGGCCAGCTTATGGAGTTCCGGTTACGATAACCCATACAGTTACAAGGATGTGTTCATCCGTCACATCAACTCTCAGGGTGAGGCTCTGGGCGCCAGCCCGGAAATACTCTGCGGCGAATGGCTGGAACAGGAACATGTGCGCGCCGCCGCGATCGGCAATTCCGCCCTGGTCTGCTGGGATGACGGACGGGCGGGCGTTCTGGACAACGAGTATTTCGTGAACTCCATCTATGGCACCCGGGTCAACAGCGGGAGCGTGGACATTTCAGATGTGGACGCGCCCGCTTTGGATACTGCTGTCCTGCATCAGAACTACCCCAACCCCTTCAATCCCTCGACTACACTCCAGTTCAGCCTGCCCGCCTCCGGAAAGACAAGCCTGGACATCTATAACCTTAAAGGCCAGCGGATAAAGAGCATCTGCTCGGATCTTCACCTGACAGCTGGCAACCATTCCTTCCCCTGGGATGGCCGCAACGAGCAGGGCGAGCCCGTGGCCAGCGGTATCTATTTCAGCCGCTTGAGATACAATGGCAGCACATTATCGCGCAAGATGGTGCTGATGAAGTAAACCCTATCCATATCGCTAAAGGGAAGCCGGATCGCCGCAAGGAGGTCTGCCTTCCCTTTGTTTTTGCCTCATTCCGACACTCCCGAATAAGGACGTGATTGCTTGACTATTACGATAAAACAGTGATACAATCCGCATAATCCGTCATAGCGCCCTCCTTTGCTACTACTGGATTTGAGGGTATCATCCTTAGGTATGTGGTTGCGAAGTTAAGGATGACCCCAGGTAAACCACAGGTGAAACCCAAGTTGCATATGGGGGCGGTGGGGGTGGGGGAAGAAACCTGACGCGTGTACCCAGGGCCTGGCTTGCCCTATTTCAGGTGCTCATGCAGGAAGTCGTGATAGTCCTTATTTTTGAAGACCAGTTCTTCGTGCGTGCCCTGATGGACGTGGCCTTTGTCATCGATGAAGAGCACCCGGTCCACATAGTGCAGGGTGGAAAGCCTGTGGGAGATCACGATCGCGGCAATATCCTTGAAATGCAGGTTGATGTCCTGCCAGAGCTTCTCCTCGTTCTCGGCATCAAGGGAGGCGGTGATGTCGTCCAGGATAAGCAGTTTGGGGTTGCGCACCAGGGCGCGGGCGATGGTGAGCCGCTGCTTTTGCCCGCCGGAAACGCCCAGCCCCCGCTGTCCCAGTCGGGTTTCATCACCCTGGGGGAAGGACTCTATCTCCTGTTTCAGTTGTGACACATCGACTGCGATCCGATACTCTTCCCCGGTGGCCTTGTCATTGGCAAAGAGGATATTCTCGCGCACAGTTCCGGTGAACAGCAAGGGTTCCTGGGGAACGTAGGCGATCAGGTCGCGCAGAGCGGTTAACTCAATATCCCGCAAATCAATCCCGTTCAGGAGGATGCTTCCCTCAGAGGGCTGCAAGAGCCCCAGGATCAGGTTGGCGACGGTGCTTTTGCCAGCGCCGGTCGAGCCCAGAATCAGCAGCCTCTCCCCCGCTTTTAGATCAAATGAGCAGTCGCGGATGGCTGGCTCCGTCTTGTCCGGATAGGTGAAGCTCACATCCTCAAATCTAAGCTCCTCAAACTGTTCAGGCCTGGCCTGCCCTTTCCACTGGTCGTAGAAACTGGGATAGTCCTTCATTTCCTCCAGGCGGTCGATGTTCACAAAGGCCTGCTTACCGGAAACGAAGAGTTGGGGCAGATCGAGCAGCGGATAGATCATCATGCTCAGGTAGGTGTAGAACATGTAGAAGGTGCCAACGCTGATCCGGCCTTTCACGGCCATGTAGCCGCCGAAGATGATGACTCCGATCTGGGCAAAGTAGTCGATGTATTCATAGATGAGGTGCAGCACAGCATTGAGCTTTACCACCCCCATCTCGGTCTTGAAGCGCCGGGCCAGGGCGAGGTCGAAGAAGCGGTTATACTTTTCCTCGCTCACAAAGGCTTTCACGATGCGGATGCCGGAAAAGCTCATCTCCAACTGGCTGTTGATCTCGCTGATGGCCTGCTGGTTCAGCTCGAAATTCCGGTAGAGCTTGTCCGAAGCGAAATAGAAGGCCACCATCATCAGCGGCAGCGGCAATATCGTAAGCATGGTCAGCTTGGGGCTGATGCTGAACATCACCACCAGCGAAAACATGATCAGGGAAAAGGAATTCACCGCCCGGAAGATACCGGAACACATGAACCAGCTTATCTTAGAGTAGTCGGTGAGGTCGTCCGTGAGCCGCGTGACCACGTCGCCGGTGCGGAATTTATGGAAGAAGCGGAAGTCCTTGCCGAGGATGAACTTGAAATAGAACATGCGCAACATATTTTCAAAGCGGATGTTCACCCAACCTCTGACGGCGGGGTAAAAACCGGTCACAAGCTGCGCCGCGCCCAGCCCCAGCATGATCCAGATGATGCGGTTCACCTCCGCCATGGGATCCGGATATTTGTCCGGCGCGGACAGGATGTTCTTCAGCAGGTCGATCAGCCTGCCAAACACGATCGGATGCGCGATGGCGACCGCGGAGCTGCCCAGCGTGAACAGCAGCATGATGAGCAGGAACCACTTCTGCGTCATCCAGTTCTTCACGATCCAGCGCACGTGTTTATTCATCCGCGTTCTCCGTCCCAATAAACTGCAGTTCCACCAGCTTGCGGTATTCCTTCGAGCTTTGCATCAACTGCTGGTGTTTGCCACGGTGGATGATTTCGCCTCCGTCGAAGAAGAGGATTTCGTCAGCATCCAGAACCGAGGTCAGGCGATGGGCCACCACCACGGCGGTTTTATTCGACAAAACTGTTTCCATGCTGTGCTGGATTTTGGCTTCGGTATGGGGGTCGATGGAGGCGGTGGCCTCGTCCATGATGATCAGTTCCGCCTCAAAGGCCAGCGCCCGGGCAAAGCTGATCAGTTGCTTCTCGCCCTGCGAGATGTTTTGGCCACGCTCCGCCAGCTCGGAATCAAGGCCGAGGTTTTGGCCACGGATAAATTCGTCCAGTTGCACGATGTTGATGACCTCGCGCACTTTGGCTTCGGACACCGTGTCGTTATAGACCCGCACATTTTCCAGGATGCTGCCCGGAAAGAGGAACACGTCCTGCAGGATCAGGCCTATCTTTCGGCGCCAGGCCCGGAAATCGATCTCGGAAAGGGGAACTCCATCGATCAGGATGCACCCTTTCTGGATGGGGTAAAAACCGCAGAGCAGGCTTACGGTGGTGGTCTTGCCGCTGCCGGAAGCGCCCACCAGAGCGATTTTTTTCCCTTTGGGAATGGTGAAGGAAACGTCCTTGAGCACCCAGTCCTCGTCCTTGTAGGCGAACCAGACGTGTTCAAAGCGAATCTCGGAATCAAAGGAAGGCAGCCTGGTTCCGGTGAAAAGCTCTTCCTCAGATTGCAGGCTGGTTAGTTCCAGAATACGTTTCAGGCTCACAAAGGCACGCTGGATCTGCATCACGTTCTCGGAAATCTGCCTCAGCGGCCAAATCATCCGGAAGAAGTAGTCCACAAACAAGATCAGGGTGCCCAGGGTCATGGCTCCGGCAATGATCCGTGGCGCGGTGAGCTTGATGATAAGCACCAGGAGCAGCACCTCGAAGACAAGCATGAAGAGGCTCTGGGAACCGTATTCGGTGAATGAGGTGCGGGTTTCCAGCCTGTATTTTTCGGTGGAGGCAGCCTTGAGGTCGTCGTAAACCTTTTTCTGCTGGTTCAGCGCCTGGATGATAGGCATGCCCTGCACGTAATCCGTGATCTTGGCTGTCACCAGAGCGTTCTTTTCCCTGATCAGGCGGTAGAATCTGGAAAGGTATTTTATGAGGAAATTGTAGCCCACGGCGGCCACGGCCATCATTGGCAAAACGTAAATTGCCACTTTCCAGTCACGCAGGAACAACACCACAAAGATACCGATGAAAAAGAGCAGGTTGCCGATGATGCGGATTGAAAGCTCCGAAAACAAAGCTTTCACACGTTCCGCGTCTGATTCCACCCTCGCTATCAGTTCCCCCACCTGCTTGCGGCTGAACCAATCCACCGGCAGGGTAAGCAGGTGGCGGAAAACCCCTGCCTTGAACTTGGTGATGATTTTCACTCCCAGCTTGGAAAGCAGCACGATTTGCAGATAGGAAAGCATGCCCGCCACGACCATTGCCGCAATGAAAAAACCGCCGAAGCGGTACATCTGACCCACATCACCCCGGGGGATGCTTTTATCTATGATTTCAGCCAGGATGAGGGGACAGACCAACTGCAGCGCGGAAGTGCATAGCATCGCGAAAAGCCCAAAGAGCAAAAGCCCCAAATCCTTTTTCACAAAAGGATAGAGGAGCTTTATATAATACTTCAGGTTAGTTTTCTCTTGGGACATTTGTTCCTTCGCGGAGGCCATAAATAACAATGGTCGGGATGAGAGGATTTGAACCTCCGACTTCTCGGTCCCGAACCGAGCGCGCTAACCGGACTGCGCTACATCCCGACCGGTGCTGCTCAACTTTTGCTGAGCAACGTTTCTGTCAAGGTTTTATTCTTTTGCGATAGCCTTCAAAAGGCGTTCCGCCTCCTCTGCGGAAATCTTACCGCTTTCCAGCATCTCCAGTATCTTCATGCGGCTGCGGTCTGCCACTTCCTGCTTTTCCCTGTCGCTCAGACCCCAGTTTTGGGCTTTGGCAAGGGTGGAATCCACCGTTTTTTTAATGAACTCTTTCAAAACGCCCGGCCCAGAATAGTCCATCGCCTCTTCAACTTTCCTTTTAATGTTGAGGTTCTTGAATTTGTAGCCGTGGTCTTTGGCGAATTTCAGCTTCATAAAGAGTTCTCGCAGGCTGTTGGAAACCTCGTCGCCGATCTTCTCCACGCCGCTTACCACCTTGTCCTTGGCCTCTTGCACGTCAAAACCTTCCACCAGCTCTTTCAGTTTGTCCGCCGCGGAGATCAGGCTGTCTTTGACGCGCGCTTCCGTGATCTTGTCGGCTGCTTTGTTGAGGGCATCCACCACGGTGGCCACGATCTTCTGAGCCTTGATTTTGTCTTCCAGGGTTTTGGATTTCAGGATCGAATCCTTCAATTCCTCCAGTTTTTGCCTGATGAAGTTTAGATTCATGTATCCATCGCTGCCGATCTTGATCGTTCCATTCTCTGTCCTGATCCTGATCTTGTTTTTGCCCTCGCCCTGGCGGATCACATAGTTTCCGGCTTCAACGCGCATCTCGGCATCCAGGCGGCATTTCACCGACCCTTGTTCCGTTTCCGCCTCAAGTTCAAAATCAAAGTCCTCGGGAAGCACCAGATGAATCTTACCGTTCTCGCTGAACAGGTTCATAACCGACTCATCGATGGGCAGGCTTTCGTAGTAGATCATCCCGTTCTCGCTGGAGAGCGCGACTTCTTTGAAACAGGCAGACCGGATCTTTGTCGGGCCATTTTCCGATTCCAGTTTGAGGCTCTGCCCGCGCAGCCCTTCCGCCGAAACCGGCCCGTTCTCCATCGAGAGCTTGAGCTCACCCTCGCACTTGCTGAGAACTATGGGGCCATTTTCGTTTTCTATCTGCTTGGCGCCTGTGCAGTTGTCGATCATGATGGGGCCATTCTCGTTCTCCACCTCCAGGGCGCAGTCCAGCCCGCTGAATGTAAGAGGAAGGTTCTCGGATTCCACCACCGCCAGTTCGATCTTGGGCAGCAGGATCGTAACCTCTGGCCTGCCCTTGCGGGCGAAGCTTGATTCCAATTCTGGTATTTCCTCCAGTTCGATGGTGGCCACCGGTGCTTTGAACGTAACATCGAAATACCTTTCGTAATCCACTTGGGCATCGCGCTCATCAACGGGCAGATCAGCCTTGATCTCGATCTTGCCGCTCTCAGACTTGCCCACGTTCAGGGGCAGCATGTTGTTGATGATCTTGACCCTGCTCAGTCCCGGAAAGTCATAGTCGAAGTAAACTTGCTGTGTCGTCATTGTTTTCTCCTTGCTTCAATCTGATTAATTGCTTCATCCACACTGATAAATCCCTGCTCCAGATCACTGAAGATATCGTAGAAATCTGTTTCATGATCCGCCGCGCAGGAAATCTCCCTGATAATTTCCCCCAGACGGTTCTTCACCGTGGGATACGAGATACCCAGGCGCTTTTCCATCTCCCGGATATTGCCCTGGGAAAGCACGAACAGCCTCACAAACTCGAGTTGTGTGGCACTCAGGTTGCTCAGCCAGCTCGAGCTGAACTCGCCTTGAAAACTTACCTTGCAAGCCGGGCAGTGATACTCCCTGATCTGCAGGTGCCCTTTACATATCGGGCAGGAAGTCATATCCATGAACAGCTCCTTAACAATTCTGATGCTATCCTTAATTATATTGATATCTTGTCAAGAATAAACTTAATTTATCTACTTGGTGTTTGCTAATTCTTGAAGGCTTGCCTATGTCTGATGTTGGCACAAGCTCAGAAACAAGCAGGAACTATCCCGGAAGAAGGCGTTTTTCCTGATATGCGTGGAGGAAGGCGTTTGTAGTTGTCGAGCCTTGAGAGTGATGGATCCCTGGTCTCAACAGGGATGTAATAGAGTATAGGACTACTTACGTGGTATATGTCTTCTTAGTTTGTGTAAAAAGGTGTATCTGAATACAATAGTTTGACTCAAATCCCTTTCATCACAAGGCCTTCCCAGGGTTTTTTCAGGGTGTAGGACATCACCAGGCGCTGCTTGCCGCCGAGGCCATCCGGCACAATATCCTGATAGGCATCCAGCACCAGATACCGTTTGAAAGGCAGTCCGGTGCGCCGCGAACATTCTTCCAGGATGCTGATGCCCTGCTCCACCACCTCGGGGGTTGTGTATTCCATCAGGTTGTTGTTGCAGACGAACTCTGAAATCTTGAGTTTGGAGGCGAACTCCAGATCGGCTTTCATGCGCAGAACCTCTTCCACCGAACTGGTGAAAGGACGGAAGGTGTTGACCACAAAAAGCATGTTATAGCCCCGCTGTTCCAGGGCATCCACAAAACGCCCCAGGGTGCGGCAGCCGGCCGGGTCACCGCCCACATCCAGAACCACCGTCCTGGCCTGATCCTCGATTGCTCCCTTGATCCGGGGCGAGATCATGGGCAGATCGGCATGCTTGTACTGGCCTTCCGGGGCTATAACCTCGATGCCCAAAGCGGCAAATTCCTCCCGCACGTCCCGGCTGCGAAAGTAGGGGTTGACCACGTCCAGGTCTGCCAGGGCTACATCTGCTCTGGACTGGTTGAGGCTTTTTGCCAGATGGATGCTATATTCGCTCTTTCCGCTTCCGTAAGCGCCGATGATCACATAAACAGGGTTTTTCATATTTCCAATAACTCGCTCAATTCATTGAAGTTTTGCACAAAAGCGTCTGCCAGGGCCTTGATCTGGGGATGCTGTTCCAGGCTGTCCGGATCATAGATGGCAATGGCTGTCATACCCGCGGCTTTGGCTGCCTGCACCCCGCTAAGGGTATCTTCCACCACCGCGCAGTCGTTTGGTTCCAGGGCAAAATCCGCAGCCACTTTCAGATAGATATCGGGAAAGGGTTTGCCCAGAAGATTCATATCTCCGGTTGCCACAGCCTGGAAGTAGTCCCAGATACCGTTTTGCGACAGGACTTTTTGCGCCAGCTCGTAGGAGTTGCTGGTTCCCAGTCCGATCCCGACCCTGAGGGAGTTCAGCTTTTCCACCACCCGTTTCGCCCCGGGTTTGAGGCGCACATCGTTGCCGTAGTGCCAGGACACCATCTCCGTCCATTCTCCCATGATGCTTTCCGCGGATTCAGGCAGCGAAAAGCGGTCTTTGAAATACTGCGCGGTCTGGATGAAGGAATTGCCCTGGGGCAGATGGTCGAAGAGGTCGCGGGGCACTCTGATGCCGCGCTTGTGCAGGAAGTCACGGTCAACCTTGCGCCAGAGACTCATCGAGTCGATGAGGGTGCCATCCAGATCGAAGATAATGGCCTTATAACGCATATAGGTGAATCGCAATCAGTTGAGGTAGAACCATCTGATGTTCGCGTGCAAGGAACGGGGCAGCGGATAAACGCCCCAGAGGTTGCCGTCGGAGATGTTTTTGAGGCTGACAGTCAATTCAAAGCGCGGGGTGATCTGGAATCCAGCCCAGATGTCTGCCAGCGATGATACTCCCGATTCAAAGACCGGATGCGTGGCGCTCACAAAGTTGCTGTGCCCATGCAGGGAAAAACCTGCGAATAAAGCGTTGCCATGCAGCAGTTCGCGGCGGATGTTCAGAAAGCTGCCATACGCGACCACGGGAGCTTCACGCAAGCCTTCCGTGCCGTGCTGGGCTGTGAGATTTATCCGCCAGTTCAGATTGTAGCGCTTCCACTCGAGCCTGATCCTGCTGCCCAAAGCGGCATACCAGACATCCTTTGAGACCTGGAAAGCCGTACTGGAGCTATCGGCGGCGTTTTGGAGCGTCTTTTGCCCCAACCAGAGATTGACACTGGAATCCCCGCCCGGCCTCACGGAGATAAATGCCGCCAAGTCCTGATTGCATCTGATGTCGATGCGGGGAAGAAAAGCGTTTTCGCTATAGATGTCCGCCACTTTCGTAAGGGCAGGCCCAGACCGGAAAACGCGCCTGACAGCCAGTCCGGACGATACAGCAGGCCAGTTCAGCGCAAGCTGTCCATCCAGCTTCAGCCTGTCAAAATCCTCACATTCCGCCTGAACTTCAGTGTTAAAGACGGAACGGGTAAAGCTCATCTCAATTCGCGCCAAATCTTCGTAGGCAAGGGGTTGACCGGATTGCTGCCACAGGTGTTCATAGAGCAGGATGGAGCGGAAAGTTCCCGTCTGCAGGGAGCGGCTGGCCCTAAGTTGGGTGGTCTTGCTATCCAATGTATGGATAAAGCGGTTAGCCTTTGCAGTTTCGTACGACCTGAGCATGGCCAGATCCAGCCAGGGTGTATTGCAGGCCGCGTAGAGCTGCTTGTAGCGATGATCGATCAGGAAGTTGGTTTTTTGCCAGTAGTGCTGATCGAGCTGGAACATCGATACATCGCTAGCCCAGTCGGCATATTCCAGTTCCAGCGAGCTTTTCCCAAGCGGGACGCTGATCCAGGATTTCAGCGAGGTATTGGCTCCATTAAGCTCTTCCCAAAGACCGTTTTGCACGTTGAAATCGAAAGCCACCTGCAGGCTGTCCACACCAATAAACCGGTTCTTGCGCAACGAGCCGCGGGCATAGCGGTGGTCGAAGGCGCCCAGGCCGCCGCCGATATCGGTGAGAGGGACTTCATAGGGATAAGCTCCCTGAGTGAAGTTTTGCTGGAAAGTAGTGGCCTCATCCTGATACAGGCAGTTGAACAAACTGGCATGAAACATACCCCCGAACTGGCTTTGGGGTGGCCGGAAGCCTCTGATCCGCAAAGCGTCGTAAGCGCTGCGTTCCCCGCTGAAAAAAGCTCCGAACCGATACGGTTCGGGCAGACGGTTAAAGACCGACATCCGCGCCGGATCCCACACCGGCAGTTGCAGGCTGGTGTCGGTTCGCTTCCTGTCGATCCAGTTGTCGATATCCTCGCGGGTGAAAGTTAGTTGCCGGACAGGCTCTTCTTCATCTTCCAGGCCGCTAAGGTCACGATCCGGAGTGTAGGGTTGATAAATAACGATCAGCAGGTCACGTTCGCGTGTGCTGTAAAAAAGGCTGTCCCCGGGAGCCTTGCCCTGGCGCTGGAGAAAGTCCTCCACGTAAGGCACCAGCTCATCTTTGCCGTCCATGATACGCAACAGGCTCATGGTGCTGTCCGGATTCAGATAAACCCTTGCCAGCACCTGGGGCGGATCGTAGGTTTTGTGCCAGAATTCGGGCAGTTCCAACACGCCTTCTCCCCAGCGCAGGGGTTCAGCCTGGGCAGACAGCGAGGCAAAGGCCGCCATTACCGCCAGGATGATAAGTATCAGCCGCTTCACAACCATCCTTTGTTTCGATACCAGTCGAGGGTCGCAGAGAGTTTCCCCTCCAGGTCTGCCTGGGGATTCCAACCGAGCAGCCTGCGGGCTTTGTCGATGCTGCACAGCCAGTTGTCAGCAAGGATTTCCCGCATCTTCTGGCGGTTTACAACCTGTGGCTTGCCCGTGAGCCTGCCTAATAAATCCCCTCCCGTAAACACGACTCTGGCCAGGGGAACGGGAATCGTGATTCTCCGGGATGGCTTGCCCAGCAGACGGCTGACCAGTTCAGAGAATTGGGCATGGGAATAGACCTGTCCGTCGGAGGCGAAGAAGACCTGGTTTTCGGCTTCCTGACTGGAGAGGCACAACTGGATGAACTGGCACAACTCCCCTATATGGATCAGGTTCATCAGTTTGTCCTGGCGGCCAATCCTGACATTCAGGCCGAGGTTTTGCAGCTTGAACAGTTCCAGAAAATCTTTATCCCCCTCCCCATAGACCGAAACCGGACGCACGATAGTCCAGGCAACGCGCGCGTCCGCTCTGATTATCTTCTCTGCCAGCAGCTTGCTCTGGCCATACCAGGTCACCGGAGCGCTGGGTTCATCCTCGCTAACCTCTCTGGCATCGGGAGAGGGTTTGGATGCTGCCTGGGAACTGATGTAAACCAATCTTTGCATGCCTGCGGCACGGTTGGAAGCCTCCACAATCCTGCGGGTGATTCCCACATTGGCCTGCAGCATCTCTTCAAAGCTGTTGGTTCTGGTCTTGCCCGCGTTATGAATGAGGATATCCACACCAGCCAATGCCGCATTGAGGCTGGAAGAATCGCAGTAATCTGTTTCGCACCGTTCAGCCCTGGGATCAATGGCGCTGAGGTCTGCCTGGGAACGCACCAGAGCCCGCACCTCATGTCCCGCTCCGCACAGGAAAGAGACCAAATTGCTTCCCACAAAGCCGTTCGCTCCAGTTACAGCTATCTTCATGATCCTTCCAAAGCTTATTAATTGAAGAAAGATGGTGGGCGCTAAGGGACTCGAACCCCCGACATCATGCGTGTAAGGCATGCGCTCTTCCAACTGAGCTAAGCGCCCACTACAAGGTGAAAAAACACTGGTCGGGGTGAGAGGATTCGAACCTCCGACTCCTGGTTCCCAAAACCAGTGCGCTAACCGGGCTGCGCTACACCCCGCAATCTCGTCAAAAAATTTTAAGAGCGGTTCTTGTCAAGGTGAATCTGCCTCAAGCAAAGCCGGATGGGAAAGACAAATAATCAGTCCGGGACAAACAAGAGCCAGACGGATAAAGTGGCCGCCCCAATCCACCCTCTGAATATGGATGGGAGCTTGTTGGCCCTCGCGCGCACGAGGGTACTAAGTCTTTGTTTTCCGTGGGTCATCCTTAACCCGGTGAGGGATGACTTAAGGATGATGGCACCAAACGCTGTAGCAGCAAGGGACGGAGCTATGAAGGATAATCGGGTATTTTGGCATATTATGTTCTGGAACGCAAGTATTAAAAGCTGTCTAAACTCCCTCTTGATCTCACGTCCCATTGACCGCCCTTTGAACGCCGGGTGATTTCCTGCGCAGCGATTGCTCAGCGATCAATCAGTGATCAATCAGCGATCAATGTATGGGGGCGGAAAGAAGCGGGTATTCCATTGTCCGGTTGTGTGTTGTTTTGGAAACGCGATATACCAATGATTCAATCCCAGGGAAAAAGTTTCATGGCTTTTCGACAACCCGTGGGATGGCAAAGTCTGTTTGCCACAGAGACCGGAGGTCTCTTCCGAACAGGCAACTGCGTTGCCTCTGCCGAACGGACTTCGGCAGCCCCTTTTTCTCCACTTGCTATTTTCAGTGAGACGATTTGCATTTTTTGGTAAGACTTTATACCCCATTCACCCGCTTGGTTTGAAAGAAATCCAGTAGTTTTGACTTGACAGAATAATAGCGATAGAAAGATTGGTCACACAAGTTTTCCGATTGTGGGGCATTAGCTCAGCTGGGAGAGCGCATGACTGGCAGTCATGAGGTCAGCGGTTCGATCCCGCTATGCTCCACCACAATTTACCCCTTCATCATGTCTCAGGGCAAGGTGAAGGGGAACTTATTTACAGTGATTATTTCGAGGTAAATGATGAAATCGCAGAAACTCACGGCAGAGCTGACCAACCTTTCCAAGCAAGCACGCGCCGCGATCCTGAGCATGACCACCCTGGCCGCGTCCGGGCATCCCGGCGGTTCAATGTCGTCCATCGACCTGCTGCTGGCACTCTACGCGGTGGCGCGCCACGACCCCAAACACCCCCAAATGCCCGACCGCGACAGGATCGTGGTTAGCAATGGGCACATCTCGCCTGCCGTGTATTCCGCCCTGGCGCTCAACGGCTACTTTTCCCTGGACAAAGCAGTATCGCAGTTCAGGCTCTGGGGCAGCATCTTTGAAGGCCATATCGAGCGCGAGGTTCCGGGCGTTGAATGGTCCAGCGGCAACCTGGGGCAAGGCCTCTCCGCCGGTGCTGGCATGGCGCTGGCATCCAAGATCAACTCCATTCCCTACCGGGTATATGTGATGATGGGCGACGGCGAACAGCAGAAGGGACAAATTTCTGAAGCCCGCCGCTTTGCCTTGAAATATGGACTGAACAACCTCTGCGCGATCGTCGATTACAACGGCTTGCAGATCAGCGGAGACATCAAGGATGTGATGCCGCAAAACATACGTGCCAACTGGGAATCCGACGGATGGCAGGTGTTGGAGATCGACGGACACGATTTCAGCCAGATCTTTTCCGCCCTGGAAAGCAGCAAAAACAGCCCCGTGCCGGTGATGATCCTGGCTCACACGGTGATGGGAAAGGGCGTTCCTTTCATGGAAAACCAAGCAAAATACCATGGTTCCGCACTGTCGGAAGAACAGCTCGCCGAAGCCCTGAAAATACTCGGGGCGAACAACCGTTTGGGTGAATACAAGAAGCTCAGGGCGGCATTCAAGGCGCCCGCCCAGGCTGTTGACCTGAAACACTTTGAACTGAAGACAGACCTTGAGCCCGGACGCCCGCTGCGTTACGAAAAAGAAACCGACAACCGCAGCGCCTGGGGCAACGCGATCGCCGATCTGGCCAAGACCAATCAGGACAAAGCGACCCCGATCGTGGTGGTGGACTGCGACCTGCAATCCAGCGTGAAAACAGGCGAATTTGCCAAACTCATGCCCCACAGGTTCATCCAGTCGGGCATCATGGAACAGAACGCCGCCGTATTAAGCGGCGCGCTTTCCGCCAGCGGCATCCAGACTTTCTGGTCTGACTTTGGCATGTTCGGCCTGGATGAAGTGTATAACGCTCAAAGGCTTAACGATATAAACCACACCAATCTCAAGGTGGTGCTCACCCATGTCGGCATCGATGTGGGAGAAGACGGGAAAACACACCATTGCATCGATTACATCGGTTTGATGCGCAACCTTTACAGCTATCGCCTGATCTGTCCCGCCGATCCGAACCAGACCGACAGTGTGATCCGCTGGCTGATAAACCGTTCTGGCAATTACATGGTAACCATGGGCCGCTCCAAAGTGCCAATCATCAAGGGAGAGGATGGCGTTCCGTTCTACGGGCTGGATTACACCTTCGACTATGGCAAAGAGGATGTCCTGAGAGTGGGAAACATGGGCAGCATCTTCGTAACCGGCACCCCGGTCGGAAAGGCGGTCAAAGCGGTTGACAAGCTCCGTGAACAGGGAATCTATCTGCAACTGATCTACGTTTCCTGCCCCCTGGCAATCGACAGGGAAACCCTGGAAACCGCCGCCCGCAACAAGATCGTGTTCAGCATTGAAGACCACAATGTCAACAGCGGCCTAGGGTCAATCCTGGCTGACCGGATCGGCGAAGAAAACCTTTGTTGCCGCCTGGTAAAAATCGGCATCCCGGAGTATCCCCGTTCAGGTTCTTCCGAAGACCTGTATAATTGGGCTGGATTGAGCAGCCAAAGCATCATAGACCGCATCACGGAAGAACTGCAAAACTGACCTTGTATGCAAGCCTGATGTCTGAAGCAGAGAATTCAGTTGACTGTTTCGGATATCCTAATATAAGTGGTTTTAACGACAGAAACAGGAGATGATGATGAAGTCGCTGAAGACCTATCCAGAAAACTGCGTCGCCTGCCATGTATGCGAGAGCGCGTGTTCAAACCTGTATTTCAAGGTTGACGATCCCGAAAAGTCAAGGATCCGCATCACCGAGACCGACTCACAACCCCGGATGAACGCCTGCACCCAGTGCGGAATCTGTGTGCAAAGCTGCCCCACGCTGGCGCTTAGCATCAACAGCCAGGGGGTGGTGATGGTCAACCAAGCTCTTTGCATCGGCTGCTACATGTGCATAGCTGCCTGCCCCACCGGATCAATGTTCCGCACCATTGGCGCAATCACCCCCTTCAAATGCGTCGCCTGCGGCGTATGCACCAAGACCTGCCCCGCGGACGCCATCCGCATCGAAGAAAACAAGGAGAGTTAAATATGACAGACCGCAGAATACTGGCTGAATTCAGTTATGAATTGAAACCCGTTATCAAAGGCTACAACAGAAGAACCCTTTACATCGACCTTAGCGGCAAGAAAATAGAATCCAAACCAGTGTCGGACATGATGATAGACAAGTTTGTGGGCGGCAAAGGTTTCGACCTCTATCTGATGTGGCATGGCGTGAAGGACGACACCAAGTGGAACGATCCAGAAAACGAACTCTGCATCGCTTTTGGCCCCTTGTGCGGCAACACCAACTATCCCGGGAGCGGTAAATCCATCGTCACCACCATCTCACCCCTGACCGGCATACCTGTGGATTGCAACGTGGGTGGCCATTTTGGCCCCTACGCCAAATTCTCCGGCTGGGATGCCATTGAGATCCAGGGCAAGGCAGATGAGGAAGTGATCGTTTACATCGATGGAGACTCTGGCAAGGTTAAGATCCTGAGCGCGCCGGATAAAGAGACCAACAGCCATATCCTGGCAGAAAACCTGATTAACGAGTTTGCCGAAAACCCGGATAAACGGCAGTTTGTGTCGGTAGTTTCCGCTGGACAGGGCGCTGAAAATGTGCTGATTTCATGCTTGAACTTTTCTTTCTGGGACAAGCGCCGCAAAGTGGCACGCCTCAAACAGGCAGGCAGGGGCGGAACGGGCACCGTGTTGAGAGACAAGAAATTGAAAGCCCTGGTTGTAAAATACTCCGGACTGAAAGGAGATACCAACAATCCAGTGGACTTGGAAACATTGCAAAAAACCGGCCTCAAACTCCACAAAGAGATAGAAGAGGGAGACGCCACCCAGTGCCGTATGCGCGAAGTGGGAACGGCCCATCTGGTGGAGATCATGAACGACTACGACCTCTTGCCGGTCAAGAATTTCAAGTATGGCCAGTCGGACGAGGCCAGCAGTCTGTCATCCCTGGAGTTTAAGAAGCTTTTCACCCAAGGCCTGCCTGACGGTTGTTGGTTTGGCTGCTCGCTTTCCTGCTGCAAAGCTGTGGATGGTTTTGTCCCCCGTACCGGCCCTTACAAAGGCCAGACAGTTTCCGTGGATGGGCCTGAATATGAGACTGTGGGCGGCTGCGGCTCCAACCTTTGCATCTGGGATCCCAAGGATGTGGTCGAGCTCAATTTCTATTGCGACACCTACGGCATCGACACGATCTCATTCGGAACAAGCTGCGCCTTTGCCATGGAATGCTATGAATACGGAATCCTGAACAAAGAACGCACAGGAGGCATCGACCTGACCTGGGGCAATGCCGACGGCGTGTTTGAGCTGATCCATCAAATGGCACGTGGAGAAGGTTTTGGCGTGATCGTTGGACAGGGCGTGAAAAGGATGAAAGAGATCTTTGCCCGCGATTACAACGCCGATCCCAAGCTCTTGCAAGACATTGGCATGGAAGCCAAGGGCCTGGAGTTTTCGCAATACCTGTCCAAGGAATCGCTGGCTCAGCAAGGCGGCTACACTTTTGCCCTCAAGGGGCCCCAACATGACGAAGCCTGGCTGATCTTCATGGATATGGTCAACAACCGCATCCCGACCTTTGAAGACAAAGCCGAAGCGCTGCACTACTTCCCCATGTTCCGCACCTGGTTTGGCTTGCAGGGCCTGTGCAAACTGCCCTGGAATGACATTGAACCAGCCAACAACGCGGAGACGGACGAACCAGCCAAGGTTCCGGAACACGTGCAGAACTATGTGGACATCTATAAAGCCATCACAGGCAAACCGATGGATAAACATGAACTGATCCGCCAGTCCGAACGGGTCTATAACTTTCAAAAGGTCTTTTGCATGAGGATGGGCAAGGGCCGCCGCAGCGATGACATTCCACCCTATCGCGCCGTGGGACCTGTTACCGAGGAAGAATACCTCTCCCGTCAGGAACGTTACGACTCGCTGTTACAGAGCAAACAAGGAATCGATCCTGCCGGAAAGTCCACAGAGGAAAAGATGAGCCTGCTGCGCGAATACCGCGAAGACCAGTATCAACAACTGATCGATGCCGTGTACAAACGCAAAGGCTGGACTCCCGAGGGCGTTCCCACCATTGAACACCTCCAGTCTATCGGCATGGACCTGCCTGAAGTGATTGAGGTTGTGAAACGCTATCTCTAATTAAGATCAAGTCAGATAATAAAACCGGAACGCCTGTTCCGGTTTTTTACTTGTTGCTAAAAACCGCTGAGCTCATTGCATAAACCCAGCGGTTAGCTTTAATCTGTTTATGTGTCGGGGTTACTTCATCCCCAGCAGTTCCTTCAGGTGTTTCACATATACTTCCGCGCCACCTTCCTGATATCCGGTGCGGTCGATTTCTTCTCCCTTGCCGTCAATCAACACGATAGTGGGAAACCCTTGAATCTCGTACTTTTCAGCCAAAGCCTGGTTGGCTTTTTGGACTTCCTGAGGAAGCTTGGTTTTCTGGGGGAAATCGACCTTCAACAGCACGAAGTTGTCGCCGGCAAATTTCAGAAAGGCTTCTTTCTCGAAGACCTCGCCGCTCAAGAGCTGGCACCAGTAGCACCAATCAGAGCCGGTGAAGTTGACCAGTACCGGACGCTCCAGTTCCCTGGCATAAAGCAGGGCCTGGTCATAATCTGCGATCCAGGTTCCCGGTTCGTAAGAGGAAGCTTCGCCAGCCTGCCCCTCAGTTTCTTGCTGCAACTCATCGGTCGCTTCCACTTCCTGTTGCGTGCAGCCCAAGACCGCGACAACAGAGATCATGATCACTATCAGTAAATATCTCACTGTTATACCTCCTGGTTATTGATGAATATCTTAACAATTATCCGCGCGGATTTTTGCAGCATCGCGTACACGCCGCAATACTTCTGCGTGGAAAGGGTTACGGCTTTTACGAGCTTCTCCGGTGGCAGATCGCTCCCTTCGAAGTGGAAACTGAATCTGATGGTGTGATAGGTAACCGGATGCTCGGAAGTGGAATCGGCTTCGGTGTCGATCCGCTGGGTAAATCCCCCCACCCTCATCTTTTCCAGTATGGACACCACGTCCATTCCAGAGCAACCGCTAAGGGCCGCGAGTAAAAGTGGTTTGGGCCTGGGTCCACGATTTTCGCCGCCACTCCCCCTATCGGCATCCATTATCAGATGGTGGCCGTTGATATCAGCGTCGAAAGCCAGACCCCCAACCCATGTGGCAGAGGTCTTACTGCTCATCAAAGATCCACTAAGGTGGCTTTCAGCACCTCTTCATACTTATCGACATAGGTCTTCAGCGCTTTGTAAACGCTTTCGACATCTTTGTCCGGTATCCGCGCCAAAATCTTTTTTTGCTGATCCACAATGGTCTGCTGGCTGTTTTCTGCCAGTTTTTTACCTTTGTCGGTAATGATGGCAAACCAACACCTGCGGTCTTTCTCAGATGGCTTGCGTTGAACCAGTTTTTTGCTCACCAGATTATCCATGATACGGGTGATGCGGCTGTGGGAAACGTTGAGAACCCTGGCCAACTCATTCATGTTAACAGGTGTTTTCACCTTGTACAGGTGGTTTAGCAATTGGCACTCCATTTTACCCGCTTGAAGACAAGCTTTTTGCGCGTAGTCGATCTCGCTAAGCACTACCTGCAGACGTGTGATTAGGCCATGAAAGCTTTCAGCAGTGACTTTCATTTTTCTCTCCTTTCTATTTTCTTTGCAACAGCTGGTCGATCTTAACCCTGTCAAAACCGACCACCGCCGTATTATTTATCCAGATCTGGGGCACGCCCATCTGACCAGTTTTTCTCTGCATTACATCGAGAGCTCTGGCATCTTGGGAAACATCCACGTATTTATATTGATAACCTTTAGATTTAAGGTAATCCTTTACTTTTGTACACCAAGAACAGGCTGGCGTTCCAAAAACAACTATATTCTTGTTCATATTTTTGCGACCTCTGATTATTATAATAATGAGTGTTTTATGAAATGCAAGGAAAACTTTCCAGAATTCGATGTTTTTTTGGATAAAGCCAGAAGGGAAAAAGAACACCCCTTTTCCAACGAAAAAACTTCTTGCCTGTTTTGGGCAAATCCAAAAGACTGTAACCTGATACAGGAGAAAACATGGCTACTACTTTTTTTTGCACAGATTGCGGATTCGAAGCCTCCAAATGGAGCGGGAAATGTCCATCCTGCGGCAGTTGGGCTACTCTCAAGGAAAGCACCCGGGTCACCGGTAAAGCCAACAAAGGCGGAAGCCCCGACCATCGCGCGCCTAAACCTGAGAGAATGAAGGATATCAAGAAACCGCCCCTTGCCAGAATGCCCACCCAGATCGGTGAGTTTGACTTGGTGATCGGGGGCGGGATCGTGAGCGGCATGTTGGTTTTGATCGGGGGCGAGCCCGGTATCGGAAAATCCACTCTGATGATGCAGCTATCGCAATGGATGGGTGTCCAAAGCAAGAAAGTGCTTTATGTGTCGGGTGAAGAAAGCCCGGAACAGATCAGCCTCCGTAGCGCCCGGTTGGGTGTGGACAGTGAAAACATCTGGCTGCTCTGCACCAACGACGCGGAGCATGTGATCAACGCCGTTGAGGAAAACCAGCCCGACATCCTGATTGTGGACTCCATCCAGTCTGTGAGCCTGCCCAGCCTGGATTCGGTACCCGGCAGCATCACCCAGCTCAGGGAAACCTGCAACCGCTTGATGCGATGCGCCAAAACGCTAAACATACCTGTCTTTATGGTAGGCCATGTGACCAAGGAAGGATTTGTAGCCGGTCCCAAGATTATCGAACACATTGTGGATACAGTCCTCTATTTCGAAGGCGAGCTCAAAGGCCAATACAAGATCCTGAGAGCGGTAAAGAACCGCTTTGGCTCCACCAACGAGATCGGTATTTTCGAGATGACATCCCAGGGCTTGATACCGGTGCCCAATCCCAACCACATCTTCCTGTCGGATGAAGCTCTGCATATTGGAACCTCGATCGGCTGCGTGGTGGAGGGCTCGCGTTCCTTCATTGTGGAGGTGCAATCGCTGGCCACAAGCTCAAACTACGGCACACCCCAACGGGTGGTAGTGGGCTTGGAACAAAAAAAGCTGGCCATCCTGCTGGCCATCCTGGAAAAAAACCTCGCTCTATATCTACGCTCCAGCGATGTCTTCATCAATCTGGCAGGTGGTATCCGCAGTTCAGACCCCAGCCTCGATCTTGCCATCCTGGCTGCCATCATCTCCAGCCTGAAAGACAAGCCCCTGCCGGACAAAGCAGTATTCATCGGCGAGGTGGGCCTCAACGGAGAGATCAGGCCAGTCCCCCAGTTGGATCAGAGGATCAACGAAGCCACCAAACTGGGTTACGACAGAATTTTTGTTTCTGGCCATGCCAAAACCAGGCAGCGCAACAAGGTAACCAAAATCAAAGATGTTCGCGAACTCTACAACGCCTGCCTTGGCGATGCCCATTGAGAAAGTTGACGCGGAACGCCTCTCTCCTGTCTCCACGGGGTTGCTGGCCTGCATCCAAATGAATGTGGCTTTTGTTACCCGGCAGGCAGCCTCTTTGCCCCTATTTCCTGAGCATAAGGACATCGTTTCCGAGAGGGGCATTGCCTACACATCACCCTTAGTCATCCTTAACCCGGTTCGGGATGACCTAAGGAACATACCCTAACGCCATGCAGGCCAAAACGATACACATCCTGGAAAGACGGTGTGCCCAATCATGGAGTTTGTATCATTGAAGAACACTATTGACAAATATCCCAGTCTCTCCTGCTGTCAGTGAAGAAGAATGCTGCTTGACAACAAATGGGGTGAAAATAGCCTAACGCCATGAACTCAAAATACTTGTTGATAATAATAATTGCATCACTGTGCATTGTGGGACTGTACCAATGCTCGGTGGCAGGCAAGGCAAGTTATCCGGAATACAGGGTCAACTTGGGACAGGTGGCAGATTTTGAACTGCGTGCCCCTTTCGATTTCCCTCTGTTGAAAAGCGAAGAACAACTCGAGCAGGATCAAAAGCAAGCTCTGGACAAGCTGGAAAAGCCCTATTATCTGGATATGGATATCCTTTTCGCGGCGCATCGCAACATCGATGAGCTGTTTGAAACGCTATACACAGCCGCGGAAGATGGAAATATCCGTGCCTTGCGCGACAAGGTCCAAAAATCCGGATACCTGCTGGATGAGACATCCTTGAAACTGGTTACCAATCCCGCGCGGCTGGCATCCGCCCACACCGCTATCAAAGAAGCAATGAGCGAAATCTACCGCACCGGCGTTTACAGCGAGATCTATACCGACCATATCCAACTGGTAACCGGCAACGACCTCTCCAGGCAAAGCCTGTCCAAATTCTATCAGCTGGAGCAAGCCAAACGGAAGCTGGCAGGCAGCCTGAGCGACCCCTGGGCGGTTAACCTGGTCCGCAACAATGCCTCCCTGATCTTGAAGCCAAATCTGCTGATAGACCAGGACAGATACGAAGAAATGGCAACCGAAGCCATCGCTTCCGTACCTGTCAGCTCAGGAGAGATCCTTAAAGACGAAAAGATCATCCGCAAAGGCGACAGGATAAACAGCAAAGACCTGAATGCCTTGAGATCGCTGACCGAAGAGTATAAAAGCAGGGATATCAAAAAATCCCCGCTGCGCCAATTGCTGGGCTTTACGGGGCTGTTGCTCTATGTATTTGCCATCCTCTTCGCCTTTACCTATCACTATCAGAACAGCGAACTGCACACCAAGGAATCCGGCCCCAGCTTTATTACTTTGGTACTCGGACTGATTCTGGGTGTGTTGCTGGCTTTGCTGTGCAATCTGCTCGGCTTGGAAAGCAGCCTGATCCCCTTTGCCATGCTTAGCATTGCGGCAGCTTTGCTGCTTGGTTTCAATTTCGCCCTGACCTTTTGCCTTAGTTCGTTGTTGCTGATTATGCCATTTATCAATTGGGATGCGGAGGGAGCCATCATTCTGCTTCTATCATCATTCATCTTGTTGGTGATGATTAGGGTGCAGCGCACCCAGCACGAGTATCTGCGAATCTGGCTCTATCTCATCTGCTCCCTGGCTCTGGTCTCTGTCGCCACAGGTATGCATTTGGGAAGCAACGCCGACACCCTGGCGCGCAGCCTGGGCTACCTGGTGTTGTCCTCGATAGTATCAGTGCTTGGCGCTGCGGCGATAGTAGCGTTTTTTGAAAAGAGATGGAACAGGGCTACCAAGCAGGTGCTGTTGGAGCTTTTGGATTTTGGCCACCCCTTGCTTAAAAAGTTGGCAACCACTGCTGAAGGCACCTATCACCACTCCCTGATTGTTGGCAATCTGGCAGAACGGGCTGCTGAAGCGATTGGAGCCAATCCCCTCCTGGCCAGGGTAGGCAGCTACTATCATGATATCGGCAAGATCGTGAATACCGAAATCTTTACGGAAAACAACGAAAACTCCTCCGATGTCCACCAACAATTTACTGCTCAGGAGAGCGCCCACATGATCCGCGACCATGTGAAGGAAGGTGTTACGCTGGCTACAAAATACGAGATCCCCAAACCTGTTATTGACATCATTGTCCAACACCATGGCACCAGCTGCATCCGCTATTTTTTAGAAGAAGCTCAACGTGGAGGGGAGGAAGTGGACAAGACTCAGTTTCAATACCCTGGCCCCCTTCCCCAGAGCAAGGAAGCGGCGCTGGTGATGCTGGCAGATATCGTGGAATCGACCACCAAAGCCAAACAACTCAACAACGAACAGGATATCGTGCGGATCATCGACACAACCATCCAGCGTATGATCGGGGAAGGCCAGCTGCGAGAGGCACCCATCACTTTCAAAGAACTGGAATTGGCTAAGGAAGCCATGATACCTGTTTTGGAAAGCATTTACCGCAAGCGTTTGGATTATCCAGAAATCAAAAGCCAATGACAGACTGCCAATTCAACCTGATCAATCAAAGCGGGTGCGAGGTCAACGAACAGCTCTTGAAAAGTTGCTTTCAATTGGTCTGCCAAGGTGAATCCCCACGCCAGGGTTTTGAACTGAATCTTGTTCTCTGCACTGATCGGGAAATGCAAAAATTCAACCGGATCTACCGGGGCAGCGAGTCGGTCACCGATGTTTTAAGCTTTTGCTCCCAGGGCAGCCGGGATCCTTCTCTGCCCGCATCTATTACCCCCAGTCACGATATTATCATTGACACAAATCAGATTGACAGGCAGAAGGGAAAAAAGAGTTTTGAATGGGAATTGGTGAAGGTATTTATCCACGGATTACTGCATGTCTTTGGTTATGACCACCTTCGCCAGGAAGATCGTAAAGAAATGCAGGATAAAGAGTTTCATTACAATAATATTATACAAGGTGAGTAAGTTTTGGACGACGGCTCAGCGTTTATACTGATTATATTGTTGCTGTTATCCGCCTTTTTTTCAGGTTCGGAAACAGCGTTTTTTTCACTATCCAGAATATACTTAAAGAAACTGGAAAATAAAAACACAGCGCAGTCCCGCAGGATTCTTTCCCTGCTGGGCAAACCAAGACAACTGCTTGTCACCATTCTCTTTGGCAATACCTTTGTGAACATGGGTATTTCCTCACTGTCAACCCTGATCGCTATCGGAATAGCCGACAGAAACAACTGGAACCTTTCCTCCGTGGTAACCCTGCAGGTAATAATCACCACGTCGGTGGTGCTGATCTTTGGAGAAATCCTGCCTAAACTGATCGCCCTGGCAACCGCAACTGGCTTTGCCAATCTGGCAAGCCTGCCTCTGCAGCTCATCAGCTATGTGCTGCATCCTCTGGTGTGGCTGGTGGACCGCTTCAGTTTGCTGCTTTCAAAAAAGCAACTGGATGACAAACATCTGAGCAGTAAATTTACCACTGAGGAGTTCCATAACCTGATCCAGAGTGAGAGCTCACACAATAGCCTGGAAGAGCACGAGAAAAAGATTCTGGTGGGCTTGTTTCGCTTCCGGGAAGCGGAACTTACCGAGATTTACACCCCCCGCGTAAAGATAACTGCCATCGAGGAAAAGCAAAGCCTGGAAGAACTGCGCGACCTTATCCTTGCCACTGGATACTCCAGAATTCCGGTTTACCGGGAAACCATCGATGACATCATTGGCATCGTGTATGTCAAAGACCTCCTGATGTATCCTGAAAAGAACAGCATCACGGAGTTCATGCGACCAGCCTGGTTTGTGACCGAAAACATGAAAGTGCAGTCCCTGCTCAACCAATTCAAGATCAAAAAAATGCAGCTTGCAGTCGTGGTTGATGAATATGGCGGGACATCGGGTATAATATCCTTGGAGGATATTCTGGAAGAGATCGTGGGCGAGATCCACGACGAACACGATCACGAAGAGATGCCGGAGCTGTTGCGCAAGGAAGACGGTTCCTATATCCTGAGCGGAAGCGTCAATATCCGCCAGTTGAACCAGGAGTTTTCCATCGACATCGATCCTGAGGAATACGATAACCTGGCCGAGTATCTCTTATCCCAGTTCAATCATGTGCCAGCAACCGGGGAAGTACATCGTATGGATGAACTCCTTGAGTTCCGGATCCTTGAAAGCGATGGAAAAAGCATCAAGCGGGTGCAGGTCATCAAGTTAGCCAATGAGTTGTAAGAATCTGGCTTGCGCCATCCTGTTTTGCATCTGTGCAGTTCTGTTGCCGGGATTGTCTCTTGAATACGATATCAGATCCCTCGGGCTCAAGATAGCCGATCTTAGCCTCAATTGCTCGGTTGCAGATGGATACATTGAGGCCTCGGCTGAGAGCGAGGAAAGCTCAGCATTTTTCCCCAGTTTGGACAACCAATACCGCAGCGAGTTCGATGAGAACTTCCTGCCCCGCAAATATCTGCGCAAGATCAAGCAAACCAAACTTTCGGACCAAGTCGAGGTCAGCTATTTCCACTTCGCTCATTACGCCAAGGTTAATCAGCAAAATGGCAAGCGAAGCTTCAGTTATGCCATTGCGGACAGCACCCGCGACATCTTCAGCCTGCTGGCCATGCTGATCGGCGGCAGAGCGGAACCGGGAGAATACAGCGTGGATGGAAATGGCCAGTTATGGACGGCGTACTTGAGTAAAGAAGGCAGAGAACGCATCCGCACCAATTTGGGCAGATTCAGTTGCACCAAGTACGCACTCCGTTTCAAACCGCAATCCCCGGATAAGATGCCATATGTGGATATGGTCACCCACAATCTGCTCAAGGAAGACTGCAAACTTACGCTGTGGATTTCCGAAGACCTGATTCCCCTGAAAGCGGTGGTCAACAGAGGCCTCATCTCCATGAGCTGGGAAATCAGAGACTATCAGAACTGATGAAGAAAATCAAACCCGTGTATTATTATCTGGCGACCCTGTGTTGGTGGGCCGCGATCTGGACCGCGTCCTCAATCCCAACCAACAAACTGCCTTCGGTGAACATCCTTGGCTGGGACAAGCTGGCGCACACAGGTGTGTATTTTGTCCTCGCCCTCTTGGTAAACAAAAGCATGAAGCTTCTGGGTGTATCCAGGAAAAAAGCTGTCTGGGTGTATCTTGTCTTACTCGCCACAGCCGCTCTGGATGAAGCTCATCAGGCGTTTATACCAGGCAGGCGGGTAACAGTTTGGGATTTTGCCGCCAATGGAACTGGCCTGGCCCTGGGATTTCTGCTGCTGCAACTGAAACATGATAAAAGCAGATAGTCTCTGTCTGAGTCTTGGCGGACGGCCTGTCCTGAAAGACATCAGTTTCACCCTGGAAGATACCGATAATCTGATCATACTCGGCCGCAGCGGTTCGGGTAAGACCGTCTTGATCAAGACTCTGATGGGGCTCCATGTTCCCGATTCCGGTACGGTCACGGTCGATGGCAGGGATGTTTACGCGGCGCGTAATCTCTCCAACGCGGAGCTGAAGCATGAGTTTGCCATGGTGTTTCAAAACGCCGCCTTGCTGGATTCCTTCACGGTTTTTCAGAATGTAGCCCTCCCCCTCTTTGAGCGGGGTGAAAAGGACTATGCCAGAGCTTTGGATCGGGCCACCCGCTGCCTGGCGATCGTGGGTTTGGAAGATACCTTGGATAAATTCCCTTCCGAATTGAGCGGAGGCATGAAAAAAAGAGTCGGCATAGCCCGGGCCTTGGTCTATGAACCGCGCTATATCATCTTCGACGAGCCTGTTTCTGGTTTGGACCCCATCACCGCTAAAGAAGTGCTCTACTATATCACCCAGATCATCCGCTCTGCCCGGGCCACGACAATCACCATCACCCACGATATCAGAAATCTGGAGGAGATCGGCAACATGGTGCTGTTTCTGGAAGCGGGAAATTGCTTGTATTACGGCCCGGTGGCTGAACTGCATTCCCACAAGGATTCTTTTATCCAGGGATTTCTGGGGGCTACGCAATGAATCAGCCTTTCAACAAAGCTTTGCTCGTGCTTGCCTTTCTCACTGCCACAGCCTGCAGTGTTCAGATCGCGGAAAACCTGATCATGCGCTTGTTGCCTCTACCCTTTATCCGCATAGGCTTGTCCAACGTTATAATCCTCTATCTGATCCGGCGAAAACAGGTTCTGAACGCTGTAATTGTCAATGTCACCAAGTCTTTGGTGGGTGGATTAGCCACCTTTACCCTGCTTAGCCCTGGTACCCTGCTATCTCTGGGAGGTGGCTTCGCGGCTGTGCTTGTGATGTGGGCAGCAGACCGTCTGCCTCTGGGGTTCAGCGTTTTTGGCATCAGTGTCCTGGGAGCGGTTGCCCACAATCTGGTCCAGCTCTCGATCGTGAAAAGCGTCGTGTTGCCTCAGGCCGATGTTTTTATATTGACACCAATCCTGCTGGTTTTAGCTTTGCTTGGTGGTTTTGTAACTGCATGGATACTGTTGGCCGTGCAGGCAAAGTATCAACTACAGAGATTTAACGATGGCGATTAAAAAGACCAAGAATTGGAATAAGTTCCTAACATATGCAGGCATAGCCTGTTGCGTGCTGTTTGGCATCTTCTTGGGAGCCTTTTGGTTCTATCAGGATGAACTGCCGCCCACCAGCGAGTTGCGCAATTACACTCTGCGCACAGGCAGTGAAGTGTACGATCGCAACGGCCGCATGATCTATATCTTTGCCTTCGAAAAGCGCAAGTTGGTATCACTCAAAGAACTGCCCCCCCATCTGATCGACGCCTTGCTGGTAACCGAGGACAAGAGGTTTTACAGCCACTTTGGCATCGATCCAATCAGCAACGTGAGAGCCCTGCTGGTCGATATAATCACCATGGATTTCTCGCAGGGTGCAAGCACCATTACCCAACAAATGGCCAGGAATATGTTCCTCACCCTGGACAAAAAGATCTCCCGCAAGATGAAGGAAGTCATCCTCGCCTTGAGGATAGAGGCCACTTTCTCCAAAGACGAGATTCTGGAGATCTACTTTAACAAGATCTTCTGGGGAGAACAAAACCATGGGGTGGAAACCGCCTCCCTGTATTATTTCGACAAACACGCAAGGGACCTGACCATTGCCGAGTCCGCCATGCTGGTGGGCATGATCCAAAGACCCAACTATTATGACCCAAACAAACACCCGGAACAGGCCAAGCAGCGGCGTGACATGGTGCTCAAGCGCATGTATAAATCCAGAAAGATCAGTGAAGACGAGTACAACGCGGCAGTCGCCACACCGGTGAATCCCAAACTGGCTGGCGGCAACCGCTTTTCCAGAGACTACTTCATAGAGTATGTAAGGCTCTACCTGGAAAAGAAGTATGGCACAGACCGTTTGTTTGAAGGCGGCCTGAAAATCTATACCACATTGGACAACGACCTGTCCACCTACGCGGATTCGGTCATGAACGCCTATCTGACCAGAGTGGAAAACTCCGGCAACTTTACCCATAAGTATTCACAGGTACCCAAGGAGGTTGTGGATATCAACACGAAGTATATTCAAGGCGGCTTGGTGCTGATGGAAAATAAAACCGGGTATGTACGCGCCTTGATTGGCGGCAGAAGCTTCAAACACAATAAATTCAACCGCATGACCCAAGCCAGGCGCCAGCCCGGATCGGCTATCAAACCCATATATTACACTCTGGCGGTGGAAAAAGGCTACACGCCTGCCACAGTTATCAACGACGCGCCCATTTCCTTCGGTTCGGGAGAATCGAGGTGGACTCCCCAAAACGCAAACATGTCCTACCGCGGCTACATCAGGATGCGCGTAGCTTTGCAATGGTCTGTAAACATCTGGGCGGTCAAGTGTGCCTCGGATATCGGGCTGAACACCGTTAACGATGCTTTCAGGCGTTTTGGTATCAGGCCATACAAAGATAAGCTTGATGATCTCTCCGCGGCTTTGGGCAGCCATGAAGTGGTTCCAATTAGCCTGATCTCGGGCTACACTGCCTTTCCCAATGGCGGCACCCGGGTTACACCCGTGTTCATCACCAAAGTGGAGGATACGAAAGGCCATGTCCTGGAAAGAATAAGCACCACCAGAACCAAGGTCTGTTCTCCTCAGGTGGCATATATCATGACCAGCATGCTGCAAACCGTTGCCAGTTCAGGCACTGGCGCCAGCTCACGCAACGGTTATTACTGGCAAAATGCCGGCAAGACGGGTACCACCGACAACTACAACGATTCATGGTTCATTGGCTTTAACAAGGCTTTTACGCTTGGCATCTGGATGGGATTCGACAACACAAAGGTAAAATCTGGCTCTGCCACGGCTGTGAGCATCTGGGGCCCCATTATGACCAAGGCGATCAGGCTGGATAACCGTGGACGCACTCCCGCCGCGGGTGATCCCCGCTATTCATTCAGCGAACCAGAAGGGATCGTGCAGCAAAACATCAATCCCCGCACTGGGCATGCAGTTTCCTCTGGAGGAATACCGGAAGTCTTCATCGAGGGCGAGGTTCCACCAACAGTCAGAGATACTCTCAAATACAATTTCTACCCTACCAGTTGGGGTTATCAAGACCGTTTCGAATAGGTTCTGATATTTTGCTGCGCGATATACTCTTTGTGATTCTCTGCTTTTTGATCGGCTCCGGCTTTGTCACCTACATCGTTTTTTGCATCCGTTTCTGGTTTGGCTACAAGAATTACACCCCAGTAAAAAGCTTCCGCAAGCGTACTGTCTCGGTGATCGTGGTTACCCGCAATGAAGGCAGGAATCTGCCCACCTTGCTGACCGCGCTGGTCAATCAGGATTACCCTCGGGATCTGTATGAGATCATAATTGCCGATGATGCTTCGGAAGATGACACCGCGGAGCTTGTGGCCAGACACATGGATCTTGGAGTCAGGCTGCTCTATTTAAGCATCCCCGGCCGGGACAAAGTGTTTTCTCCCAAGAAAAATGCGCTCAAGCAAGCGATAGCTGCCTCCAACGGAGAGATCATCCTCACCACCGATGCCGACTGCATCGTACCCCTCACCTGGATCACATCTATGATCGAGGCCTTTGCCGATGACGTATCCATGGTCGCCGGTTACTCGCGCACCAAACTTGAAAGCTGGGATAAGGCGTCCCTGGTGCAGAAATACGAGCATTTTGACTTTGCGGGCACCTATATGGTGTTAGGTGGGGGTTACACGATCGGCAGAAGCTGGGCCTGCATAGGTCAGAATCTGGCTTATACCCGGGCTGCTTTTGAGTCTGTGGGGGGCTTTTCCAAAATCGAACATCTGATCTCCGGGGATGACGTCAACCTGCTGCAACTTATGCGCCGCGCCGGACACCGGATCATTTTCAATTTCGACAAACGGAGTTTTGTGCACACCCTTCCTGTCAAAAGCTGGAAACAGCTTACCAACCAGCGCTCCCGCTGGGCGTCAAACATGAAGTATCAGCTCAAGTTCGATCCGGAATTCTTCTTCATCCTCCTATCCATGGCTTTCATGTATTGGGGAGGCATCCTGATGCTGGCCTTCAACTGGAAGCTCGCCCTGCTCATCTACGCGTTTCGCATCCTGGTGGAAAACATCTTCTTTAGTTACGCCAGGTCGCACTTTGAGGTGTCCGCTAAAATGATGCTCTTCTACCCCATTTGGCTGCTGATTCAGAACTTCTTTTTGGTCTTCACCATGGTGCTGGGGCAATTTAACCTCTTCGTATGGCATGGCAAAAAGCCCTATAAAAGGAGCAAGGCATGATAATTTTCGACGATTTGCAGGCTGCTGCCTTTTACCCCCTGACCCTCAGCAGAAGCGTGGGCGATCTGCGCTGCGGCATCCTGAAGCTGCGGCAGAGACTGCAGGAACTTTTGCACGATGAAGACAGCGCGGTCTGGATTGAACCCCGCCTGGTCAGGCTTTACCGGGAACGCCATTCGGACTGGAACGTGAATCGGCACCCCGCCGCGGAAACCTTGTGGGTGAATTCCCGCCTGCGCCCCTTACCCGAAAACATCGAAGCCGTCCAAAGCCTCAAAAGCGGAGAATGCCTTGTTTCCGGCAGCGCGCCGGTGGCCTTCAGGGGCCTGCCCGCCCCGGAATTTACCCTTGCCGCGGATTACTTTGCGCAAGCCGGATACAAGATCATAGCCTTGGAATCCTGCCTCTACCGCAACCTCAGCGATCTGATTCAGGACAACGCGCGGCTGCTGGCCTTTGATTTCGACCATTTTTTCCACGATAAGGATGAGGAATTTGATACCGAGCCCGGCGTCACGGTGCTGAATCCCTATCAGGTATGGATAGCGGAAGATGTTCAGCTCAAGCCTGGCGTCGTGCTGGATGCCTCTGAAGGCCCGATCGTGCTGGACGGCGGCGTCAGGATCTTACCCAACTCTGTCATCATGGGTCCGGCTTACATAGGCAAATCAAGCCTCATCAAAGCGGGTGCGAAGATTTACGGAGGCACCTCCATCGGTCCGGTCTGCAAAGTCGGCGGAGAGGTGGAAGGCAGCATCTTCCAGGCCTATTCAAACAAGCAGCATGATGGCTTTTTGGGTCACAGCTTCATTGGGGAATGGGTCAATATCGGCGCCGACACCAACAACAGCGACCTCAAAAATACCTATAAAAACGTGGCCTTCCATTCCTATCTCGAAAATGCCAAAATAGACAGCGGCACTATGTTTCTGGGAACCATGGTGGGAGACCACACCAAACTTGGCATCAACTGCAGCATCAATACCGGATCTGTGATTGGCGTGGGCTGCAACCTCTGGGATTCCGACCTGATCTCGGATTTTATCCCCGATTTTTCCTGGGGGCCTGCCCGGGAGCTCACATCCTATCGTTTTGACGCCTTCTGTCAGGTCGCGGCCACCGTAAAAAGCAGGCGCGGCCTGTCCTTCACGGAGGCTGAAGCGGAGCTTTACTCTCGGATACACGCCGCGCGGCTCGCCCAGATCTAATACACGCATGGAGTTATAATGCAAGAATATATAGAAGTGGAATTTCGCTCCGGGCGCCTGGGATACTACCAGAACACCCAGAATCTGCCCCTCAAGCCGGAAGAACTTATCATCGTTGAAGTGGAGCGGGGCGAAGATATCGCCCAAATCGTCCACCTGAGCATCAGCGAAAAAGAGCTTGATGCTCAACAGACTGGAAAAGGCTACGGCATCCGCCGCATCGCCACCCAGGAAGATATCGACAAGATGCGCAACCTGCCCTCGGAGGAGGAGAAAGCAGCCACTATCTTTGTGGATATCCTGCAGCGCTACCCTTTCGCCATGAAACTGATTGAAACTATTTACCAGTTCGATGGCAACAAGCTCACTTTTTTCTTCACCGCCGACGGACGCATCGACTTTCGCGTCTTTGTGCGCGAACTGGCCAATGTTTTCCGCACCCGCATCGAGCTTCATCAGACCACAGGCAGGGATGAAGCCAAGCGGCTGGGCGGCTTTGGCATGTGCGGCGTGCAATACTGCTGCGGAAGCTTTCTCAAACGGTTCAATCAGGTCACGATCAAAATGGCAAAAGACCAAAACCTGGCTGGCAACCTCTCCAAAATCTCTGGCCCTTGCGGGCGCCTGCTCTGCTGCCTCAACTTTGAAGAGGATTTTTATCTGGAAGAAAGCCGCGATTACCCGATACCCGGCACCTGCGTGGAGCTAAAAGGCAAAAAGGTGTATGTGTTCAAAACAGATATCCTGAACAAACGCGTCCATCTTTCCGATGAAAACCAAGCCGTCACGGACATCGATCTGGAAGCCTTCAAAAAGTTGAAAGTGCTCACTGTTCCGGAAATCGAGATATGCTAAACAGCATCTACGGCATCTACCCGCCAGATCTTTTACTTTTTTTGGGAAAAGACTTCCCAGCCTACCGGGGCAAACAGTTGCTGGACTGGCTGTATCGCAAGTTTGTCTTCGAGCCGGAGCGGATGACCAATCTGCCCGCCGGGTTTCGCGAACACCTGAGCCGCAGCTTCGATTTCAGCGTTCTCGCCATAGATCAGGAACTGCTGTCCTCCGACGGCAGCAGAAAGTTTCGTTTGGTGCTGGCCGACGGCGCCCGCGTCGAAATGGTCTTGATGCCCGAAGCAAAAAAACTGACCCTCTGCGTCTCTTCCCAAGTGGGCTGTGCCCGAGCCTGCGCCTTTTGCGCCACCGGAAGAATGGGCCTCACCCGCAATCTGCAAACGCATGAGATCGTGCAGCAGGTGCTCCTTGCCCGCAAGATAGCCGGAACCCCCATCACCAACCTGGTTTTTATGGGCATGGGCGAGCCAATGGACAACCTCGACAACGTCCTGGACGCCCTCAAACTGCTCCAGCACGACAGCACCCTCAAACTCAGCCCCCGGCGCACCACCCTCTCCACCTGCGGGGTCGTGCCCGGCATCCACAAGCTGACCGGGTCCGGCGTCAAAGTCAAGCTGGCGGTGTCGCTCAACGCCGCTTCCGACGATATCCGCGGCTCCCTGATGCCGGTCAATCACAGGTTTCCCCTGGATATCCTCAAAAAGTCTTTGCTCAACTATCAGAGGCGCAGCCCTTTCCGCATCACCCTGGAATACATCCTGATCCCGGATGTGAATATGAGCGGCCAGGACCTGAAGCATCTGCGCAAATTCTGCTCAGACCTCTCCTGCAAAATCAATTTCATCCCCTACAACCCCGTTCCGGCCCTCCCCTACCGCAGCCCCACCGAGGCTGAAATAGACGCCTTTCTCAAAGCCGCCCGGGAAATCCCCCAAGCCATCACCCTGCGGCGCAGCAAGGGCTCCGACATCCTGGGAGCCTGCGGCCAGTTGGCGGCGCGGAACAAAGAAGCATAGGAGCTTTGCATGAACAAGATCGAAACCATTGCCAGAAAACTGTTTGGAGACAACCCGCCCTGCCGCTGCGGAGGCGGACATCAGATCTGCCTCGGCTGCGCCGTTTGCCGCGCCGGTATGCCGGACATGATCTTCGATCCTGCCCAGGGAATCGCCTCCATCATCGACGCCACGCTGCTCAAAGCCGACGCCACCCAGGAAGAGGTGAACGCCCTTTGCGACCTCGCCAACGATTACAAATGCGCCTCCGTCTGCGTCAACTCCCACTTTTCCCACCCCTTGCAGTTGCGGCTTTCATCCTCTGTCAAATCATGCACGGTCATCAATTTCCCCCTCGGCGCGGGCTACATGTATGCCGTGGTGGCGGAAGCCATGGCGGTGATCAACACCGGCATCGAAGAACTGGATATGGTCCAGAACCTCTCCGCTGTCAAAAACGGCCAGCCCAACCTCTCCTATGATCTGATCAGATCGGTGGCTGAACTTTGCCGTGCCAACAAAGTGTTGCTCAAAGTGATACTGGAAACCTGCTACCTGAGCGAGGAGGAGATCATCACCTGCTGCCTCTACGCCAAGAAGGCGGGAGCGGAGTTTGTGAAGACCTCCACCGGTTTCGGCAGCGCCGGCGCAAGCGTGGAAAACGTGCGCCTGATGCGTGAGACTGTGGGCCCCAAGCTGGGAGTCAAGGCTTCCGGCGGCATCCGCACCCGCGAACAGGCTTTGCAGATGATCGCTGCCGGGGCCAACCGGATCGGCGCCAGCGCCGTCAAAGCGCTGGTTTAGGCGGTCAGAATGCTGCAAGTGCGTCTGGCCGGATACAACGTGGACAGCTCCCTGCTGAGCAGCCTGGACAACCCCGCCGCAACCCCCGAAACCATCTCCGCCGCCTACGCCCGCGTCAGCCGCAGCCCCAAAACTGTGACTGAACTGCGTTCCGACGCCCTGCGGGAGATCAACAAGGCACGGCGCTCCAACCAAAACATCATCTTTGAGATGGGGCACGCCTCGATCGCCGAGCACGCGGTCTTCAATTTTGATATTATCGGCATTTCCCGCCTGCTGGCGGAAACCGTTGAATCCATCCGGCTGGCTTCCTTCACCGAAAAATCGCAGCGCTATGTGACCTTCACCCGAGCCTGGGTGTTACCCGCAGAACTGGACTCGCGGCCCGAACTGCGCGACCGCTATGAGGCTTTGATGGATGCCCTCTTTACGGAATACCAGCGGAGCTTTGAAGCCCTGGTAAAACATCATCGCGCAAAGCACCCCGAACTGTCCGAAACAGAACTGGAATGCAAGGCCAAGGAAGACGCCCGCTATATCCTCCCCCTGGCCACCCAGACCCAATTGGGGCTTACCATCAACGCCCGCAGCCTGGAAAACCTGCTCCGCCGCCTGGACGCCCATCCCCTCCAGGAAGCGCGGGAGCTTTATCATGCTTTGCTGGAGGATGTGCGCAAGATTTGCCCCTCGCTAATCCGCCATGCCAGCAAGGATGATTTTCATGGCAACTTCAAGCTGCCGCACGTGTCACTTCTGGAGGATGGCTTCGACATCGAAGAAACGGTGCGGATGATAACTGTTCCCTCCGATCCGGACAATCGCATCCTGGCCGCCCTGCTCTATGAGCGGAGCCAGGGCGATTATGCCGCCTGTCTGGAGTATGTCCGTTCCCTGGATGCTGAGGCCAAGGCGGAGCTTTACCGCCGGATTTTTGCCGGAATCAAGCCCTGGAGCAAGCTGCCCCGCGCTTTTGAACTGGCGGAATTCACCTTCGAGCTAAAAATGTCCGAAAGCTGCTGGGCGCAGTTCAAACGCCACCGCATCGGCACCTTTGTCAAACAGGCTTTCCCTTACGATGAAACCTATCTCCTGCCCGGGCCAATCATCTCTATCAGGCGCAGGAAACACTGGAGCAGATTGCAGGATATGAGTTTTGATTTGATAACGCAGCTTGCCAACATCAATCTGGCTCTGGCTGCCTACGTCCGCACCAATGCCGACAAGGTGAAAGTGCTGGCCAGGATGAACTTGCGCGAACTATACCACTTCACCCGCCTCCGCAGCGACGAGCATGCCCAATGGGAGATTCGCAAGCTTTCCAAACTGATGACCCTCCATATCCAAAAAGCGGCACCCCTCAGCGCCAGTTACCTCTGCGGGAAAAGCGAGCTTGTGGAGAGCAAAAGGGACTAATCACAAAGCACACAGCCCAAGAACATGCGTCATCCAGGGCAAGCCGGGGTCCCTGCCGAAGCGAGTAGCGGTTTGGTGGGGTGACTTGACCCGGGATCCAGTACACAGGGGTGGCAAAGTCCGTTTGCCACAGAGACCGGAGGTCTCTTCCAAACAGGCAACTCCGTTGCCTCTGCCGAACAGACTTCGGCAGCCCTTAAATTATCCGCGTATATCTGCGTGAACTCAACGCCTTCCCGCCAGCCCCGAAACAAGCATCCAATCCAAAAACAACCTGCACCAATTCCTTGACAAACACATACATAATATAGATTCCATATTGTGACATCATATATATGAGCAGGTACATAACTGCCTCACAACTTCCTGGGTAAGCGTATCAAAGTAATCAACAACTGCCTTTTCAAGTTGTTTCAAAGTGTCATACAGCCT
>Ga0302240_1000326_pt1 | contig 51944 bp, 38 predicted proteins | sample AAG_UR_His_MG_FD_193538 | JGI IMG/M metagenome (GOLD analysis project Ga0302240, IMG submission 193538) | Enriched activated sludge microbial communities from anaerobic digester in WTTP, New Holstein, Wisconsin, United States - AAG_UR_His | ecosystem: Engineered > Bioreactor > Anaerobic >... | reverse complement strand
CCTTTAAGTGTTGTATTATGAAAATCTGCATCACCAACTCGCCCCGGCACATAAGGAGTTTCCACAAAATAAACATAACCCTCTGAGTCTCCACATACAATGAGTTCATCCTTTGTAACGGCACAGGCAGTAGCATATCCTCTGAGTTGCCAGGTAGTAACAGGTCTGTCTTTTTCCAGATGCCACAGACGAAGCACATTGTCACTACTGCCCCAGAGTATAAGACGGCCATAGGGATGAAAGGCAGCCAATCCTACAGGTTCTGAGTGCCTTATAAAAGCTATGGCTTCATTCTCCATTACATCTCTTATTTCAAGAGTCCTATTTTCATTAGTCCGGGCAAATATCCTGTAACCATCGGAAGATTTCACCGAAGGTTCATATTGTTCATTCCCTGACATCTCCCAGTGGGATTCATTTAAATAGAATCTCTTTTCTATATCGTAGAGGCCTTTCCCGGAAGACCATTTCATAGTCTTATAACGACATTCTATAAGGGCCACACTGTCATCTATAAGTTTAAAACCCGTAAGAGGGCCTGAACCTTCAACAGTCTGTTTATTAATACAACTTCTATTCTCTGTGTCCCAGAGTTGAAATTCCGGTTCATCTCTTCCTGATACTATAAAAGCATATCTTTCTTTCTGACATAATTCTATAACATTAATATATTTATCCATAATAAGAACCTCCAGAAGTTTTAAGGATATTATAACATATATTTAAATAAAAATTTAACAATATGTGTTTAAATTGCATCTATATTCTGCTATTATTATAGTTGTTTCCAGAAAATATGGAGCCTTATTATTTTGATAAAGGTACAGGCAGAAGACTTTTAGAAAAAGCCAGAGAGATAGGAAAAAAAAGGAACTGTTCAAATATACTTATAGGGGAAGGAGAAGATGAACAGGAGGCACAGAAATTTTATAATCTGCCGGCTTTATTGACATGAAGTGTAAATTAATGACTTTTAAACTTGAGGAGAAATAAAAATGAACTGGAAAAAAATTTTTGATAAACTTGGTATGAATGGAACAGTCTGGCAGTGGAGAATACGTAAATATGAAGAAAACCTTATTATTCTTAAAAAAAATATGGGAGGGAAATATTTCTCCGAGTTAGGCCGTAACAGGGCATGCACATGTGGAGCCATTATTACACCAGAAGATAGAGTTTGTCCTAGATGCAGAGCAAAAGTATCTCCCTATTTTATAGAAGTATTCAGACGGATTCTGGGGTTGAAGACATCACAGGTAATTGCAGGAACGGCAATTTTTGTATTTCTTTCTGTAGCAGACTTTATATTTTCTATGGCATACGGTGGAATTACTTCTCTTATGTCACCTGGCAATAAAACATTATGGCTTTCCGGTGCCATGCTTACACCGTTTAATGGTGATTGGTGGACAATTATTACCAGCATTTTTGTCCATATTGGCATAGCCCATATAGGGTTCAATATGTTTGCTCTTATACAGGTAGGTCCTGTTCTGGAACAAATACTGGGTTTTAAAAGATTTTTCTCAATCTTTATGATTACAGGTATTTCAGCATCTATGGCAACAATGTTTTTACTTCAAAATGCTATTTCAGCAGGTGCATCGGGTTCTCTCTTCGGTCTTATAGGAATGGGTATAACATATTTTCATCGTAATAACCAGAATAGAATTCGTAATTTTTTTCTTAAGTGGGCTATTTATGCTTTTGCCTTTGGAATATTTATAGGTGCAAACAATGTAGCCCATATAGCAGGAGCACTGTCAGGACTCTTAATGGGATGTTTACTGGAAACCAGACAGAAAAAAAATAAAATTCTTGATATTTTATGGCTTCTTTTAACTATTATTCTGGGCCTTCTCCTGGCAGGAAGTTTTATAATGTTAATAATTTCTATCACTTATAGAATTAATGTCTTATAAAATACTAAAACCTCTTCAGGGTTTATTTAAGGACTCCTGTTATTTTAACCCTTCCGAGGTCTCAGTTTTTTGATTGAAGTTGTTTCATAATCAACCTTCCTGCAGTGCTTAAATTAAGATCTTAATCTTTTTACTTCAGTCAATTCTCATTTTCTATAGAGTGGGTGAAGGCCCTGTAGAATTACTGATAGTAATAGGATAGATTATCTTAATCTGAAATAGACTGTAAATTTTTAATAAGTAAGGTTTTTAGTCAATGATCGTTTCTGTATATTATTATACATATCTTGATATATTTTGTCAAGTATATAATAAAATTTTTTGCAATATTTTTTTAATTATTGTTGAAAAATCAGTAAACACAAGAAGGGTTTCTTGATAAATTTATAGAATTATTATTAGCTAGCAGTAGTCAGCTATTAGCTTTCTCTAACCCAATAGAACTACCAGACTAACTTTATATAAAGTTAAAATACATAAGGGGGAATTTATATGGCAAATAAAACCTTTAGAGTTCCGAATATTACCTGCGGACACTGTGTAAAAACCATTGAAAGAGAATTAAGAGAACTGGAGGGTATTATATCCGTAAAAGCCAATAAAGACAATAAAATAGTAACTGTAGAATGGGATGAGTCTCATACAAATTGGAATAAGATAAGGGAACTCCTCATAGAGATTAATTACCTTCCCGAAGAGTAAGATCACCATGGCAGAGAAAAAAATTACTTTCCCTGTAAAGGGAATGCACTGTGCTAACTGTGTCAGTACAATTGAAAGAAATCTGAACAAACTCGAGGGAGTAACAGAGGTCAGGGTTAATTATGCCAGTGAAATGGCATATGTTACCTTTAATCCTTCTGTAATAACAGAGAAAAAGATTTTTGAAAAAATAAAAGATATTGGTTATGAAGTACCTGCAGATAAAGATAATACAGAAATATCCCGTGAGATTGAAATAAAAGAAGAAAATAGAAAGTTCTGGATAGGACTTATCTTCACTTTACCCATTTTTCTTTTGAGTATGGGAAGGGATTTCGGTTTTCTGGGACACTGGTCCCATAACTTTCTCATAAACTATCTTTTCCTCTTACTGGCTTTACCTGTTCAGTTTTATGTAGGACTTGATTTTTATACAGGTGCCTGGAAAGCATTAAAAAACAGAAGTGCCAATATGGATGTACTTGTTTCACTTGGAAGTCTCACTGCTTTTTGTTACAGCATCCCAGTAACTTTAGCTCTGACAATGGGTAAGACTACACTGGGAGAGCATGTATATTTTGAAACAGGAGCAGTTATTATAACCCTCATAAAACTCGGTAAAATGCTTGAAATCAGAGCCAAAGGTCAGACAGGGAGTGCAATAAAAAAATTAATGGGCATGAAAGCTAAAACTGCCAGAATTATCCTGGAAGGACAGGAAGTGGATATACCAGTAGAAAATGTAAAACCGGAAGACATAGTTGTTGTTCGTCCCGGAGAAAAAATACCTGTAGATGGAATAGTTATAGAAGGTCATTCCTCAGTAGACGAAAGCATGATTACAGGAGAAAGTCTGCCTGTAGATAAAGAACCCGGTCATGAGGTAACAGGATCTACTATAAATAAAGAGGGTTTTTTTAAGTTTAAAGCTACTAAAACAGGTTCAGATACGGTTCTGGCGCAGATTATACGTCTGGTACAGGAGGCAGCTGGCAGTAGAGCCCCCATACAGAGAATTGCCGATAAAGTAGCTGGTATTTTTGTGCCTTCAGTAATTCTTATAGCTTTTATTACTTTAATAATATGGTGGATTAATGCCGATTTCACTTCTGCTATGGTTCGTATGGTGGCAGTCCTTGTTATTGCCTGCCCATGTGCTCTGGGTCTTGCCACTCCAACGGCACTTATGGTGGCCACAGGAAAAGGATCAGAAAAAGGTATACTCTTTAAAAACAGTGAAGCTCTGGAAAGAGCACATACACTTAAGATAATAGTTCTTGATAAAACCGGAACTATTACTCTGGGATCACCGGTGGTAACAGATATAATAACAAACTCTTCTGAAAAAATATCTAAAGAATTATTATTACAACTTACTGCATCGGCAGAAAAAGGGAGTGAACATCCTCTGGGAAAAGCAATTGTAGAAGAAGCAAAAAAGCAATCCCTTATCTTTTCTGAAATAAAAGAATTTCAGGCCTTATCCGGCTATGGAATAACCGGACAGGTGAAAGGACACACACTACTGGCAGGTAATCTCAAAATGATGAAGGAAAGATCAATTAATTTTCAGGAACTTGTCCTGTATATGGAAAAACTGGAAGAAAAAGGCAAAACAGTTATATGTGTTGCTATTGATAATATGGCATCTGGCCTTATTGCTCTGTCTGATAAAGTTAAAGAAGGATCTAAAGAAGCTATAGATAGTATGCATAAACTTGGACTTCAGGTTATAATGATAACCGGTGATAACCGGACTGCTGCCAGAGCTATAGCCAGAGAAGTAAATATTTCCAATGTAATGGCCGGTATATTACCTTCTGATAAGGCAAAAGAAATCAAGAAACTTAAGGAAGAAAGAAAAGGAACTGTAGCTATGGTTGGAGACGGTATAAATGATGCTCCTGCTCTGGCAGAAGCTGATATTGGAATAGCTCTCGGAACAGGTACGGATATAGCAATGGAAACAGCTGATATTACTCTTATGAGAGGTGATCTGAGATCTGTAGTTCAGGCCATTGCACTCAGCAAAGAAACTATGAAAATAATTAAACAAAATCTCTTCTGGGCCTTTTTCTATAATATTATTCTTATCCCTGTAGCAGCAGGAGTCCTTTATCCTTTTACTTTTTTCCCTGAGTTCTTACGATCTTTACACCCCATGCTGGCTGCCCTTGCCATGGCCTGCAGCAGTATCAGTGTTGTAAGTAATAGTTTGAGATTAAAAAGAGTGAAATTATAGTAAACTTTCAGTACAAGTGAGGTTAATTTAGACTCTAAAGTGCCTTTTTGTTAAAGGAGAGTTGATTGAATCTATAGAATATAATTAAGTTAAAGACATTTTGAAAGGATGATATTATGTATAAAAAAGTATTATATATTCTGTTATTTCTTTTATTAGCAGGATTTATTACTCCTCCTCTTCAGGCTTCTGAAGAAACAGGTAAACTCATAGAAAATCTCGGCAGTAATGATCCAAATACATTGCAGGCAGCCAGAGAAAGGCTAACTGAAATGGGTAGTGAAGCTGTGCCGATTCTTATAGAGGCCCTAAAAAATAAAAACAAAACCATAAGAACTGAAGCTGTATATATTCTTGGTTATACAGGTGATTTAAGAGCCTCCCGTCCTCTTATAGAACTTCTGAAAGAACAGGATAAAGATTTAGTAATTTTATCTATAAATTCTCTCAGTTATATAAGAGCTTTAGATGCTGTGCCTTCTATAGTAGAGTTTCTTAAAAATAATGATGTAGATATAAGGCTTACAGCAGTTACTGCCCTGGGTACCATAGGTGATAAAAAGGCTATACCTCATCTTATTGAAACTCTAAAAAACGATAAGGATAAAGGTGTACGAAGTGCTGCAGCAAATTCTCTGAGCTATATGTATGATAAAAAGGCAGAAAAACCATTAATCGAGGCTTTAAAGGACACCGATAGTGAAGTAAGAGCAGCTGCTGCATCAGCTCTGGGTTGTATAAAAGGTAAAGAAACACTGGATTCCCTTTCAAATGTACTTACATCTGATAAATCTCCTGATGTAAGAAGTGCTGCAGCAGTATCTCTGTCTTATTTCCCATCAGAAAAATCTATGAAAGCCTTAATCAGAGCACTTCAGGATAAAGAAAGCTCAGTACGGTACAATGCTGCATCTTCACTCCAATATATGTTTTATCCTGAAGCAACCGGGGCTCTTATAGAATTATTAAAAAAAGAAAAGGATCAGAATATAAAAGTTACTGCTATATATTCATTGGGGGCTCTTAAGAACCCTGAAGCACTGGATATACTCATAAATATGTTAAAAGATCCCGACAGTTCTATCAGAATTGCTGCTGTATCTTCTCTTTCATATTATAAAGAAGACAGAGTAATAGATATACTCATAAAAATGCTGGATGATAAAGAAATTAATGTTCGATATACTGTTATTACTGCTCTTAGTGCAATAGGGGGGGAAAAAGCTCTCTCTCCTATCCTGACAGCTCTTAAGGACTCTAACAGTGATATAAGAAGTAATGCTGCTTCTTCTCTTTCTTATATAAAAGATGATAAATCAGTAAAACCACTTATTGAACTTTTATTAAAGGATAAAGAAAGTTCTGTCAGGGTTTCTGCTGCTTATTCTCTGGCCTATTTCCCTGATCCGGAAGTTGAAGAAGCTCTCATAAAAGCTCTCAAAGATCCTGAACCCACTGTGAGAGCTGCTGCTGTATCTTCTCTTAATGGTATGACCCCGGCAGTGGTAAGCCATCTTATAAATGCAATGAACGATGAAGACGAAAATGTCCGGGCCAGTATTGCTACAGTTCTTGCCGGTTTTAATTCTGAAAAAGAGGTAATGGAAGCTCTAATAAAGGCTATGAAAGATAAAAGCCCTTCAGTTAGAAGTGCTGCCGCTTATTCACTGGGTGTTTATACAAACAATGAGAAAGTAAAAGAAGTACTTTTAGCAGGTGTAGATGATAAAGATACTACAGTGAGAACTGCTGTTATAACTTCTCTGGCTAATTACTCTGATGAAAAGATTATAACAAAACTTATAAATCTTTTAACAAAGGAGGCCGATAAAAATGTCCGTTCCTCTATTATTAGTTCACTTACAGCTACAGGCAGTGATAAAGCAAAGGAAGCTTTTATTAAAATCCTCAAAGAAGATATAAATGGAGATGTCCGGGCCAGTGCTGCTTCAAACCTTGGTTACTGGCAAAATGATCCCGATGGAATCATATGGAAAGCCCTTATGGAAGCACTCAATGATACATATCCAGCAGTTCGAGCTTCTGCAGTTCATGGGATAGGCTACCTGAGCAGTATATCAGAAGGATCAATGGATCAGGTAGTACCTATATTAATCAGGTTGCTCCATGAAGATGAGGATGATAATGTCCGTTATGCTTCTGCCATGTCATTAGGCACACTGAATTCTCCAGATGCATTAAATCCTCTTCTTAAAGCATTAAAGAAAGATCCTTCTCCCACTGTAAGGGCCGGAGTAGTAAGTTCTCTTTACTATTTCAAAGATGAAGGTATAAGGGATAACATTATTACTGCACTAAGGGATGAAGCATCTGAGGTTCGTTCTGCTGCAATATATGCTCTGAGTGTTTCAGGAGATAAAGATACTATAAAACTCCTTATGCCTCTCCTGAACGATGAAGACTATACTGTGAGAGCAACAGCTATAGGGTCCATAGGACAACACATCGCCAATGGAATAGCTGCAGGAGAAACCGGGTTTGATAATGAAGTAGATGCACTTTTAAAGTTAATAGATGACCCTGACCCCTATATAAGACAATCAGTAATTTATTCTCTCAATGGAATCGAAAAAGGGCTGGATAATGTTATAAAAGCCTTAAAAGATAAAGATCCTACTGTTAGAACTGCTGTTGCTGTAACTCTTGGAAGCTTTAAAGGTGATAAAGTAGTAGATGCATTACTTCAGGCCTATGGAGATCCTGATTTATATGTAAGGCAATCTGTGATTGCTTCTCTTGGTGTTCTTGGAGGCGATAAAGCAGCAGACATTCTCCTGAAGTCTCTAAAGGATAATAATTCTGATATTCGCAACATAGCAGCTTCTTCACTGGGAAATTTAAAATATAAAGGTGCTGTGGAATCCCTTCTGGAACTGGCAGAAGATAAAGATCAAAACGTAAGATGCACAGCCATAACATCTCTGGGATATATAAAAGATCCAGTATCCATTCCTGTATTAATAAAAGCCCTCTCTGATGTTAGTTCATATGTGAGAAGTTCTGCGGCAAATTCTCTTGCAGTGTTCAGATCTAAAGAAGCTGTAGAACCCCTGCTGGAAGCATTGAAAAAAGATGACGGTACGTCCAGAACAAGTATAATATATGCTCTTTCTCTTACAGGTGATAATAGAGTCGCAGAACCTTTACTGAATATACTCAGGACAGAAAAAAATCCTGATGTATTATACTATCTTATAAATGCTATGGGTTACCTGAAAGTGGAAGATTCTATAGACACCCTTATAAAACTTACAGAAGAGGATAACACTTATATAAGAGAAGGAGCAATATACAATCTTGCTTATATAGGAGGAAACAGAGTAATTCCTGTAATAACAAAAGCTTTACAGGATAAGGATGAATATGTAAGAAGTGCTGCTATTTATGCTCTTACCTTTATGAATGAGAAAAATACTGTAAACCAGATTATAAATTCACTGGATGACCCCTCACCCAGTGTTAGAAGTGCTGCTGCCTTTTGTATCGGTTATATGGATAAAAATAGCATTGATTATCTTTTCAAGGCTTTACAGGATGAAGACACCTATGTAAGAACCACTGCTGCCTATTCATTGCTAATAATTAAAGACAGTAGAACAACAGAAAGGATACTAAAAAAATATCATACAGAAGAAGATCCCTGGGTCAAAGCTTTTCTGTCTGCCGCTCTGGGAAAACTTCACTGCACTGAAGCTATAAAACCTCTGACAGAATCACTCTCTTCAAAGGAGTACATAATAAAATCTACAGCTATAATTGCCCTTTCTGACCTGGAGCAGATTAATTTAAAGGAAAGCTTCAAAGAAATGTATGAAAAAAGTGTTACAGACAATGAAAAGATTGCCATAGCCTATGCTATGAATAAATTTGGAGAGAAAGGATATGAACACATCTTAACAGACAAAGTCACATCTGAAGACAGCTTTGCAAGATCGCTGGCAGCAAAATGCATTCAGGATCTTGGAATGAAATATGCAGTGCCTGCTCTTAAGGATGCTCTGGATAGAGAAGAAGATATACTCACAAAGATAGTGATGATTCGTGTCCTGGAGGAACTTAAAAAATAAGAATTTAAATATACCGTGATGCGTAACAATCGTTACGCATCACGTCTCACTTCTTATGCTTCACTCTTTTTATTATTTAAACCTCCCAGTAAAGTCCATGCCAGATATAAACATATAGCCACACTTAAAAGTAATAAGACTTTATCAAGTATGGGAGGAACTAAAATCATATGTGCATCATTACTCAGAGCTGCATAGAAAAGATGTCCTGCCACTCCGATATTAAAACCTATAAAGAATTTTCTGAGAATGTCACATCTTGCAAAGAGAAAAGTTAACAAAAAAGGCAGAATAGCGCTGTAAAATAAAGGTGTCTGATGATGGCAAGCACCGAATATAGCCATATCCCACTGAGGGAAGCCATTACAGATTATTTCCTGAAAGAATGGTACAGGTATTCCAAAAAAGGGAAGGAAAAAGAGTCCACATGAACCTGTTACTGTCCCTATAAAGAAAAGTGGAGAATCGGGCATTATACTGATTTCGGTAATATTCTGGAATATATAAAAGAGGCCTGCCAGTAAAAATAACGCCAGGAGTAATTTCACAAATCCTCTTAAAAGGCCAGCGTGCATGACAGCCTTACCGGCATCTACTATACCTGCTCCATAACCATAATCCAGGTCTTCAGGAACATTTTTATTTGCAGAATCTTTAAGTACACCTTCTACTGCCTTCGGGTTAGTAACACCAAGAGAAACTACCATTGCAGCAACTCCTGCCACATGAGGAGAAGCCATAGATGTTCCCTGAAAGAGATAATAATCATCTGTAGCAGGGTTCATTCTGGCTATAGTATTCTGGAGAACTCCGTCTTTTTTACCATCACCATTCTGATCAACCCTTAGATCACCCCCGGGGGCAGCTATGTCAATATCTTTTCCTCTATTGGAATAAAAAGTAATTTCTTTATCATATCTTACTGCTGATACAGCAATACATTCAGGGTAAGCAGCAGGATAACCTATACGGGTGGAGCTACTGTTACCAGCAGCACATACTATAGTAACTCCCTTTTTATAGGCATATGTGCAGGCTTCAGCCATAATCTTACTCGGGAAGGGTCCACCAAGGCTCATATTTATCACTTTTGCCCCGTGATCTGCTGCAAATCTAATGGCATCTGCTATATCGGCAACACTTCCAAAACCCTGGGCACTGAGAACTTTAAGAGGCATTATTTTACAATTATATGCTACACCTACTACACCTTTGCCATTATAGGTAGACTGAGCAATAGTTCCGGCTACATGAGTTCCATGACAGTTGTCATCACATCCGTAGGGATTATCATTTACAAAGTCATAACCCTGTACAAAAGAGGTTTTTTCTAAATCTTCTGCTCTGTGAAATTTTCCCTGATTTATATAGGCTACACCTGTATCTATGACAGCAACTACTACACCTTCTCCTCTGGTTACATCCCAGGCACTTCTTACATTTATCTGATCCATATGCCACTGATATTTATAAAGAGGATCATCTGGTTTTAAACTATAAGCATAATAAATATAATCAGGTTCAACATATTCTACAGAAGGATCTTTCGACAAAATATCTATAAGAGACTGAAGATTATGGTACTCTATTTTTGCTCTCATAAGTTTTGCATCTTCAGAATACTTACTGTTAAAAGTTAAATGCTCAAGATGATATTTTTTCTTAAAATTCTGGATTTCACCGGCAGATATGTTATCTTTAAAATCTACGAGTATCTCTCCAGGGATATAATCCAAATGGGTAATATCTTCTACATTACCTGTTTGAACCCTGTCGTCTCCGCCATCATCATCGCCGTCGCCGTCACAACCTGTAAAAACAAAACAGGTTATTAAAAGCAACAGAAAAAAAAGTAAAAATAATTTTTTCATGTCTTACCTCCTAATTAGCGAATAATAAGGGATTAAAACTAATTTTCTCTTAACCCTTAACCCTTAACCCTTAACCCTTAACCCTTAATGAATTCATTATACATTAAAATCATTTATAAAATCAAGCAATTTTTAATGAGGAATAATACTGAATATAAATATAAACATTAACAATATAAAGCCAAACCATCCAAAAAATAATATTAAACCCCATTTCGACCATGCTTTCTCCGTTTCTTCAAAATGTTGCAGATTTTTAAAAGGTCTGTAAGTCCAGGCAAGTTCGTTTCCCTTTATCCCCAGATAAATAGAAGCAGCAATAGTAAGAGGGCCGAAAAAGAAAGATATCAGAAAAAGAGCTATACCAGAAGGCACCATATTATGACACAATAGCCATATCCAGCTAAAAATGAAAGCTCCCCAGTTCCATCCTTCTCTTGCCAGATAAAGAATCTTGGGATCATTTCCAGAAGGTAATGTAACAGTTTTCTGATAACGAGAGGGACAGGCACTTTGAAAGGGAGAGATATCTTTCCAATCCATAGGACTTCCGCACTCAGTACAAAATCTAACTATATCAGTATTATGAAAACCACAATTTCTACACTTCATAAAAATTCTCCTAATAGTATCTAAAATCACCCAGTAAGATTGCAAGAGACAGTATTAATGCCGGGATGAACCCTACCCATAAGATTACCGGAATATGCTCAGGGAGTAAGGTACCAAAGGTACTTGTACAAGAAATTAATGTAAGACCCGATGTAGCCCCGAAAGTGCAGATAAATGTTCCCAGACTGACAATAGCCTTTGCATATACTTTCATAGGTGCTCTATCCTGGCGGATCGCTTCTTTTATGTGTCTGCTCTCTTTAACCTCTTCCAGATATTGTTTCTCTTTTCTCAGGACAGGTAATTGCTGATGAGATTGATATTTTTCCCTGCTGTACATTATCAATGTATCACGGAAAGCTGCCATATTTTCATATCTCATTTCAGGTTTTAAGTGTATAGCTTTATTTATAATCTTTTCGAGTTCTCCTGAAACAGCAGAATTAAGATATTTTATAGAAGGAAAATGAAAGGGTGTAATAGTCGGATCATAACCTGTAAGAAGTTGAAAAAGTATAACACCAAGACCATATATATCAGATTTTGGAGTAGATTGGCCAAGTTTTGCACTTTTAAATTGCTCCGGTGCTGCATAGCCCGGTGTTCCAAATCGCAGCGTATCAGTCACTTTAGAAGGATCATATCTGCGAGCTATTCCAAAATCTACAAGTTTGACACATCCAGTTAATGTGATAATAATATTTGCCGGTTTAATATCCCTATAAACTATCGGACCTGAGCTCTGAGTATGAAGATGATTAAGGACATTGGCTATTTCAATACCCCAGTACAGAACATCATCTACAGGAAGAGGACCTTCTTTTTTTTGGAGTATGCTCTCAAGGTTTTCCCCTTCAACATATTCCATAACCAGATAATGTCTGTTCATATGAGAAAAGGTGCCATAAAATAGGGGCAACTGATTATGATTTAATTGAGATAAAAACTGTATTTCTTTATTAAAAGTCTGGAAGGCAATCTGTTCCTGCTCATGGTCCTGAAAATTTGATATAAGTTCTTTAATAGCATATTTATTTTCAGGTCTTGTTACTTCTTCTGCAAGATAGACAGTTCCCATTCCACCCTTACCTATTAATTTGATTATTCTATAATTATTATTTAAAAGGGTTCCCGGTAATAATTCAGACATAATTATCACCTTTCAATTAAATTATATATATATATTTTATATCGAACTCTTTTTACCTTTTAAAAATTATCACATGAAAAATGTATTTATATTTGTGACTGCTCCCACTGCTAATCGTTCCGCTATCGCTTCACGGTATAACTGTCTTTTTTAATATATCCTTACGATTTAATCATATGACAGGCTGCAAAATGGGCATTCCCATAATCTAAAAGAGGCGGTTCTTCTTTATGACAGATCTCCTCTGAAAGCCAGCACCTGGTTCTAAAAGAACAACCAGAGGGAGGAGTAAGGGGACTCGGCACATCACCTTCAAGTATTATAGGATTATGTTCCACCTCAGGATCAGACGGGGGTATGGCTGATAATATAGCTCTTGTATAGGGATGAAGGGGACTGGCATAAAGTATCTCCGATGGAGCAAGTTCCATTAATTTCCCTAGATACATAACACCTACTCTGTGACTTATATGTTTTACTACACTTAAATCATGAGCGATAAAAAGATAGGTTAAGCCCATTTCTTTCTGGAGGTCCAGAAGAAGGTTTATAATTTGAGCCTGAATAGAAACATCAAGAGCAGATACAGGTTCATCAGCAATAATCAATCTCGGTTGTACAGCAAGAGCTCTCGCAATACCAATTCTCTGCCTCTGGCCACCACTGAATTCATGGGGATAACGATTTATATAATATGAACTCAAACCTACTCTCTCTAAAAGTTTCTTAATCATAGTATTTCTTTCTGATCCTCTGGCAACACTATGGATATCAACAGGTTCACCTATAATATCTCCCACAGTCATACGAGGATTAAGTGAAGCATAAGGATCCTGGAAGATTATCTGCATATCCTTTCTCATCTTACGCATTTCTAAGGGACTGAGTTTTAATATATTTATTCCTTTAAAATCTATTTCACCTTCAGTTGGTTCTATAAGACGAAGTATTAGTCTACCCAGAGTCGATTTGCCACAACCACTCTCACCAACCAGACCGAAAGTTTCCCCTTCTTTTATAAAGAAACTCACTCCATCAACTGCTCTGATATTGCCAACAGTTGTAGCAAATATAAGACCTTTTTTTACAGGAAAGTATTTTTTTATATTCCGAAGTTCCAGTAAATTCATAAAATGTAATGCACAATGAGTGATGGGTGATGAATGATGAGTACTATTTCTTACTCTTCACTCTTCATTTTTCACTTCTTATCACCTTTCATCTCTTAATACATCTCACCATATGTCCCGTTTCTACTAATTCAAGAACAACTGGTTCTTTCTTGCATCTATCTTCAGAACATATACATCGTGGATAAAAAACACATCCTTCGGATAAATGAAAGAGATCTGGAGGTTGACCGGCTATAGTAAATAAAGGTTTTCTCTCTTTATCCTCCATCCGGGGACGGCAGGCAAGTAAACACTGAGTATAAGGATGGAGAGGATTTTTAAATATAGTCTTAACATCAGCATATTCTACAATATATCCGGCATACATTACCATTACATTTTTACACAACTCTGCAACAATTCCCAGATCATGAGTAATAAGAATTATAGAAGAACCGAAAGATTGATTTAATTCCTTCATTAAACTGAGTATTTGAGCCTGTATGGTAACATCCAGAGCAGTTGTGGGTTCATCTGCTATAAGGAGATCAGGGTTACAGGATAAAGCCATAGCTATCATAATACGCTGACGCATACCACCACTTAAATGATGGGGATAAGAAACCATTCTTGCCTCCGGTTCAGGAATTTTCACCTTTTTCAACATATCTATAGCCATATTTATGGCTTCTTTTTTTGAAACCTTTTGATGTAATAATATTGCTTCAAGTAGCTGATCCCCTATAGTAAAAACAGGATTAAGACTCGTCATGGGATCCTGAAAAACCATGGAAATCCTGTTTCCTCTAATTTTTCTCATTTCATTATCTGTCTTTTTCAGAAGATTCTCTCCCTGAAAAATTATCTCTCCTCTGGATATCCTGGCAGGAGGACATTGAAGTAAACCCATAATGGAAAGAGCCGTAACACTTTTCCCTGAACCTGATTCACCTACTATACCGAGTTTTTCTCCTTTTTTTAGAGTAAAACTTATTCCGTTAACAGCATGGATAATACCTGAATCCGTATAAAATTTGACATGGAGATCTTTAAGGTCTAAAAATATTTCATCCATTTATTTCTTTCCATAAACCCGGTCATAAGGCTCTATGTCTATTAAATTATTATTAGCTTTCAGTTTTCAGCCCTCAGCTTTTAGCTTTATTCCTGAGCTGATTGCTGATTGTTTTATATTAGTATTCACGATGACAAACATAGACATGGTCACTTCCTACTTCCCTTAAAGGGGGCACTACACTTGAACATTGAGGAAGCATCTCTGGACATCGGGGATGGAAAGGACAGCCCCGTGGAGGATTTAATGGAGTCGGCACATCACCTTCAAGTATAATTCTTTTAATCTTATGTCTCGGGTCAGGTACAGGGTTTGCCGAGAGCAGTGCTTTTGTATAAGGATGGAGAGGATTTACAAAAAGCTCAACTGCATCAGAAACTTCAACCATTTTCCCGAGATACATAACCATAATACGATTTGAAATATGTTTTACCACAGAAAGACCATGAGCTATAAAAAGATATGACAGATTAAGAGCTTCCCGCAAATCTATCAATAAATTTATCACCTGGGCCTGAACTGAAACATCAAGGGCAGAAACAGGTTCATCACAGACTATAAAAGACGGATTAAGAGCAATTGCTCTGGCAATTCCTATACGCTGGCGCTGGCCACCTGAGAATTCATGGGGATAACGGTTTATATATTTTGGAGAAAGACCAACTTTTTCAAGAAGCTCTGCAACCATATCCTCTCTTTCTTTACCTTTTGCAACACCATGAACTAAAAGAGATTCTCCTACTATATCCATTACGGTTTTTCTTGGATTCAGAGATGAATAAGGGTCCTGAAAGATTATCTGCATATTCCTGCGAAACTTTCTAAGTTTTTCACCTCTTAGTCCCATAAGATCTTCACCTTTAAAATAAATCTTTCCATCTGTTGGTTCAATAAGACGAAGAACTGTTCTTCCAATTGTTGTTTTACCACATCCTGACTCTCCTACAACACCCAGAGTTTCTCCTTCTTTTAAATAAAAAGATACATCGTCAACAGCCTTAACCCATCCTACAATTCTGGAAAATATACCGGCAGTCACGGGAAAATGCTTTTTAAGATTATTTACCTCCAGGATATTATTCTCTTCTTTTTTATCAGTCTTATCCTTAGTTTTTATAGTTGCTTTTATTTCCATTCTTACCTCTCATTTAACCAGCATGCTGCCCAGTGATTTTTAGCCACTTCAAAATAAGGAGGTTCCTTTTCTTTACATATATCCATAACGTGGACACATCTGGTATTAAATTTACATCCCACAGGAAAATCCAGAGGGTTTGGAACCATTCCGGGAATTGGTTCAAGCATCTTTTGCTCTACATGTATTTTCGGTAGAGAGTTAAACAGCCCTACAGTATAGGGATGTTTTGGATTTTCAAATAATTCACATACATCAGCCTGTTCAACACATTTACTTGCATACATAACTACCACTCTGTGAGCCATTTCAGCTATAACACCAAGATCATGGGTTATAAGAAGAATTGACATACCATATTCTGCCTGAAGATCTCGTAAAAGATCCAGTATTTGTGCCTGAATAGTAACATCCAGAGCCGTAGTAGGTTCATCAGCAATAAGGAGTTTGGGGTTACAAGACAATGCCATAGCAATCATAACCCTTTGTTTCATCCCTCCTGACATCTGGTGCGGATAATCATCCACACGGATTTCAGGAGACGGAATTCCCACCTTTGCCAGCATTTCTATAGTTCTCGTTCTGGCCTGGGCATAGTCAAGTTTCAGGTGAAGTGCTATGGCTTCCTGTATCTGATCCCCTACAGTGTAAACAGGATTAAGACTTGTCATAGGTTCCTGAAATATAACAGATATCTCATTCCCTCTGATCTGTCTCATTTCTTCTTCAGATATTTTTGTAAGATCTTTTCCTTCAAAAATAATTTCTCCTTCTACAATTTTCCCGGGTGGTTGAGGTATAAGACGCATAATAGACATAGCAGATACAGATTTTCCACACCCTGATTCTCCAACAAGTCCAAGGGTTTCACCTTTATATATATTATAGGAAACATCATTTACCGACTTAACAAGACCTGCATCTGTATAAAAATAGGTATGGAGCTTTTTTACATCTATTAATAATTCTCTTTTTTCTTCACTTTTTTCAGCTAATTTAACCTCTGATTGAACAGTCAATTATGAGTCAACTCCTAAATTCGTGAAACGTGAAACGTGAAACGAAAGACTAATTTCCAAAGTTTCACTTTTCATTTTTCACTTTTTCATTGTCTTAATCTCGGATCCAATGCATCCCTCAGTGCTTCTCCTACCAGGTTAAAAATAAAAACAACAAAAAATATGGCAAACCCCGGTGAGAGAATAAGCCATAATTTTCCTTCCACTCTTCCAACATTAAGGAGTTCTCCCCAGCTTGGCGCAGAAGGATCACCTAACCCCAGAAATGAAAGACTGGATTCAGTAAGAATTGCAGCAGCAATACCAAAAGTAGCCGATACAAGAACAGGAGCCATAGCATTGGGAAGAATATGACCGAACATAATCCTTGCTTTGCTCATACCAAGTGCTATAGCGGCCTGGACATAATCCATATTTTTTAATTTTAAAAATTCAGCCCTTACAAGCCTTGCAACTCCCGTCCAGTGAGTCACTCCTATGACAAACATTATATGAAAAATAGATCTTTTCTCTATAAAGGAAACTACTGTGAGAATAAGAAAGAAGGATGGAAAACAGATCATAACCTCTATAAATCTGGTAATCCATAGATCAATTCTTCCTCCGAAAAACCCTGCTGTGGAACCCAGTATAATTCCTATGGTCACATAAATTGAAACAGCTACTACTCCTATGGTCATAGAAATTCTTGTGCCATAGACCATTCTTACAAAGACATCTCTGCCTTCTTTATCTGTTCCAAGCCAGTGACTACCACTGGGTGGTTGAGGCGGTGGCTCTGTCATATCACTCTCCCTATAGGAATATCTTAAAAGAGGAAACATATAGGAGGCCTTCCCTCCTGAAGCTTCTATCTCTTCTATCTTTGCCTTATAATCTATAATGGGGCGATTGGTTGGAAATATAATGAGTATAATAAATAAAATCATCTGGGCCAGAGTAAATCCACCCATAATATTTCCTTTGATCTTCTTAAAATTCTTTCCCGTAAGAAAGAAAGATATTAAATAAATTATTATAAAAAAAGGACTCAGGACCATTAATAGATTAAAGAAAATATCCACACCACTTTCAAAGTAATTCCTGTTAAAAAGGGCTCCAAAAAATGGATAGGCAGTCTTTCCTTCATAACTGAAATAAAAAGGTTGGTTAAGGGAAATAAGTGGTGCATAGACAGCTATGAGAATAAATAAGAGTATACACCATAGACCAGCTATGGCTATATTATTTTTCCTGAGCTGTCCCCATACGACTTCCCAGTAGCTTACTTTTTCATATTTAGGTTGTTCCGGGGTTTTATCATTTTCCTCTTTCATCAATCATTTCTTTCTATTCACTATTTAAAACTTATTCTGGGATCCACAATGGAATAAAGTATATCTGAGATCAATAATCCCACAAGTAAAAGGGTTGCAGAAATTAACTGTATACCCATTATGGTATTATAGTCCCTGTTAAAAATAGCATTAATGGATAGTGTTCCCATACCGGGAATTCCAAAGATATATTCTATAATAACAGAACCGCTTATCACAACAGGAAGAATGGTTCCAAGAAGTGTTATTATTGGTATCATACCATTTCTTACTGCATGTTTACCTATAACCATAAATTCAGATAAACCTTTGGCCCTTGCGGTTCTTATATAATCACTTCTTATAACCTCCAGAAGGCCTGCTCTTGCATAACGTGACAGAGAAGCAAAAGAAGCATAGGTCATACAGATTAAAGGTAATACAAGATGCCATAAGACATCTTGTATTTGAGTAAGAGTTGTCATCTCCATGGCATTACGGCTTATATAACCTCCTGTAGGAAAGACAGAATAATAACCTCCACCCTCGGAAAAATAGGTAAGAAGCAAGGTAGCCACAAAGAAACTGGGCAATGAATAAAGAAGGAAAAGTACTGTACTTATAATCCTGTCATAATAAGTATTCTGTTTAACAGCAGAAAATATACCCAGTGGTATAGAGATTATATATGCTAAAAAAACAGCAGGTACTGAAAGGCTTAGAGAATATTTAATTTTAGAAAGTATAGTTTTTATAACCGGTTGTTTGTCAACATGAGAAACACCGAAATCAAGATGAAGCAAATTCCACCAGTACCTGGCAAAACGGGTATCAAATAAAAATTTGTATACTTTCTCAGGAGCAGAATAGGCAAAACGACTTTTTGTCTTATCATACCATTCATTCCATTTCTGTACAACAGCCTGTTGTTGTTCCTCCGGAGAATCAAGTTTATAAGTAAGATCTCTTAAATAAAGATTTTCCGCATCAATTTCTTTATTTTCTTCTTTCGTCTTTTCATCAAGTTCTGTTGCATAAGGATTAATTATTCTTCTCTGGGCATTCTGACTTAGATATGATATTGCCATATGGCGAATCTTCGAGTTCTCTGTTTTATTAATTATCTTTATTAAATGAGGAACTGAATACTCGCCGTAATCTTCAAGTATATCCTGTGCCCTGATAATATATTTTCCGGATGTTTTACCATCTTCATTTACAATCTGCATAAGATAACCTTCTATTTCTTCTGTCTTAATAGCAAAACGAAGATTAAAAAGAATTGGCTTATCGAGATTAAATTGCTGTTTAAATATTAAATAGGCCTGTCTTTTGGCCCCTCCTGCTTCTCCTGATTCACCTTCTGCACTTAAAAGTTCTCCTCCAGGTTTACCTGGAGCAAGGTTCATTATAACAAATACAATAAGAGATATGGAAAAAAAGGTAGGTATCATTAAAAGAATTCTCTTAATAATATAAGTATACAATTACTTTCCTCCCGAATCAGTGGCCATGCCACTTTTATCTATATACCACGGACTGGAATCGGCATGAGGCCTGAGTTTACTGAGCATTACCCTTTTTACATAATCCTGCCAGGTATAAACTGCCATAGAGGAGTAGAAAAATGTATAGGGTTCTTCTTCATGAATAATAGCATGAATTTTATGGTATAGTTTTATTCTTTGTTCCTGTTCAAAAGTAGAACGCAGTTCTTCTATAAGTTTATCTACTTCTTTATTCCTGAAGCCTATTCTATTTGAACTTTTGGGCTGATCTGCCTGAGACGAATGCCATATCTGATAGGGGTCCTGTTCCCAGGGTAGGGTCCAACTTCCTGTATAGGCATCAAATTCTCTATCTTCCATTCTCTTTTGCATTACTGCCCAGTCGAGAGTCTGTATATTCATCTTTATTCCGAGTTTTAAAAGATCTTCCTTATATATATTGATTGCAGCTTTCCACTCAGCACTTCTACCGAAACTGAGAAGGGAAAACTCAAATTCTTTCACTTCACCTTTAATATTTTTTTCAAGGATACCATCATTATCAATGTCTTTCCATCCTGCTTCAGAGAGAAGGGTTTTTGCCGTTTCCAGATTAAAATCATAGGGCTTAATATTTTGATCATAAGCAGGGGCTTTTACAAAGAAAGGGCCACTTGTAAGCTCTCCAAGACCAAGGAAAACATTTTCCAGTAACAATTTGCGATTAAAGGCATAGGTCATAGCTTTACGAACTCTTTTATCAGAAAAAATAAAATTATCTGCATTCCATCCTATATATGAATAGGATGACACAAGAAATTTCTGATGATGAATCTGGCCGTTTTTAAATGGAGAGTCCGCTTTACCATTCAGTATTTCTTCTCTGTACTGTGTGGAGGTAAGACCAATAAAATCAAGTTCCTTACTTTTCATTTTAAGCACATTCTGAACAGTATCACCATATATAAGCCATACCAGCTCTTTTATGGCAGGTTTTTCATCATAGTATTCTTCATTTCTTTTGAGTTTTATAGCAACTCCCGGTTCATAAGAAACAAATTCATAAGCACCACAACCAACAAATTTCATATTATACCAGTGTTCATTAAATTTAAGTCCTAAATTTTCTTTTGGATAGGGTTTACCATATTCATCATAGCCATATACAAATTCAGGAATAGGTTCAAGACCAAGTGTAAAATTGATAGAGTTATAGGTCTTTGTCTTCCATCGAAAGATTACAGTATAATCATCAAGGACCTTGCAATATTCAAGATCCTGATAGTAATTACGTTTTGATGCACACTCTACCTGGGGGTTAAGAATGAGATCTATTGTAAATTTCACATCCTTTGATGTAACGTAATGATCACCTTTAAGCCAATCATAACGTGGATTTGACCAGTCCACAGCAGGTTTATGCCATTTTACATCTTTTCTCAGATATATAGTATATTCTTTATAATCATCTGTAATCTCTACTCTTTCGGCAAGCATGGGCCTCCAGAGAGATGGATTATTGCGATGATGAGTAGCAAAAGACTCTGAAGCATAATTTTTAATACATTCACTCAGATTGGCATCATTTACTGTAAGAGGGTTAAATCCTTTAGGATCTGTTCCGTAATATCTCACGATAACGCCGTCTGTTTTTGCTTCAGGAGGGGTAAGGACAAAATCTTTTTCTTCTACAAGATAATTCTTAACTTCCGGGTGAAGCCATTTTCGAGCTTCTGGCTGAGGGGTTTTTTTATCTTCAGTTCCGTTATTTGAACCGTTTTTTACTGACACACCTGACTGAATTTTGCTATTAAGCTTTTCAATAGATATCATGGTCTGTTTATTAGTCTCAAGTATGGATTCTATCTTGCTGGCTGACAGAATAAGACGGTTTTCCATATTATTAAGCTGAAGAATATTTATACCCATAAGAAGCACAAAAAAGAAAAGTAACAGAACCTTTATAACTTCCAGTGTAAAATTTTTATTCATACTTCACCCCTCCTCCATGTCATGGTATTATCATTTGAACTTAAAGATTTCTATAAGCAAGTCTTTTTTCCTGCTTAATCTTTTTAGAAAATAATATGACTATTTGAGCATTACATAACTTATTTAACTACATAAGAACTTTATAGTTTTTTAAAAAAGTGCAAAACTATAATTATTGAGTAATAGATGACGGGTGATGCATAAATACAGTACCTCACTTCTCACCTCTCACTAATTATATTCCACTTACTAAAATCTCTATAACCCCTTAAGGGACGTGGGTCTGTGCCTGACGGTATCTCAATTCTCTTATTCACCGCAATAAGACTATCACAGCTATAAATATATATAACTGGAAGGTCTTCTCCCAGTATGGCCTGTAATTTATAATACATATCAATACGTTTATCTCTATTCAATTCTTTTCTGGCAAGAGTTAAAATCTTATCAACTTCACAGTTGGAATAAAAACCATAGTTACCTTTCTCTGGAGTAAGACCGGAATAGTAATAATAATAAGTTATATTATCAGGATCAATACCACCACCAAAGAGATAGGCGCACCAGCTATCCAGTTTCCCGTTCATAATACTCTTTACAAATTCATTCCATTCCATAAATACAGGTTCTACAGCAAAACCTGCTTCCAGAAGATTTTCAGCAAGTATTGTAACTGTTCTTTCATGAAGAGAGTTACCTTTACCTGCAGCAATTTTAAAATTAAAGTTCTCTCCCTTCTTTTCAAAATATCCCTTCTCCCCTTTATGCCAACCGGCTTCCTTCATTAATTCCGTTGTCTTATCAGGGTTGAAGGTATATTTTTTTATATCTTTATTATACCAGGTGCTCATAAAAGGATAAATGGGGCCGTAAGAAATCTCTCCCAGGTTATGTAAAAGATAATGAACCATTATATCACGGTCTATAGAGTAGCTTATAGCCTGTCTGACTTTTACATCTAAAAAAAGAGGTGTCTTTTTAAAATTAAATCCCATACACATATATCCGGCATCAGAATAATTATAAAGCTTAAAATTCTTTTCTTTAAGCTCTCTATAATCCTCCAGACTCATTTCATCCAGAATGTCTAAATCTCCTGAAAGAAATGCCTCAAAGGCCTTCGTTTTATAATCATATATTCTAAAAACTACATTTTCTATCTCAGTAAGAGACCTATCTTTCCAGTATTTTTTATTTCTCGAAAGACAGACAAAACTTTTCATATTAAAATTGCGGAGTACATAAGGACCATTTCCTGAAGGATAACGGGAAAATTTCAAAAGTCCTGATTTATTAACTATATGTTCCGGCACAGGGTAAACATTATGAAGCATTACCAGAAAAGGAGTATAGACTTCTTTTAATCTCACTTTAAATCCATATTCATCTATTTTTTCCACAGTATGGATTATCTTAAAAGAATCGGCATAAAATGGGCATAGATTGGGATCTTTTAGATAATTTAAAGTAAAAATCACATCATCTGAATTCATCTTTTCTCCATCAGACCAATACACGTCTTTTCTCAGAGTAAAATTCCAGAGAAGACCATGTTCAGATACAAACCATTCTGAAATCAGATTAGGGATTATCTCACCTTTTTCATCTACTTCCACAAGAGGTTCGAAAAGAAATTTGATAATTTTATTAGAGGTAGTATTGCGGAATTTAAGAGGATTAAGAGTAATGTCTTCATCAATAAGAGGTAAAAATATCGTGTTTTTTTTATCAAAATCTTCAGGCTTTACATTATCTTTACAGGACAAATTCAACAATAAAATAAACAGCAATAAACAGATAATAAAATGGAATTTTGTCAAAATGACATTACTCCTTATTCCCTCATAATTAATTTATCAGCTATCAACAATCAACCTTTATCTATCAGCTTTCTCCCTTCGTAATTGGTGATAGCTAAATTTATTTTTTACTGAAGCTATCAATTTAACAATAATGAAAATTCCCGGATATTACATTTATTATATCATATTTTGTAGTAATCACAAAAATAAAACTCCTTATTATTTTTACTGACCTGAGGGTGGACACAACATATTTTTTAACTTTGTAAAACCGATGTAATCAAGCTTTCTTTCGTTTTACGTCTCACGTCGGTAATTGACAAAATATAATTGTAATAGTATTCTTAAATAAAGGACATACGAGTTAAAGGTATCGGTATTTACATTATTGTTAAATTATTAACTTCAGCAGAAAAAAACTTTTATATTTAAAGCTTTTAGCTTAAGGAAAAAAGCTGATAAATGAAAGCTCTAACTTATGAGTAAAAAATTAATAATAATCTTTATAGTAATATGTATAATCTCTATCGCCACAGGGGTATTTCTCTATTTTTTACCACAGGAAAGGATAAAAAGACACCTTTGCAGAGGGGAAGAATTTATCCGCAAGGGTAATCTGGAGATGGCAGGCCAGGAAGCAGAAAAAGCTCTCGAAGTAGACCCAAAATGTGGTTCTGCTTTCTTATTACTCGGGAAAGTATATATAGGGCAGAAACAATACGGTCTGGCTCTTGATAAACTTCAGAGCGCCAGTGAGATCTGTCCAGAGTCAGCAGAAATATATTATTATATGGGTATAGCCTGCAAAAATAAAGGTGATTTTCAAAGGGCTTTAGAAAAACTTGAGAAAGCATCTCTCCTGGATAGTAAAACAGAACATAAAAATTGGAGAGAAAAGATTTCTGCTGAAAAAGTCACTACCCACATAGAATATGGTAAATTTCTTCAATCCAGGGGTCTCCTGGACAAAGCCAGGAGTCATTTTTTGAAATCTGTAGATATAAATCCATCAAATCCTTATCCTCATTATTATTTAGCTCTCTTATATATAAAAACAGAACAACTGGACCTGGCTCTAGAGGAATGCAAAAATACTATAAAGCTCAAAGCGACTCTTGGAGGTGATGCTTTTTATCAACTTGCAAGAGCTTATAAAGACAGAGCTGCAGGAGAAAAAGCATCAGAGATGTATGAAAATTTTTCCACTCAATTATCAGAATTAATTCAAAAAGAGAGTAATATAATTATAAAAAAATTACTTGAAGAAATTAAAAAATTTTCAGAAGAAGAATTAAAAAAGATGGAAAATAAAGAAGAAAATAAAAAAAATGATTCAAAAAAATGAAAAACCATTAATTTTTCTCTTTTCTCTTATTTTACTTTTCGGCACTACTATAGGTTATCTCCTTGTAATGACTATAACAAAACAGGGGATGCCCACTATAGATATCATTCTAAGCAGTGGGCGTTTATTTTCACCGGAACTATGCCTGATTTTTATAATATTCACTTTTCTCTTAATTTTACTTTTCAATTTCTTACGGGGCTTAAAAAGACTGTGTCCTATCATATACACCATTCAGATCTGTGCTACAGGATATTTTATTCTGGAGATAATTTATCAATTTGTTCATTTCACATTACCTTTGCCGCAGGGGCCAGAATGGCTTATTGACTGGTTTACTAATTTTAATATATATCTCCTTGATCGCTCACATCAGTATATAGCTTTAATATTTATACTAATAGTATTTTATTTTACTATTCCCAGACTCCAGGATACAACATTACATGTGGGAAACATTAATTATTTATCGAATTTTTTGGACCCAAAGAAGCCTGCAAAATGGAGAGTAATAGCTATCCGTATTGCAGGATGGTTCTTTCTATTCAGTATAGTTTTCCTTTTACTAAAACACAAAACAGGGGAGTTAACACAAAATCTTTATATGATTTTTCCGCTATTTCTTGGTGCTTTAAATAACTCTTTTATAGAAGAATTCTTATTCAGAGGTATATTCCTGAGTCACTTCAAAGAAATCATAGACTCCCCATATGCCAATTATCTTCAGGCCATCTTATTCGGTCTTTTTCACTCTCAATTCATAGCCATCTTCCATAGTATTTTCTCAGGTGATATGAGTGGTTTTTTAGGAGGTCTTCTTACACAACTGGGTATACTTATTATATACACTTTTCTAGCGTGGATCTTCGGTCGTTCTGCTCTTGAAACCGGAGGTATAGGCACTTCTACCTTTATGCATACCTGTGTGGTAATGGCAATATATTTGAGTAAAGGAATGACCTATTTATGAAGCTATCAGCAATTAAGTCAGCCAAAGAAAAGCTGACAGCTCATAGCTAATTTATCAATTGAAATATATTATGAGCATCTGTATCAATTATCAAAATATTTTCTATAGATAAATCCTTTACTGTCTTACAGAGAGCATCTACAAGGTCAAAAATTGCCTTTTCCCTGAGTTCTTTTCCCGGAATTATTTTTACAATTACAGCCACTCTGGGTTTTATTTTATATTCACCCAGAAAATTCTTCCCTGGATTTATATAATTAATATATATCTCTTCTACAGGCAATTTGCCTTTTACCTTTGTTGCTATCTGTTCTTCAATAGATGTTGAAATATAAGGAACCGAATTAGTCGGGAAAGATATAAGTGGTTCATTACTTATATTTAGCTTTATATTTTCAGGTATCAGACCCGGTGCAGAATAAGCTATAAAATCAATAATAACTGTTTTCTGTTCTTTAGTAAATTTATAACCTGATTGGGATCTTATATCTACCTGTGCTTCTGTAATATCTTTACCTTCAAGAGTTAAACTCACCTGGGCCATCTTAACTCCTTTTATTCTGGTTAACTCCTGAGTTAACCTTGTTTCAAGAGTACTTTCTCCCCCGTAAGAAATAGAAAAAACATTAATACAGAATAAGACTATACTCACAAGAAAAACCAGCTTTTTAATAGTAAACACTCTCCTTTTAATAGACTCGAAGGGTGATGGACCTATGGTTCAATCCAGGCGAAAACGATGTTCGCCCCTGCACCATAAAAACTTCAAGTTTCACGATTTACTTACTTCCAAGTAATTTCATCCATGCAGGTCTTCTATTTTCTTTAAAGAGCTTTTTATAAGCTTCTATCTCGTCATCTTTTTCAGAAAGCTGCTTTTTTAACTCATTATATTCAGTTTCTTTCCTGTCCAATTCTACAGTCAATTCGGCAATATTATTCTGAAGCTTCCTGATATCCTTCTCCTTTCTGTTCAGTGTTTCCTCAAGTATGTGAAGAAGCTTATTTTCTTCTTCAAGATATTGAAGTTTCATTACTGCCTGGCCATAAAGAAGTTTTAAATTTTGATATTCTTCAAGAATTAGTTTACTATCATCCTTTTCTTTGACAGGTGAAAAAGGATGGGATTCTTTTAAAACTGTTCTGGTAAACTCTTCAATATTAACAGGACAGTCAGACATATCACCAAAGGGCAGAAAGGCATTATCTATTTCTCTGGCCATATCGGAAAGTATATTAATAGTGGTAATAGGATTAGCTTCGCCTCCTGGAAAATCCTTTTCAGCCTCATGGAAATCTTTTTCAGCTCCCTGAAAATCCTTTTCCATACATTGAAAGTCTTTTTCGGCGATTTGGAAATCTTTTTCAGAACTACGAAAATCTTTTAATGATGTTTGAACACAGGACAGTTTTTCCCGGAGTTTCCTTTCTTTAGTTTCTCTATTGGTTATATCGAAGAGAAATTCTCCGGATTTACTGCATTCTACACACATAGTTCTCACAATATTATATACAATATCTTTTTCCAGTATTTTTTCTCTTAAAAGGATCTGATACTTACCTCCGCAGGAACATTTATATTTCATTATATAATTATTCTCGAACTCTTCGCTTTCTGCAGAGATTACAAAATTAAAGTCTTTTTCCATATATATACCATATATACCTTTACCTTAAAGCAGTATTCTATTGCTTAGTACGGCAACAGGTAAGTTAGTATCCATCTCACAGGTCTGTCCCTGTCCAGGTTCTTACGCAAAATCTATGATCCTGTTACAATGAAATCTGTTATTACAGAATATACAGTTTTGTATTTATTTAAGTTATAACTTTCTCTTTTGACGACATATCTTTTGTTCTAAAGCCCGGACAGGGACAGATGTGTATATTTAAATTTTTTTGGATACTTTTTTACCTGGAGCGGTACTCAGACCAATAGAGTGTATCAAATACACTCAAAGATATTCTTATTTTTTCATCTGCTTCCCCGGCTATCTGAAGTCCCTCTAAAAGATGTTCCTGTGGAGGCAGATTACATTTCTCTCTATGAGGTGAACAGGTATTCCCATTGATGTGATCCATATAAAACCTCATCTCATCAATAGCATCTAAAAACAACTCCCCTCCAACTATACAATAATCATACTGGAGTTTAACCTTTGATTCTATTTGGGGATCAATTTTTTCTTCTTTCAAGTTTATTTGTTTTGTAATTTTGTATAAAGCATCGGAAATTTTTCTTTCAAAAAAATCAAGAGACTTATCAAATTGCTTTAATGTAAGTTCATAATTCTCATATATATCAGGAGTAATAAGTTTTTGCACAAAAACATTCAAAATCTCAAAAGTCAAAGACTTTCTTTTTTCCGGTTCTTTCTTCGGAAGAGAGAATTCCTCAAATACACTTGTTTTATATTTAGAAGAATTCTTGTAATTTAAATAAGGATTATACACTTATATCTCTTCCCCTCGACTTTGAATATATTATTCACCCTTTTGTTCTAAAACTATTTCCATTGCTTCAACTATCGGTTTATCAAGCTGTGCCTTTTCTTTAATTAAATCTTCTCCTGCAATAGATCTGGCTACACTTCCAATCTGACTTATAGGGGAAGTTTCTTCAGCAGGTTTCACCGGGCATGGGGGTAAAGAAACTTTTGTCTCAGTTGATTCTTCAGCTTCCTGTTTAACACTTTTAATCTGAACAGGTTGTTGTGTAACTTTAGGTCCTATTCTATCTATTTTCATAATTCACTCCTTTCATAAATATATTATTTATAGAAAATAATCAGTAACTTTAACTATACTTTCATTATAACATAAAATCTAATTATAAACAATCATGAATAAAAAACAGTGGTAAATTAGAAGAATTTCTGTTATTATAAAATATAATATAGATATAGAAAGGAGAAAACTATGGAGAAGAGATCATATCCTGTTAAAAATTTCCCTGTAACACACTTGTCAACAGCTCTTGATACATGGTACCAATCCCTTGGATTTGAAACACAGATACTCAGAACCCAGGTAGGAGGATTAATAATTCAGGCCAGAAAAGAAGGATTTCTAAGAACTGTTGTAGGAATGTCTACTGCCATAACTGTTACAATCAACCAGAAGGAAACATATCTTTTGATAGAGGTAGGAGGAGCCAACTGGGCAGATAAAGCAGGAGCAGCTGCCATAGGTTATATCGTATTCTGGCCCACCCTTTTATCAGCGGGCTTCGGGGTATATGAACAGACAAAAATAATAAAACAAACCTGGGATGTTATAGATAGATATATTACCACATATACTTCTGGAACAACCAGTAATGAAGGTCCTTTATATCAAATACCAGTCCAGAGTCCTTCTTATCAATCTTCACCATCACCACCGCAGTCACAGACTGCCTGTCCACAGCAGCAGTATATTCCGCCTCCTACTGCAATGATACCAGAACCTGTGTCTCAGGAAGTACCCGGCACACGTGTACTCAATGAAGGAGAAAGTTGGGGCCGACTGGTGGTAGATAGTGGTCCCCACGAGGGTGAAACATTTGAACTGAATCTGCCACTGGTAAGTATAGGTCGAAATCCCGACTGTAATATAATACTCACAAAAGATGATTGCATATCCAGAAATCATGCCTATATATATCTTAAAGATGGAGAAGTGGTTATTTCAGATCAGGGGAGTAAACACGGCACGTTTATCAATGAGAAACCTGTTTCCACTGCTTTTATTACAGATACATCCATATTACAGGTGGGAAAAACCATACTGAGATTTTATCTGACAAAAAAATAGAATTTACAAACTTTTAAAAAATAATAGGTGATGAGTGTAATCACTCATCACCTATTATCCATCATTATATGGCATCCATTATCTCTTTCTGTTTTGCCAGAGGTATATACCTCCATACGGTATTTAAGAAGAATTGTTTACCTTCCGGCGGGAGAAGGCCCCAGAGTGTTGGATCCAGTTTCATGGCAACTACAAGTTTTCCCTGTTCTTCCGGATCAAGGGTAATCCATTGAGGGGGAGGTAGGACACTGCCTGCCTCTTCTGCCTTGATTTCCTGAACCTTTGCTACATTTCCTGCCATTATCTCCTGTTTCATATCTTCACCGAAATACTGCCATACATAATCAATAAACATCTGCTTCATTTCGGGTGTTAGATAAGTCCATATAACTCCCTGGGTGGAATCAAAATTGAAGGCCACCATCATAGCCTGCTGCTGTCCGGTGTTTAAAGAAGCCCATTTCGGCCCGGCAGTAACAGAGGCATTATAAGTGGGGTAAGTATTAGTAGGGGGATTATAGGGATTGGTGTTTGGATTACCGGGGCCTGTATAACCGGTATCCTGTGGCGGTGTACCCTGAGGATTAACCTTATTAGAACTTCCCCCGAGGATCATATTTTTCTGTTCTGTTGCTATATACGGCCAGAGAGCATCAATATATAATTGTTTAATCTCTACAGGTAAATTATTCCAGATAGAAAGCTGTGTTTCATCGAAATTGAAAGCCTGAATCATCATATTCTGCTGGCGTGTTGAAAGGGAATTCCATTTTGGAGCAGGTATCTTCGAAGCAGTATCAGAGGCTTTACTGAAGGGTTTATCTATATGAGCATAAATGAGAATCTGCTGCTGTTTTTCAGGAGTAATTGATTTCCACATAGAATCAATAACAAATTGTTTCATGACTTCCGGCAATGGATCCCACAGTGTCTTCTGTTCACTTTCGTTTATACTGAAAGCCTCCAGGAGAAACCTTTTCTGTTCAGTAGTAAGTGTGGTCCACTGGGGAGACAGACTGGAAGCAAAAGTAATTTTACTTGCTCCCAGAACCAGGGAAAATAATACCAGGAAAGAAATTATTACCGTTAAATCTTTTCTCATAATAGCCATCTCCTTTTAAGAAATTTCATTAATATATAATGCAAATTTAATGCCTAATTTTTTGTAATTGAAGAATAAAAACAGGAGTCAGAATAATTCCTAAAACTCCTGAATTCTGTCTTCTGTATTCTATCCTTTACTTTTGAATTTTCAAAATGCGTAACCTCTGTTTAAATATCTCTTATATATTTCTCCTGATAAAGTCTGGCCTGATGGACAAAGGCTTCAAGCCTTGTGACGGTATTTGTTTCTTTAAAGCCGTCATAAGGGGTAGCAAGGAAGGGGAGATTGTTATATCTGGAAAGAACCCTTTTAAATATGGGGATTGTCATATTACCAAGCATACAGTTCAGGACTATAAGATAATTTATGCCTGCTATTCTACGGTCTGCAAAATCTATAGCTCTTGCAAGAAAGGTTGTTGACACAGGGTCCAGATCAGGATTAATAAAAGGACTGATATCTTTAATCATTTTTTCCGTGGGAAGTAATCTCACATCTTCTGTGTCTTTATCCAGTTCCTGCTCTACCTTTTTTACCCAGGAAAGAAGCCAGTTTTTCTTTATTTTATTATAATAATAGCCCGGCAGATTGCCTGACTTTTTCATTTCTTCTTCATAATACCTCTCGGTAAAGAAAGACATAAAATTTGCGAGAATAAAAAGACCGTTACTTCTTACTTCTGCGCCCATAGATTCAAGTTTTCTGAAAAGCTCATGATTTGCCCAGGAACTTAAAACAGTAAAAAATTCTCCAAGGACTCCTATTTTCGGCCTTTTCACACTCTTATCTACTGGTACAGCCTTTATAAGTCTTATCCCTTCCTTAAGAACCTTTATTAATTTTTCATCATAGATATAATCCAGAGAATTAAAGTCTTTAAGGGTTCCTGCCAGAAGGTCAATGGCTTTCAGATAGGCTTCATCAGCACATCCCTTTTTTACTTCATAGGGTCTTACGGAGAGGAGGTAATTCTCCAGAACTCCTGCCGAAAGCCATCCTTTCCAGATGGTCTGGGTAAAATTCAAACCGAACATACCGGAAAGTTCATCATAACGGCAGGACATAAGAGGGTTTACTATTAATACCTGGGGGAAACCCATATTCTTGAGAACTATTTTATATGAAAGACCGTACTGACTGTAACGGCAGGCGCCATCATAGGACATAAGGAGAATAGCAGTTTTATCGGGATTGAATTCAGGTTCTTCTGTAAGTTTTACTATATCTCCTGTAGTGACAATAAAGGGATGACATTCCAGACCTGAGGCATATCTCCTTCCGAGTTCTTCCGTTCTCTCATCCTGTGGAGGCAGGGATTTTGTTTTTATATTTATAATACTGAAGGCTGATTCCATAACCTTATTCATTCCGGGAGAAACATAATGAAAATAAAGGGTTCTGTCTTTAAGAAGTTCTTTTATTTTCGGATCAGGTATAAAGGGATTGTAAATATAAACATTACGTTTATTTATGACATGCAGGTCATGGAATTTAAGCTCCTTCTCTTTTATATCGGATTTAAGAGTATCCAGGAAGGCTTCCACCCTTGTGATTACACCTGCATCGGCAGTATGTTCGTCTATTTCAAGGGTCATATATGGGTGTCCCCTGAGTAATTCATCTAAATATTTCAAGGTAAAAGAATCAGGGCCGCAGCCAAAATTAGTAAGCATTATAACAGGGAGATTGTATTTTCTGGCGAGTATGGCAGCCCTCATAAGGTCATGGCTATTTTTCCAGACGACATTTTGAAAACATACAGACAGTTCCACTTCAGAAAGGGGGAGAAAGTCATATGGGATAGCGGTAATACCGGCTTTTCTTAACTTTTTTCCTATGTGCATATTCTGCCCTTCATCAAAGAGATGATGGGCTTTACCCAGAAGCATAACGGTTTTTTTATCCTTCTTACGTAAAAGTTCCCTTCCCCTGAGAATAAGTTTTTCCTGAAATTCTTTAATTGATTTTTCAGCATTTTTTATGGCTTTTCGGGTTTTATCTGAAGTTGCCCCCAGCTTTAAACCTGTCTTAAGTAATTCCGTCTGCCAGTTTTTCAAATTACCGGAGAAATATATAACCGGAGTTATAAATTTAACCTGTTCAAAGGCTGCCTGCAGCATATAGGGAAGTCCCTGTATATAGGGGCAGTTATAAGAACGGGGCAGATCTTCTTTTAGTCTCACAAGTTCTGCCACACTGGGGAAAAAAATCTTTTTTATATCTTTTTCCAGGAGATTTTCTATGTGTCCATAGGCAACTTTTATGGGAAAACAAGTCTCACTCTGAGTTCTTTTAAGTCCTTTATAAATCAATTCCTTTGAGGTTTCATCTGAAAGTACTATTTTATAGCCCAAGGTATTAAAATATGCTTTCCAGAAAGGATAATCTTCAAAGAAAAAAATAGATCTGGGAATACCTATAGGAGGTAAATCTTCTGGAAGTTTCGCTTCTTCCCCGATTAAAAGCTTTTTTCTTTCTTCTATGAGATCAGGTATTTTAGTATATAATTCTTTCAGTTCTTTACGATCAAAACGGCCGCATATACTTCCCGTAGAGGCTTTTTCTTCGTTATTTATATAAATACTCCGAATCTGACAGACATTTGCACAGAGATTACAGGTAAAGGTTTTTATCTCAAGATCCCGATCCTCCAGATTAAACCCTGCAAAATTACTGCTTTCCCGAAAAATATCTTTTGCAATAAGAGCCGCTCCTATGGCGCCTGTTACATCATGATGCTCATAAACCTTTATTTTTTTCCCTGTAATATTCTCCATTGCTGCCACTACAGCACTGTTACCGGCAACACCACCCTGAAAATAAATATTACTACCTATCTTTCTATTTCCTACAACCTTTTCTATGTAGTTATTCACAATGGCATAGGCAAGACCTGCTACAAGATTTTCTTTTTCAAGACCTGCCTGCTGATGATGTATTAAATCACTTTCCATAAAAACTGTACATCTTGTTCCCAGATCCGCCGGTGTTTCTCCTTTGAAAGCAAGGCGGCTGAAATCTTTCTTTATATCTATATTAAGACGACCTGCCTGTTCTTCCAGGAAAGATCCCGTTCCTGCAGCACAGACCTTATTCATTTCGAAATCTACGACTGCTCCCTCTTCAAATCTTATATATTTGGAATCCTGACCACCTATTTCAAAAAGTGTATCTATAGTGGGGTCAAAATGGAGAGCTCCCCTGGCCTGTGCTGTAATTTCATTTATAACAGTATCTGCTCCCACAAGATGCCCTATGAAATACCTTCCGCTCCCTGTAACTCCCACGGCTTTTATTGTATATTTTTCAAAATCTCTACCCAGTTCTTTCAGGCCTTCTTTTACTGTCTCTACAGGTTTTCCGGTGGTAAAGAGATATTTTTTACCGATGACATTACCTTTTTCATCAATAAGAACAAGGTTAGCACTCACTGCTCCCACGTCTATTCCAAGAAAAAGATCTGTTGTTTTTTTATCTATAATACTGGAAAAAACATTTACAGATTCTCTAACAGGAAGAGCAGGGAGATAACTCCTGTGATTTTTATTAAGTCTAATTTCTTTCTCCAGAAGATTGATAAATTCTTTTAAAGAGTATTTTTTTAGTGATGGTTCTTTAAGGGCATAGAGAGCAGCACCATAGGCACCCATAAGGAGAAAATATTCCGGAACCTTAAGCCCTCCTGCAGGAAGATTAAGGAGAACCTCAAAGGCTTTTCTCACACCGGCATTTGCTGCGACACCGCCCTGAAATTGAATAGGTTCCGGCAATTCCCTTCCTTTACCAAGGTTTGCAAGAAATCCTCTGGCCAGAGCAAAACACAGACCCCATACTATGTCTTCCTGAGGTATTCCTTCCTGTTGAAGATGGATCATATCACTTTTTGCAAAAACACTGCATCTTCCTGCAATGGGAGCAGGATTTGTTGACTTAATGGCAATATCGCTGAATTCTTCAATAGAAAGACCAAGTCTTTTGGCCTGCTGATCCAGAAAAGAACCAGTTCCTGCAGCACAGACATCATTCATAATATGATCGGTTATACTTACCTTACCTGTTGCCGGTTCCCTCCTAAGAAGAATTAGTTTGGAATCCTGACCTCCTATTTCTATTATGGTTCTCACATCAGGATTTAAATAAGAAGCACCTTCGGCATGAGACAGGATCTCGTTGACAGCTGAGCAGGAAAGAAGGTCCTTTAAAATATTTCTTCCACTGCCAGTAATAAAGACATTATCAAAGAAATCATATTTACTTATCAGTTGATTAAATACATGAAGAAGTGATTGTAGAGGTTGTCCACCGGTCCTTAAATAAATACCTTCAAGTAATTCAGCATTATTATCAAGTATAACAAGATTAAGACTTATAGAACCCAGATCTATACCGACGCAGATAGATTTATGTGATGAAGTTTTCATACTGCAAAATTATTTATTTTGGAAACTACACCAGGCAGATGTAAAACCGGCACTACCAAAACCTATAAGAACATTATGATCTTTCTTTAAAGTTCCATCATCAATAGCAAGACCCATTGCAAGAGGCACAGAAGCAGATACAGTATTTCCATATTTAGCATGAATATTATAGGCCTTCTTTATATCCAGATTGCTTAATCTTATAACCTTTTCTGTCATGGGGTCACTTGCAGCATGGCTGAAAATAATATCGTATTGAAATTTCTTAAGGTATTCATCCCCAAGATAATGTCTGCAGATTTTAGGAAGAGCAAATTTAAATAATTTTTCACCATGAGAATAAAATCTCAGTGGTTCTGTTTTAGTAAGTTCTCCTGTAGTAAATTGATCTAAATTTGGTAGAGGAATTTTACAGAGATTATGTTTTTCACCCCAGGTTTTGAAGGTAAAATAAAAATCATTCCCGGGACACTGTGTAAAAATTGTGGCAGTAGCTGCCTCTCCTATGGTAAGGCCAGGAAATAGATAATCTATCTCCTGGTAAGCTCTGCATTCAGTACTGGTATATTCTCTTGCATTAAACTCACAGTTCATAATCATGACATTTTTATATGTTCCACTTTTTGTATAAAGATAGGCAACCTGCAGGGCTCTGAGCCAGCTGGCACAGGCGTCCAGTATATCATATCCTGTGGCATTCTTCAATTTTAATGTATCAAGTAAAACATTACAGGTAGCAGGTTCAATCCATCCACGGCCAACCCCTACATACAGAAGAATATCTATATCTTTTGGGGAAAGATTTGCTTTTTTCAAAGCATCATTGCCTGCTTTTATAGCAAAGTCCAATGAGTTTTCTCCTTCAGCCCTGTGATATCTTACATCAGTTCCTGCTTTTTTAAAAAGATCAGCTATTTTAAATTTAAGTTTTGCAAGATCCTTCTCAGACAGATACTTTCCGCTGTTTTTATCAACTTCTCTCAGGATATCCTCATTTGTTACTTTTTTACTGGGAAGAGCATAGCCAACCGATAATATTTTCATTTTCTACTCCTTAGTCTATGGGGCATTAAATTTTGTAACCCCTAATTTCTTATGAAATTTATTTTATAAACTATATACATAATCTTACAAAAAAATAAAATATTTACAAAATTTAGTAAAATATTCTCTAAAAAATTATTAAAACCTTCTACTGATTTTTAGAAAAATTATATTTCCTCAAGTTCTACATTACATTTGGGACAACTAATACTAATTTCCCCATCGCCTATAAGAACAGCATCGGCACAGTTATTACATAAAATTTTATTACATTGAGGACACTTGCCAAACCTCGATTTTTCCAACAGTCCCGTCAGACTACCTGAGGAAGCTTTCCTGGAAATTATCTGACCGCATTTTCCACATATAAATGTTTCTTCATTCTTAGAATAAGTTCTGACATTATGAATCATCTTAATTGTAGAAGAAAAGAAAGTAGAAACTCTGTCAATAATACTGCCGCTGAAGACATAACTTGGCTTTAAAGTCCTCTTTTTTTTCTTATTTATGAGTTTAATAGCATTTATAGCTATTTCTCTCATTTCTTCATCACTATCTTTAGCATAGTATTGAATTATATGAAGAGCTTCTCTTGCCTGTATATGCCCCAGAGCATTTACACAGGCTTTTCGTATCTGTTTATCAGGATCATTAAGTTTTTCTACAAAATAATTTACACCTTTCTCTCCGAATCTGATAAGAATTCTGACAGCACCTTCCTGAGCTTTTATATTCATTTCCTGCATTTCAAGAGCAATAGGAAGTAATACTTCAGTACCCATATCAAAAAGTCTTTCTTCCGCAATATCTCTGGTAAAATCCATGTTTTCACGTAATATCTTTAACATAAACTCAATACTCTCAGTGCCACCTATTTTACTTATAGCTGTCAATATTTCTTCTTTAGTTTTATTATCAGTAGTATTTTGAAGTAAACTCCTGAGAGGATATAATATTCTCTTCTCCTTTATTTCACCAAGAGCTTTACAGGTTGACCTTACAACCTCTTTCTTCTCATCCTGAAGGGCTTCTACAAGAGGATCTATTGAAGCCAGATTTCGAATACGTCCTAAATAATCAGCAGCAGCAACCCTTATTTTCCAGTTTTTATCCTTTAACCCATTCAAAAATGGTTCTATACCAATAATAAGTAATCGGTCAATCTCTTCTGATGCAGACTGTTGAATTTCCCAATTTTTATCATTCTGTGCCTTAAGAAGTATTGTTATAGCTCTCCCATTGCCAATTTTACCAAGAAATCTTACAGCCTGTTTTCTATCGGCATCTTTCGGGCTATCAAGTTCTTCCTCAAGTTTATCAAGAATATCATTAACTAAAATATTTATTTTTTCTATAGATTTTCTTGCTACATCTCTGACATCAGGATCAGGATCTTTCTGGTACAAATTTATAAGTGGAGTCAAAGCCCTGTAGTCATTTAATTTTCCAAGAGCTTCTGCAGAAGCTTTTCTCATACGACTGTATTCATCTGAAAGACCGGTAATAAGACCGTTAGCAGCACGGTCATCACCAATTTTACCAAGAGCCTCAGCAGCTATAGTTCTCACTGCCACATTAGTATCGTTAAGAAGTTGTATAAGGCCATCTACGGCTTCTTTAGTTTTTTGATTTCCAAGAGTTCTTGCAGCAGATAATCTCACATATTCATCTTTACTTGTTAAATCTCTTATAAGTTTATATTCTTCTACCATAGCTCTTCCCTGGAAAGAATTTTTGTTGCAATTATAACATTTAAGTTTAAACAGGTCAAATAACTAACTTAATAAATTAAAAAAATGAGCTATTTTATCTCTCTTCCCCAGCAGGATAAGTATATCATCTGTATTAAGTATTGTATTTCCATCGGGATTGATTAACATTTCCTTATCTTTTTTTATTGCTACCAGAGTAATTTCATATTTTTTTCGAAGATCAATCTGTGCAAGGCTTTTGCCTGTTATAGAAGGTATATCAGGAAGGTGTAAAGAAATAATCTCTATATCAGTAGAATGGTATTTTAAATCCTCTATGGAACCCGTCATATCAGGAAGATTTCGCAACATCTCATAATTATCTCCCCGAAGTTTCTCAATCATTTGTAAAATTTTATTCTGTGGCAGGAGATACTTTGTTAAAACTCTGGCAAATATTTCTATAGAGGTTTCAAACTCCTCTGCAATAACTTCATCTGCACCTACTTCATAAAGAGAAGACATATCCTGTATAAAACGAGTCCTTACAATTATGTAAACATGAGAATTCAATCTTCTGGCAGTTTCAATTATTCTGTAAGTTGCCGGGGGATCATTAATACCAATTACGACTAATTTTGCTTCCTTAATTTTTACATGGTGTAAAATTGCTTCCTGAGTAGCATCTCCATAAAAAATAGATTCACCCTTAGCATGTTCTTCCCTTACTGTCTGAGGATTCATTTCCAGAATTACATAGGGGATATCTGCTAATCTGCAGGCATAAGCAATATTTCTGCCATTTATACCAAAACCTATAATAAGCACATGATCATTAAAGATATAATCTTCTTTAAGAGTAGAAAGATCAGAAAAAATACCTCTTTTAATTCGATCTGGTAAAGGTAATCTATCTATAATATCTGTTAAAGGCTTTCCCAGAGCTATAAGAAAAGGAGTTAAAACCATAGTCAGAATCGAAACAGAAATAAATATCTGATAAACATCCTGAGAAATCAAACCATAGGAAGTGCTGGCTTTAGATAAAATAAAAGAAAATTCCCCTATTTGCCCCAGAGCAAGACCTGTAAGAACTGCTGTGCGTATGGGGTAACCCAGAAATATAACTACAAGGCATGCGATAAAAGACTTCAAACATAAAACAATAAAAGTCACAAAAAGAATAAACCAGAAGTTATGATAAAGAAAACCTACATCCAGAAGCATACCTATGGAGATAAAGAAAAAACTCGTAAAGAGATCTCTAAAGGGAAGAATACCTGACAGAGTTTGATGACTGTATCCTGATTCAGCTATTATTATACCTGCCAGGAAAGCTCCCAGGGCAAGAGAAAGTCCTGCAGAAAAAGTCAGCCATGCTTCTCCGAAACAGAGAAAAACAATAGTTAATAAAAAAAGTTCTTTACTTCTGGTTCTGGTTATTCGATACAAAATACCGGGCACTAGCCATCTGGCACTGACAAATACCAGTGTCATAATACCTATAACCTTTCCAAAAAGAAGAGTAAATTCACCTATGGGATTCTGATTGCTTCCAGCAAGGAGAGGTGTAAATAACATCATAGGAACAATAATAATATCCTGGAAAATCAGAATGGCCAGGGAAGTCCGTCCATGAGGGCTGTCTACTTCTCCTTTTTCCTGAAAAATTTTTAAGACAATAGCTGTACTGCTGAGGGATATAAGAAATCCTATAAAAACTGCTCCTCCGAAGCTATAACCTGCCAGATGAGTTAAAAAAAAGATAAACACTATTGTGAGAAATACCTGAAGCCCTCCTCCTATTAAAACAGCCTTTTTAAGCTGTAAAATCTGTTTTACAGAAAACTCTATACCTATAGTAAAAAGTAATAAAATTACCCCTATCTCAGCAAGCATTTCTACTTCATGAATTGATTTGACTAAACCGAATAAATGAGGGCCTGCCAGGGTGCCTGCAAGAAAAAAACCAATTATGCCCGGTATTCGAAGACGAAAACAAATACAGAGAGAAAGAGTGGATAATATCAGTATAACTACTAATTCACCAAATATAGAATTTCCCATTTTTTATTTAAGAGCCTCCTGAATATAGAATGTGAAAGAACCAGGTTTAGAATAAAAATTGAAAGTATTAATTATCTACAATGGTTTATGATAATACAATTTGACACTTAATGCAAGATAAAATTTAGTACGGCAACAGATAAGTTAGTATCCATTTCGCAAGCCTGTCCCTGTCCAGGCTCTTACGCAAAATCTATGATCCTGTTACAATGAAATCTGTTATTACAGAATATACAGTTTTGCATTTATTTTAAGTTATAACTTTCTCCTTTGACGGCATATCTTTTGCTCCAGAGCCCGGACAGGGACAGGTGTGTATATTTAAAATTTTTTGGATACTTATTTACCTGTCTCGGTACTTAGTTTTAAATTATAATTAGATTTCAGCTTTTTCCTTAAGCTGATTACTTTAAACATAAAAGGTTTATTTTTACCAAATCTAATAATTTAACAATAATGAAAATTCCTATGCATATAAATAAATTATCAAATACTCATGCTACGATCAATAACGAAAGGATTTTAAAAGAAATTGTTGAAGAATTTAATGAATTTATAACGAGGTGATTTAAAATGCAGGAAACAAAAATTGATTGGAATTTGATGCAATTGTATATGAGGATATTATCTCTTAAAGGTTCCTTTGAAAAGACCAGAAAGGAATATGAAGAATTTATAATAAAATGTCAGAAGGCAATAGAAGAATGTGATGTAATGCTTAAAGAACTTGAGGAATTACCTTTTCAGTAAATACGGAAATAAAAAGATCTTTCATCTACTAAAGAAAGGGCAGGAATTTTAAGGTAATGCGTTGAAAAATAGTATTATGAAAGAAAATTGGGAACTTTTATCTTCAGAGACTAAATTCAGCAACAGAATTCTTAACATCAGACATGACTGGTATTTATTTAATAGAAGTGGAACTAAAAAAGATTACACTGTAATTGATACAGGTGACTGGGTGAATATAATTCCTCTCACCAGAGAGAATGAGTTTATTCTCATAAAACAGTACAGGCATGGAACAAAAGATATTGTAATTGAAATTCCGGGAGGTACTATTGAGAAATACGATATTACTCCCGAAGAGGCTGCCAGAAGGGAACTTCTGGAGGAAACAGGCTATACCTCGGATAAATTCACAAGTCTTGGTACTATAATTCCAAATCCGGCTATTCAGAATAACAGATGTTACATATTTCTGGCAGAAGATGTTTTGAAATCCAGTGAACAAAATCTTGACCCCCATGAAGAAATAGAATTATTATTTACACCAAGAAAAAAAATATCTTCTATGATAAAGAAAGGAGAAATCAATCATTCCCTTGTAATAGATGCTTTCTGTTTATTAATGTTACATGAGGGAAAAGAAATTTAATAAATTAGCTTTCAGCTATCAACCTTCAGTTTTCCTTCAGCCAGGTGCTAACTAATAGCTTTAAAAAGAGAGGAGAGTTTAGAGAAGCCTTTTCATAGCCATAATTAGTATGAAAATAATTAAATTCGGAGGATCAAGTTTAACAGATGCAATAAGTTACCACAGAGTCAAAGATATTCTCTTAAGAGAGAAAGAAGATAAAGTTCTGGTTTTATCTGCCATGCAGGGTATAACAAAAAAATTACAAAAAGCTATCAGGACAGCTTTAAAAGATGAAGATGAAGTAGAGTGCATTATAAAAGAGATAACCAAAAAACATCAGATAGTTGCAACACAGGCTATTAGAGATACTGAAATACTTTCTGATATTCTGGAGAGAATTGAAAAAAAGATGAAGCGTTTAGAAAGACTCCTCTATGGCATAAATTACACTGAAGAAGTAACAGCCAAATCTCGTGATATGATCCTGAGTTTCGGAGAGCGTTTATCTGTTCACATAATGGAAGGAATTTTCAGAGCAGAAGGTATAAAAAGCCGTGCTATGGAAGCAGATGAAATCGGTATAATTACAGATGGAGAATTCGGTAATGCCACAGCAGACTTGAAACATACCAGAAAAAATCTTAAAAAAACTATAGGCCAGGAACTGGACAGAGGAGTAATACCTGTGGTAACCGGTTTTTTTGGCCAGTCAAAAGATGGTTATACAACTCTTTTCGGTTTTGGTGGAAGTGATTATACTGCTGGTATAATAGCATATTCTCTGGATAGTAATGTTGTAGAGGTATGGAAAGATGTAGATGGTTTTATGAGTGCCGACCCCAAACTTGTTTCTCAGGCACATTTTATTGATAGACTTTCTTATGCCGAAGCGGCAGAACTTGCATATTTCGGAGCAAAAATTCTTCATCCAAGAATTGTGCAACCTCTTGAGCCAAAAGGTATACCTATAGTTATTAAAAACGCATATAATCCCGACAGAACAGGAACAGTAATAGAAAAAGAAGGATACCAGAGAGAAGATGTCATCAAAAGTGTGGCTTATACAAGAGATATAGGTGTAATAAAAATTGAAGGAGTTGGCGTGGGTTGCAAGCCGGGGGTTCTTTCTTTTATGGCTTCAACTGTAAGTGAACATGGTATAAATATAAAATCTGTAATTACTGCTCAGACAAGTATAAATTTCATAGTAGATATGGAAGATCTGGAAGAATGTTATAAGTTACTCAGGAAAAAGCACAGCAGTGCAGTAGAAGAAGTTGTTAAAATGGAAGATGAAGCCTTAATAGGAATAGTAGGAGAAGGCATGTCTGTAACCAGGGGGCTTGCTGCAAGAGTCTTCAGTGCTATTGCAGAAGAGCATGTAAATGTAGATATGATATCCTATGGAGCTTCAAAGGTGGCTTTCTATCTCATAGTCAAAGGGAAATATATTGAAAGGGCTGTAAAGGCCATACATAAGGAATTTTTTAAAGTTTAATATTCAGGTGAAAAGTGAAAAGTGAAAAGAAATTAAGTACTATTACATTATCGCCTCACCTTTCACCTCTCACCAGAAAAGGATGTGATTTAATGGCAAAAACTTTTTCTGAAATCAACAAAAAAATTAAGAAAGGTAATGCTGTGGTACTTACTGCTGAAGAAGTCATAAAAATGGCAGATACGGAAGGGATAAGTAAAGTAGCTGAGAAAGTGGATGTAGTTACCACAGGAACCTTTGGCCCTATGTGTTCTTCAGGGGCTTTTTTAAATTTCGGCCACAGTGATCCTCCGGTAAAAATGAGTGAAGTGTTATTAAATGATGTACCTGCTTATGGTGCACTGGCTGCCGTTGATGCCTATATAGGTGTCCCTGCCATTTCCAGGACAAAAGGTATGGATTATGGAGGAGCTCATGTTATTGAAGATCTTATTAATGGGAAAGAAATAAAACTTGTAGCTTCTTCATCAGGTACAAACTGTTATCCTGGAAAATATGTAGAAACTTATTTCACATTAAATGATCTGAATCAGGCTTATCTTTATAATCCAAGGAATGCCTATCAGAATTATTCCTGTGCTACCAATTCCTCATCAAAGACTCTTTTTACTTATATGGGCATACTTATGCCAAATTTATCTAATGCTACTTATTGCAGTGCCGGCCAGTTAAGCCCTTTATTAAAGGATCCATATCTGCAAACCATAGGAATAGGAACAAGAATATTTCTGGGAGGCGCTACAGGTTATGTGGCATGGGAAGGGACACAGTATAATACAAAAAGAAAAAGAACTGAAAAAGGTATTCCCACAGGTTCTGCTGCGACCCTTGCTCTCGTGGGAGATTTAAAAGAAATGAGCAGTGATTATCTCAGGGCATGTGTAATGTATAAATACGGTGTATCTATGTTTGTAGGGATAGGAATTCCAATACCGGTTTTGAATGAAGAAATTGCACGTACTGTCTGCATAAAAGACAGCGAAATTTACACCGATATAATAGATTATAGTGTGCCATCCCTGTCTAAACCTGTTCTTGGCAAAGTTAATTATGAGGAACTTCGGAGTGGCACTATTGAAATAAACGGGAAAAAAGTACCAACTGCATCTATGTCCAGTTATAAAAAAGCAAGAGAAATAAGCCATATTTTAAAAGAATGGATAGTAGAGAAAAAATTTACCCTCACCAGACCAGTAGCACCTCTACCGGTTGAACGTGAATTCAAATCCCTGAAAATTATCACCAGAGAGGAGGTAAAAATTAATGGCTAAAGGTCGTTTTGTTTTAAGTTTTCCACCTTCTCTTGTGGGAGAACCTCTCACCTATACTCTTGTTAAGAATTATAATATAATTACCAATATACACCGTGCAAAGATTACACCAGAAGAAGAAGGCAGGCTTGTTGTTGAAATGACAGGTGAATTAGAACCTGCCATCAGGTATCTGGAAGAAAAGGGAGTAAAGGTAGAACCTATAGCCAGAGAAATACTGGTAGAAGAGGAAATCTGTGTTCACTGTGGTGCATGTGTGGGTGTATGTTTTTCCAGGGCTTTAAGTCTTAATACTGAGACCTTTGAAATAAAATTTGACAGAGAAAAATGTACTCTCTGTGAATTCTGCCTTAAAGCCTGTCCTGTAAATGCAATTTCCAGTAAATTTTAATTGTTTACAAAAATTTATTATGTTATAATATTTTAGTTTTAAAATAATAGAGGAGTTGAAATAAATGGATAAAAAGGAAAAACTTCTGGAATTAGGACTTACCAGTAAACATATGGATAATTTAATAAATGCTGTGGAGCAGATAAGATCAGGCAAATTAGCTCCCGAAAAGTTAAAAGATATTATAATCCAGATGAAAAATAAAATAGATGAAACTGCTGCTAAAATACCTGATATTGCAATAGAAGTTAAAAATCTTAAAAACAAAGAAGGACTGGAAGCTGTAGGTATATTAGAAGACGGAATAAATATATATCAAAAGGCTTATAATATCTTATCATTGTTTCTTATGGAATCTAATAAAGCCCATCTTGAAGAAGGATTAAAAGTCATAAAAGAAGCCTATGAGAAATTAACGAAAGGACAGGAAATGCTTGCGAGAGTACTTAAAAAATTCTTAATGTAATAAGGCATAATTTTTGCACTTTATTAAAAGGGGTTGTCTTATTCCGGATTATATATAATCTATCAGGGGTTACGATTTAAAACCAGAAGGAGCTGAAAAATATGCCATACAAAAAAGTTTCGTTTTTATCAATTATATTTCTTATATGCCTGTATATAGTCTCAGCCTATTCCCAGAATTTACCATCCATAACTATAAATTCACAGGATGTTCCTCTTGATGAAGGGCAGGCAGTCCTTATGCAAAAACAGTTATGGGGAGATAGAAATGAGATTTCCTTTGAAACTAATTTTATAAGTGGCACAAAAAATATTCAGGGATTAAATGCTCAGATTGTGAGAAGCATTGATACAAACGGGGAACTTCAGGAAGATTATCTGTCTAAAGATAGCTCAGGTATAATGTATCTTGGTACAACAAGAGAAAAATGGGATAAATTAGTACCTGCAAAAAATCTTCAATTTCCTATTAAACCTGATGCTTCCTGGACTGCAGTAGAAAGAGAGATATCAGGTAAACATGTTCTTATAATCTGTAAGGTAGTCTCCCAGGAAATTATTCGTGTTCCAGCAGGAAATTTTATGAGTCTGAAAATAAATACGACTTCTAAATTTGCAGATGAAAATCCTGTTCAGAACAGTCATATATGGGTTGTACCGGGAAAAGGAATTATCAAAGAAATACAGCAATTAGATGAAAAGCTTACTCAGATAAGAGAGCTTGTATATTTTCAACCGGGAAACAAAAGTCTTCTGTCAGTTTCAATACCATCGGGAGGACAGCAGTGGACCGGACAGGGAGAAGCAACATATCATGCTTTTTCAAAACATCCCGGGACAGACAAAAGTATTGAACAAAATATTATAATGAGTTATACCTTTAAATTCTCTCTTGATCAAGGTAGTGGGTTTATTAAAGGCCAGGGTGAAGGAACAATAAAAAAATACGAAAATTTATGTGATGGCGGGGGAAAATGGGCAAATTATTCTCTTGAAGGTAATCCGAAGATAACCTTTACCTTTGTAGGGAAAAAAGAAGGTGAGTTTCTCAAATTTTATGATGGATTTACCAGTGTAAATCCTGAAAAGATAAAACTCTCAGGAGGCGGAGAATTACCTATAAAGGTAATAGATCAGGCATTCCGTCTTTCTGCTCCTATCCAGGGAGGAATAGCCAGTGCCAACTTATCAGTGGGAGGTAAAGAGGGAAATTATATGAAGATACAGTGGCAGGCGAAACCGTAATATGTGATACGTCAATAAAAGGAGAGAATATTGATGACAAAAATATTAATTTTTATAGCTATCCTGTCTTTGTTACTTTCTAATTATTCCCTTGCAAATTTACCCACAAAAGAAATCGTACCGGGTAAATCTGTAGGAGGACTGAAGCTTGGTACTTCAGTAGCCAGTATAAAAAAAATGATGGGAGAACCTGACTCAGTAGAAAAGGGAGAAGAGGGACAAAAGTATTTTAAATATAATTATAATGCAGATAAAAAAAGAGAATACGGCCTTATGCTTACCATAGAAAATGATAAAGTCATTTCCATATTCGTATTCGGTGATAATTTTGTTGCACCTGGAGGAATAAAGGTAGGTGTAAGTTCAAAAAAAGTAATGGATAAATATAAAGATCAGATAGATAAAAAGTATTACCTTATGGCTGAAAATGAACTGGAAGGTATAAACATAATTTTCCCACGTATAGGAATAGGTTTCATGGTTAAAGAAGATAAAGGCAAAAATGATGAACTGGTTACAAATATAATGATTTTAGAACCTATACCTGACTGGGTAAATCAGTAATGAAAGGTTGAGAGTTGAAAGTTCAACCCTCAACTCTCAACCTCAAACTACAAACTTCGTCTCACGTTTCACGTCTCACGTTGAAAATCTTTAATTTTTTTTAACTTTTATTTCAAAAAGATGTTTAGATATTTTTCACTTTATTCCCCAAGTTTTCCATCATCTCCTCCAATTTTATTATCAACTGCAGTAGGAGATACAGTATGCTCCTGTCTAACTTCATGAGATATATTACATATATGTTTGGGTTCAGTACCTTTTTGAAAGCTTCTTTTTACAACTGAAGGACACTTTGCCCCCGCAATTAACCCTGATTCAGGACATATGTCAACTTCTACATAATCACTTTCAGGAAGTTTAAAATCAGTCACAGGAAGCTTCTCTTCTGCTTTTTTCATAAAATCTGACCATATCATGGCAGGATAATCTCCTCCATAGACCCTTTCCATAGGAGAAAAATCATCATTACCTATCCATACAACAGCAGAATAATCAGGGGTATAACCCACAAACCATGCATCTCTGTAATCACTGGTTGTTCCTGTTTTCCCTGCGGCAGGTCTTCCTATAAAGGCATTGGTTCCTGTGCCACTGTCTATTACCGCTTTTAACATATCTGTAACTGTATAAGCAGTAGGAGCAGGAAGAATTTTCAACCCTTTCCTTTTTGTATTATCTTCAATTACATTTCCATTGGCATCTATTATTTTCTTTATTGTTGTTGGCTCAAATTTTATTCCCATATTTGAAAGAACTGACAGGGCAGATGCCATTTCAACAACAGTAACTTCAGCACTGCCCAGAGCAAGTGACAGGTAAGGTTTCAATTCTTCTTTTATACCCATAGCATGGGCATGGCGAATAACCGTTTCAATACCTATTTTTTCCATTATATGAACTGCTATAACATTTCGAGAAAGCCTCAGAGCATCTCTCATTTTCATAGAACCCATAAATTTACCATCGCTATTCTGAGGGCTATAAGATTCTCCCTCTGGCGAAGTAAAAGTCATAGGGGAATCGGAAAAGACTGTATCAGGTGAAAGGCCACTATTTATTGCGGCAGTATAAACGAATATTTTAAAAGATGAACCGGGTTGCCTTTTTGCCTGCCAGGCTCTGTTAAACTGATTTTTCTCTGTATAATCATATCCGCCTACAATAACCCTTATAAAACCGGTTTTATTTTCTATACATACGAGAGCACCTTCATCACAGTAGGCATATTCGCTTTTACCAAGATCAAGACCTTTTCTAAGAGCCCTCTGGCCATATTCCTGAAGAGGTATATCCAGAGTACTGTAGACACGAAGGCCTCCCCTGTAAACTGCATCAGAACCATATTTTTCTACAAGTTCATGAAGACAGTAGGTACTGAAATAAGGCATACGAAAACCTTTAAAACCAAATTCTCTGCGATCTGAGACCTTGAGAGGTTTTTCTATATAATCTTTTGCCTCTTTTTCTGTTATCATTCCCAATTCTTCCATTCTTTTTAATACAAGAGTCTGTCTTTTTTTAGCTGCCTTAATGTCTACAAAAGGTGAGTATACTGAAGGTGCCTGTGGAAGGCCTGCCAGAAGAGAGGCTTCTCCCGGATCTATACTGGTAACAGATTTCCCAAAATAAGTTCTGGAAGCCGCTTCTACACCAAAAGAACCTGCACCTAAAAATATCTGATTTAAATATAATTCCAGAATTTCATCTTTGGAAAATTTTCTTTCAATTTGAATAGATAGAAGTATTTCTGAAATCTTTCTTCTGTAATTTTGTTCCTGGTTAAGAAAGAGATTTCTTGCCAGTTGTTGAGTAATTGTACTGCCTCCCTGAGCTATTTCTTTTTCCCTTACATTACTCCATAAGGCACGGATAATACCTTTTATGCTTATGCCATGGTGAGAATAAAATTTGTCATCTTCTATAGCAAGGAATGCCTGCACAAGATATTCTGGCATTTTCTTTAATGGAACCCAGGTTCTATTTTCTTCATAAAGTTCTGCTATGAGCTCTCCATTGTTTGCATATATACTGGTTGTTTCACCCGGTTCAAACTTTTCCAATGAACTTATATCAGGCATATTCTGGTAACAGGTATATATTAAACCACCTCCTATACCGAGTATTGCCACAGAAAATAATATTAAAGCAAGGACAAGATATCTTAAAATTGCTCTTATGAGATTTCTGGTTTTTCTACTTTTTTTACTTATTTGTTCATCACCTCTTCCACTACCTTAATCAGACAAAAACAAGAAAGGTAAGTGCCTGCAATTTTCATTATTCGAGACATAATTAAAGATATCCTTTTATAATTCGGGAAAACCGCTTAATGAACTTGCTATATCAATATTTTTTGCTATAATATAGATTGAATCTTAAGAAAGGAATAAAACAATGTCTAAATCTACAAAAATTATATTAATAGTAATTTTAGTTTTTTTAATTATAGGAGGTTGTATAGCAGGTTCCATAACTATTGGAGGAATAGCCTATTACTATATTATGCCTGAAGAATATTTTAATAAGGGAGAATCCTTATTTGGCGATAAAAACTATGAAGAAGCCATTAAATATTATGATAAAGCTTTAGCTATAAATGGCAAATTTGTTAATGCATGGAATATGAAAGGGCTTTCCTTATATTATCTAAACAAATATGACGAATCTATTACATGCTATGATAAAGTTTTGAAACATAACCCAGAACATTCCAGAGCATGGAATAATAAAGGTCTTTCTCTGACTGAAAAGGGAAACTATGAAGAAGCTATTAAATGTTATGATAAAGCTATAGAATTAGAGCCAACCCTTGAGATTGCCTGGTATAATAAAGGTTCTCTCCTGTATGAAAAGAAAAAATATGAAGAAGCCCTTGAATGTTTTAATAAAGCAATAGAGATTGAACCAGAAGATAGCTATGTATGGAATCAAAAGGGTCTGGTTTTATATTATCAGGGAAAATATAAAGAAGCCATTGAATGTTATGATAAAGCCATAGAAATCGAACCAAACCATGTAACAAACTGGTATAACAAAGGATTAGCCTTATATTATCTTAAAAAATACGAGGAAGCCCTTAAATGTTATGAGAAAGCTATAGAAATTGACCCTCATTATACAGCAGCGTGGGACAATAAAGCCTATACTTTATATGATATGGGTAAATATGAAGAATCTATCGAAGCCTGTGATAAAGCAATAAACATTGATCCAAACTATATTGATGCATGGTTTAATAAAGGTTATGCTTTACATACACTCGGAAGGTATGACGAATCCATTGAAGCCTATGATAAGGTTCTGAAATTGGATCCGAAAAATAGCGGTGCCTGGACTAACAAGGGACTCAGTCTATATTATGAAAAAAAATATGATAAGGCCATTAAATGTTATGATAAAGCACTGGATATTAACAGTGAAGATATTACTGCCTGGAATAATAAAGGACAGGCTTTATATGCTAAAAATAAATATAAAGAAGCCATAGCATGTTATGATAAAGTAATAAAACTTGAACCAAAACATGCAACTTCTCTTAGTAATAAAGGCATGGCATTATATAAACTTAAAAAATATAAAGAAGCACTGGAATGTTATAACAAATCTCTGGCACTTGACCCTGATAATAGTGATACCCTGTACTGCAAAGGAAATCTCCTGTATAATATAAAAAAATATAAAGAAGCTATTGAAAGTTTTGACAGGGCTTTAAAGATTAATCCCCGGTCCCAAAGCGCGTGGAATGACAGAGGGCTTGCTTTATATGCTCAAAAGAATTATAAAGAAGCCCTGAGGTCTTTTAATAAAGCTTTAGAAATTAACTCTGAAAGCAATATTATCTGGTATAATAAAGGACTTACTTTATATGCCCAGAAAAATTATAAAGAAGCTCTTAAAGCTTTCGAAACAGCGATAAAGTATAATCCTGATGATATTTATGTAAAAGAAATGAAAGAAGAATGTAAGAAGAAACTTAAATAAATAATTCTTAAAAAATTTTTAATTAAATTGTAAAATTTTATTTGCAATTATCCTGGAACATGGTATAATATAGTCGGACTATTATGAGATTTAAACTATAATAAATAGTGAGGTATTTTTTATGAGATCTCCTTCAAAGAAAAAAACAAAGAAAGGTTTTGCTCTTATTACTGCTCTGTGGATAGTAGTAGTTATGATAATACTTTCCACAGCCCTCATAGCCACATCTACAAGAACACTTTTTGTGGTGGGTAATTATAAGATAAGAAAACAGGTTACCGCTCTTGCCGAATGTGGTATAAATGAGGCTCTGGCACATCTTATACAGGATAAAACATGGGCAGGCACCTTACCTGATAATACAACACCGGATCCATTAAAAAATCTACCCTCCAATATGGAATATAAGGTAAGTTTTGATGCAGACACGACAGGTTATTATTCTGTCAATAATCTTAACAGTTCAGTTCCTGCCAAGGGTTGTAAAGGAAGAACTATTCCCCCTTACTCAGCAAATATAATCTGTGTAGCCAGTGTAGCAGGTGTAAGCCGCATTGTTGATGTTTTTATACAACCTGCAAGTGATAGGGATAGTCTACTTCTGGTACAGAATCAAATTGATATAAAACTTCCCACAGATCAGGGCAATTTAAACCTTATGAGTGAAAATTCAGGGCTTGCCGATTTACACTCTAATATGACAGGTAATGCTATTAATGTAACAGCAAATAGCATAAATCTCAAGGGACAGAAGATTTCTGCAGTTGGAAACATAACTTTAACAAGCAGTGTAGCAGAGACGGTGTCAGGTACTATACAGAGTTCAGATTCACCAATCACTATTCCCCCCATGCTGGATCCTAAAGAATTGGACACCAGAGGGAATAAACCCTATATTTTACCAAGAGGAACCTATACAAAAATAAATGATACTACCTATAGTTTTCACGATGACTATGGTGTAACACCGGATCGGACTATTACTACAGGAGTATTACCAGGTGTAACCGTTAAAGATGGCAAACTTATTTTTTCTGAAAATCAAATAGTCAACGGTGAATTAACAATCAATGGAGAATTGAGTTTTGATGAAGGAGCTTACCTGCAACTGGAAAATGATGATAAGTATTATGAATGGGGTGGAGATGAGACTGTAGCTTTAGGAAGTCTGGTAGTAAATGATGGCAGAATTTCAGGAAATGGAAGTGTTGTTGCAGAAAGAAATGT
>Ga0302240_1000323_pt1 | contig 52580 bp, 50 predicted proteins | sample AAG_UR_His_MG_FD_193538 | JGI IMG/M metagenome (GOLD analysis project Ga0302240, IMG submission 193538) | Enriched activated sludge microbial communities from anaerobic digester in WTTP, New Holstein, Wisconsin, United States - AAG_UR_His | ecosystem: Engineered > Bioreactor > Anaerobic >... | reverse complement strand
ATGGCCGGGGCTTTCCTGACGTTCATGGCCGGCAAGCGATACGAGGTAAAAAGAGCCGGGCGTGCTGAACCCCCCGGTCGTCGAGGTGATGGCGGAGATCGGCATCGATATTGCTAATAACCGTACAAAGAGCGTCTTTGACCTTCTCGAAAGAGGCGAGTGCTTCGACGATGTCATCACGGTCTGCGACGATGTCAGTGCTGACGAAGTCTGCCCCGACTTCCCGGGCCCGGGCAAGAAAATCCACCGGGGGGTTCAACAACCCGGGGTGGATCGAAGGCGGCCGGGAAGAGAGGGTCGAGAAAATAAGGGGCATCGGTGACGGGATTCGGACAAGGATCCGGGAATGGCTGACGGAGACGACGTCAAGAGAACTCCGAGCGCACGGAAAGAACACCGGGAACAGACTTTCCCGGAAGAACCCGACTTCTTCGGCTATAAGGGGAACAAATCCGCCCGGAGGGCCGCAGCACTTTTTCCAGAGAGGGAACGAAGCGCATTCTCGAGCTGCGAAGCGGCCAGGGTGGCGACATCCTCTTCTTCGCGGGACAGAACTTCCGGGTCTGTGCCGTCGACAACAGCGCCGGAGGATCGGGGGGCATCCGCAGAAAATCAAGGGATCCGGGCCTTGCCCGGCCCATCGAGACCGTGGATTGCGACGTCCGGGAGGGACTCCCTTTCGAGGAGCGCTCCTTCGACGCTTGATTTTCACACATGCTCTATTGTATGGCTCTCACGGAGACAGGACTTCGCCGACTCTCCCGGGAGATTCGGCGAACTCTCCGGCCGGGGGGAATGGACGGCCACAGGTCCCGGCACAAGACAGACCCCCGCTTCCGGAAGGGCGTTCATCAGGGCGTGGACCCGTACGAAACCGGCGGATTCATCGTTCCCTTCTTCGACCGCGGAGAGGTGAAACGCCTTTCGGCGGGTTACGACATCCCCGCCATCGATGAATTCGAGGAAGGAGAACTGCCCCGGAAACTTTTCATGGTCGCTCTGCAAAAGAAATAATGAACAGGCACAACGGTTCTCACGAGAGATCATTCAGCGATGAGAATTCTGAATCTGAACAGAAAAGCGATCACCGTCACCCTGTCACTGGCGGCGATCGTCATCGTGGTTCTTTACTCGGTCTGCGGTGATTCCTGCGCCTACCTGAGGGGGACGCTTCTGGGGCTCGACCTGCGCTGGGCCGGAATTGCCTTCATGACCGCCGTCATGATCGTGAGTTTCCTGAAAAAGGATCTCCCCCTCCTATTCATGCTGGCCGCGGGCGTCGGCGCCGAGGTGTATCTCGTGTGTTTTCAGGTCTATCACGACATCTATTGCCCTTACTGCCTGCTCTTCGGCGCGATTCTTCTTCTTCTTTTCATCGTGAATTTCAGAGCGACGAAAGTGAGACAGACGGCTCTGGGGCTTCTCGGGGGCTTTCTCGCCTTCCTGATCTTCTTCGAGGGCATGGTAACGCCCGTGTACGCCGGCGACACCCTGGTGCCGACTTTCGGCAGCGGACCCGTCCAGGTCAGGCTCTACACGGACTATTTCTGCGGACCCTGCTCAGCCCTGGAGCCGCAGATCGCGAAATCCATCGAGGATCTGGTGAAGAAAAAGACGATCCGCATCACCTTCATCGACACGCCGATCCACAGGGAAACACCGCTCTACGCCCGGTATTTCATCTACATCTGCGGCGAGCAGAAAGATTTCTCCAGGATCCTGTCGGCAAGACAAACCCTCTTCGACGCCGCCCGAAAGGGGATCAGAGATCCCGAAGGTCTGGAGACGCACCTGGCCGGTCACGGCATCCGCTTTAAAAGAATGGACGTGAAACCGACCTTCGACGTGCTCAACGGCTATTTGAAGGAAGAGGGCATCCGCGCGACGCCGACCCTGACGGTCATGAAAGACGGCAAGAAAGAAACCTTCGTGGGTGTGCCTGACATCGCCCGGGCCATGGCCGGCCTCGAGTCCGCCCAAAAGCGCTGACGTCTACGACCGGAGGTGCTCCAGAAGGATTTTGACGCCGATGCCCAGAAGGATCAGCCCGCCGGCGATCTCAACCTTTTTACCGAAGACCCTGCCCAGTCTCTCCCCGAAAGCCATCCCGACCCAGGTCATCGCGAAAGCGACGGCGCCGATCACGCAGCTGGGATAGAAAATCGCCACTTGCAGAAAGGCGAAACTCAGGCCCACGGCCAGCGCGTCGATGCTCGTCGCGATGGAGAGCATGAGGAGAGGAATCCCCCTCGTCGGATCGGGCGAAGAGAGCTCCCTGCCGTCTCTCAGCGCATCGTGGATCATCTTGCCCCCGATGGCGGCGAGAAGGATGAAAGCGAGCCAGTGATCGTAATCCCCGATGAAGGTCGAAACGGTCAGGCCGGCCGACCACCCGATGACGGGCATGATGAACTGAAAGAAGCCGAAAGAAGAAGACAGCCTGAGGGCGGGCGCCCGGGAACGGCTTTTCAACGCGATTCCGGCCCCGATGGCAACGGCAAAGGCATCCATGCCGAGTCCGATCGCAATGACGAAAATCGAAAAAAAGCTCACTCGATCCCCGGCCCGCCTTTCTCTCCTCCCGGAGCCGTCCCCTTGAGGTGATCGAGGATTTTTTGAGCCACGACCCGGCTCACCCGTCCGGCGTTCATGATTTCCTCCGGCGAGGCTTTTTGAATACCGGCGATATCGCCGAAACGGGAAAGGAGCGCCTTCTTGCGTTTCGGACCGACGCCGGCAATGTCGTCAAGCCGGGACCGCGTCACCCGCTTTCCCATGATCTTCCTGTGATGGGTAATGGCGAAACGGTGGGCTTCGTCCCGGACCCGCTGGAGCAAAAAATAGGCGGCCGGATACCGGGCCATATAAACAGGATCTTTCCGGCCGGCCAGATAGACCCGATCCTCCCCCCGGGCGGCGATCCTTCGGGCCTTCAGGGCAGAGGGGATCGTCTCTTCGATTTCCACTTCACCCTTGGCGAGGCCGATCACGTCGGGCCCTTCGACCCCGAGTTCCCTGAGAACAGAGAGAGCGATGCCGAGCTGCCCCTTGCCGCCGTCCAGCATGATCAGATCGGGCAGGTTCTCCCGACGGCGGTAGCGTCTTTCCAGCACCTCCCGCAGCATGGCATAGTCATCGGCGCCTTCCACTCCCTTTATATTAAAATGTCTGTAGCCCGCTTTCTCCGGTCTTCCGCCTGCGAAGGTGACCATGGACCCTACGGCAAACCGCCCGCCGATGTTGGAGATGTCGAAACACTCGATCCGCTCGGGTTGCCGTTTCAGTTGGAGCTTTTCCCTGAGAATCGTGAGGGCCGTCTCCTCCGATTCGATGTTCCTGTCCGCCTTGAAGGCGTCCTCGGCGTTTCTCTCGGCCATTCGGAGCAGCCGGTTCCGCTCCCCTCTTCGGGGCCGCAGGATCGAGACTTTTCCTCCTTTTTTCTCACTGAGCCATTCGCCGATAACGTCACGATCCTCGATCTCCTCGGACGTAACGATCTCCTCGGGGATGAAGGACTCCCCGCTATAATACTGCTTGACCAGAGCGGAGAGGATCTCCGCGGGCTCGGCCGCCAGTCTCACGAGGGGGAACTTCATCTTCCCCAGGATGTTCCCGTTTCGGATGTGCAGGGCGAAGACCTGTGTCAGGGACCCTTCCCGGTAGAGCCCGAAGACATCCTGGTCCCTCATGGCCGGGGAGGCGATGCTCTGCTTCTCCAGGGTCCGCTCGATGGCGGTGATGCGGTCCCGGGTAAGGGCGGCTTCTTCGAATTCGAGGGCCCCGGATGCACGCTCCATCCTCTCGCGGAGATCCCGGAGAAGCCCCCGGCCCCGGCCTTCGAGAAAGGCGATCACGTCCGAGACGAGTGACCGGTAGTGTTCAGGGGTCACCAGCCCGCAGCAGGGCCCGAGGCACCGCTTGATCTCGTACTCGATGCAGGGTCTCCTTCGCTGACGGAAAACGCGGTCGCTGCAGGTCCTGAGTGGAAAGACCCGGTGCAGGAAATGAAGAGTCTCCCTGGCCGCGAAGCCCGAGGGGTAGGGGCCGAGGTACCGGGCACCGTCTTTTTTCACGCGCCGGACCAGCTGGAACCACGGGAACGTCTCCCGGAGATCGATTCGGAGACTGAAGTAGGTCTTGTCGTCCCGGAAAAAGACGTTGTAGCGGGGCCGGTGCTCCTTGATGATGTTGTTCTCGAGGATGAGGGCCTCCTTTTCCGTGTCGGTGACGACGAAGTCCAGATCACGGACCCGGGCCAGAAGAAACGGGATCATCGGCCGGGTGTCGTTGCCCTTGAAGTAGGAGCGGACCCGGTTTCTCAGGTTCTTCGCCTTGCCGGCATAGATGACCTTCCCCTCGCGGTCCTTCATCAGGTACACGCCCGTCCGGGGGGGGATGTTTTTGATCTTTCTCTCCAGGAGGTCACGGTCCATCGGTTGCACTATCCTCTGAGCTGAAGCTCCATGGCGGAGAGTTCCCGGATCCTGTCGCGGATCCCGGCGGCCTTCTCGAATTCGAGGTTCCGCGCGGCCTGCAGCATCTCCTCCCTGAGCCGCCCGATCATGGCGGGGATCTCCTTCAGGGTCACGTAGGGCGGCATCTCCTCCGCGGCGGCCGGAACGGTCACATAGTCCGCCTCGTAGATGGAGGCAAGCACGTTGTCAAAGGACTTGCGGATCGTCTCGGGCGTGATGCCCCTTTCCCGGTTGAACTTTTCCTGCATGGCCCGGCGCCGGTTCGTCTCTCTGAGGCATGCCTGGATGGCATCGGTCATCCGATCGGCGTACATGATGACCTGCCCCGAGACGTTCCGGGCCGCCCTTCCGCTCGTCTGGATCAGGGACCGCTCCGACCGCAGAAACCCTTCCTTGTCGGCATCGAGGATGGCCACCAGGGACACTTCCGGCAGGTCGAGACCTTCCCGCAGGAGGTTCACGCCGACGAGGGCGTCGAATTTCCCCATCCTCAGGTCACGGATGATCACGACCCGCTCGAGGGTGTCGATGTCGGAATGGAGGTACCGCACGGCCACACCGAGGCTTCGGTAATATTCCGTCAGGTTTTCCGCCATCCGCTTGGTCAGGGTAGTGATCAGGACACGTTCTTTCCGCTCCACCCGCTTGCGGATTTCGGCCAGCAGGTCGTCCACCTGGTGCGTGACGGGCCGGACGGAGATCTCCGGGTCCATGAGCCCTGTGGGCCTGATGATCTGCTCCACCACCCGGCCTCTGGCTTTCTCGATCTCGTAGGCCGCCGGGGTGGCGGACACATAGATCCTCTGCTGCGGGAAGGCCTCGTACTCGTCGAACCGCAGGGGGCGGTTGTCCAGCGCCGACGGGAGGCGGAAACCGTATTCCACGAGCGTTTCCTTCCGGGATCGGTCTCCCCGGTACATCCCCACGAGCTGGGGGACCGTTACGTGGCTCTCGTCGAGGATGATCAGGGCGTCTTTCGGTAGATACTCCATGAGAGTGGGCGGCGGCTGCCCGGGCCTGCGGCCCGTCAGGTGACGGGAATAATTCTCGATTCCCTGACAGTAGCCCATCTCCTCCATCATTTCGATGTCGAATTTCGTTCGCTGCTCCAGCCGCTGGGCCTCCAGGAGCTTGCCCGCCTTCCTGAACTCCCGAAGGCGTTCCTCCAGCTCTTCGCGGATCGTGGCGACGGCCCCTTTCATACGGGCTTCCGTGGTCACATAGTGACTGCCCGGATAGATGTCGATCCGCCGGAGAGATTCCAGTTTTTTCCCCCTCAGGGGGTCCACCACGGAGAGGGACTCGATCACGTCCCCGAAAAACTCGACACGGATGACACGGTCCTCCTCGTAGGCCGGAAAGATCTCGACCACGTCTCCCCGGACACGGAAGGTCCCCCGGTGGAAATCGACGTCGTTCCTCCCGTACTGGATGTCGATGAGCCGTCGGAGCATCCGGTCCCGCCCGATCTCTTCCCCCTCGGCGAGGGAAAGCGTCATCCCCGAGTAGTCCTCCGGAGCGCCGATGCCGTAAATGCAGGAAACACTTGCCACGATGATGACATCCCTGCGTTCGAGGAGCGATCGGGTGGCCGAGTGGCGCATTTTGTCGATCTCCTCGTTGATGGCTGAATCCTTCTCGATATAGGTGTCCGTCCGGGGGATGTAGGCCTCGGGCTGGTAGTAGTCGTAATAACTCACGAAATATTCGACGGCGTTTCCGGGAAAGAGGGTTTTGAACTCGTTGAAGAGCTGCGCGGCCAGCGTCTTGTTATGGGCGATAACGAGGGCAGGCCTCTGCACATGTTCGACGACCTTGGCGATCGTGAAGGTCTTCCCCGACCCGGTAATCCCCAGCAGAACCTGGTGCGGTGTTCTCTTTTCGACCCCGCCCGAAAGGGCGTCGATGGCCTGCGGCTGGTCCCCGGCGGGACTGAAATCCGAAACGACGGCAAATGGCTTCATGACAGGGTGGTCTTCCCGGGGGTCTCTGAAGGATGACCGTTACGACCCGGGACATTTTCTCAGCTTTTTTAATATAATGGACCTCGACGGGAGAAGCAAGCCCCCTTCCCTCAGCCCAAATTGAACTTGACTTTCGAGGGTTAGTATGCTTAAAAGGCGACCTTTACTACAGGCCTCTTCGAAGGACATGCACCATGAAAAAGACCCTGAAATGCGTATCGAATCTCAAGAGGAAAAGGACGCACGGATTCCGTGCCAGAATGGCGACCAAGGGAGGGCGAGTCGTCTTAAGAAGAAGACGAGCGAGGGGGAGGAAGCGACTGACCGTATAACAGCGACGAACGGCCCGGTGGTGAGCCTCTTGGAGCCGCCCGCGAGGGACGGGCCCTGATCAATCCGCGAGCATGGACGGCACAACATTCCGGAAGTACGAGAGAATTCGAAAAAGAAGTGACTTCACGACGCTTCACCGGCAGGGAAAACGGATCCATGCGGAGCACTTCACACTCATCCTGAAAAAAAATCCTCTGGGATTACGGAGGCTGGGACTCACGGCCGGCAAGAAGGTAGGAAATTCGGTTAAACGAAACAGAATGAAACGTCTCCTGAGGGAGTTCTTCCGATTGAATAAAGAAAGACTTCCCGCGTCACATGATCTCTGGGTCATTGTCCGGAAGGATTTCTCGGCCTTGAAATACGATCAGGTGTGCGACGCCCTGGAGAAAACCCTCGGAGAAAGACTGGTTGCACCGTAGATGATCAACGCGGTTCTGGTCAAACTGTCCACCGCCCTGATCAGGGCTTACCAGCTTTGTATCTCACCGTTCCTGCCCCAAAGCTGCCGTTTCTACCCCCGTTGTTCCGAGTACACGATGACGGCCATCAGACGCCGCGGGTTCGTCAGGGGTCTTCTTCTCGGCCTGAAGCGGTTGTCCCGGTGCCACCCATACCATCCGGGCGGCTACGACCCGGTCCCGTGAGGGAAATTCAAGGAGGTCACGAATGCAGAAAAGGATGGTTATCGCCATCGTCCTGTCTTTTATCATCGTCTTCGTCTATCAGTACTATCACGCCAAGAACATCGCCACGAAGAGGCAGGAAGATGCGCAGAAGAGTGAAGCGGTGACAACCGCACAGGATCGTCCCGCCCCCCGCCCGGTCCCCGAGGCCGTTGCGGTACCGAAAGCCGCCCCGGTCCCGAAAACCCAGAGCGTCGCAAGGGATATCCGGGTGGAGACCCCCCTCTACGCCGCCGTCTTCACAACGAGGGGCGGTTCCCTGAAATCGATCAAGCTCAAGAACTACCGCAAGGAACTCAGCGCCGACAGCGATTCCATCGAGCTTGTCCGCGTGCAGGAAGGCCAACTTCATCCTCTCGCGGTCCGCTTTTCCGACTCGAGCGTCCTCATCCCGCCGGATCTGGCCTATGACGCGAGTGCCGTCTCGCTTCAGGTCAACGACCAGACGGGCGAGCGGAAGCTCATCTTCTCCGCCGCCATCCCGAAAGCCGCGAAGGTGGAAAAGGTCTTCACCTTCTTCCCCGATCAATACACCATGAATCTTGAGGTCCGGGTCCACAACCTTGCCGGTTACCCCATCGAGCAGAACGCCGTTCTCAGCTGGAGCGAATTCATGGACCCGAACGCGAAGGCGGACAAGGAACAGGAGGAGGGCCTCATCGCCCTGGTCAAGAATTCCGTCGAGCAATTCGAGGCCGGCAAGATCGAGGCGAAAAGAGTCGTCGGGCCCGACGTGTCCTGGGGCGGCTTTGAGAGCAAGTATTTCCTCGCGGCGCTGATCCCCAAGAAGCCCGCCCTGACCAGTTTCCAGATGGAAAAAGACGCAAACGGGCGGATATCGGCAAGCCTCGAGGGGCCGAAAAACCTGATCCCCGTGGCGCAGACGGGACTTTTCAGTTACGCCCTCTACCTTGGGCCGAAGGATTACGAGTTTCTGAAAGCCCAGGGCGTCGGCCTGGAAAACGCCATCAACTTCGGTTCCTGGATCAAATGGCTTGCCATGCCGTTGCTCCTCTTCATGAAGTTCCTCTACAAATACGTCCACAACTACGGCGCGGCCATCATCATTCTGACGGTCCTGACGAAGATCGTGTTCTGGCCGCTGGGGACGAAGAGCTACAAATCCATGAAGGAGATGCAGGTCCTTCAGCCGAAGATCAAGGAACTGCAGGAGAGATACAAAAACAACAAGCAGGCGCTCAACCAGGCCGTCATGGAGCTCTACAAGAGCCACAAAATCAATCCCCTGGGCGGCTGCCTCCCCATCCTGATCCAGATCCCCGTGTTCTTCGGTCTCTACCGGGCACTCCTCTACTCCATCGAATTGCGGCATGCGCCTTTCCTGTGGTGGATCCAGGATCTTTCCGCCCGGGACCCTTACTACATCACGCCCGTCATCATGGGCGCCACGATGTTCATCCAGCAAAAGATGAGCCCCCCGATGGGGACCGATCCCATGCAGCAGAAGATCATGCTCCTCATGCCCGTCATCTTCACCGCCCTTTTCCTCAACTTCCCGTCGGGGCTCGTGATCTACTGGCTCTTCAACAACATCCTGAGCATCGGCCAGCAGTATTACATCAACAAGGCCCATGCGACATGAGGTGCAGGTCATGACAAAGACCCTTGAGATCGAAGGAAAAACCATAGACGAGGCGATCGAGACCGCATGCCGGGAATTCGGCGTGCCGCGGGAGAAGCTGAATGTGGAGATCATCTCCGAGGGGACTCCGGGCCTCTTCGGACTGGGATCGAAGAAGGCCAGAATCAGGGCAGGTCTCCTGGACCTTGACGCGGATCTCGGCCTCGCCTTCGACAGATCCGAAAAGACCGTCCGCGAGCGACCCGTGCGACCCGCCCGCAGGGAAGAACCCCGGGTTGCCCCTCCCCCGGCGGCGCGGGAAACGGCCCTCAAGGCCAAAGAGATCCTCGAGGGGATCCTCCGGCGGATGAGCGTGAATGCCCGTGTGTCGATCCGGGAGACGCCGGAAGTCATTCTTCTACAGATCGAGGGAAATGACAACGGGCTGCTGATCGGGAAGCGGGGCCAGACGCTCGATGCGCTCCAATATCTGGTCAACAAGGCCGTCAACCGCCAGGAAAAAGACCGGAAGCAGATCACCATCGACACGGAGAACTACCGCAAGAAAAGAGAGGAGTCCCTTGTCGCCCTCGCCGAAAGACTCGCCCAGAAGGTCAAGAAGACCCGCAAGGCCATCACGGTGAGCAACATGAACGCCCGGGAAAGGAGAATCATCCACCTGGCGCTGCAGGGGGACGAATCCCTGGTCACCAAGAGCCGCGGGGAAGGAAGCCACAGAAAGATCATCATCCAGCCCAGCAGAAAGAAGTAACTTCTTCACCCCTGGAATGCTGTGTTTCTGAAAGACACCATCGCAGCCATCTCCACCCCCGCGGGCATCGGGGCCATCGGTATCGTGAGGGTCAGTGGTCCGAAATCGGAAGAGATCGGACGTCGCCTGTTCAGACCCCGAAGCGCCGATTGCCGATTCGAAAGTTACCGCCTCTACCACGGTGACATCCTCTCCCCCCTCACGGGGAGCATCCTCGATGAAGTGCTCTTCGTCTTCATGAAAGGTCCCCACACCTTCACCGGAGAAGACGCCGCCGAGATCCACTGCCACGGCGGGCCCGTCATCCTTCGCCGGGTCCTGGATGCGACACTGGAGGCCGGTGCGAGACCGGCGGAACCCGGTGAATTCACCCGGCGGGCCTTCCTGAACAGCCGTCTCGATCTCTCCCAGGCGGAAGCGATCTGCGACCTCATCGCGGCCAAAACGGAGGGCGGCCTGGAACACGCCCTCGGTCAGCTGAAGGGCGCTCTCTCCGCCAGGATCGGAAGTATCCGGGAATCCATTTTACAGATCCTCGTGCCGCTCGAGGTATCGATCGATTTCGCGGAAGAGGACGTGGACCCGCCGGAGGGCGCGGCGCTGCTGCCGTCGATTGACCGGGTACTCGGCGACCTTCGCGCCCTGCTGGAAACTTACCGGGAGGGGAGAATATTCCGTGAGGGTCTCTCGGTGATCATCACGGGCAGGGCAAACGTGGGCAAATCCAGCCTTTTCAACCTTCTCCTGGGAGGAAAGCGGGCGATTGTCACGCCGATTGCGGGGACGACCAGGGATCTCATTGAGGAGACCGTCACCATCAAGGGGCTCCCGGTCCGGCTCGCCGACACGGCCGGGCTGCGCGAGACGGACAACATCATCGAGAAGGCGGGAATGGACTTCGTCAGGGAAAGGCTCCTCGACGCCGATGCCGTGATCGTCGTCCTCGACGGGAGCGAACCGTTCGGCCCCGAGGACAGGGCGATCCTCGAGGAAAACCGGAACCGAAACGTCCTCCTCGTCATCAACAAAGCGGATCTTCCGCGCCGGTTCTCGGAAATCGCACTCCGGGAGGTCGTGAGCGATCCCCGGCCTTTGTGGATCTCGGCGAAATACGGTGAGGGAATCGATCTCCTGAAGGAGCGGCTTCTCGAGGTCGCGGGGCGGGGAATGGGCGGCCATGACGCGGACGTCGTTCTGACGACGGCCCGGCACCGGCTCTGTGTGGAAAAAGCCGCCGGGTTCCTTGCGAAGGCACAACAGAGCCTCACGGCGGGACTCTCGCCCGAATACGCGGCATTCGATCTCCGGCAGGCCGTCGAAAGTCTCGATGAGATTGCGGGGAGGAATCTGAGCGAGGAGATCCTGGACGAGATTTTCTCCACCTTCTGCATCGGCAAGTAGTGCACGGGATGGAACGGGTTTCGTACCGCGGACAGCCCCGTCGTCCATACAGGGACCTCTTTCCAGGGACAACTTTTGGTTGCGTGGCGGTCCTTTTGGTGATAGACACAATGAATCCGAATAGTTTGCGGCGTCGCGGAATCACGGCCCGAGAATAAACCCCGTCTTTCACGTGTGGATCAAGATGTCTCAGGACCCCGATCTCAAGCACATCAGACAATCAAAAGGACTCACCATCGAGGACATCGCCCGGCGGACGCGGATCCGGAGCAGGTTTATCGAGGCCATCGAAGAGGGGAATTATCACCTTCTGCCGGAAAAATACTACGCGGAGACCTTCATCAAGGTGTACGCGGAAACACTGGGTATCGACAGCGCTCCCTTCCTGGATCGGTACAGAGGATCCTTCAGGACAACGGACACCGCGACCCGGAAAGAGCCGCAACCGGACATCAAGGTCGAGCCCGGGAAGAAAATGACCCGGCCGGTCCTGACGAAGAAACAGTGCCGGGTGATCGGATGGACGGTCTCCCTGGCCCTCATCGCGGCCCTCATCGTCTTCATCCTCTACCCCCGGGAGACGATCGTGGAGATCCCGGCGCCCCCTCCTCCAGCCGGGAAGCCGGTCGCATCCGACGGAGAGTCTCCAGCCCAGGGCGATCCGTCGAAGGGCGAAGCCGTCGAGAAGCCGGGGACCTTGCAGGAAAAGGCGGACGCCGGGGAAACACCGGCGCCGAAGAAAGATGCACCCCCGGCGGCGGTTGCGGAGGAGACGAAGAAGAAGTACACCCTCAGGGTGGAGGCGAAGGAACTGACATGGCTTCGAGTCAAGGAAGACAGGCAGGCGGCCCGTCAGTACCTGCTGCAGCCCGGTGAACGGCTGAGTCGTCAGGCGGCGGAGCGCTTCGAAATCGACATCGGAAACGCCGGCGGCGTGGAGCTTTTCCTCCAGGGAAAATCCCTGGGAGCGCCCGGCAAGCGCGGCGAGGTCCTTCGGCTGGTTTTGCCGGAGGAAAAAACGGACTGAGATTTCAGGGACGGGAACGTCGACGGCAGTATAAAAAAAAGGAGCGTGACATGTTCGGATTGGGAATGCCGGAGCTGCTCGTGATCCTCGTGATCATCCTCATCATTTTCGGGGCGGGAAAACTCTCAAGGCTCGGAGGCGACCTCGGTCACGGAATCAGGAACTTCAGGAAGGCAATGAAAGAAACCGAGGAAACAGAGAAGCCCTCGGAATCCAAGAAGACCGAAGGATGACCTCACCCTGCCGGCTTCAGAAGGGAACGTCGTCATCGGACGTCTGTTCCATCTCCGCAGGACCCGGCGCGCGGTCATCGGTCCCGGTGTCCCTGGACGGACCCCGGTCGAGAATCTGCATGTTGGAAGCGACGATCTCGGTGGTGAAACGTTTCTGACCCTCCTTGTCCTCCCAGGATCTCGTCTGCAGTCTCCCTTCGACGTAGACCAGCCGTCCCTTGGCAAGGTAACTCCCGCAGATCTCCGCGAGCTTCCGGAACGCCACGACCCGATGCCACTCCGTCCTCTGTGTCCTTTCACCGCTTTTGTCCTTCCACTGCTCGTCCGTGGCCAGTCGGAAGGTAGTGACCATGGCCCCGTCAGGCGTGTACCTCACCTCGGGATCCGCTCCCAGCCGTCCGACCAATATGACCTTGTTGACCATCCGAAGCCCCCTTTAGCATCCGATTTTCCGCGGATCATACCTGAGTTGCAGGCACTTCGCAAACGAATAATCGGCCTCGGGCAATTCGGACGCCCTCTTCCGCCCTCGCCTCCTCCCCCGGGAAATATCCATATTGACTTCGCATCCCTAATCAAGTAGAAATGCAAGTGTTATCAACACCTTCATTTGGTTTTTCCGGGAAAGAGGACATGCTCCGTTCGGCTCTTCTGGTGACCATCGGCGTGGCGGTGACCGCTTTTTTTTCGGTTTTCTGCGTCGTCTCATTCCCCGTCCTGCCGAGGAAGGAATACTCGATATTCTCCATCGCCCGGCTCTGGGGCAGGATCATGCTCTTTCTGGCCAGCGTCAAGGTGGAGGTTCAGGGCGGGGAAAACGTGACCTACGGCAGATCACAGATTTTCATGGCCAATCATCAGAGCGGCTTCGACATCTTCCTTCTGCTCGCCCACACACCGCGTTATTTTGCCTGGATCGCCAAAAAGGAACTTTTTCGCATCCCTTTTTTCGGCCTTGCCCTGCGGAGGCTGGGCGCCATCGAGATCGACCGGCGCAACGTGGTGCGGGCCAAGGTCAGCATCGACGAAGCGGCAAGAATCATCCGGGAGGGCAAATCGGTCATGACCTTCCCGGAGGGAACACGCAGCAAGGACGGTCACATCCAGCCCTTCAAAAAGGGAGTCTTTCATCTGGCCCTGAAGTCGGGGGTCCCCATCGTCCCCATCACGATCATCGGGAGTCGTGAGATCATGCCTAAAAAATCCCTGCGCGTCACGCCGGGCAGCGTGACGCTCGTCATTCATCCTCCGGTGTTTACCCGGGACTACTCGGAGGCAACCATCGACGACCTTGTCGAGCGGGTGAGACATCCCATTGCCGCCGCCTACTACGCCCACCGTCCGGACCTCCTGAAGGACGGGGAGGTGATGCCTTGAGTCTCTGGGAAGGCATACTGCTGGGGATCATACAGGGATTGACGGAACTCCTCCCCATCAGCAGCTCGGGGCATCTGGTCATCGCCCAGAGTCTCATGCCCGGCTTCCATCAGCCCGGCGTTCTCTTCGATGTCATGCTGCACCTGGGAACCCTCTCGGCGGTGATCTTCTTCTTCCGGGAGGATATCCTGGGCATTTTGAAGGCGATCATTCCTCCCTGGAAGCGACCCCGGCCCCTCTCCGGCCCCATGGACCCGTCGAGGGTTTCCGAAAAAAGGAGGCTTGTCGCCCACATCCTGACGGCCACTTTCATCACCGGCGTGATCGGTTTAAGTTTCAAGGATCGGATCGAAGCCCTCTTTCAATCCGTGGAGATCACCGCGGCAGGGCTTCTCGTCACGGGGGTCCTGCTCTTCTTCGCCGACCGGACGCGGGGCGCCGACCGGACCGGCGGAGAGATGACCTTCACGGACAGCATGGTGATCGGCCTCGTCCAGGGGATCGCCATCCTGCCCGGCATCTCCCGCTCGGGATCGACGATTTCTTTCGGCATCTTCCGGGGGTTGAGCGGAGAGGCGGCGGCGACATTTTCTTTTCTCATCTCCATCCCGGCCATCCTCGGGGCGGCGGTTCTCGAGGCGCGGCACTTTGCGGGCGTGGAGGGCGGTGAAATCCCCGCCTACGTTGCGGGAACGGCAGCGGCGGCGGTTGTCGGTTTCATGACGCTCAAGTTTCTGTTTCTGATGATCCGGAAACGGGACCTTCGTTTCTTCGGATACTACTGCTGGACCCTGGGCGCCCTGACCCTTGCCGTCAAGGCCCTGTTCGGGGCGTGACGGCCCGGAGGCCGCGGCGTCGATGCGGCGGAAAGAGCACATGGTGAACTTTAAACTGGACTCCAAGCGGGCAAGCGAAATCGTCGGGGTCGTCTTCTTTGCCCTGGCGATTTTCCTCTTTCTCTGCCTGCTTTCCTATCACCCGGAGGATCCCTCCCTGAGCCACTATGAGACCGTGCAGGACAAGATTCACAACCTGGGGGGCGTGGTGGGGTCCTACACGGCCGACACGCTCTACCGGACCCTCGGCGTGAGCGCCCTGTGGCTTCCCGTCTTTCTGCTCCTGACGGCCTTCAAGGCCTTCCGCATGGAAGAGTTCCGGTTGAGACCGTCCTGGTTTCTCGGCCTGATCAGTCTCACTCTGGCCACGGCGGCCCTGATCGCCCACCTTTTCGGGACGGTGGGATACCGCGGGTACCGCTTCGAACTGGGCGGCATGTTCGGAACCATCCTCGCGGAGTTTCTCAACGGTTATCTCAACGCCGTGGGGACGTTCATTCTGCTGGCCGCGGCCCTTGTCATTGCGCTCATCATCACCGTTGACCTGCCCGTGGTCTGGACCACCCGACGGGCCGGTCAGATCACGGGCGACTCCGCCTTCCGGCTCCGGATGTTCCTGGAGCAGACATGGGAACGGTTCAAGAAAGACCGGCGCCGGGCCGTGGAGAAAAAGGTCCGGCAGTCGAGGTCGGAGCCGGTGATCAAGGTGGCCGAGGAGAAGAAACCGCCGGCGGAAAAACCGAAAAAGAAAAAACCGGAACAGACGACCTTTGACTTCATCGCCGACAAGGCCACTTTCACGCTCCCCCCGATCTCGCTCCTGGACCATGTGCCGCGCAAGGACACAAAGCTCAAGAAGGAAAGCCTTCTCATGAATTCGCGGCTCCTGGAGAGAAAGCTTGCCGATTTCGGCGTGGAGGCCAAGGTGGCGGAGGTAAAGCCCGGTCCGCTCATCACGCTGTACGAACTCGAGCCCGCACCGGGTGTGAAGATCAACAGGATCGCCAGTCTCTCCGACGATCTGGCGCTGGCGCTCAAGGCCCCGAGCATCCGGATCATCGCGCCGATCCCGGGAAAGGGGACCGTCGGCATCGAGATTCCGAACCTCGAGCGTGAACCGGTCCATCTGAGGGACGTTCTCGACAACGAAACCTTTCTGGAAACGAAGACCCGGCTTCCCATCGCCCTCGGCGAGGACACCGTGGGCGCACCCGTCATTGCCGACCTGACCAAGATGCCCCACCTGCTCATCGCGGGGACCACGGGTTCGGGGAAAAGCGTCTTTCTCAACGCCCTGATCTGCAGCCTCCTCTTCAAAGCTCCGCCCGATGACGTCAAGTTCATCATGATCGACCCCAAGCGGCTGGAGCTCTCCGGCTACGAGGGCGTTCCCCACTTACTGCACCCGGTGGTGGTGGACCCGCGGGAGGCCTCCTACGTTCTCCGCTGGGCCGTGGAGGAGATGGAGCGCCGGTACCGGATCATCGGTGAGACGGGAACGAGGAGCATCGAGAAGTTCAACCGCTACGTCGATCGCGAGCAGGCTCAGAAAGACAGGCCCGCCCTCGACGGCAGGACGAAAAAGCAGGAAGGGGAGACGCCGGCCGATGAAGACCTGCCCGCCGCACGGCCGGGCGGCGACGCCGGGAAGGATCACGAAAAGCTTCCTTACATCGTCATCGTCATCGACGAACTTGCCGATCTCATGATGGTGGCCCAGAGGAATGTGGAGGAATCCCTGACGCGACTGGCCCAGATGGCGAGAGCCGCCGGCATTCATCTGATCCTGGCCACCCAGCGGCCTTCCGTCGATGTCATCACGGGCATCATCAAGGCGAACTTCCCGACACGGATCTCCTTCCAGGTCTCCTCGAAGGTCGATTCCCGGACCATTCTCGATCAGCTCGGCGCCGAGCAGCTCCTCGGCACGGGCGACATGCTCTTCCTGCCGCCGGGTCTCTCCAAGCTCAACCGGATTCACGGGGCCTATGTCTCCGAGGGGGAGATCGGAAAGATCGTCGCCTTTATCCGGAAACAGGCAAGGCCCATCTACGACGAATCGATTCTCAAGTTTCAGCCCGAATCGGGCGAGGGCGAGAAAGGACACGATGAATTCGACGAGAAATACGATGAGGCCGTGGAACTGGTCACGGAGCTGGGTCAGGCCTCCATCTCCCTGGTCCAGCGATACCTCAAAATCGGGTACAACCGGGCGGCCCGCATCATCGAAAAAATGGAGTCGGAGGGAATCGTCGGTCCCTCCGACGGCGTGAAACCCCGAAAAGTCCTCGCCAAGAAGATGCCGCGCTGACATTGAAAGACATTCCCGTCTACCTCCTCAGTCTCGGATGCCCCAAGAACCTCGTCGATGCCGAGGTCATGTCGGCGACCCTTTCCGAGAGGGGCCTTCGCGTCACGTCCCGCGAGAAAGAGGCCGAAGTGATCATCGTCAACACCTGCGCCTTCATCCGCCCGGCCAAGGAAGAATCGATCCATGCAATCCTCCGCCTCGCGGACCTGAAGAAGAAAGGAAACTGCCGCCATCTCATCGTGACGGGCTGCCTCTCCCAGCGGTACGGGAGGGAACTCCTGTCGGAGCTGCCCGAGGTGGACCTTTTCCTCGGCCCGGAGGAGGTCCCTCGGATCGCCGCGCACCTCTCGGCACTTCTTTCGGAACCCTCGCCGGAGACGAGGATTCACACCCCCCGGCCCTCCTTCCTGATGACGGCGGATCACCCGCGGCGCCTCTCCACCCCACGACACACGGCGTACCTGAAAATCGCCGACGGCTGCTCGAACCGCTGCACCTACTGCGTCATTCCCTCGATCCGGGGGAGATTCCGCAGCCGTCCCATGGAGGACGTCCTGCGGGAAGCGGGATCGCTCGCAGCCCGTGGGGTAAAAGAGATCGTCCTCGTGGCCCAGGACACTACATCCTACGGCAGGGACCTGAGAGAACGGCCGAACCTCCCGGACCTGCTGACCCGGCTTGCCGGCATCGGAGGGCTCCACTGGATCCGTGTCCTGTACAGCCACCCGGCCCGCATCACGAAGGATCTCCTCGAAACCATCGCCCGGGAGGACCGGCTTTGCAAGTATCTCGATGTCCCCGTGCAGCACATCGACGACGACATTCTGACCGTCATGAACCGGAAGGGAACTTCAGAACACCTGAAAAAAAATATCGAGCTTGCGAGGACGATCGTGCCGGGTATTGCCCTCCGGACGTCCCTGATCGTCGGTTTCCCGGGAGAGACCCGCAGGAAATTCGAAAAGCTCCGGCGCTTCATCGAGGAGATGCGCTTCGATCACCTCGGTGTCTTCACCTACTCGAGGGAAGAGGGAACGAAGGCCTTCTATGAACCATCACGGATCACCGAAAAGACCAAGAGTGACAGAAGAGACATCCTGATGAAGCTGCAGGCGTCCGTCTCCGCGGACATCAACCGATCGAAGATCGGGACGATCGTCGATGTCGTCATCGAAGGGAAAAGCGGAAACAAGACCTTCCCATGGGTCGGCCGGACCATGGGGCAGGCGCCGGAGATCGACGGCGTCACCTTCGTGCGGGCTCGCGCGGTCGCCGGCGACGTGCTTCGCTGCAGGGTCGTGGCGGCGGGCGTCTACGATCTCTTCGCGGAGAGTCTGGTGACGCCTTGAGACCCCGCTGAAGAAAAAATTTTTTCTGCCGATGATAAAAATGAAGAAATTGCTTGCATAATGGATCAAAATTCAGTTAGAAAAAAATTGAACTTCACGTGTCGCATCGTCGCCGCGTGAGTCGAAATACGGAGCAGGAAGAAACGAGACACACCAAAGACTTCCCGCAAGGAGTCGAGAAGGATGCCGGTCAACATCCAGCCGCAAGATCTGCCCGTATTACTCCTGCACAACGTGGATCCCGCATGGCCCCCCGATGACAGAAGGAGGGCCACCGGCGCAACGGAACAGCTGGAATCCGCGCTGGCGGATGTGGGACACCCGGTCACGTCCCTCCCCGTTTTCGATGCCGACATCGCCTCCGTGCTTTCCCCCTATCACCCCGACGACGCCATCGTGTTCAACTGGTGCGAGGAGCTCCCGGGCGTCCTCCACAGTGAGGCCCTCGTTGCCGAGCACATTGAAGGGCTGAATTTCGTCTACACCGGATCGGGCCCCGAAACCCTTGCCCAGTGTGCCGACAAACTCGGGGTGAAGCACCTGCTTCGGGAGGCCGGGATTCCGACACCGTCCTATCACTTCTTCGAGTCGCCGAAACGAAACGCCTGGCGCCACTTTCCCGCCATCGTCAAGCCCTCGCTGGAACACTGCAGCATCGGCATCACCCCCGAGTCCGTCGTGATGACCGAAGAAGAACTCCTCCGGCGGGTCGAATATGTGATCGATCGATACGACCAGCCGGCCCTCGTGGAGGACTTCATCGACGGCCGCGAGTTCCGCGTCTCCATCTGGGGAAACTCCCAGCTCGTGGTTCTTCCGCCCGTGGAAATGGATTTTTCGGCCTTCGAGGATGTCCGCGACCGGCTCTGCACCTATGACGCCAAGTTTGTGCCGGAGTCCGCGCACTACCGAAAGATCGAAACCATCCTGCCGGCAGCGCTGACGGAAGCCGAACGACGACGTCTCGAGCGCGTATCGAGACTCACCTACCGGGCCCTGGGCTGCCGTGACTATGCCCGCATGGACATTCGACTGCGAAACGGCATTTTCTTCGTCCTCGATGTAAACCCCAACGCCGACATCAGCTTCGATGCAAGCATGGCCTTTGCCGCCGAGGAGGCGGGCTATTCCTACGGCGCCATGGGAAGCTATATTGCACGGCTCGCCGCCCGGCGGCACGCCGTCTTTGCCCCGCGACGAAGGCGGCGAAGGACCGAGACTCTCGCGGCCATGACCGCCGCGGAATGATTTCTCCCGCTGCGCCTGTCCCCCCCCCGGAAAACCCTCATGCATTTTCAAACTCGAATCGCCCCGCGGAGGCCCTCAGGACCGGCGAGGTTCCTTCCGGTAGAGAGGGCTGCCGCGCGCAAGGGGAATCATGCCGAAGGGCAAAGGGGGCAGCTTTTCCCCTTTCCCGATGAAGAGAATCCCGCCCGTTGCCAGAGACCCCAGGATCTTCGCCAGGGCGGACTTCTGCACGTCCCCGCGGTAATAGGTGAGAAGATTGTTCCTGAGAAGGATGACGTGAAAGGACCTGTGCGGCGGGGGCTCACGGGTGAAGTCATGCCGCCGCCAGAAGATCCCTTCTTTCAGGCCATCCGTGACCCTCATCAGACCGTGGTCTCCGACTTCCCGGAAGTATTTTTTTGTCAGGGCTTCCGGCAGTTCCCGGACGGCGCTTTTACGGTAAACGCCTTCCATGGCCTTTTCCAGATAACCCGGATGGCTGTCGGTGGCCCAGAGGGCAAGCCCGGGGGTGTCAACCCTTGACCGGCAGAATTCCGCCCAGAGGATCCTGAAACTGTAGGCCTCCTGTCCCAGCGCGCACCCCGCCGACCACACGCGCAGTTCCTCGGATCGCAGGGTGAGTTCCGGGAGAACCTTCATCGCGAGTTCATCCCAGAGGGCCCTGTCACGGAAAAAACGGCTGGCGGAAACGGCCAGGAGGGATTCCATTTCTCCGGCAAGCCCCGCGTCTTCAGTCACCCGCTTCATGTACGCCCGGGGATCATCAAGGCCCAGGCGGATCATGTGCCGCCGGATCCTCTTTTCGACGCCGGCCCTCACCCTGTGATACCCGGCGGGAGACCGCTGGAACCGTTCGAGGAGTTCCCGGAAGAGATCGTCTTTCATGATCCGTCAGACTCCGAGTCTTTGCCTGATCCCGGCAGCAAGGCTCTCTGTGACGTCATCGCGCGTCGCGGCCGTCACCGTGACGATGGTCACGTCACGGCGGGTCTTGACTTTCTCGATGAAACCGCCTCCTTTGAGGGCGACGCTGCCGATCACGGGGGTTTCGCCGTCAAGAAACTCTGTCACGGCCCGGACGAAGGCGCCGGAGAGACACTCCATCTTTCCGATCTCGTCCAGGATACACAGGTCGGCGATGCCCGGACGCAGGAGGGGCAGAACGAGCCTTTCCAAACCGTCGATGTCCACGCCGTAGCGCCCCACACGGTGGGGGGATCGAAACCGAACGTGGGAGAGGACACTCTTCCGACCATCGAGGGTCTCGATTTCGAACCCGACACGCCGGCCTCCTTCACGCATCTCGCCCGTGAAGAAACCCGTCACAGCCAGCGACGGGGGAAGCCCCGCGAGGACCCTGCGGATCAGCGTGGTCTTCCCCACACCGGGATAACCGGTGATCAGGATATGTTTTTCCAATCCATCCTCCTCTGACTACCACAGGAACTGGACGGCACCCGTGAGAATGCTTATGTTATACTTAAAAAAGATTGTCAATTTGACAAAAGGGACTATAATCATTTTCCCGGAATGACGGGTCTTCCGTCGGGCCTCCACCCGGACGAAGGGCAGCTCATGGGAAAGTATCAGAGATAGGTATCGGGCACCGGGCTTCAGGATGAAAAAGATTCCCCGGTTGCCCGGAGCCTGACGCCTGTTTTTTTATGTTCGAACCCTCTTATATCAGGCTTTTTCGCGAAGGCACCCTGCAGGAGCGGGCCCTTCAGGCCGTGGAGAAGCTGAGGGACTGCGCCCTCTGCCCCCGGGAATGTCACGTCGACCGCCTTGGGGGGGAACGGGGGTTTTGTGAAACGGGACGCAGGGCGATCGTTTCGAGTTTCAATGCCCACTTCGGTGAAGAGACGCCGCTGGTGGGATCGTCGGGCTCGGGGACGATCTTCTTCAGTGCCTGCAACCTTCTCTGCACCTTCTGTCAGAATTACGAGATCAGCCATCTGCGGGAAGGGGTGGAGGTGGAGCCCGTGCAGCTGGCCGCCATGATGCTCCGCCTGGCCAAGAGCGGCTGCCACAACATCAATTTCGTCACCCCCACCCACGTGGTCCCCCAGATCCTCGAGGGGCTCGTCGTGGCCGCGGAAAACGGCCTCGGGGTTCCGCTGGTCTACAACAGCGGGGGGTACGACAAGGTGGAGACCCTGCGTCTCCTCGACGGGGTCTTTGACATCTACATGCCGGACTTCAAATTCTGGGATGCCGATCAGGCGACGAAATTCTGTAAGGCACCCGACTACGGCGAGATCGCGAGGGAGGCTGTCCGGGAGATGCACCGCCAGGTCGGGGATCTGGAAACGGACGAGCGGGGCGTGGCCCTGAAGGGACTCCTGGTGAGACATCTCGTCATGCCGAACGACGCGGCCCGTTCGGAAGACGTGATGCGTTTTCTGGCCGACGAGATCTCGACGGAGACCTATGTCAACGTCATGGACCAGTACAGACCCTGCGGGGAGGCTCACAAGGACCCTTCGATCCGCCGCCGGATCACGGCGGAGGAATACGAGCGTGCCCTGGATGCGGCAAGGCGTGCGGGGCTGACCCGGCTGGACTCCCGGCAGAGGGGCCGGCGTGTTCTTTTTTTCTGAAAGGCCGTTCCCCCCGGGATCTTTGAACATCAACCGTTGATGCAAGGAGGAATATAACCGGTGCCGATCTTCGAGTTTCACTGTGAAAAGTGTGACAGGGATTTCGAAATCCTCGTCATGGGAAAGGAACCCGTGACCTGCCCGAAATGCAAGGGCGGTAAGGTCAAAAAACTCCTCTCATCCTTCAGCCATTCCAGCGGCGGCAAGTTCACGAGTTCCATGGGGTCGGAGTGCGGCAGCTGCTCCGCCACAAGCTGCGGGCCCTGAGGGAAGTGAGACTTACGGCCGACGGGATTCGGCCGATGGTGATGACGGGCGGCCTGATCGTGGGGGCACCCCCCCCCGTTTATTTCTCGTCGATCAGCTCCCGGATCTTCTTCAGCATATTTTCAAGCCGGTACGGCTTGGAGACGTACCCGACGGCGCCGGCCTCCATCAGATGTTTTACCGTCTGACTCGCCGCGAAACCGCTCGCGATGACCACCCGGGCTTTCGGATTGAGCTTCAGGATCTCCTGGAGACATTGCTCCCCCCCCATACCCGGCATCCCCAGGTCCAGGATGACCAGACTGATCTCATCCCCCCGGGCCTGATAGATTTCCACCGCCTCCTCGCCGCTCCGGGCCGCAAGGGTGCTGTAACCGAACTGCTCGAGGATGTTGATGCCGATATCCAGGATGGAGCTTTCGTCGTCCACGAGGAGGATCGTTTCCCCGCCGTAGAGATGGACATCCCGCTCGGGCTCCGCCATTCGGCTCTCCGGCGGAGATTCCAGAGCGGGGAAATAGATCCGGAAGGTCGTGCCCTTTCCCGGCTGGCTTTCACAGGTGATGTGGCCGTTGTGGCTCTGGACGATCCCGTAGACGATGGATAGCCCCAGGCCGGTCCCCATCCCGATTCCTTTGGTGGTGTAGAAGGGCTCGAAGATGTGCTCGAGGATCTCCGGGTCCATGCCGTGACCCGTATCCGAGAGGACCAGCTGCACGTAAGCGCCCGGCCTGGCGCCCACATGGGTTGCGCAGTATCTCTCATCGAGAAAGACATCCCGTGTCTCGACGGTCAACTTTCCCCCCTCCGGCATCGCGTCCTTCGCGTTGAGCCCCATGTTGAACATGATATGCTCGATCTGCAGGGCGTCGGCGTTGATCTGCTCGAGGTCGTCGCTCAGATCGAGCTCCACGCGTACCGTCTCGGGAAGGGTTTTCATGAGGAGTTTGTAGGCCTGATGCAGCACGTGGTTCAGGTTCACGGGCTTCAGCTTGCTCTCCTCTTTGCGGCCGAAAATCAGGAGCTGCTTCGTCAGGAGGGCGGCACGTTCCACGGATTTTTCCATCTGCGTCAGGTAGTGCTGTTCGCGGTCGGTGAGGTCTTTCTTCATCATGAGGAGCTGAATGTAACCCGAGATGCCCTGCAGGTAATTATTGAAATCGTGGGCGATGCCCCCGGCGAGAGTTCCGATGGCCTCCATCTTTTTTGTGTATTGAAGCTGCGCGTCCATCTGCGTCTGCGCCGTGATATCCCGCACGAGGCACAGGAAGGCGGGTTGATTTTCCCAGCGGATTGGAACGGCGTTGATCTCGGCCTGAAGGACATTCCCCTTCTTGCCGATCGCCCGGAAGGAAAACGTGCCGGGGGCTCCCCCCCCGGATATCGCCTGTCTGAATAACTTCGTGACCCTTGCTCTGTCGTCGGGATGGATCAGGTCCGTCACGCCGAGGCTCAGAAGTTCCCCTTCCGTGTACCCGGTGGCCACGGACGTGTAAGGGTTGGGATGGCGGATATGGTTGTCCTGGAGGATGAAAATGCTGTCCTGGGCGTACTGGAAAAGAAGCCGACACCGTTCCTCCGATTCACTGAGGGCCCGGAGGATACGCCGGTGTTCGTTCTCCATGGTTTCCAGCTCCGCCACCCGTTGACGAAGGCTCCCTAATTCGTTTTCAGACTGTTCCGTTCTGCCCTGATCGTCGCTCAACCCGTCCGTCTCCTGTTCATGATGAAAGGGGTTTTCCCGGTCGCCCTGTTCGGGAATGTCCTGTCCTCAACATCAGGGGGGTACATCTGCGCCGCCGTAAATGACCTGCCCGTTCTGCACCGTTGCCCACCTCGAGAATTTGTGAACTTCGCTCCTCCGGGCATCCAGAAGATGGATCACCTCGACACCGTGCGCCGTGAGGTAGTCCGAGAGGATCCGCCGGTGACAGCGAAAGGGCAACGTCTCCGCACAGAGGAGACAGGTTTTCTCCTTTTGCACCATTGTCATCAAAAGCGCAACATTTTCTTCAAAGGCCTTCGAGAGCATATAATCGGCGTAGTTGCGGAACCCGTCGCTCTTCAATGCGCGGTTGGGGGACCGGTCGCCGAGACCCTTTTTCCGGAAGCCCCCCAGACCCCGGCACCAGAGGTAGGACAGGCCGAAGCGGGGAAGCTCCTGCCCGAGATGAGCGGCGTTGAAATGGGCATTCCGCCTCGAGCCCGGGAACGAACGGATGTCCACCACGTTCAGGATCTCGTAATGCTTCAGGATGTCGATGAACACCTCGAAGGTCCTGTTTCCGTGACCGATCGTATAAACCCTTTCGCTCATCGGTCTTCACCCTCTGCCCGGCGCGGCCTCACGTTTTTTCCCCGGGACCGCCCTTTCGATCACTCGACGCACGCAGCTTCCGCCACTTCTCGAGTCTCTCCTGAAGGGTTTTCTCGTAGCCCCGTTCTGTGGGCCTGTAGTAGATGTCCCCCCGGAGAGCTTCGGGAAGATATTCCTGGGGTACATAGGCGTCCTCGTAATCGTGGGCGTACCGGTAATCCTTTCCGTAGCCCAGTTCTTTCATCAGCTTCGTCGGAGCGTTTCGTATGTGCAGAGGGACCGGCAGGGATCCCGTTTTGCGGATGGCATCCCTCGCCCTGCCGTAAGCCCGGTAAACGGCGTTGCTCTTCGGGGCCGTGGCGAGATAGACGGCCGCCTGGGCGAGGGCCAGTTCCCCTTCGGGAAGACCGATGAACTGGAAGGCCTGCATGGCCGCCATGGCGACGGAGAGGGCCTGGGGGTCGGCGTTCCCCACATCCTCGGAGGCGAAACGGACCATTCGCCGCGCGATGTAAAGCGGGTCCTCCCCCGCCTCGAGCATCCGCGCAAGCCAGTAGAGGGAGGCGTCGGGGTCGCTCCCCCGGAGGCTTTTGTGGAGGGCCGATATGAGATTGTAATGCTCCTCCCCGCTTTTGTCGTACTGAAGCGCCTTTCGCTGGAGGGCCGCCTCGACCACCTCCCGGGTGATTCTTTTTCTCCCCCCCTCATCCCGGACCAGGGAAGCCGCCGCCTCCAGGTTATTGAGCGCCGTCCTGGCATCACCGTCGGACGACCAGATCATGTGCCGGAGGGCCTCTTCGTCGAGTTCGAGTTCGAGTTCACCGAGACCTTTTTCCCGATCCCGGACGGCCCTTAAGATCATGGTCCGGAGTTCCTCCTCCGTGTAAGGCTTCAGGACCATGACCCGCGTGCGCGAGAGCAGGGGGGCGATGACCTCGAAGGAGGGGTTTTCCGTCGTCGCACCGATGAGGGTGATAAGGCCGCTTTCGACGTGCGGTAGAAAGGCGTCCTGCTGCGCCTTGTTGAAGCGGTGGATCTCGTCGACAAAGAGGATGGTTTTTCGCCCGTGGAATTTCCGCTGCGACCGCGCCTCCTCGATGACAGCGCGGATCTCCTTGACGCCGGAGAGAACGGCGGAAAAGGTCTCGAAATGCGATCGGGTCTCGCCGGCCATGATGCGGGCCAGGGTCGTCTTCCCCGAGCCTGGAGGACCCCAGAAGATGACCGAGAAAAGGCGGTCCTCCTCGATGGCACGCCGGAGGAGGCTCTCCGGGCCGAGAAGATGAGACTGCCCCACAAAGTCCCGGAGTGCCCCCGGCCGCATCCTTTCCGCCAGGGGGGCGGATGGGGCCGCCCCGTTGCCCGCCGGTTTATTGAACAGATCCATCCGTCAAAGGCTCCGCCTTCGGCCCATCGGCCGTTCGAGGGGAACGAAGGTACCACGGAACCCGTCCAAAAACAATAGCCGCCCGTCAGCGCCGGCCGTCTCAGGGTTTCGGGAACTTCTCGATCGCCCTGAGGGCCCTCTGGATTTCCTCGTCCGGCAGTTCGTAATTCTCGAGCCGTCCGGAGAAATAGGCGTCGTAGGAGGCCAGATCGACGAGCCCGTGGCCGCTCCAGTTGAAGAGGATGACCTTTTCCTTCCCCTCCTCGCGGGCACGCCGGGCTTCCTCGGCGACGGCCGCGATGGCATGATCCGTCTCCGGCGCAGGGATGAAACCCTCCGTCCTCGCCCAATTCACGCCCGCTTCGAAGGTGTCGAGCTGTTGATAGGCCCTTGCCTCCACGAGTCCCTCCTTCACCAGGTGACTGACAATCGGGGCCATGCCGTGATAACGCAGACCCCCCGCATGAATGGGCTTGGGCACGAAGTCGTGGCCGAGAGTGAACATGGCAAGAAGAGGGGTCGTCATGGCCAGATCCCCGAAATCATAGGCGAAGGGGCCCCGTGTGAGCGTCGGACAAGAGGTCGGTTCTGCAGCGATAACGGTAATCTTTTTGCCGTGAATCTTGTCCCGCACGAAGGGGAGACTGGTCCCCGCGAAGTTGCTCCCACCGCCGGCACAGCCGATGACCACGTCGGGGTATTCACCGATCTTCTCCATCTGCTTTCGTGCTTCAAGACCGATGATCGTCTGATGGAGAAGTACGTGGTTGAGGACGCTTCCCAGGGAATAGCGGGCTTCCTTTCCCTTCACGGCATCCTCGATGGCCTCACTGATGGCAATGCCCAGACTCCCGGGGGAATCCGGGTCCTCGGCAAGAACTCTCCTGCCCGCCTCCGTCAGGGTACTGGGACTCGGCACGCAGTTGGCCCCCCAGGTCATCATCATGAGTCGGCGGTAGGGTTTCTGCTCGAAGCTCACCCGGACCATGAAAACGCGGCACTCGAGGCCGAACATGTTGCAGGCCATGGACAGCGCGCTTCCCCACTGTCCGGCCCCCGTCTCCGTCGACAGGCGCTTCACGCCGGCGACCTTGTTGTAATAGGCCTGGGCCACGGCCGTGTTGGGTTTGTGGGAACCGGGGGGGCTCACGCCCTCGTTCTTGTAGTAGATCCTGACCGGCGCCTTCAGCAATTTCTCGAAATTTCTCGCCCGGTAAAGCGGCGTGGGACGCCAGAGGAGGTACTTCTCCAGCACCTCGTCGGGAATTCGGATGAACCTCTCCGAGCTCACCTCCTGCTCGATGAGGTTCATGGGAAAGATGGCGGCCAAGTCCTGCGGGGTAACGGGTTTGCCCGTCCCGGGGTGAAGCGGCGGACTCATGGGGGTCGGCATGTCCGCCATAATATTGTACCACTCCCTGGGAATCTCGTCGTCCCGTAAAAAAACTTTGATGTTTTCCATATTCTATCCTCCTCTGGGCAAATTTCGCGAAAAAAAAAGCCATGGGAAGGTCCCATGGCCTCCAGACAGAAAAGCCATGGGGAGATTGCTGCCTCACCCACGGCTTCCGGCATCCTTTCGAGGAAAAGCCTAAGCGGGTGGGCCTGTTCGGCACCACCACCAGCCTTGACGTCTTTCGATTCGATGGCTGATCATTGCTCTTCCCTTTCGCGCTGTACCCTGCTAACACAAAGGGGACCTGATGTCAAGACGAAATTGTCCGCCTGCTTTTCTCCGTCATTGAATTATGGACGAATTTGTTATATACATCTCACCGTTTCGTCACCCGGAACCAAAGGAGTTGGAAGGAGGAGGATCGAATTTGGAGAAGATCCGGATAGCGATTGCGGGGATCGGAAACTGCGCCTCGTCGCTGCTCCAAGGGATCGAGTACTACCGGGGCAAGACCCCCCGGGATGTCACGGGGCTCATGCACTGGGACATCGGGGGCTACAAGCCCTCGGACATCGAGGTCGTCTGCGCCTTCGACATCGACGCGAGGAAGGTGGGGAAGGACGTCTCGGAGGCCATCTTTTCACCCCCCAACTGCACGGCCGTCTTCCAGAAAAAGGTGGCGCGGAAGGGTGTCCGGGTCCGGATGGGCCGGATCCTCGACAGTCTCGCCCCCCACATGAGGACCTACGACCCCCGGTACAGTTTTCTCCCCGCCGGCAGGAAGGAGGCCACACAGGAGGAGGTTATCTCGGCTCTCCGGGCCTCCAGAGCGGAGATCTTGCTCAATTACCTGCCGGCCGGCTCCGAGAATGCGGCGCGGTTCTACGCCAGGTGCGCCCTGGAGGCGCGGATGGGTTTCATCAACAACATCCCTGTCTTCATCGCCTCGGACCCCCGCTGGGCGAAACGTTTTGAGAGGGAAAATCTGCCCATCATCGGCGATGACATCAAGTCCCAGCTCGGGGCCACCATCGTCCACCGGGTCCTGACCCATCTGTTCAACGTGCGAGGGGTGAGGCTCGAGCGGACCTACCAGCTCAATATCGGCGGCAACACGGATTTTCTCAACATGCTGGACCGAAGCCGCCTTTCCTCCAAACGGGTCTCCAAGACCGAGGCGGTGCAGTCCCAGGCGAAACGGCGGCTGCCCCCGGAGAGCATCCATATCGGCCCCAGCGACTGGGTGGCCTGGCAGCGGGACAACAAGGTGTGTTTCCTCCGGATGGAGGGAAGGCTCTTCGGCGATGTGCCCATGCACCTGGAGACACGACTTTCCGTGGAAGATTCGCCGAACTCGGGCGGTGTGGTCATCGACGCGATCCGCTGCATGAAACTTGCGCTGAAAAGAAAGCAGGGAGGGATTCTGCAGGGCCCATCGGCCTACTTCATGAAACACCCCCCGCGGCAGTTCACCGACGAAGAAGCCTTCCTGATGACCGAGGCCTTCATAAAAGAATAGGAAGAGCAAACCGGATGCAGGCGGGAAGAACACTGACCTTTGCAGCCGCCCTGGTGCTGGCCGTGCTGCTCATCGCCGCGCCCCTCATGGCGGCCGACAGAACGGTCCGGTTTTACGTGCCCGGTTGCAACACCTGACGAAACGCCGGGAGGGTGAGTTCCGCCCTGAAAAAGGTCGACGGCGTCAAGGACGTGAAGATCAGCATGGAAAAGGCCGTCGCCACGATCGTCTACGATGACGAAAAAACCGATGCCAACGCTCTGGCCGAGGTTCTCAAAGACAGGGGGTTCCCCCCGAAGGGCAAGCCGAAATTTCTGAAGTGATTCGTTCGTGACGGCGACCGGACGATTTCACGCGCAACGCTTCGACACACGGCATCCCGACGCCCTCATTTCCCGGCGCCGGTGTTTTCCGGTTCGACGAGATACAGATCCCCCTCGACCCTCACCTTCAAACGATGCCGCCGCCGGACGCTTTCGAGAGCGGCAGGATCGATATCCAGCAGACGGGAAATTTCACGATCAGAGCTGATGGACACGCGGCTTCCCCGCCGGTCTCCGCGTTTCACGAACAGGCGGTAATTGTAGAAAGCCCACCCGGCGAGTATAAAGAGGATGGCGGCGCTGATCAGACCGCCGTTTTTGAGAATGTCGATGAGGGCCATGTAACCCTTCTGGCCGAAGATCTCGTCGAAGACGGTGCGCACGCCGAATGCCCACAGAATCAGGGTAAAGATCGGAAGCAGGACGTAGATGTAGAACACCCAGAAGGCGACGGTGAGAAGACCCTCGACGGCCACGCGCAGGCGGGACTTGACCTCGTCTCTTACGATGATTGCAGGGTGTGGATGCCCCTGTCCGGACTTTTCCATTTCGCGGTGATCCCTTTCCTTCGGAAGGCGACGTTGAAAAATCCCTTGATGGCCGCCAGGGAGGATATGAACCAGTAGCCCGCCGGGTACCAGATGACGTAGAAATAGTACCTGGACATCGACTTCTTTTCATAGCGGTAGTCGATGATGAAGCTCGTCATGAACTCCAGCAGGCACGCCAGCCCCAGGATGGCGCCGTACCAGCGCGGGTAAAGGGGACTGTGATACATGAAACCGCCGTCGGGCCTCCGCATGGAGTCGGTGCAGAAGCTGAAGCCGTGCCCTTCACAGACGAGGCCCAGCAGGACGGAAACCAGCCACAGAGCCACCATGAAAATAAACGCGTGCGACCACAGGATACCGGTAAAATACTCGAGGTAAATCGGCACGATCCGCCGGTATCGGACGTCCTGGAAGATGTCGAGATGCTTCTTGAGAACCTCCACACCTCCCTGGGCCCACCGCACCCTTTGATTCCAGATCCCCCCAATCGTTTCAGGCACCAGGATCCAGGCGAGGGCCCCCGGTTCATAACGGACATCCCAGAACCGCTTCTGAAGTTTCCAGGTGATGTCGATGTCCTCCGTTACGGTGTCGCTGTCGAAAAGACCGCTGTCGAGCACAGCGCTCTTGCGGTAGGCGGCGATCACGCCGGAGACGGTCAGGACCTTCCCCAAGATCCTCTGGGTTCTCTTGATGAGGCCGATGATATTCGAATATTCCCCGACCTGGATCTTGCCCAGGAGGGTCGTCCTGTTTCTCACCCGGGGATTTCCCGTCACGGCCCCGACGCGGGGAAACTCGATGAGGTGCCAGGCCATCCATTTGAGGACATCCTTCTCGATGAGGCAGTCGGCATCGATGGTGAGCAGAAACTCGCCCCGGCTGACCAGGATCCCGGCATTGAGGGCCTTTGACTTGCCGCTGTTGGGTTCCAGATGGATGACCCTCAGCCAGCCCGGATGTTCCTCCACGAGGCGATCCAAGATCTCGGCCGTTCCATCGGTGCTCCCGTCGTTGACCGCTATGACCTCGTAATGAGGGTAGTCGAGGTCCTTGAGACTCAGTACGGTCTCCTCGATGACGAGCGCCTCGTCATGAGCCGGGATGATGATCGTGAAAAAGGGGTGATGTTTGAGCTCGGGCGCACCGCCCTTTTCCCGCCGCATGCTGAAGATGAGCCCACCGAGCATCCAGGCAATGCTCATGTAGAGAGGGTAGATGAATACAAAAAGTCCGAGAATCTCAAAAAAACCCATGGGATTCCTTCATGTCGCTGACGTTCTGTCTGGAAGGAGGTACTCTCCGAATGTCCTTTACTCCCCGTGCAGGTGCGGGACAAAAAAAAACAGGCCCTGTAACCCGGCCTGCCGTCGATCAGGGACAGCGCCCCCCGACGCACCCGGGTCGCCCAATCCGTCTGCTGAGAGGGGAAGCAAACCCCATTCCTTTCTCCCGTCTCTGTACGCCCTATCCATGGATATCATGATCTCCGCCGACAACCCGGACTGTCGACCGTGCATAGTCCTCACAGCAAAGGGCCCGCTCAGCTGCTCCCGGGGATGACCAGGTTTACCGCCTCACCGACATCGTGGAGAATCGTTCCCGGCTTCCCTTCGGCAGTGATTCTGAGGGTCTTTTCATCGAGCCGCCTGTAGAAAAACTGAAAATCCCCCCCGTCCTCTCCGATGATACCGGCAGCGGCGACATACTCATCGACGGTCGGCCAGGTTCCGTTGCTGAGGTACTGCTGGCTTCCCCAGGACGTGACACGGGAACGCCCCTCGGCCAGCGCTGATTGAACGGTCTTGCGCCTTGATTCCTCCATGAGGCCGAAGTATTTCGGCAGAGCCAGGGCCGTGATGACGCCTAAAATCGCCAGCACGGCAATAACCTCCATCAGCGTAAATCCTTTTTTATTCAATAACTTATGCATACAAAACAATAACAGGTAAAGACTAATTATCAACTGCATGCGTTTCTTTGGTTTCATTATAAATAAATGTGTGGATAAATCAATCGGTAAATCATCGTATTTTGAGCCGCATTCCATTACTACTTTTGTATTAGAAAGGCGATAAACTCCGATATATCGGTTGGATAGCGATGTCATCAGGCTCAATCCCCGGCAGTCTGATCGCTTGATGATCCTCACCGGTCTCCGATCATGTACCGGGAGGAGAGAATCGAAGCCACGGTGTCGATGTCAGGCTTGTTGAGAAAGACGTCATCGGGGTAATAGGCGACGTGACGTACACCGAGTGACAGAAGATAAGTCAGGTCATCCCTGACCGCCTGATCACCAAGCCAATTTTTTTTCCGCCAGTCATAGGACTGCAATTTAAAGACGACCCGGTCGATCTGCCCCGTGTTTTTCACCGCACGGTAGAGTTTTTCATACCACGCCCTGGATCGTGCGACTCCTTCCATGGCCGTATAGGCCATGATCACCGTGTAATCATAGTTTTTCAGGTAGCGCTCCAGATCCTGGGCGAACCATTCCTTCGAGTCGGGATTGGTGACGGCCTCGCTGTAAATATTCCGCGCGATGAGCGCGTGGGGCCTGTATCGCCTCACCGTATCCGCAAGGGCCTGCACGTACTGATCCAGGGTTTCGATTTTCAGCCGGACCCAGTCCTTTTTCAGGGATTCATCGCTTTCCAGCCGTTCCCCGGTGGGCTCAACGCCGTAAAGATTTTTGAATTTTCTCACGGCGTCGGGATGGTAATCTTCCCTGTCGCTCAGATAGGCGTCGTCCTGGAAGAGGACGCCGTCGAATTCCACACGGGTCGCAAGGTCACGGAAGAGGGCCCGTGTGATCTCGAGGCTCCGACCGTCGAAGGGGGACATGCGACGGTACCATGAACGGGACGGGGCCGCCCGCCCCTTTTCCATTTCCCGAACCTTGAGGGCTTCGTTCTTTTCCCCGTCCGCAAGCTCGTAGCTCAATACCGGCATCCAGACGAGGACTTTCATTTCCCTTGCCCTCATGCGGTTCACGGCATGGCTCAGGAAATCCATTTCGACGGGAAACACGCTGTTGGCGAAATAAAGGGACCGGACGTTCCCTGATCCTTCTCTGTCGCAGAACCCCTGGATGAAAACGGTGTTGACGCCCAGCTTCAGCAGACGCTCGATCAGAAGGCCCAGGTTGCGATCACTCTCCTCGTAGGACCCCTTCACCACGATCTGATCCAGGTCGATCTGGACGCCGCGGATATCGTGTTTTTCCCTGAGGCCGCGTGCCAGCTGCGCGTTGAAGATCGAAAGCCAGTCGAGCTGGCTCTCGAGATAGTAGCGGCTCACCCGGTCCAAACTCCGGACGTCGGCGAAACCGTGGTCCAGCGTGAGCATCATCTCGAACCCCGCCTTCTTCGCCTCCTCGACGGCCAGGGCGTTGTAGCTCCCGTAGGGCCAGGTGAGGATGGAGGGACGGACGCCGACCTTCGACTTCAGGATCTCGGCGGAGCGGGCAAGGTCGCTTCGGATTCTCTGTCGGAATTCTTCTTCCGTCTCGTATCGCTTCTCCGCGGGGAAATAGACGAATGCCGACGGCGCCCGCTCGACATTTCCGAAGGGGTTTGCGTTGACCAGCCGGTGGAGGTCGTGGGAGTGCGAAGCGACGGTGACGAGCCCCGAGCCGCTCACCTCCCGGATCTGCCCCCAGGTCATGAACGCCTTGTCCTTGTAGACGCCGCCCCCCTGATCGATCCAGGAGGTCACAACGGACAGGACGGCGGGACAGTTGTACAGCTTGAGCAGAGGATAGACAAACGTGTAAAAGCTGACGTAGGCGTCGTCGAAGGTGAGGAGGACCGCCTTGTCCGGGAGCCGGGCCCCGCCCCTCGCCGCCGCAAGGATCTCCCGGGGATGGACGAAGGTGTAGCCGTGACTCCTGAGATACTCCATCTGGTTGACGAAATCCTTCCGGGAGATGTCATCCTTTTCAACGGGGATTTCCAGGATGTCGTGATAGACAAGGGTGATAAAGGTCTCCGCCCCCCGGCAGGGCATCGCCAGAAGCATGACCAGGGCCAGCGATAGAAGAAGGCCTCTCTTAGAAACACCACTGAAACGTGAAATAGGCTCCGAGAACATTCGTGTAGTCTCCATCATAAACTCTCAGGTCGTAAGAGACATTCCAGGTGAGCTGGAACGTCTTCGAAAGCACGAGCAGCTGCTCGTAGGTGATGCCCGCCACGGGATAGAAATCGTGATCCGTTTCATAATTAACACCGGCCCGGGGGTAGAAGCCGGAGCGCCATTTCTGATCGTACCGGTTGTAATGGGTCCAGAAGATCGTCGGCGTCAGAAGCAGGGTGAAATCGTGCTCGGGACTGAAGTAGGGGACGTCCTGATCGGTGTAATGGGAATAGTCGAACTGGAAGCCCATCCGGACCTTTACGTCGGGGTCGTTGTAGATGTTCCGGCTGTACCGGAGCCTGCCGAAGGGGTTGACATTGTTATCGGACAGCCAGTTCGAGCCGGCGGTAAGGCCGTATTCCCGGAGGTCGCTCTCGAGATAGTTGAAATCAAGGGCGGCGGTCTTCCCCGTGACACCGTGCACCCTCGCCCGCAGGGGGATCGCCAGACTGAAGGAATCGAAGACACCGGAAATCCTCAAGGGGTCCGTGGGCCACCAGGTCAGTCTGGTGTGGGACCCGACGTCTCCCCCGTCGAGATAGTCAAACCCGAGGGTCTGCTGCCACAGGATTTCCGGCGTGACGATCCAGTTGAAACCGAGTGCCACACGGTCCCAGTCGGCCCGGAGCGTCTGTCCGTCCACATCCTGGGACGTCTCCTGCCGGAGAATCTGGACGTAGGGTCTGAAGGTCGGCGAGTAAGGGATTTCCACCGTACCGTAGAGCCAGTATTCCGTTGCGCCGTCGAATTCTTTGGAGAACCAGGCCTCGGGGACGAAGCGGCGCATGTCCTCCGCCCTGAGGGTCTCCCGGAGATCCATCACGTGCAGGTTCGTGGGGTAGCGAAGGAAGAGTTGATCGGCCAGTATCCTGGACTCTTCTTTGCGGTTCAAATCGTTGAGCGCCCAGGCCTTGCCGGTAAGGACCGTCTTGTCGTCGGCGTCGATGTTCTCGGCGACTTCGAACTGCTCCAGAGCCCGCCTCGGCCAGTGACGCCAGAGGTAGGCGTGCCCGAGACCCGCCCGGAGACCCGTGTCCGATCCGGCCTCCTTCAGGTAACGTTCAAAAAAGTCCTGGCCCTCGGCGAGTTTGTCCTGATAGAGCAGGTACCAGCCCCGGGCCGTAATCAATTCGTTGTATTCCTCGAGGTACCTCTTCCGGGCGAGAACGTCCGGATCACCTTCGAGTTGCTTTTTCTTCCTCTCCAGGAGCGCCTCGACCTGCCCTAACGTTTCTTCACCCTCGTCCCACCGCCGGAGATCGACGCAGGTGTAAAATAGACCCATGAGGGCGCTGTAGGGGTTGTCCGGGTTTTTTTCGAGCGTCAACCGGTAGAAACTCTCGGCTTCCTCGGGTTTTCGCAGGTACAGAAAGGCATCGGCAACGGCCTCGGTGACCCAGTAGGGAACGTCCTTGTCGGACTCCTTCAGGATCTCGTACTGCCGGAGGACCTCTTCCATGCGGTCTTTTTTCCTGAGAGAGGCGATGTAGTCCCGGCGGGCCCGGTCGTTACCGGGGTTCTTCGCGAGGATATCTCCAAGCTCGGCGATCGCCGCGTCGACCTCCCCCCACCGCATCTGCATCACGGCGGCATCGATCCGCAGGGATTCCATATGGGCATCGTCCGTCCCCTTCTCATCCCGGGCCAGGCTGAGGGCTTGCCGGGAGGCCCCGACGGCCTCCAGGATGTGGAGCTCCATTGCCTGGAGGGTCCCCGCCGGGATCCATCGCTCGCGACGGGCCTGGTCCCAGGCCGTGTGCGCGCCCTGCAGATCCCCCAGGCGAAGGGAGGAATAAACAACCCCCTTAAAGGCCTCCTCGTCTTCCCGGTTCTGGGACCAGGCCTTCCGGTACAGCTCGCGGGCCTTGGAAAAATCCCGCAGTTCGTAGAAGGCCTTCGCCACGTGACGCGGCACATAGGGGATATGCTGCAGTTCCTGGTCGTGGGAGAGATACTCATCGGCCGCCTTCCGGTGGTTGTCCGTCCAGACGAGACAGAGGACGTAATCGGCCCGCAGTCTGGAGTCGCCGGGCATCACCGCAAGGGCGCGCTCCAGAAGGGGGAGCGCCTCGTGGTTCTTCCCCTCTCGGATGAGCGAAAGCGCCCGATCGTATTCCTGCCGGGCCGTCGTTTTCGGGTCCGGCTCAGCCGCGGCCCGGACCACCGGAGGATGGAGAACAAGGACGCAGGAGATCAGGAAAAAAAGAAGAAGGGCTTTTTGAGCCGCTCCGGTGCAAAGACCGCCGGCAGGACAGCGGCGCCGATAAAAAAACGGGGCAGGATCTGGGTTCTGCCCCCTTTGATTTTCTCTGGTACCGACTCCCGGGAGAGGCAAGACAGACGCCATCCGCGACAGAGCGCCCCGCAAAATGAATGTTGCGTTCTTCAGATTGAATAACCTCCCCGAGTCGTTGCCTTGAATCTAATATTTCGATCCCCCTCTTGTCAAACAAATTTAAGGTCAAACAGGCCTCATCTTTCCGGTGATGATCGTACTTTGAATTGCTAAAGAGTCCGTTTTCTGATAGTCATATTATGCTTCGAAATGCTTGCAGGTAAGAACCGAGGTTCCGGGTGTCGCCTTGAATGGCCGGCATCATCCGGAGCCGGCAGACTATGCTCATATCCATCAACCAGCAGAACCCGCAGACACGGCTGATCAAGCGGGCGGTGGAAACCCTCCGGAACGGCGGCATCATCATCTATCCCACCGACACCGTCTACGGGATGGGCTGTGATCTCTTCAACAAACGGGGCATCGAGAGGATCTACGAGATCAAGCGAAGAAGCCACAAGCAGCCTTTCAGTTTCATCTGCGCCGATCTCAAGGACATCAGCCGGTACGCCCTGGTTTCCAACTACGCCTACAAGACCATGAAGCGGCTCCTGCCCGGCCCCTACACCTTCATCCTCGAAGCCTCGAGGATGGTCCCGAAACTGCTCCAGTCCAAGCGGCAGACCACGGGCATCCGGGTACCCGACAGCAGAATCTGCCTGACGCTGGTTTCGGAGCTGGGCCACCCGATCATCTCGACGAGCGCGGCCGTCGCCGACGAGGCGATCCTGAGCGATCCCGAGGAAATCGACAAAAAGTTCGGCCGTGTCGTCGACCTGGTGATCGACGGCGGAATTCTCCCCCCGGAACTCTCGAGTGTCGTGAGCCTTGTGGACGATGTGCCCGAAGTCCTCCGTGCGGGGAAGGGCGATGTGAGCGAGTTTCAGTAGAAGGGAAGAGCATCCATGTCGAAAAAAATCATGCTGATCAATGCCATTGACCCGGAAGTGAGCCGCATGGCCATTCTGGAGAACGGAAAACTTCTGGAATACAACATCCAGATGTCCGCCAAGGAACCGATCACGGGAAACATTTACAAGGCTGTGACCCTCAAGGTCGAGCGGGGTCTCCAGGCGGCTTTCGTCGATTACGGCGGCAAGCGGCCGGGGTTCCTCCCCCTTCACGATGTGAGTCCCGAGTACTACGCCGACAGGGAGGGAGGCGGGGAGAGGCATGGCGGGCGGCCCACCCTCAAGCCCGGCCAGGAAATCCTGATCCAGGTCGTGAGGGAACAGAAAAACCAGAAGGGGGCCATGCTCACGACCTATATTTCCCTGCCGGGCCGATACCTCGTGTTGATGCCCAACCGCCAGAGCACGGGGGTCTCCCGGAAAATCGAAAGCGACGCCGACCGGAAACGTCTCATGGCCTTCATGGAACCCGTCGCCAGGGAGGAGAAGTACGGCTTCATCATCCGCACGGCCGGCATGCACCGCAACAAGCAGGAACTCTCCCGGGATTACGATCTCCTGACGAGGCTGTGGGAAGGCATCCGGGAGAAAGCCGCCTCGGCCGCGGCGCCGGCGCTCATCTACCAGGAGAGCGACATCGCCGTCCGGGCCCTGCGGGACTATTTCACCTCGGACATCCGGGAGATCTGGGTGGACGACATCGACAAACACCGCAAGATGAGGGGCTATTTCAAGACGGTCTCACCGCGGAACGTCAAGATGATCAAGCTCTACAACGAGAAGACGCCCCTCTTCGACCGCTACCAGATCGAGGGGCAGATCGACGCGATTTACCGCGAGCGCGTGGAACTGAAGTCCGGCGGATACATCATCGTCAGTCCCACCGAAGCGATGACGACGATCGACGTGAACTCCGGCCGCGGCTCCGACCGGAGGGATGTGGAGGAGACGGCCTTCCGGACGAACATCGAAGCCGCCGAGGAGATCGCGAGGCAGCTCCGCCTGCGGGACCTCGGGGGGCTGATCGTGATCGACTTCATCGATATGAAGGACCGGAAACACATCACCGACGTGGAGAAGAACTTCAAGAAGGCCCTGAGCCTCGACCGCTCCCGGATCCAGCTGTCGCGCATCTCCAAGTTCGGCATCCTCGAGCTGTCCCGGCAGAAGAAGAAGTCCACCATACAGGAAATCAGCCACACCATCTGCCCCTACTGCAAGGGGAGCGGCCTGAGACCCGTTCTCGAGTACGTGGCGCTGAGCACCTACCGGAAGATCAAGGCGAAACTGGCCGATGGGAAATACGCCTCCGCCGACATCGTGCTTCCTTACCAGGTCTCGGATTATCTGCTGAACCGGAAGAGAACCGAACTCTCCAAGCTGGAGAGCATCTATGACGCCTCCATCCACATCTCGGGCAGCCCCGACATGCAGTGGGATGAGGCGAAGTTCGAATTCGTCGAAAAGGAAATGCTTCCGGAAACACCGGCGGAAACCCCGTCCGGGGTCGCTAAACAGCCGGAGGCCGCTGCGGAAGCGGCGCCGGAGGCCGCGAAGACGGAAGCCCCGTCCAGGAGGCGGCCGCGCCACAGGCGGAGAAGACCGGGAGACCGAGACCGGAAACCCAGGCAGGAAGAGGGCGCCCCGTCGCCTCCGCAGGCGGAAACCTCAGGCGACGCCGCTCCGGCGCCGCAGGAAGACCCTCACCGGCAGGAAACGGGGGAAGACAAGGAGGCCGGTCAATCCGGATTCATGGACCGGATCTATGACCTGTTTAAATCATAGGGTTCCGGGTAAAGGGTCGAGAGTTCAGAGCAAAGATCAGACGACCATCACAAAAAAAACAAACCCCCTGCATCCATAGGGTCAGGGGGTTCTATCTTTTCTTTCCATTCTTCCGAGACCCGAAAGCCGGGACTCTGCTTATCTACTTCCCTTTGCCCAGCTCCCTGGACCGCAGCGTGGCGGCCTCCACGGCCGCAATGAGCGCTCCCCGAAGGCCCTTCTGTTCCATCTCCTTGATGCCGGCAATGGTCGTACCGCCCGGTGAGGTGACCATGTCCCTGAGCTCCCCGGGGTGTTTCCCCGTCGCCAGATACAATTTCGCGGCCCCGAGCAGGGTCTGGGCGGCAAGCTTCTGCGCGACATCCCTCGGGAGCCCCATCAGGACACCGGCATCGGACAGAGCGTCGATGATGATGAAAACGTAGGCCGGACCGCTTCCCGAAAGTCCCGTGACGACGTCCATCAGGTCTTCCTGCACGATCACCGTCACCCCGACGGCGTCGAAGATGGAACGGGCCGTCTGCAGATCCGTCTCGGTCGCATTCGCCCCCGGGGCAAGCGCCGCCGCACCCTCCTTGATGAGTGCGGGGGTGTTCGGCATGACCCTGACGATCCGTGTCCCCTTCTTCAAATGCTCCTGGATGAAAGCGGTGGTGATGCCCGCAGCAATGGATACGACGAGTTTGTCCTTGTCGATCACGGGGGAGAGCTCTTTGAGGACCTCGGACATGTTCTGGGGCTTGACGGCAAGGATGACAATGTCGGCATCCGTGACGGCTTTTCTGTTGTCGGCCGTGACTTGAACCTTGTGGTGCTTTTTCAGGTGATCGAGCCGCTCCGGGATGATGTCCGTCACGGTCACATCCCCGGCAGGCAGGAGCTTTCCTGTAACGATCCCGCCGGCGAGCACTTCCCCCATCTTCCCGCCGCCGATGACGGCTATTTTTTTCCCTTTCATCCTCTCCATCCCTCCTTTTCTTGTTTTCTCCTGAAAACCCTGGATATGGACACTGATCGGGCGCCAGATTTGCATAGCAGCATGGGGGGATCCCCCTTCAATATTAGAGGTGTTGCAAAATAAATTGTAACTGTCCAAAATTGTTCGGCATTTCCACGCAACCCGGTTAAAGATCACGGCCTGACCGGACGATGTAGTATTGGGTCGGATGACGGGAAATATATGCCTTGACTTTTATTTCCTCAACCCTTATTTTCACATCACTTGAAAATTTAAATACTTAAGACCGTTTATGTACGTCGTTGCCAACCTCCTCGAAGCCATTGCCAGGATTCTTGACATCTGCCTCTGGCTCTACATGTGGATTGTGATCGTCCGGGCCCTGATCTCCTGGGTGAACCCCGATCCCTACAACCCCATTGTCAGGTTCCTCCACCGGGTCACCGAACCCGTACTCCGCCCTGTCAGGCGGCTGATCCCCACGGGGAACATCGGCATCGACATCTCTCCCGTCATCGTCATCCTGGCCATCATCTTCCTCCAGAGATTCGCAGTGCAGAGTATCATCGAGTTTGCCTTCCGGCTAAAGACCTAACGGGAGATCGTTCGTGAAGGTTACACCCTCAGACATCAGACAACGGCAGTTCAAGAAAGTCTTCAAGGGATTCGAGCCCACGGAGGTCGCGGGCTTTCTGAAGTTCATCGCCGGCGAATACGAAATCCTTCTCTCCCAGAACGCCTCCCTCACGGAAAACCTCGCCAAGGTCGAAAGAGAACTCTCGGACATCAAGGTCAAGATGATCCTGGGACCCGGCGGCGGTCCGCCCGGGGGCGCCGGGGATCTCGCTGAAAAGCCCTACCATGAAATCGTCGAAGAGGCAAAGAAGAAAGCCCAGGAGGTCCTGAACCAGGTCCGGCAGGAAGCCGACGAGCTTGCCGCGAAACTGCGGGAAGAAGCCGAACAGAAGGCGGAGAAACGCTACCAGGAGATCATCGAGGAGGCGAGGCGCTTCCAGCTGCGGACCCAGCTTCTGCAGAACCAGGCGGAGGAATACCACAAGGACGTGGTCGCCGAAGCGAAGGCCAAGGCGGACGAGGTCCTCGATGCCGCCAAGGCGGAGGCCGAGCGGATTCGATCCAAAATGGCCGACGAAGCGGAAAAGGAGGCGGAAACGAAACACAACGCCATCCTGGCCAGGGCCAAGACAATGGCCAACGAGATCCTCGATACCGCCCGGATCGAGGCGGACCAGATGCGAAAAGGCGGCCTGGTCGCGGGAAGTCCCGACCTGGAAGCCCGGAAGGACGTCATTGTGGCCGAGGCCCGTGTTCAGGCCGACGGAATTCTGAAAAGTGCCCGCCAAGAGGCGGAAAAGCTCATCCGCGAAGAAAAAGAGAAAGCCCTGGCGGAGGCGAAGGCCAAGACCGAGGAGATGCTGGCCGAGGCGAAGGCCAAGGCCGAGGAACTTAAGAACGCTTCCCGCGACGAGGCCCTCAAGCTTCTCGACAAGAAGAAACTCGAACGGATCAAGGAAGCGGAAAAAGAAGCCGAAGTCATCCTTGCCGGCGCAAAGGAGCAAAGCGAAGAGATCCTCCGTTCTGCCAGGACGCAGGCCGATACATGGCTCGAGGAGCAGAAAACGGCCGTCAAGAAGGAAGCGCAGAAGGAACATGACCTTATCATCGATGCAGCAAAGGAAAAGGCGGATACCCTCCTGAAATCCGCCCGGACCGAGGCGGTCGCACTGACCAGGCAGCAAAAGGATGTCGCCGCGGAAGCCGCCGTCCAGTCGGACGGGATCATCGCCGAAGCCGAGGCGAAGGCCCGCGACATCATCAAGGCCGCGCGGGCCGACGCGGAGGCGATCGCCCGTAACCAGAAGGAAGAAGCCGTCCGGGAAGCGGAGAAACAGCACAAGGCCATCATCGCCGATGCCGGTGCCCGCGCGGAAGAGCTCATGAAAGAATCCAAGAAAAAGGCCGAAGAGCTCTTCCAGCAGGAGCGCGATGAAATCCTGAAAGAGGCGGAAAAGCAGAAGGCCTACATCGCCGAAACCAAGGCCAAGGCGGAGGAACTCCTCAAAATGGCGAAATCCAAAGCGGACGGCATCGCCAAGAAACAGAAGGACGACCATTCAAAGGAAGCGGCAAAGCAGGTCGAGGCCATCATCGCCGAGGCCAAGATCAAGGCGGAAGAGCTGGTGAACAACGCCCGGACGGAGGCGGAAAAGCAATCCAAGGCCATCATCGCCGAGGCCTGGACAAAGGCCGAGGAGGTCACCGGTTCATCGGGCGCGGCCGCAGGCGCCGTCAAGGAGGAAATCGAAAAACTCAAGAACCTAAAGAGCTGGCACGAGAAGGACTTCGAGTCCTTCCTGACCTTCACGATCGAACTCATTGAATCCTGGAAGAAAGGCGCCGACAACGGCTCGGCCGGCAAGAGCCGTGCGGACACGGAAGCCCTCCGGGGTGAAGTGGAGAAGCTCAAGAACTACAAAAACCAGCTGGAAAAGTATTTCGACTCCTTCCTTAAATTCAACAAAAAGCTCCTGGAATCCCGCAAGAAGGAAAGCGCCAACTGGGAAGAATTCAAATAGGATGATCTCGATTCGTGAAACCGAAGAGGGCGTGATCTTCAGCGTCCAGGTGCTCCCGAAATCCTCGAAGCCCGCCGTAGCGGGCATCCACAACGACGCCTTGAAGGTCAAGGTCGCGGCACCCCCCGTCGAGGGCAGGGGCAACGAGGCCTGCCTGGAGGTTCTCGCCGAATGGCTCGGGGTCCGGGCGTCACGGATCTCGATACTTTCCGGACACCACTCGAGAAAAAAAACAGTCGCCGTAGCGGGGCTGAAAAAGAAAGATATTGAATCCCTCCTCTTTTCTGGTAAATAGACCGTCAAAGCACGGTCTTCCCGCCGTGCCTTCCCCCCCGCGAACCCTATGGACGATTTGAAGAGAGCCGGAGAAACGGAAAACGCGCGCGTCGCCAGAGCCGCCGGCGTTGTCGGGACGGCAACGATGCTGAGCCGGGTCTTCGGGTTCCTCCGGGACATGGTCGTCGCCGCCCTCTTCGGGGCGGGCTTCGCCACCGACGCCTTTTTCGTGGCCTTCCGGATCCCCAATCTCCTGCGGCGCCTCTTCGCCGAGGGGTCGCTCACCATCTCTTTCGTCCCCGTGTTCACGGAATACCTGAAAACACGTTCCCGGGCGGAGGCTCTGGAACTCGCAAACGTCGCCTTTACGGTGCTGTCGGTCATCCTCGTCATCGTATCCATCGCGGGAGTGCTTCTCTCGCCGCTCATCGTTTCCCTGATGGCGCCTGGGTTCGTCAAGACGCCCGACAAGCACGCCCTGACCGTTTTCCTGACCCGGATCATGTTTCCTTATATCTTCTTCATCTCTCTCGTCGCCCTCTGCATGGGCATTTTGAATTCGTTTCGGCACTTTGCCTCCCCGGCTCTGTCCCCGGTCATCCTGAACATCACCATGATCCTGGCCGCGCTCTTCCTGCGGGGCTTCTTCGAGGAGCCCATCCTGGCGCTCGCCGTCGGGGTGATGGTCGGGGGGTTGCTCCAGCTTCTCTTTCAGCTCCCCTTCCTCGGCCGGCTGGGCGTACACTTGAGGCCCGACCCGAACTTCCGCCACCCCGGGGTGAAGCGCATCGGTCTGCTGATGCTCCCGGCCGTTTTCGGCGCCGCCGTCTACCAGATCAACATCTTCATCAGCACGCTGCTGGCCTCCTTCCTCCCCGAGGGGAGTGTCTCCTATCTCTACTACGCCGACCGGCTCGTCGAACTTCCTCTGGGGGTCTTCGCCATCGCCATCGGGACGGCGGCGCTGCCGAGCTTCGCCGAACAGGCCACAAAGGGCGAATTCGGCGAGATGAAAAAGACCATCGCCTTCTCCCTGCGGCTCATGCTCTTCATCACCATCCCGGCCATGATCGCTCTGATCGCCCTGCGGGTGCCGATCATCTCCGTCCTCTTCGAGCGGGGGGAATTCGACCAGCGCTCGACGGTTCTGACCGCCCAGGCCCTGCTCTGCTACGCTGTCGGCCTCTGGGCCTTCTCGACGATCCGCGTCGTCGTCGCCGCCTTTTACGCCCTCCAGGACACGAAGACCCCCGTTCGAATCGCCGTCGTGGCGCTCATCGTCAACACGGTTATGAGCGTTCTCCTTATGTTCCCCCTCAAACACGGAGGGCTCGCCCTGGCGACCTCCATCGCCTCGGCCGTCAATGTCGTGACCCTCTCGGCGATCCTCACCCGGAGGATCGGCCCCTTCCTCGACAGGGCGTTTTACCGGTCCGTTCTCAAGGTCTTCGCAGCCTCCTTCGTGATGTGGGGGGCCGTCGAACTGAACAATCACCTGCTGGCCTGGCGAGACGACGGTCCTTTCAACGAAAGACTCCTCACGCTGGCGGCCGCGATTGCCGTCGGCATGGCGACCTTTTTCATCGCCTCCCACCTTTTCAAATGTCGCGAGATGGCCCGCATCCTGGAGACCGTCCGCGGCCGGTTCCGCTGACTCACTCCCGAAAGCGCAAACCCCCGCCGGCAGAGGCTTTCACCGGCCCTTCGGCGGAGACAAAACGGTTGACTTCAACCTATCAAAATGATAGTCGAAAAAGACCTTTCCGAGGGAGAGACGATCATGCTGGACATGAAATTTCTGAGGGATAACCTGGACCTCGTCCGGAAGAAGATGCTCGAGCGAGGCAAGGAGATCGACCTGGATCTCTTCGCCGGCCTGGATCGGAGGCGCAGGGACATCCTCCAGGAAGTGGAAGCGCTGAGAGGCGAGCGGAACAAGGTCTCCAGGGAGATCGGCGCCCGTAAGAAGAACAGGGAGGACGCCTCGGATCTCATCGCGCGGATGGGCGCCGTCTCGGACCGCATCAAGGAACTCGAACAGGGCCTGGAGAAAACCGAGGGAGATCTCCGGGACTTCATGATGGTCATCCCCAACATCCAGCACGAATCCGTCGCCTACGGCGCCAGTTCCGAGGACAACCCCGTGGTGCGCCACTGGGGCGAAAAGCCCAAACTCGACTTCGAACCCAGGGCCCACTGGGACATCGGCGAGGCTCTCAATATCCTCGACTTCGCCCGGGGCGCCAAGATCGCCGGGGCCCGGTTCACCGTCTACCGCGGCGCGGGGGCGCTCCTCGAACGGGCGCTCATCAACTTCATGCTCGACCTCCACACGACGGAACACCGATACACGGAACTGCTCACCCCCTTCATGGTCAACAGGGACAGCATGACCGGGACGGGGCAGCTTCCGAAGTTCGAGGAAGACCTCTTCAAGATCCAGGGCATGGATTACTACCTAATCCCCACGGCGGAGGTTCCCGTGACGAACATCTACCGGGAGGAAATTCTGAACGAGAAGGACCTCCCCTGCCTCCACGTGGCCTATTCTCCATGCTTCCGGGCCGAGGCGGGCTCCTACGGCAAGGACACCCGGGGGCTCATCCGCCAGCACCAGTTCAACAAGGTGGAACTCGTGAAGTTCACCACACCCGAAAGTTCTTACGACGAGCTGGAAAAATTGACCCTCGACGCCGAGGATATTTTGAAAAAGCTGGGCCTCCACTTCCGGACGGTCAGCCTCTGTACCGCCGATCTCGGATTTTCGGCCTCGAAGACCTACGACCTGGAGGTCTGGCTTCCGGGACAGGGAGTCTACCGGGAGATTTCCTCCTGCAGTAATTTCGAGGACTTCCAGGCCCGCCGGGCCTCGATCCGGTTCCGCCGCGAAGCCACGGGCCGGGTGGAGTTCGTCCACACCCTGAACGGCTCCGGACTCGCCGTCGGCCGGACCGTCGTCGCCGTCCTGGAAAACTACCAGCAGAAGGACGGAAGCGTCGTCATCCCCGAGGCCCTCAGGCCCTACATGCGAGGGCTTGACAAAATTAAGCCGTAGGTTAAACTCCCGTTACATTCGGAAACAGTGCCCGGCGGCCCTTCAGGGGAATGTGGGGAATTTTCTTTGAAGGCGCGGATCGGAAAACCGTAGGACGGCACCCCGGAGGGATGGCCGAGTGGTCTAAGGCGGCGGTCTTGAAAACCGTTAACCGAAAGGTTCGCGGGTTCGAATCCTGCTCCCTCCGCCAGATAGAAAACAAAAATTAGATATATCCGGCGCGGAGAGTTGCCAGAGTGGCCGAATGGGTTCGCCTGCTAAGCGAATGTACGCCCTAAAAGGTGTACCGGGGGTTCGAATCCCCCACTCTCCGCCATTTCTATTTCAAGAACGCGCGCCCTTAGCTCAGCTGGATAGAGCGTTGGACTACGAATCCAAAGGTCCGAGGTTCGAGCCCTCGAGGGCGCGCCAGAAACAAACAGAAGGGGTTGCGTGATTTTCATTGCCCGCAACCCCTTTTCAAACGGCCGGACGCAGCCAGATATGCTTGATATCACCCTGCCTCGAAGGGTCGGACGATGAGGCCAGGGGCAGACGTGCTAAGAAAATAGACCTGACCCTCCTGCCCCAGGGAACCGATGGACAACGATGCCCAAAGGCTGCGTACTTTACTCGCCAACAGTCGTTTCCCCAGGATGAGGCCTGTACGCGCCGTGTTTGGGGTGCTCAGGGAGATGGTTTCCGGAAGCCATCGGGGTCGGGCCTGATGATTGACATTTCCGCTTACGGGGTCATTTAGGGGACGCTCCACACAGTTGCAGTTTTCATTGAGATGTATTGCATCCATACAGAATCCAGGAGGTTGGCATGGACAGATCCGTCGTTGCTGCTGTGACGCTCACGTTGGTATTTCTCATCCTCTCCCTCTCGACTGCTTTCGCCCAGCAGGCCCCGATGAAATTCCCTCAAAAGTCAGACCCAGCGAGAACGGTCGCGCCTCAGCCGGCCGGCAAGGCCCAGACGAGCTCCGCCAAGCCGGTGCGCATGGATGCGACGGCCGTCAGCCTCGTCGGCACGGTCGACCTCAAGACGGACAACCCCAGAAAACTCCCGACCAGCGTCACCGCGGCCGTCCTCGACAACGGATACGTGGTGCAGGCCTGGGAGAGCCTCGACCGGGGCGACAGGATGATCGGAACGGCGGCGCTGTTCACCGAGTCCCTGCAGCCCGCCTCGGCCGTTGTGCCCTACACGGACCGGTGGATGGACCCGTGGAAGGTCGATCTCATCGCCTACAACACCGCCCTGCCCTTCGCCAACGGGAACATCCTGATCGCCTACATCGACATGCGAGACCAGAAAGGGAAATTCGTCCTGTACGACTCTCGGATGAGGATCATCAAGGGCCCCGTCGTGTTCAGCCCGAAGAATGCCCACCGCTTCTCGGCGGTGCGGCTGCCGGGCGGCATGTCGGCCCTGGTCGCCTTCTACGAGCCGGAGCGGCCCGCATCGGGCGCCCTCTGGGATGAAATGGCGGGACAATGCCTGTTCACCGTCGTCAATGCCGAGGGGGCGATTGTATCCCAACCCAGGCCGTTCACGCAGAAGGGACACGTCAGGCAACTGGCCGTAACCCTTCTGCCGGGCGGGCTGATCTACACCGTCTATGAGCTCAACGGAGCGGTAAGCTCCGTCATCGACCAGACGGGAAACATCCTGCGGCAGGAGAAAAAGTTCTACAGCCGAAACTTCTCCGCGCTGTCCGCCGTCGCCCTCGCCGACGGCAACGTCATGGCCGTCTTTCTCGATGACAGGGGGATGCCCCGGGCGACTGTGATCGACTACGCCGGCAATACAGTCGCAACGCAGGACCTGCCCGTCGATTCCGTCGTGAATCTGTATCCCGCCCGTCTCAGCAACGGAAACGTGCTGGTGGTCCTGGCGCCGAAGAATGGCCTCACCGCCGTGATCTTGAGCCCTGCCGGAAAGATCGTGAAGGTGCCCACCACTTTCTTCGGGGAGTACGGGTTCGATGAGTACAACCATTACAGGACCCGGATCAGCGTCACGGCCTTTCGCAACGACATGGGCCTCGTTCTGCACAGCGGAAACCAGCCGAAGCCGGGCGGGCAGAGCAAGGTCGGGTTTTCGCTGCTGAAGTGAAGTTCGGTTGACATCACATGTTCTGCCAGTGGAACCCTGAACAGGGGATATGAGCCCAAAATAACACGATCGAAATCGGCGAAAGGATGGGGCTCAAGTTCTATTTTCGGTCGGGGACTGAAAAGTCTGTGCTCCTGAGACAGGAACGCGCCCCTGCCGAATCTGTATGCTCGGAGCGATCAAAATGAAAAAACGAACGCGCGGAATCCTTGCATGGCTTGCCGTGATCGTATTGGCCGGCTGCTATGTCTATCCGTACCCTCCGCCCGGGCCTCCATACTATTACTACGGGTCGAGCTCGTATGAGCGTTCATGGAATGCCGCACTGGATGCGATGGAGGACGTGGGTGCCCGTATCGTGTCGGCGGATCGAAACACCGGCGTCATCACGGGAATCAAGGACGGCGTCGAATCCACGATCACGGTCCGGACGCAGGCCGACGGCCGCGTGCGGGTCGAGTTCAGCTCGAGGGGCCCTTCGGGGCAGGATCCCGGCCTGTCCAACCGAACCTACCAGGCCTACGAGCGCAGAATGGGACGATAGGAAGGACCGGCACCATACAGGATCGGCAGAAGGCCTTGATTTCTGTCTTAGACGGATCGGTCCCCGCGGCCTTGCGTCTTCCCTGCGCGGTATCTTTTCCCCGCCCTTGCGTGATATAACCTCCCCGGACATCTCACATCCAGGGTCATCATGAAATTCGACGACTATCGCATCGCGCCGGAGATCAAGCGCAACCTGGCAGCCATGGGCCTCAGGCGCCCGACCGATATCCAGTTCAAGGCCATCCCGCCCATCCTCAACGGGGAGGACGTGCTGGCCATCGCCCAGACCGGCACCGGCAAGACGGCGGCCTTCGCCATCCCTGTCGTGCACATGCTGCACGAGCAGAAGAGATCCCGCCGCACCGAGGGCATTCAATGCGTGGTGATGGAGCCCACCCGCGAGCTTGCCCTGCAGATCGCGGAGGTCTTCGACTTCATCGGCAGGCACACCCGGGTGAAAACCCTCTGCGTGTTCGGCGGCGTGGAGCAGGACCCGCAGATTGCCCGGCTGGCAAAAGGCATCGACATTCTCGTCGCGACACCGGGCCGGATGTTCGACCTCGTCAGCCAGGGCCACATCCGCCTCGACCGGGCGCAGATGGTGGTGCTCGACGAGGCCGACCACATGCTGGATCTGGGCTTCATCAGGGACATCCGGGACCTGATCCGATTTCTCCCGCGCAAGCGGCAGACCCTGTTCTTCTCGGCCACGATCAACGAGAAGATCAAGAAACTGGCCTATTCGCTGGTCAAAAACCCGATCCGCATCCAGATTGCGCCCGACGACCCCGTCGCCCGGAATATCACGCACTCCGTCGCCTTCATCGAGATGGACGACAAGCGGTTTTTCCTGGCCCGCCTGATCGGGGAAAACCCCGACAGCAAGATCCTGGTCTTCGTCCGCACGAAGGTCCGGGCCGAACGAGTGGCGAAGGCCCTCGAGCGCGCCGGAATCCAAAGTCTCACCATCCACGGCGACAAGGACCAGCACGAGCGCCTGGAGGTGATGAGGCAGTTCCGCGAAGGATCCGTGAAGATCCTGATCGCCACCGACGTGAGCGCCCGGGGGATCGACATCCCCGACGTGGACCAGGTGGTGAACTACGATCTCCCCGAGGCGGCCGAGAACTACGTCCACCGCGTGGGCCGCACGGGCCGGGGCGAACGGAAAGGCCTGGCGGTCTCCTTCTGCAGCCCGGAAGAGAAATCCGTCCTTGACGAAATCGAGAGTTTCCTGGGCAAGCCGGTCACGGTGCTCCCCATCGGCAAGGGCGAGTACAACGAGACCCTCATCCTCCACCGGGACCACACGGACAAGCTGGAGGCGCTGAAGGAGGAAATCGAGCAGGCCGACAGGCGGAGGAAAAAGCAGAAAAAGAACAAGCGGTAGCTGTGTCAGATAAGGGTAAGGGCATGGATGGCAGGAATCGCATGGATATCAGGGCTGGTGCCCGCGCCAGGGTGGTCCGGAAGCCGGATCAGCTCACGGAAAGGCTGACGGAGGGCATCGTCCGGGATATCCTCACGAAATCGGGTACGCACCCCCACGGCATCAAGGTGCGCCTGGAGAGCGGCATCGTCGGGCGGGTCAAGGAAATCGTTCCGGGATAAGCCTTGCCCCCGGAGAATCGGCTTTATCGTTTCCCCTCCCTCGACGGGAGGTCCCCTCACCCCTGCCCCGTTCGATGGACTCACGGCCCTGAGCTTGCCGAAGGGCTCTCCCGCCAGAGGGTGTGCCATAATCGGCTCCCGTCATTGCGAGCGACCGACCCCGTCTGGGGGGCGGGGTTATCGATGGAAGAAACTGGCTCTGTCAAATCCTCCCCATCCCTCCTTTTCCAAAGGAGGGTGTTAAAGACCTTCCTCCTTTTTCAATGGAGGGGGTTTAAGAGCTTCCTCCTTTGTAAAAGGGGGATCGAGGGGGATTTTCTCCGATCGATTCGAGCTGTTCATTAGGAGCGACCGACGGGAGCGCGGCAATCTGCAATCCCATGAATGGATTGAGATTGCTTCGCTGCCCCCCACGCGTCGCTCGGGGCTTCGGCTCACCGCAATGACATTGCGACACCGTCTCCGAAGGGAGAGGGAGAATAAGGAGTCGAATGCGGATCTACATCGACGCCGACGCCTTCACGAACGTCATCACGGACGTGTTGATCAGGGCCTCGGTGCGCCTGAACGTTCCCCTGTGCTTCGTGGCCAACAAACCCGTGAAGGTCGAGTGGCCGGCTTCCATTTCCGTCATCCAGGTCCCGGAGGGCCCCGACGTGGCCGACGATCGCATCGCCTAGCTTGTGCAGCCGGGCGACCTCGTGATCACGGCCGACATCCTGCTCGCCGACCGCGTTGTCACCCGGGGGGCCTTTGCGCTCGATCCCAGGGGCAAGCTCTACATGCAGGAAAACATCAAGGACAGCCTGGCCCTGCGCGGGCTGTTCAAGGAGTTGAGGGACGGCGGCATGATGTCTAGCAGCCCGGCGGCATTCGGGAGGCTGGACCGTTTCCTGACCAGGCAGCTGAAACGTGAACAGGACAAGCCGTAAGCGATGCGGGGCCTGCGGGCGCGAAGGCATCCGCACCCGGCATAAAAAAGCCCCCCCGGCTTCGGGGAGGCTTTTTTCAGTTGCTATGGCCTTCAGACGTTAGATCTTGCGGACGTTCGCCGCAGCGGGGCCCTTTGGCCCGGCGACCACGTCGAAGCTTACCCGCTCACCCTCGGCCAGGGACTTGAAGCCCTCTGCCTGGATAGCGGAATGATGAACGAACACGTCCTCGCCCCCGTCCTGCCGGATAAAGCCAAAACCCTTCGAATCATTGAACCACTTCACTGTACCTTCAGACATCTTCACTGCTCCTTTTTGGTGGGTTCCTCTCGGGAACCTGTAAATTAGGCCGGATAACCCGGCCGACAGCCCGTTTTCGTGCACAAAAAAACCGCACTTGCCTTGATTGGTTTGTGCGGTTAACTTTTCTGTACTTTGCCGGTAACAAAAACGTACTGCACATCAACTGGGAAGCACATTAAATGATTATCCGGGCAAATGCAAGGTTTTTTTTCAAAAATAACTTGTCCTTTACAAACGGGGGCATTACCGGTAGGCAAAGGGCGGGGATGCCTCCGGAGACCGGCCGGAACCTGGCCCGGCGGCACTCCCCGAACGGAAGGGCATCTCCACCGGCGGAACGACAGAACAGTAGGGGGGCTGATCTTGAATGATCGGCATGCAATGGTTTGCTGACACGTACCTGATATTTCAAGACTGACCCTGACCTTCGTAGCCATCGCGTAACCGGTATTTCATAACCTGAACCCCTGTCTCCCTTAAGTATGTTTGTCAGGAGAATAACCATGTAAAAAAATCGCTGTTCTTTTTCTAATCTCACTTTGTGTAGCAGCATGTTCGACAACGGCACAGAGCAAAAACGGCAGCTTTGCGCATTGTTTCAATCCGCCCGTTCATAGTCAGGATTATGAAATAAATACGCAGGGGAAAAATCAGGCAGGGAGTGCGATCATCGGTGGTTTGTTGATCGGTGTACCTGTAATGGTTCCTGATATAGAGACCTATCTGAACAAAGACATCGATTTCATCGTTGATAAAACTACAAAGAACGCCTGTATTGCTCAAGGCTTCGCGACCGCTTATGGAAAAAAGACAAAGGGTCGGGAAATTCAAGTTAACTCGACAATGTTCGATATCTATGAATCGAAATGCCTTGTAAGAGTCGAAGTGATCGATGATCAGCAATCCTTGACCCCCGGTGATAAAAGAATCTTTTCGAGTTATCAACTTCCCAGATCCAGCGGTAAGGCACTGGCAAAATAGTTTCAAGTTCTTTGAAAAGCCTATGGACAAAGGGTTTGCGCTTCGTTAGACTTCCGTCATCCCGTTCCCCCGGAAGGTGAACATGAAGCAGCT
>Ga0302240_1000305_pt1 | contig 53997 bp, 50 predicted proteins | sample AAG_UR_His_MG_FD_193538 | JGI IMG/M metagenome (GOLD analysis project Ga0302240, IMG submission 193538) | Enriched activated sludge microbial communities from anaerobic digester in WTTP, New Holstein, Wisconsin, United States - AAG_UR_His | ecosystem: Engineered > Bioreactor > Anaerobic >... | reverse complement strand
TACCCTATCGGGACTGGCTCTTGGAGCCGGTCCTGATTCATTTTTTGCATTTAAAGAGACAGATGGTCATCAATTAGATTTCCATCTGTCTCTTTTTTAGGGGGGCCTATTTTGCAACAGCCCCTTCTTCTTTTTCAAGTCATAGATGCTTTGTCGCTAAAATGTCTTTTTATTTTTCTTTTCAGGTTCAATTAAGGATGGTATTCTAAAATGTAGAGAAAAGGTCTGCTGAGCGCTATAAACCATCGGCAGTAGAAAAATTGAAAGGGGCTAGTTTAGAGTGAAGAGCAATTTCAGAGTTATCATGGTCGTCGTAGTGATTATTACGATGCTCGCGGGCAGCGTTTACATTGGAGCGGGTGCTTTCAGAACGGCAGGCAGCGGGAACACAGTGGCGACAGTGGGTTCGGAGAAGATCACCAAGGACGAACTGTATGACTACATGGTCAAGCAGAGCGGTCAGCAAGCGATTGACACATTGGTTTCAGAGAAGATCATTGAACTCGAGGCAAAGAAAAACAACGTCACAGTTGAAGCGGCGGAAATCGACGAAGAGATCGCGTCCTATGAGGAAATGTACGGCGGCAAAGAGGCTCTCGAGAGCGCGCTGGCTTCCAGCGGCTTTGACATGGATTACCTCAGGGGCAATATTGAGACGAACCTCAAGATCAAGAAGATTCTGGAGCCTACCATTGAGATCACGGATGCGGAGATTTCTGAGTACTTTACAGCGAACAAGGCATCTTTTGACCAGCAGGAGCAGGTCAGCGCGCGACACATTCTGGTTGAGACTGTTGAAGTCGCCAACGAAGTGCTCGGCAAGCTGAATGCTGGCGACGATTTCGCGGCGCTCGCGAAAGAGTATTCTGTTGACACTTCCAACAAGGACAACGGCGGGCAGCTCGGCTTCTTCGGCAGAGGACAGATGGTGCCGGCTTTCGAAGACGCGGCATTTGGCGCTGAAATTGGCAAAGTCGTCGGTCCGGTTGAGACGGATTTTGGCTTCCACTTGCTGATCGTGGATGAGAAGAAGGAAGCGGTTGAAGCAACGCTGGACAGCAAGAAGGAAGAAGTCCGCGACGTGCTCCTCGACCAGAAGATTCAGTCCCAGGTCACGACTTGGCTGGACGAGAAATACAAAGAGTACGACATCAACATTACTTTATAGTTCACACAAGATGTAAAATTAAGCCTTCCGGTTGGAGGGCTTTTTTTTTATGAGCCTATTGATGCAGAAGTGGAAGAAGGTGTCAGACACCTTTTTCCACTTCATGATGGAAGGCGGTGTCTGACACCTTCTTCCTTCAGACACCTTCTTCCACTTCCCTGCTTTCGTTTCGCAAATTCTTCCCGCCTTTTAAGGCTCCTTTCAGGTTGGTGGGCTATGATGAACTCATAAGAGAGAGGCACACTCTATTCTGTCAAGAGGTGATTCAAATGATCCAAAGCGCAAAGCCGCAAACCGTATTCAAGCGCTATGAGAAGAAATATCTGCTCAGCCGCGACCAGTATGACCGCCTGCTTCCCTTGCTTCAGACAAAAATGATCCAGGATGACTATGGGATGCATACGATCTGCAATCTATACTTTGATACACCGCAGTATGATTTGATCCGGACGTCTATCGAAAAACCGGTCTATAAAGAAAAGCTCAGGCTTCGCAGCTACGGCGTTCCCGGCGCGGACGACAAGGTCTTCATTGAGCTCAAAAAGAAGTATAAAGGGGTCGTTTACAAAAGGCGCGTGAGCGTTTCATTAAGAGAGGCTGCCGATTATCTCGAAACCGGCAAACACCCGGAAACGGACAGCCACGTCCTAAGTGAAATCGACTGGTTCCAGAACATGTACCATACGATGCCAAAGATCTTCATTGCCTACGAGCGCTGTGCCTACTTCGGTGACGAGGATCCCAACCTGAGAGTGACTTTTGATCAGGGGATTCGCTTTCGCGAGACAAACCTCGATCTGTCCTTTGGGGACTGGGGGCGTACGCTTCTTGAAAGCGGACAAGTGCTCATGGAGATCAAGATTCCCGGCGCCATGCCGCTCTGGATGAGTAGAATGCTGTCTGAACTTGAACTCTATCCGGCATCCTTCTCAAAATACGGGGTCTGCTACAAAGAACATCTAATCGATGAAATGTTATCTAAGTGCATCAGGGAGGCGGTCTAAGTGCTTAACAGTTTATTCTCGACAGCGTCAGCAGCGGCGGCCACGACGTCGTTAACCATAGAAAGTCTGATCATCGCCACGTTGGCGTCACTGCTGCTGGGGCTGGGTGTCGCGGGGATCTACATGTTCAGGAATACTTACAGCAAAAGCTTTGCTGTCAGTCTTGTGCTGCTGCCGGCCATGATCCAGATCGTTATCATGATGGTCAATGGCAACGTCGGCGCCGGTGTCGCGGTGATGGGGGCGTTCAGCCTGGTGCGATTCAGATCCATTCCCGGCAGCGCCAGAGAGATCAGCAACATCTTCCTGGCCATGGCCATAGGACTCACGACGGGCATGGGGTATGTTTGGGTGGCGATGATGTTTCTTGTGATCATCGGCTGCGCGTCTATGCTTTTAACGGTCTTTCGCTTCGGGGAACAGCCCCTGGAGCAGCGGGAGAAGGAGCTGAAGATCACCATACCGGAAAACCTGGACTACAACGGCGTTTTCGACGACCTGTTCAATAAATACACGAAAAAAGCTGAGCTGATCCAGGTAAAAACCACCAACATGGGCAGCCTATATGAGCTCAAGTACCATATTTTTATGAGGGAGGCCGGCACAGAGAAGGCGTTTATGGACGAGCTCAGATGCCGAAACGGCAACCTTTCCATTTCGTACGGGCGGGTATCTTCCCAGAACGCCGAACTTTAAAACAACCCATTTGAGAGGATGAGTCCGCCATGAACCCACTATTAAAAAAGATCACTTCGATGAGAAAATTCAGGACCAAACTCATAGCCCTGGCGCTGGCGGGTGTGCTGACGCTGGGGATGCTGACCGGCTGCGGTCAGACGCAGTCTGTAACCCAGGCGGCGTCAGGGACTCGGGTCACAGAAACCGAGGTTGCCGCGACGGGACTGGAAGCACAGGACACTGGCGCGGCAGTGCTTGCCGCCCAAGGTTTCGAATTTGACGAGGAAGATTTTCTGACGACCTGGGAGGCAGCCAGCGCGACTAAAGTCGCTCTGGATGGCAGCAGCATTACCGTGGAGGGCCAGGGCGCAGTCGCGGAGGGCAGCACGCTGAGGATCAGTGCCCCCGGGACCTACGTCCTTTCCGGCACGCTTGATCAGGGTCAAGTAGCCGTGAACGTTGGCAATGATGAGGAAGTGCGGCTGGTTTTGGACGGCGTGACGATTACGAATCAGGGTGCGCCGGCGATCCTCATTGAGGAAGCGGACCGAGCTTATATAACTCTGGCAGAGGGGTCGATCAACACTTTGACAATGGCAGCGGCATTGACGGCTGCAGCGGAGGCTCAAGGGGTATCTGACACCGCGGTTGAAGAGACAGAAGACTCGGATGACGCTGCGGACAGCGTTCCAGATGGCGTGATCTACAGCAAGGGCGACCTGACGCTGAACGGCAGCGGGTCCCTGAAGGTGAACGGCAGTGCCAAACATGGCATAGTCGGCAAGGATGACCTCAGGATCACAGGCGGCGTCTTTGACATAACGGCAGCGTCAGACGCGTTCCGTGGCAAGGATTTGATCGCGATTCACAGCGGCGAGTTTGAGATCCTGGCGGGTGCGGATGCCTTCCAGTCCGGTAATGCGGAGGAGGCCGACAAGGGCTTCATTGTGATTGAGGGCGGCCGTTTCCAAATCAAGTCGGGTGCCGATGGTCTCCAGGCCGAAACCGCGCTGGTCATTGAAGACGGCGACTTCGATATTGAGTCCGGCGACGATGGGATCCACGCGGATGTTTCCGTGCTGGTCCTGGGCGGCGACCTTGAGGTGTTGAAGAGCTACGAGGGCCTTGAGAGTGCGGAGGTCACGATCCAAGGCGGCAAGATCAGCCTTGTCTCGAGTGACGATGGCATCAACACCTCCGGTGAAAAAGGCTTATCCCTCGAGGGCGGCTTTGTCTCTGTCAATGCGGAGGGCGACGGCATTGACCTTAACGGCAGCGGTGCCATGAGCGGCGGCACTCTGCTGGTGCACGGCCCGACGAACAGCGGCAATGGCGCCATGGACTACAACGGTGACTTTATCCAGAGCGGCGGACTGCTGATCGCGGCGGGCAGCTCCGGAATGGCCCAGGGACCAAGCGCGAGCTCGACCGAGCTCTCAGTTCAGATCTTCCTGACGAGTCAGGCAGCAGGGTCGCTGGTCAGGGTAGAGGCTGAAGATGGAAAAGTTATAGCGGCTTTCAGGCCGGTTAAGGCCTTCTCGTCGCTGGTGGTGGCATCCCCTGAGTTTGTTTCCGGTGAGACTTATCTCGTCTATGTCGGTGGGAGCACCACGGGGGAAGAGGCGGATGGCCTGGTCACGGGCGGAGCGTTTACAGGTGGAACGGAGGCGGTGAGCTTTGAGATCTCCGGATCGGTGACCCAGGCAGTCCAGGAAGGCGCAAGCGCTGGCGGCGGCATGAGAGGAGGGATGAAACGGCCGGGGAACTAGGTTTCAAGTCAGTGACGCGGACAAGTTTCAAACTGGTACCAGAGCTTGTCGTCGCAGGCATTGCAATTAGAGGATTTTCAACCAAACATCCAACAAAAAAGCGCCCTCCGCGGGCGCTTTCCTTTTATGAAGTTCTTTTTACAGCGTCTCATCCTACTCCACCTTAAACGACACATCCCCTTTGGGGATGACCTGGCAGGCGAGCCTGACGCCATCCTCCAAATCTTTCTTCTTCAATTTCTTATCTTCTTCTTTGGTTGGCTTATTGACCTCTCCGGAGAGGATCGTCACCGTGCATTTGCCGCACTTGCCCTTGCCTCCGCAGGAATCCGGAATGTCGAGCCCCATCTTCTGAGAGAGCGACAACAAATCCTTTTCTTTATCGTCTTTATACTTGAGCACACAGCTGAGTTTACTCATGATGAAACGCCCCTTTCACTGACTTATAGACTACGTAATTTAATTTTACCCGTTTAGGTCCTTTGTTAATCTACTATTCGTTGACAGTCCTCTGGGTCTGTGCTATGGTCATATGTGTAAAAAAAGAGGTGATTAAAATGAAAAGAAGAAGTATGGCCCGCAAAATCGTTGTGACAGGTATTGTCGCAGCGCTATACGCGGCTTTGACCATAGGCCTGGCACCAATCAGCTACGGCGGTGTGCAGTTCAGAATCTCGGAAGTCATGACGCTGCTGGCGTTTATCAACCCAATGTATATAGGCGGACTGACCCTGGGGTGCTTCCTCGCGAACCTCGCAAGTCCTCTGGGCATTGTGGACGTGATCTTCGGAACGCTGGCAACCTTCCTAAGTGTGTTCATGATGTCGAAATCGAACAATATATTCACCGCGTCCCTTTGGCCGGTGCTGTTTAATGGCGTGATCATCGGCATAGAGCTTTGGGCGGTCTTTAAGCTCCCGCTCATTCTCACCATGCTGCAGGTGGCGCTTGGGGAATTTGTCGTCGTATCACTCCTCGGCGTTCTGGTCTTCCGCTATGGGATTCTCTACAATACGCAGTTGATGGACATACTCAACCAGCGATAGACTTTAACCGCGGACCAAGCTGAGAAAGTTTACAAAGACCTGACTATTGACGCGCCGAATTCCTAGTGTTATAGTCATATTGAACTGAATACAAATATCTTCAGGGCAGGGTGCAAGTCCCTACCGGCGGTATAGCCCGCGAGCCGAAAGGCTGATCCAGTTGAATTCTGGAGCCGACAGTTAAAGTCTGGATGAAAGAAGAGTTTTCTTTGTTTTTTGACCCCTGGAGTTTTTTGCTGCCGGGGTTTTTTTATTCTCCCAAAGTGATTGGACCAAGGTCAAAGCCGAGCTACGCGGCAATCGTTCATTTGCTTGCGCCGGCCACACACCACTTAACCTGCAGCACCCGTTGCCATTCCACCCGCCAACATCCCACTAATTCTATCAGGAGGTCTCCACTATGAATCTCAGAAAATCCATTACCATTGCCCTCATGGGCGTCTTGTCCTTCATTATTATGTTCCTCGAATTCCCACTTCCCATCTTCCCGGAATTTATGAAAATTGACCTTTCCGACATCCCGAGTATTATTGTGGGCTTCGCTTTCGGACCGCTTTCAGGCGTCGCCGTTGAACTCGTCAAGAACATTCTCCACCTCATGAGAACCACGACCGGCGGCGTCGGCGAGCTCGCTAACTTTATTGTAGGCTCAGCCTTTATCATCCCGGCGGCGCTGATCTACAGAAAGCGCCAAACCATGCCGGCCATGATCACGGGCTTTGTCCTCGGCACAGTCAGCATGTCGCTGGTGGGCGCCATAGCCAACTACTACATTCTGATTCCATTCTATCAGAACTTTATGCCCCTCGACGCCATCATAGGCATGGCAGCCGCTGTCAACGCCCTGGTCGTGGACCTGAAGTCCTACATTCTCTATGTCGTCATTCCTTTTAACGCAATCAAAGGCATTGTCATCAGTATTCTGACAGCTTTGGTTTACAAACGCGTCTCTTCTGTAGTGCTGAAAAATATCTCCGACCAAAAATGGGCCAGCAGGTAGTCCCCCAGATGACGCTGACTTATGACTGGATCGTCATAGGCGCGGGCGCCGCAGGTTTGTTCGCGGCAGCTCGCGCAGCTGACGCGGCAGCGCCCCCATCCGTACTGGTTCTGGAACGCGGGACGCGCGCGGGACGGAAAGTGCTGATCTCCGGCGCCGGACAGTGCAACTTTACCCATGCCGAAAGCGTGGCAGACATGGTCCGCCACTACGGCGACAAGAAGAATTTCGTGAGACATGCCATAGGCAAGCTTGACGCTGAGGCCTTGATCCAATATTTTGATGCGCTTGGGCTTCCAAGCGTCGTCCGCCCGGACGGCAAAGTCTTCCCGGCGTCCTTTGCTGCTGCGGATCTCGTCGAAGCGCTGCTCCAAGAGGCGAAGCGCCGTGGCGTCCGCTTCGAATTCAACCAGTTCGTTGAAAAGATTATGCCGATGGTCGAGGGCGGCTTCACAGTCGCCTGCGGGGATCAAACCTACCGCGCCCACAAAGTGCTCTTGGCCTGCGGTGGCAGCTCCTACCCCATGACCGGTTCTGACGGCGCCGGACTTCGACTGGCAGCCGGCCTTGGACTGGAGACAGTCCCCGAACGGCCAGCGCTGGCACCTGTCTATCACAATGATCGTGCTCTGCACAAGCTCGCGGGTGTCGTGCTCCCGGGAGCGACGTTTAAATATCGGGATTCAGAGGGCGTCCGTCCGTTGACGGGAGATCTCCTCTTCACCCATACAGGCCTCAGCGGTCCGGGAATTTTAGACGGATCCCGCTGGATGAAAGCCGGCGGACTCCTGGAGCTCAGTTTCACAGCCCTTGACGCCGCGGCCTTCGAGCAAGCTCTTCTTGAAGCGGCTTCAACTCATGGCACCAGGCAGCTCAGCACCGTGATTCGTGGGCTGGTACTGGCCAGATCCCTTTCGGAGTTGATCGAGGGTTATTTGGGTGAAGAAGCGTGCAAGACCACTATGGCAAGTTTATCTAAAGCTATGCGTCAGCAGGTGGTGAAGCTGGCCACGGCCTATGAAGTCAGAATCACTGCCATGGGTGCCCTGAGAAGTGCCATGGCGACTGCCGGAGGGATATCCAACCGGGAAGTGGTCGGCCGCACCATGATGGCCAAGCGACTGCCGGGCCTCTATTTGGCAGGCGAAATGCTGGACGTGGACGGCGATACCGGCGGCTATAACCTGCACTGGGCGTTTGCCTCGGCGGCCCTCGCCGTAGCCTCGGGTAACGACACCGTTGTAAAATGAATACAATCCAATGCGCTTTAGTATGTCCTCGATGTTCAGAGGGGGTGCTGGAGCGCTTTGTATTTTCAATGATTTCAGGTAGATCCCCTCGACATAGGGGATGTATCTGAGTTTTCTGTCTATGAAATAGTTACAAACGAAAATTCATGCCAATCGTTAAAATATTGATGAATCAATTGACAACCTCTATCAACTGGAGTAAAATGATATTGCAAATGATAATTGTTATCAAATGAAAACAATTGGTGATTTTACCTATATTTTACATAGGTTGCGCTAGGAGGCACAGTTATGTCACTCATTGATGCAAAAAAAGGACAGTGCGTTATTCTTGAAAACATTGAGTACGGACATAAAGTCAAAAAGAAACTTCAGGATATGGGTCTGACCCCGGGTGTCCGTCTCTGTGTGGTCTCCTCGGGATTATTTGGACCAATGATCGTCGACGTCCGTGGATCCAGGGTCGCCCTTGGCCGCGGCATTTTAGGAAAAATCACAGTCAGAAACGCGGAGGCTTAATTCATGGATATTTTTAAGATCGCTTTGGCGGGCAACCCCAACAGCGGAAAGACGACTTTATTCAACGCCCTGACCGGGAGCAACCATTATGTGGGGAACTGGGCGGGCGTCACAGTGGAAAAGCGCGAAGGGCGCATGCAGCACGCGGAGCATATCATGGATATTGTCGATTTGCCCGGCATTTACAGCCTTTCGCCCTACACCCTTGAAGAAAAAATCTCACGTGATTACATCCAAAATGAAAATCCGGATGTCGTGCTCAACATTATTGACGCGACTGCCCTGGAGCGCAACCTGTACCTGACCCTCCAGCTGATCGAGCTGGGCAGGCCCGTGGTGGTGGCGCTGAACATGATGGACGAGGCGGAAAAGAAAAATATTCAGCTTGACCTCGAGGGTCTATCGGCAGCGCTTGGCGTGCCGGTGGTGCCCATAGTCGCCCTCCGCAAACGCGGCCTGCCGGAACTGCTGGAGTCCGTGGTCACTGCCCATCACACGAAGTCTACATATAAACCTCGTCGGTTCAACTACGGCGAAGAGGTCGAGTCTTTCGTCCGGGAAGTTGAGCTGAAGCTGCCCAAGTCTCTCAAGGCGGATCACGACCCGCGCTGGATTGCCCTTAAGCTGTTTGAGCACGACATTGAAGTGCAGAAGCTCGTCAGCCCGCTCAAATTCGACAGCGGTCACGACAGTCCCGACCGCATGGCAGATCTCCGTTACAGGGTGATTGGGGAGATGATCAGCGGCACGGCGTCCCTTGAGGCGATTGCCTTTGATCCGCTCACAGACCGGATTGACAGGGTGCTTCTCAATCCGTTTCTGGGCCTTCCGATCTTTGGCCTCGTCATGTGGCTCATGTTTTATCTGACGTTTAATTTGGGCGGCGTGTTCGCTGACTTGATTGATGTGTTCTTCGCGGAGCATCTCTCTTCATGGGTAACAGCCGGCCTTGAATTCCTGCAGGTGGCGCCATGGCTGGTGTCCCTGGTTGTCGATGGCGTCATAGGCGGCGTGGGCGGCGTGCTTACCTTCGTCCCTAATATCGCCATAGTCTTCGTGATGATTTCGTTGTTGGAAGACACGGGTTATATGGCTCGGGCGGCTTATCTGATGGACCACTGGATGACCAAGGTGGGCCTCAACGGCAAAACCTTTATCCCGATGGTCTTGGGCTTCGGCTGCAACGTGCCGGCCATTATGGGCACGCGCACCATTGAGAATGAAAATGACCGCCTGATCGCGATCCTGATCAATCCGTTCATGTCCTGCGGCGCGCGGTTCCCGGTTTATGTCCTGTTTGCGTCGGTGTTCTTCCCGGGTAATGAGACTGCAGTCACGTTTTCCCTCTACATTTTGGGTATTTTCATGGCCATGGCCTTTGCCATGATCTTCAGAAAGACGCTGTTTAAGGGTGAGCAAAGTCCGTTTATTATGGAACTGCCGCCTTACCGTTTCCCTAAGCCCGGGGATCTTGGCATTCACGTCTGGGAAAAGGTTCGGGGTTATCTGATCAAAGCGGGTACGGTCATCTTTGGTGCCAGCGTCGTGCTTTGGTTCGTTTTGAACTTCAACTTCAGCGGCCAGGTTCCGATCACGGAGAGCTTTGGCGCGACCATCGGCCACTTTATTGCACCGTTCTTTGGGCCGCTTGGCTTTGGGACTTGGCAAAACGCACTGTCCCTGGTTTCGGGCATCATTGCAAAGGAAATTGTTGTGGCGAATACGGCCATTTTGTATGGGCTATCTGAAACCGCCGGGGTCGCGGAGTTTGGGCCGGTGCTGTCACAGGCGTTTACACAGGTATCGGCATATGCCTTCATGGTCTTTGTCCTGCTTTATACGCCTTGTGTTGGTGTTATTGGCGTCATCAAGCGCGAGACGAACTCCTGGAAGTGGACGGGGTTCTCGGTCCTTTATCAGCTGGTCGTGGCCTGGATCGTGGCATTTGTCGTCTACCGGATCGGACTGTTGTTCTTTGGCTAAATATGACATTGCGTTATTGGTCAGGTGCCCGCTGAAGCAGTTTAAGTGCGGGATCGGGAGCGCTGGCTTTATGGGAAGGAGAGGTTTCAAATGGGTGGAGTTTCAACCTTTATCATTGCGGCTTTGATCATTGGGCCGGGGCTGTTCTTTTTGGCCAGGGCGCTTAAGCGCGAAGCTGTGGACGGCAAGTGCCCGAGCTGCTCGCATAAGGATGGCTGCGGGACCTGCGCCAGCAGTTCCATCGTGAATTTTAAGAGTTCAAACGGTAAATAAGTGGCGCGGCTGATGTGTCTCGAATGAGTCACTAATGAGTGTCAGATGAGTGTTAAATAAGTCCCAAATAAAAAAGACCACGTGTGTGGTCCTTTTTATTTGGGATTTTATGCGTGTGACGAACCCTACATTTCTGAGGGGCGCTCAATGACATAAGAGTGAACGTCCGCTTCGTAAAAGCGTCTTGGGTCGGTCAGGTGCATGCCGATTTTCTCCAGGAATCGTTTTGACGCCCCGTGTTCAGGTCTGGAGGCCGCCACGATGCGCTTCAGGTCCAGGACCTCAAAGCCGTAGCGGATCAGGGCGGCCCCGATTTCTGCCGCGAAACCCTGGTTCCAGTAGGTCTTTTGAAAACGCATGCTCATTTCAATTTCTTTGGAGTGGTCGACGTGCTTGAGGCCCGCCCAGCCCACGAAAGCGCCGTTGTCCTTGAGGACGACGACCCAAATGCCAAGACCAGGGTGTTTTTTGTAGTACTGGCGCTGGCGCTTGACCGCTTTCTCGCAGTCTGAAAAACTGACTTCTACACCAGGGTAGGAGATGGCATGGCTCATGACTTCCGGATCATTTTCGAGCACAAAGAGCTCTTCGGCGTCTTCCTCGATGAATTCCCTAAGCAACAATCTTTCGGTTTCCAGGATCCTTTGCATGGTCGCCCTCCTCTCCGTCAGATAAGTTCATTCGCGTTACACTTTTACCCAAAGTTGGCGTGGGATAACGCGGTATTTAAAACTAGGTGAACTGGGTGTGGTGAAACCAGGTGTCTGACACCCAGTTCCACCTCTTCTTCCCGCTCTTTTATCAAAGTGTTATAATGTATCCATTAGAAGTTGGGGAGGTTGGCGGCTGTGAGTTTTTGGATTTCCAAGGTGCTTTTGGGGACTTTACTTATAGCAGGACAAATTTTTGAAGGCGCTGCCGATGGTCGCCTGGCCCTCATTATATCCATTTCGCTGCTGCTTTTTGTTTTTAATGCTGTTCGTCTGCCGGGGAAACTCGCAAACCCTGCAGCACTTTTGGAGATTCTGTTCACAGTAGCCCTTGAATCAGCCTCTCAATACGCGGTCAATCCGTTTTTTACACTGATCTACGTCGTGTTAATCTTCGAGCGGGCTTATGGATCGCGGATTGCAATTATTCAGGTCACAGCGGGGGGCTCTCGAGGTGCTAAAGGGCTTTCCGGTCGCATGGAGGAGAACAAATTGACGCTGTCCGGTCTTTGGATCGCTGCGCTGGTTGTGGGTGCTTCCGTTAAATACGGTGAAATTTTAAGGCGGGATCCGGCCTATTTTGATCTAGGCGCGGCGGTACAGTTCCTCGGACTGCTCATTTCTGTGGCCGTGGCACTGCGATTTGCTCAAGGCTACCGCAGGGAAAGAGATGAACTGGCACGCCTATCCCGAGAAATTGAAGCCTTTTCTGCTGTCAAGGAACAGAAGCGAATTTCCAGGGAGCTGCATGACGCTTTGGGTCACGCGCTAACCACACAGATCATGAGGTTGGAAATGGCGGATCATTTTCTCGATGAAGGGCGTACGGGGGATGCCTATGAGCAAGTGGCCTCTGCTAAGGCAGAAGGCCGCAGCATGCTCAGGGCGGTGCAGGAAATTGTCACGACTTTAAGGGAGCCAACATGGACGCTCTCGGATTTTGAGGCTTTGGCGGCTCAGAAAGAGGATTCGGCTGCAACGGGTGGCGATCTCCAGATAGGGTTTGAGTTTGAGGGTGACTTTTTAAAGCTCTCCTCCAGAGCCAGCCACATCCTCTACAGGGCGCTTCAGGAGAGTTTGACGAACGTTCGGCGTCATTCAAACGCCAAACATGTATTGGCATCGCTCACAATTTTGGATGACGGCAGTGCGGTACTTATAGTCGAGAATGATGGCCCGCTGGTGTCATCGACGGTTGTCCCCGGCAACGGCCTTCAGGGCATGCGGGAGCGGGTATTGTCCTTGGGTGGCACCCTGAACTTTGGTCCTGATCCAGGAGGCGGCTTTCGAATAGAAATTTCGCTGCCGCCACAACAAGTTGGTGACGCGGACAGAATTTGAGTTGGGGACTGACACTCACTTTGATTTGGTGCCAGAGCTTGTTCGACTTATATAAAGTTTATAAGCGCTTGTTTACAAGAAGGAAATTCATTTCAACTTCAAGGAGTGAGTTTTGCATGATCCGAGTCGTGGTTATAGATGATCAGACGCTTTTGGCAGAAGGACTTAAAATGCTGCTTTCCAGAGAACCGGATATTGAAGTGGTCGCTGTTGGCGCGAATGGAAGGGAAGCTATTGATCTGGTCGAAAGTTTACAGCCCGAAGTGCTGCTGCTGGATATCCGCATGCCCGAAATGGATGGCGTCGAAGCCGTCCGAAGACTGAGAGCCCAGGGGGAGAAAGTGAAAATCATCATTCTCACCACCTTCAACGACGACCAGTATATCCATGAAGGCATGGCGCATGGCGCTCAGGGCTATCTGCTCAAGGATGCTGCGCCGGCTCAGATTGCGGAAGCCATCCGGGTGGTGGCTGGTGGAAGTTCGGTCATGGCACCCGGCGTGGCGGAGCGGGTGTTCAGGCGTAAGTCCACTGCTGACGACAAAGATGCGTCGGACTCTTCAACCTCTGCAGAAACGCTGCCGCTCTCATCCATTAAGCCCGAACTTAAGCTCCCGGAGTGCTTCAGAGATCTGACGGAGCGGGAACGGGATATTGTCGCCCTCGTCGCAGAAGGGAAGTCCAACCTCGAAATTTCTGAGACGCTTTATCTGACTGAAGGCACGGTCAAGAATCACCTGACGAAGATTCTTGGGAAATGTGGCTTGCGGGATCGAACCCAGCTGGCCGTCCTATGGATCAGAGGCAGCCTGGAGTAGCGGTGGGGGCTGATGGTGACCATCGGCAAAAAATGAAAAGAGGGGGAGTGGAGGCCAAGTACAGGCAGCCACTTCCCCTCGCTTGATTTCAATGTCTTATGCAACGCTTTTTCAACTGTTCCAGAAGTACCTGAAGATCACTGTAAATACCAGGATTTGAACGATAAACACTTTCAGCAGGGCACTGACTGCCCGGCCCGGGCCGTTGAACCGGTACAGCTTCGAGGCTTTGAATCCCGCGGGAATCCAGACCGCCAGCAAAACAACCGAAAACAGGCCGATGGTCGCCACATACTCCATCAGCGGATAACCGAGGATCCGCCCGCCGGACATGATTTCCGGAATAAACGGCACAATCACCGCACTGAGGAGCCAGCCGCAGAAAGCCATCAGCCAGCCGCCGCTTGATTTATGGGATTCTATCATACTATCACCACCTATGTAATCAGTGCGGGAACATCAGCTCCGCCGTGGTCCAGGCTGCGACCAGGAGCCCAACCAGCACTGGGATCAGGAGCAGGATGGCCCGACCTTTATGAAGGAAAATGGAAATCAGGCTGAGAATCAAACCGGCAAAGGCGAAGAGCGCAATGAGCGGAGACGGAAGAGGGAGTCGAACCGCTTGCGTGAACTTCAACGCCATAAGGATGACAAACAGCACACTCAAGGACACGGCCCATTTACCGGCGCTGTCTTTAGGCACTATTGAAATTTTCATAATTCGAGCCTTCTTTCATGATGAGTATGACGCAGGGTGGGTTGGGTTAGTTCCGTGATGCCTTTCATGTCATTTATACCCAATTCATGACTCAAGTCACCCTCACATCATGACTTAGGAGAGGCGAAAGCTTTTCAAGGAAATGCTACACTGTGATTAGAATATAACACAACTGTGATAATTCATGCGAGGAGTGATAGAGATGTTGGAGATGTTAGAGGGAAGCTGGGGGACCATCGGCAAAAAAATCTTTAGCTTTAAAGGAAAAAGCGCTGTGGGGCTGGTTCTGATCCTGGTGCTGGTCATGACAGCAGCGGGGTGCTCGGGGGGGGCCTATGACAGGCTGATAAAGGCGGAGGCGAAGACGGACGCCGCGGCGACCGGCGTCACAATGACGCGGATCACGCTGGAAAACAATTTCGATACTTCGGGTATGACGGCGGAAGAGTTGAAGATGGCAAACTACATGAAGAAAGTCACCTACGAGGGGACGGCCCGTTTTGACCATGGGCTCGAGCAGGCGGCCAGCGACCTCTACCTGAGCATGGGCGGGATTGGCTTTGATGCTGAGATTTACACTTTTGGCGGGGAGACTTACGTCAAATTGCCAGTCATGAAGAAGTACATGAACGTCAAGGATCTGATGAAAGTTGAAGGCGCCCAGGCTTCGGCCGAGGCGCAGGGAGAGTTTCTCTCTGAGGCGGCGCTGGAAAGACTGAGTGACATTTGGAGCTCGGTGGCAACAACCGACAATGTGAAGAAGACGGGCAGCGCGCTGCTGAGAACGGATTCCGGGGACTTGAAGACGACCCGGTACACGATCAAGGTGGACCCTGAGGTGGTTCAGGCGGCCCTGATCGAGTCAGCAAAGGTGATTACAGAGGATTTGGCAGAGCGTAACACCCAGGCGGATTTTTCCGCGGCCATTGGAGAGATGGCAGAAATCGAGATTGACGAGGTGTCCATGATCTCTGAGATTTCCGCCAGCGGCTACGTGGTCAGAGATGAAGTAGTGATCCGCTATCGCCAGCCGGGGCTCGAAACAAGCATTCGCGTCGAAATCATCCGCGACAAGCTGGATGAAGCGGTCGAGCTGAACCTGCCTGAAATCACCGCCTCAGAGCTGTATACCAGCGAGGAGTTGGACCGGGAAATGCCGGGGGCGCTGGATGACCTGCTTGGCACTTTTGGGATTCAAACCACTAATGACACAAGCGAGGCGAGGTGAGCATCATGCTGCAAACCATTGATCTGACGAAGCGCTTTGGTGCGACCCTTGCGGTGGACGCGCTGTCCATAGAAGTCACGAAGGGCGACCTGGTCGGCCTGTTGGGTCCCAACGGCGCAGGCAAGTCGACGACCATTTCCATGATCGCGACGCTGATCGAGCCGGACAGCGGAAAAATCCTATACAACGGCCAGGATCTTATGGCGCATCCCGAAGCCATCAGAAAGGGCCTCGGCTTCGTGCCGCAGAACATTGCCCTTTATCAGGATCTGTCCGGCCGTGACAACCTCAAATTCTGGGGGCGGCTTTACGGTCTGAAGGGGGATCTTTTGAAACGCCGAATCGATGAGGTTTCTGAGATCATCGGGATTTCTGACCGGCTCAAGGACAAGGTCAAAGCTTACTCCGGCGGCATGAAGCGCCGGCTCAACATAGGCGCTGCGCTTCTGCACCAGCCCGACTTCCTGATCATGGATGAACCCACGGTTGGCATTGACCCCCAATCCCGCAACCATATTCTGGATGCGGTGAAAACGCTGAACCGCGAGGGGATGACCATTCTCTACACGAGTCACTACATGGAAGAGGTCGAGGAGCTGTGCCGGACTATTTATATCATGGATCTTGGGAAACTGATCGCCTCCGGGACCAAGGAAGCCCTTTTGGCGGCGGCCGGTGGCGGCGAGGAAGTGACGGCGAAGTTTGAGACGGTGTCGGACGCGCTAATCAGTGGCCTAAAAAACCTGAATGGCCTGATCGCCCTGGCACAGATGCCCGAAGCGCCTCAGACTGTGACCCTCAGCTTTGGGGGCGACGGTGGCCACCTGAAGCCGGTGATAGAGCTGGCGACCGAGCTGGGACATCCGCTTCTTTCCGTGGACGTCAGCAAGCCCAACCTGGAGTCGGTGTTCCTGAAACTCACCGGCAAAGCCCTTAGGGACTAGAAAGGCGGCGGAAAAGATGGGGTCTATGATGTGGTCTCTTTGGAAGAAGGATTTCAAGACTTATATGGCGGACCGGCAGGCGCTCTTTACGATCTTTCTAATGCCAGTGGTCATTTCGACGATTTTGGGCTTTTCGCTGCAGTCCATGTTTGGCACGGCGGGCGGGGTGTCTCAGATAGAGCCTCTGGAGCTGGCGGTGGTCAAGGGGTATGAGGGTGCTGGCCAGGGTGAATCCGGTAAAACGGGTGAGGGTGCTGGTGGGGTGACCATCGGCAAATCTTACAGCTTTGAGGCGTTTATGGAGGACCTGTCAGCGAATCCGGTGGGGGCGAGGGTGGTCGCGGAGATGGGTGAGGATCAGATGCGCGGCTATTTTGAGGACGTGGATCCGGAGACGATTTTCTTTGAAGATTTTCTGGGGTCGCCTGAGCTTGGGGAGACGCTGCGGTACACGGTGACGGACCTGGCGACGGCGGAGCAGCGACTGGCCGCGGATGAAATCGCGGGGATCGTGGTGCTGCCGGAGAATTTTATCCGGGGCATGTACGTGAACCTGCTGACGCCGCTGAGGTCTGAGGTGGAAATAGCTTTTGTCGAGAATTCTGCGCGCGGCGTGAGCTCGAAGCTTGCGAAGATGATGCTGGAGGGCTTTGCCGGGTATCTGGACAGCGTGATTGACAATAAAAATGTGCTGATTGAGCAGCAGATCGCGGCGGGGATCGCCCTGGAGGGCACGGACTGGGGGGCGCGGCCTGACAGCGGGCTGACCCTGGAGCAGCGGGGCGTGCGGGCTCTTGAGCCGGTGGACAGCAAGGGGTATTACACGGTCGCCATGATGTCCATGTTTCTGCTGTTTACGGCGGCGCTGGGGGGCTACCTGCTCCTGGAGGAGAAGCGTCAGCTGACCTATGACCGCCAGCGTGCCGCAGGGCTTAGCCGATGGTCGATTCTGCTCGGCAAGCTTGCGCTGATTGACGCGGTGGCGCTGATTCAGATTGTTTTGATGATGGTCTGGTCAACGCTGATTTTCAGGGTTTCCTGGGGATCGCCTGTGGCACTGATGGTCATTACACTGGCAACTGTGTTTGGCATTGGGGGTCTCGGACTGCTGTTCATGACGGTGGCGGCGGCCTTTGACAACATCATGATTTCCAGAGTGTTTGAGAACGGGCTGAACCAGGTGCTGGCGCTTGTGGGCGGTGCGTATATCCCGATCGAGACCATGCCGGCGCTGATTCAGAAGATTGCTTTGCTGCCGATTAATGGCGTCGTCCTGAAAGCATATTTATACAACATGATGGGGTACAGCCTGCCGGAGCTGATGCCGTATGTGGGACTCATCCTGTTAAACGGTGTGGTGTTTTCGGTGGCGGGCATTCTGGTGTTCAGATTCAAGGAGGTGAAGGCGCATGTTGACCATACTGTACAGACGGCTGTGGATGCAGAGTCAGTCCTATAAGATTATGCTGGCTATGACGCTGATCGCGCTGGTCATCAACTTCGCCTTTGCAGGCATGAACCAAAATTATGAGCCGGCCCTGGACGTGGTGGACCTGGACGGGACGGTGATGTCGGCGGCGTTCGCGGCGCGGCTGTCTGAGATTGACGGGCAAAGGGTGACGGTGATGGACGCGCTGGACGAGAAGCGGGTGCAGATGAAGGTCGCGGGGGCGCTGGTGATTCATGAGGGGTTTTCGGCAGCTTTGGTCGAGGGGAAAGTGCCAAGGCTGGAGCTGGTAACCCTCAAGCAGGACGCCGAGGTGATGACCCTTGAATACAATATTGAGCGGGCCTTTGACCAGTTTATGGCGTACAGGTCCCTGGCGCTGGATTTTGAGGCGGCGGCCGCTGAGGCGGGGGTCGAAGCTGAAGATGCCTATGAACGGACCTACAGCCGTCTTGTCGAGGTCAACGATGCCCGTGAGACTTTGAAGGTAGTGACGGAAGGCGGATCTCAGAGGGATTTGAACGCGGAGATCGGCATGTACCGGATTCTCGGTTTCCTGATTATGTTTACGGCGTTTACGACGGTGATTGCCGCGGCGGAAATTGTGGAGGAAAAGCACAACTATACCTGGCAGCGGACGCTGGTGGCGCCAGTGCGAAGACTGGGCATCATAGCCGGACACGTGGCTGTGGCTTTTGTGGTTGGGATGATTCAGCTGGTGGTGACGCTGATGGCGGGGCAGTATTTGTTTGGCCTGGAGTTTGGGGCAAACATGGGCGGCCTGCTGGCGGTGGGGGCCCTTTATATCCTGACTATGGGCGCCTTTGGGCTGTTCGTCACGTCGTTTGCCAAGAGCCCGAATGCCCTGGGCGGCATTGTGTCCATTCTCCTCACGTCCATGGCTATGCTGGGGGGCTGCATGTGGCCGCTGGAGATGGTGTCCAGCAAGATTCTGATTGCGCTTTCCTGGATTACGCCGCATAGGTGGGCCTTCGACGCCATGCGCGCCATAGGTGCCGACGGTGTGACCCTGGCATCCCAGAGCTTTGAGCTGATGATGCTGGCCGCCATGACAGTGCTGATGATGGGCGTGGGCGTCCTGCGGCTCCGGGCGGAGTGATGAGGTTGGTGACGCGGACAGGTTTCGATTCGGTGACGCGGACAACTTTCACTTTGGTGACGCGGACAACTATGAAAACAGGGACAGAGCATGCGATAATTGTTCTCAATAGTATTGCCTCGAGAGTTCAATAAAACGCGATCCATTCTTAAGGGCATCACTTTTAACACAAGGAAAGTTCGAACATGCTATAATAGAGATAGTCCAAATTTTAGGAGGCGTGTTCATGACAAGAGTCGCTTATGCTTCGCCGGGCGCAGTTTCCGTAGGCCCGTATTCCCATGCGGTGGATTCAGGGGAGCTGGTCTTTTTCTCAGGCCAGACACCCATTGACAAAGAGACAGGCAAGCTCAAAGAAGGCGGTATTCAGGAACAGACCCGCCAGTGCTTCCTCAATTTGTTCAGCGTCCTTGAGGCTGCAGGGCTGACGCCGGACGAAGTCGTCAAAGTCAATGTCTTTCTGACGGATATGAACAACTTCAAAGACATGAACGAAGTTTACGAAAAGCAGTTTGAGGCGCCGTATCCGGCGAGGACGACCATCGGCGTGGCCTCCCTGCCACTTGGCGCGGATATTGAAATCGAGATGATCGCAAAAAAGCGATAAACTGGTGAGCATGCAGAAAGGTAATTTTCAATGACATTACAACGTGGATCAAGCCAGAGCCCCTCAACAAAGAGCTCTGGCTTCTTTTTGCCGATAGTCAATTGAGAGTCATTATCGCATGCTCTGGCACCGAAGTAAAACCTGTCCGCGTCCCCAATCTGAAACCTGTCCGCGTCCCCAACATCAATTATGAACTTTTTTTAATAAACCCCCTTGACGTGTGGGCCGGTTTGCATTATTATAACTGTCAAGATCAAATGAAATGGCAGTGACGGGAAGAGTAAGGTTTCTGACGACCCTTCAGCGAGCCGGGGATGGTGTGAGCCCGGCAGGCAAGCGTTACCTGAAGAACATCCCCGAGCTTTCGACCGAAAGCTGTCCGGCCCCGGTTCAATACCAAAGGCCCCAGACGAGTAGATTCGAACGGACCCCAACCGTTACAGTGGGCACGGTATCGCGCTAGTCAGCGCCGTATCGCAGCGAGGTGACCGCGTCAAGCAAGTGCTAAAGCGGTAACCAGGGTGGCAACGCGGAAGCAAGACCTTTCGTCCCTGATATTCAGGGATGATGGGTCTTTTTTAATGCCGTCATCACCACCCATTGACGAGGAGGAATTAACCATGACACCATCCCCAATCATGAAATTCAACATGCCGTACACCACATCAAAATCACAGCGTTTGCAGATCCCAAAAAACTACACGCCGAAGCTTGGCCTGCTGGAAACCGAGATCGCCATTAAACGCATTAAAGACTACTTCGAAAGACGCTTGGCAGAGTCCCTCAACCTCATGCGCGTCTCCGCACCGCTCTTTGTCCGCCCGGAATCCGGTCTCAACGACAACCTCAACGGCGTCGAGCGCCCGGTCGGCTTTGACGTCAAGGACATGGAAGCCGACGTCGAGGTCATCCACTCCCTGGCCAAATGGAAGCGCCTCATGCTCCAGCGCTACGGCTTCAAAATGTACGAGGGCCTCTATACCGACATGAACGCCATCCGCCGCGACGAAGAGCTCGACAACCTCCACTCCATCTACGTGGACCAGTGGGACTGGGAGAAAATCATCGATCGCAGCGACCGCACCGAGGAAAAACTGAAAGAAATCGTCCGCACCATCTACAAAGTCTTCAAGGAGACCGAGCAGTACCTGGCTGCCATCTACCCGGCCCTCGGCAAATCCCTGCCGGAGGAGATCTTCTTCATCACTTCCCAGGAGCTCGAGGACCGCTTCCCGGGCCAAACGCCAAAGATGCGCGAATATCTCATCACCAAAGAGAAAAAAGCCGTCTTCCTCATGAAAATCGGCAAAGCCCTCAAATCCGGCGCGCCCCACGACGGCCGCGCCCCAGACTACGATGACTGGGAGCTCAACGGCGACATCCTGTTCTACTACCCAATCCTCGACTGCGCTCTGGAGCTCTCCTCCATGGGCATCCGCGTCGACGAGAAAGCCCTTGAAGCCCAGCTGCACATCGCCGGCGCCGAGGAGCGCAGAACACTGCCGTTCCACAAAATGCTCCTGAAAAGCGAGCTGCCCCTCACCGTGGGCGGCGGCATCGGCCAGTCCCGCATCTGCATGTACTTCCTCCAGAAAGCCCATATTGGCGAAGTCCAGGCCAGCGTCTGGCCGGACGACATGATCCACGAGTGCTTCGAAAACAAGATCTATATTCTGTAAACTTATCAGATCCCGGCGCCTCATCTGCGCCTTCCAACAGGCGGCCCCCACAAGGGCCGCTTGATTTGTGTGGACCGTGACCATCGGCTGAATCATTTGCTTTCTTAAGACTTAAGTACAAAAACTTAGCCGATGGTCCCCTGATCACCCCCCCACACGTCAGTCTTTATGATATAATGATTCGATGAGGCCATTACCCCGAACTGGCCATAACGTACAAATTTGCTCTAAGCATATCCAGGGAGGACATGATGGATTTAAACAAGTTGAATGAATCACAACGCGAGGCTGTCGTCACCACTGAAGGACCGCTGCTGGTCATGGCGGGCGCCGGATCGGGCAAGACCCGCGTCCTGACGAGCAGGATCGCCTACTTGATCGAATCTTTGTCGGTCTTTCCAAGCGAAATCCTGGCATTTACCTTTACGAACAAAGCCGCCAAAGAAATGCGAAGCAGGGTGGAAGGGCTGATCGGATCCGTCTCCGGCGGCATGTGGATTGGCACGTTCCACGCCCTCTCGGTCAGAATGCTGCGCAGGGACATAGAGAAGCTGGGCTACACCAAGGACTTCGTCATCTACGATTCAGACGATCAGCTGACGCTGCTCAGGCAGGTGGTCAAGGCCCTGAACATCGACGAAAAGAAAACGCCGCCCAAGCACTTCAGAGCCAAAATCAGCGAGGCCAAGAACGAAATGGTGTCGCCTGAAGACTATACGGGCCTCTACGGCAACGACTACGGCAGCCTGCAGGCCGCCAAGGTCTACGAGCTGTATCAGAAGCGGCTGAAAGCCAACAACGCCATGGACTTCGACGACCTGATCCTGAAAACCGTCGAGCTCCTGACATCCTTCGATGAGGTTAGGGCCTATTACAACCGAAAATTCCGCTACATTCTGGTGGACGAGTATCAGGATACCAACAAGGCCCAGTACCGTCTGATTAAGCTTCTGGCTAACCCCCAGCACAACGTCTGCGTCGTCGGAGACCTGGACCAGTCAATCTACGGCTGGCGCGGGGCCGACATCCGAAACATCCGGGATTTCGAAAAAGACTATCCGGAGGCAAAGACGGTGATCTTGGAGCAGAACTACCGCTCCACGGCCCACATTCTGAATGCCGCGAACGCCGTCATTCAAAACAATACGCAGCGCAAGGAAAAGAATCTGTGGTCCACCCGCGGTGACGGCGAGCGCCTGAGATATTACCAGGCCTATGACGAGCGGGACGAGGCCAGATTTATTGCAGAGGAAATCGAAAAGCTGCGGCGTTCAGAGGACAGAAAATATACGGATTTCTGTATTCTCTACAGAACCAACGCCCAGTCCCGAGCCATTGAGGAAATGATGCTCCGTCAGGGCATTCCGCACACGGTTGTGGGGGGCTTTCGCTTCTACGAGCGCATGGAAATCAAAGACATGATGTCCTACCTTCGCCTGATCCAGAATCCGTTCGACGGCATCAGCTTCAACCGGGCCATAGGCGCTCCAAAGCGCGGCATTGGTCCAAAGACCCTGGAGATCATCCACAATGAAGCGGACAGTCGCGGCGTGTCCGTGGTGGAAGCGGCAGTAGGGCTTTTGAAGAGCCACACCATCAGCGGAAAGGCAGGGGCGTCTCTTTCTGAGTTTATCCAGCTGATTCTCGACATGGCGGCCCAGAAAGAAACCATTGAAGTGGCGAAAATTGCAGAAGCGGTTATTCAGCGCTCCGGCTATGAAGACGCGCTGAAATCCGAAAATACCATTGAGTCCCAGACGCGCCTGGAGAACCTCTATGAGCTCCTGTCCGTCTCAGCAGACTTCGATCTGCGTTCCGGCGGCGGCAGCCTGGAAGATTTCCTCGCGGAAATCTCCCTGGTTTCAGATATTGACGGTATGAAAGACGAGCAGGAAGCCGTGGTCATGATGACCCTTCACAGCGCCAAAGGACTGGAATACCCGGTCGTCTTCCTGGCGGGACTCGAGGAGAACCTGTTCCCAATCTCAAGAGCGCTGACCAGCGACGACGACCTGGAAGAGGAACGGCGTCTGGCCTATGTGGGCATGACCCGGGCGGAAGATCGTTTATATCTCTCCAGCGCCTTAAGAAGAATGCAGTTCGGCAGTCTTCAGGCCAACCTGCCATCCCGGTTCCTGGAAGAGGTGCCGGAGTCGCTCATGGAAAACCATGGTCAGACCCGGGCTCAGATGACAGCTCAGCGGGCATCCAAACCAAGACGCCAAGATGCTAAAGTCAAACCGACCTATGCGTTTGGCTCAAGCTATCTCAGCAAGCCTGAGGCCGGCGGCTACAGCGGCGGCGGCTTTGGCGGGAAGGGTTACGGCGGCAGCGGAGCTGGTGCGGCCGGCGGCATGACCGGCGCCTGGGGCAAAGCGCCTGCAGACGCAGACTTCAATCAGGACGCGGACCCTTCCGAACTTGCATTTACAAACTCAGACATGAATGCAGACGCGAAACCAGAACGGGAAGACGGCCTCAGACCGGGCTCCAAAATCCGTCACAAAAAGTTTGGCATAGGCACCGTTATTTCTCTTGGTACGCCGGATAACCGAAATATCACGACCATAGCCTTTGACGGGGCGGGCATCAAGAAACTCGATTTGTCCTACCTGCCTGTTGAAGTGATAGATTAAATAAACACTTGGGGAGGATTTTTGTGGACCCAAAATGGACTGAAGACTACGAAGCGCTGATCCGTGAAATTGAGCACCACAACCATCAGTATTATGTGCTCGATCGACCTGAAATTACGGATTATGAGTATGATCAGCTCATGCAGCGCCTGCTCGCCCTTGAAAGCGAGCATCCGGAACTCAAGACCCCGGATTCTCCGAGCCAGCGCGTAGGCGGCGCGCCCCTGGCTGCCTTTTCCCAGGTCAGCCACGCAGTCAGACTCCTGAGTCTCGACAATGCCTATGACGCAGGGGAAGTGGAGGCCTTTATTCAAAGGATCGACAAAGAGCTGGGCACCACCGCGGCCTTTGTCCTGGAATATAAGATCGACGGCCTCAGTGTGGCTCTCCGTTACGAAAATGGACGCTTTGTCCAGGGGGCAACCAGGGGAGACGGCGAGACCGGCGAAGACATCACGGAAAACCTCAAGACCATTCGCTCCATCCCCCTCAGACTGACCGAGCCGCGCACCCTCACTGTGAGGGGTGAAGTCTTCCTGCCAAAAGAAGGATTTCGCCAGCTCAATGAAGAGCAGGAGCAAAACGGCCTTCAGACTTTTGCCAATCCCCGCAACGCCGCCGCCGGATCCCTGCGGCAGCTGGACAGCCGGATCACCGCTTCGCGTCCGCTGGACATCTTCGTCTTTGATCTGCTCAGCGGGGAACTGAATGCGAAGACCCATGATGAGGGCCTCACAGAGCTCAGCAGCCTCGGCTTCAAGGTCAGCCACGGCAGACGCTTCGAAAACCCCGAAGAGATCCTCGACGCCCTGGATCAAGCCGAAACCCAGCGCCACAGCCTGCCCTTCGACATTGACGGCATGGTCGTCAAAGTGGACAGCTTCGCTCAGCGGGATCAGTTGGGCACCAGAGCGAAAAGCCCGCGTTGGGCAGTCGCCTTCAAGTTTCCGCCGGAAGAGGTGGAGACGACCCTCAGGGACATTACCGTCCACGTTGGGCGGACGGGTGTCATCACTCCGAGGGCCGAATTCGATCCCGTGGAAGTCGCAGGCTCAGTCATTGCCCGCGCTACGCTCCACAACCAGGATTACATCCGGGAAAAGGATATTCGGATTGGCGACAGAATTGTCGTCCAAAAGGCCGGCGACGTCATCCCGGCAGTGGTGCGGGTTCTGACAGACCGGCGGCAAGGCACCGAGCAGCCCTTTGAGCTCCCTGCAAACTGTCCGGAGTGTGGCAACGCCACTCATCGACTGGAAGGGGAAGCGGCCCTGCGCTGCCTGAACCCAGGCTGTCCGGCACGCTACCGACGGGGAATTGAGCACTTTGTGTCTAGGCCAGCCATGAATATAGACGGCCTCGGGGAGTCTATCATCAGCCTGTTGATTGCGAATGGCCTGATCCGCGGCATTGCAGACCTCTACACCCTGAGGGACCAGCGGGAAACTCTGATCAGCCTGGAACGCATGGGGGAGAAGTCTGCAGACAATCTGCTGAAGGCCCTCGAAGCCTCCAAGGAAAATCCGCTGTGGCGTCTGATTACCGGCCTTGGTATTCCGTTGATTGGCGCTCAGGCCGCGAAACAGCTGGCCCGAAGCTTCGACACTCTCGAAGGGCTGATGGCCGCAGACGTGGAGGATCTCGTGACGCTGCCGGAGATCGGCGCCAAGATGGCGGAAAGTCTTGTCAGCTACTTCCGCGATCCTGCGAATCAGGTGACTATTAGCCAACTCAAAGCCGCAGGCCTGAATTTCAAAGGGGAGCACAAGGCAGAGACCGGGCCGCAGCCTTACGCGGGCAAAACCTTTGTGCTCACGGGCACCCTGTCCGGCTTTACCCGGGACGAAGCCAAGGCTCAAATTGAAGCCCTGGGAGGAAAAGTGGCAGGCAGTGTCAGCAAGAAGACCGACTTTGTGGTCTATGGCACCGAAGCCGGCTCGAAGCTCGACAAAGCCCTGTCCCTGGGCGTCGCCACGCTGGATGAGGCTGAGTTCCTCGCCATGCTGGAAGCCGCGAAAGTTTGAGCTTAGCCGCAAAACCATAAAAAAGTTGGCCGAGGGTGTTGGAACCCCACCCCCGGCCAACCCAAAATATTGATTCGAAACGGAGGTCTTTTAATGGCGATCACCATCAAAGACGTCGAGCATGTCGCAAAGCTCGCGCGCCTCGAGTTCGAGGAAAATGAAATTCTCGCCTTTACAGAAAAGCTCGACGCCATTGTCGGGTACGTGGAAATGCTTAATGCTGTCAACGTAGAAAACGTCGATCCGACCTATCATATCCTTCCGGTAAAGAACCGATTCAGGGAAGACGAAATTCAGGCTTCACTGGAACGAGACGCGGTTCTGACCAACGCGCCTGACCGGCGCGGCGGCTGCTTCAGAGTGCCGCGTGTTGTGGAATAGGGGGCGCTGGGAGAGATGGAGATGAATAAAAACATGTATGAGTGGACGCTCCACGAAGCCCGTCAGGCGCTGCGTGACGGCCAAGTCACTTCTGTGGCGCTCACAGAGGCGATTTTTGAGCGCATTGAAGCCGTTGAGCCTAAAATCGACGCCTTCATTACGCTTTTAAAAGAAGAAGCGCTGGAAAGCGCTCGGGCAGCTGATGCAGCCTTTGCACGGGGTGAAGACCTCGGAGACCTGCACGGCGTGCCTATTGCCATCAAAGACAATATGTGCACCACGGGCATTCCAACGACCTGCGCGTCCAAAATGCTGGAGAACTTCCGCCCGCCTTATGATGGAACTGTAGTCGCGAAGCTGAAAGCAGCCGGCGCGGTTATTGTAGGCAAGACAAACCTGGACGAATTTGCCATGGGCTCTTCTACAGAGAACTCAGCCTTTAAAGTCACGCGCAATCCTTGGAACACGAACTATGTGCCAGGCGGATCCTCTGGCGGCTCAGCGGCTTCTGTTTCCGCAGGTGCGGCTTACGCGTCCCTTGGCTCTGATACGGGCGGCTCTATCCGTCAGCCGGCGTCCCTCTGCGGCCTGGTAGGCCTCAAACCGACCTATGGCCTCGTTTCCCGGTATGGCCTGGTGGCCTTTGCCAGTTCCCTGGATCAGATTGGTCCTTTCACCAAGGACGTTGAAGACTGCGCCATCATGATGAATGCCATTGCAGGCTATGACGTCAAGGACGGCACCTCGATCCAGCAGGAAAAGCCGGACTATAAGGCCGCTTTGATTGATGACGTCAAAGGACTGCGCATTGGCTTGCCAAAGGAATTCTTTGGGGAGGGCATTGCTCAGGAAGTCAAAGACGCGGTTCACGCCGCTGCCAAGATTTATGAAACCTTGGGCGCGACCGTGGAAGAAGTCAGCATACCGAATGCCGGCTACGCGCTGCCAATTTACTATATCATTGCCTCCTCGGAGTGCAGCTCAAACCTGGCCCGCTTTGATGGCGTCCGCTACGGCTTCCGTGCGCCTGAGTTCGAGGATTTCAACGATCTGTTCGCCAAAACCCGCACCCAGGGCTTTGGCGAAGAGGTCAAGAGACGGATCATGCTGGGCACTTATGCCCTCAGTTCCGGTTACTATGATGCTTATTATAATAAGGCCATGAAAGTCAGAACCCTTCTCAAGCAGGACTTTGACCGGGCTTTTGAGTCTGTGGATGTCCTCCTGACGCCGACTTCGCCTACGGTGGCCTTCAAAATTGGCGAAAAAACTGATAATCCGCTGGAAATGTACATGTCAGATATCTGTACCGTGCCAATCAACATTGCCGGCGTACCGGCCATGTCCCTTCCATGTGGCTTCAGCGAGGGCCTTCCTATTGGCATGCAGCTGATTGGAAAACATTTTGACGAAAAGACGATCCTGCGTGCAGCCTATGCCTATGAACAGCATACGGGCTACGCGCAGCAGCGTCCGTCACTTTAGGAGGCGCAGTCATGTCAGAGATGAAATTTAAAACCCTGGTCGGTCTCGAGATCCACGCGGAGCTCGCGACGGCTTCCAAGATGTTCTGCGGCTGCACGACGACCTACGGCGGTGACGTCAATACCCATTGCTGCCCGATCTGTCTTGGACTTCCCGGCACGCTGCCGGTCGTCAACAAACGGGCCATTGAGTTCGCGATTCAGACGGGGCTGGCCTTCAACGCCAAAATTGCAAAAAAGAGTAAGATGGACCGCAAGAATTATTTCTATCCTGATCTGGTCAAGGCATTCCAGATTTCCCAGTATGACATGCCCCTTTGCGAGCATGGTCATGTGGATATTGAAACGGCTGCCGGCAGAAAGCGCATAGGCATCCAGCGGATCCATATTGAAGAGGATACAGGAAAATCTCTTCACGCAGAAGATGGCTCATCCCTTCTGGATTACAACCGCTGCGGTGTGCCGCTGATTGAGATTGTCACCATGCCGGATATGTCGAGTGCTGAAGAAGCCGGCGCGTTTCTGGAGCTCCTCAAGTCGACGCTTGAATATATTGAGGTCAGCGACTGCAAGATGGAGCAGGGCTCGCTGCGCTGTGACGTCAACGTCAACGTGGTCAGCGAGGATGGCACGGTGAAGAGTAATATCACCGAAATCAAGAACCTCAACTCCTTTAAAGCGGCTATGAAGGCCATTGAATTTGAGACGAAGCGCCACGTTGAGCTGCTTGAGCGCGGTGAAAACACCCTCAAGGAAACCCGCCGATGGGATGATGCCAAAAACGAAACCTTCCATATGCGCACGAAAGAATTCGTCCAGGATTACCGTTATTTCCCGGAGCCGGACATTGTCGACTTTGAAATTGATGCGGATTGGATCGAGCGCTTGGAGCTGGAGCTCCCAGAGCTACCTGAGGCACGTAAACACAGATTTATTTCTGAATATGGCATTCCTGAGTATGATGCCGGCGTCTTGACCTCAACACGTCAAATGGCGGATTACTTTGAGACCTTGGCAATTCGTGTGGGGGATGGCAAACTCTCCAGCAACTGGATTATGACAGAGCTCATGCGCCGTCTCAAGGAGGAAGGTCTGGAGCTGGATGCCCTGCGCTTTACTGTTGAGCAGTTCGCCGAGCTGATCGCCATGGTCAAGGATGGCACCCTGAACCAAAACGCAGCGAAAAAGGTCTTCCGCCGTCTATTTGAAGAAGGCGGGGAGCCAAAGGCTATAGTCGAAGCGGAAGGTCTTGTTCAAACCTCAGATACGAGTCTGATTAAGGAAACTGTCGATTCGGTGCTCGGTGCCAATCCGCAGTCCGTGGAAGATTATAAAAACGGCAAGGACAGAGCGTTTGGATTCCTCGTGGGCCAGGTCATGAAAGCCTCAAAGGGCAAGGCCAACCCGCAGGTGGTCAATGAGCTTTTGGCAGAGGCCCTTAAGAATTTGTAATTTAAGAGAAAAGAAATGTGGGAGGCAGGGAGAGACATTCGTCCCCGTCTCCCACAAATAAAAACGAGGAAGCGCAGTTTGCTTCCTCGTTTCTGTTTATCTATGAAGTTTTCCTGGTGTCTTCAACCCCCGCCAACCGCCGGGAAAAAGGCTACTGTATCGTATTCGGACAAACGGGTATTGAGCTTGCAGTGCCTGCCGTTAATCATGATGATGGCGGCTTCGCTTTGCGGAATGCCCAGAAGATTGAGAATATCACCCGGGGTTGTCGTTTCGTGAATCTCCAGATCCATCTCTTTTTCGTGCTTTGCCCTTAATGTGGCAAAAAGTTTGACTTTGATTTTCATGAGCCCATCCTCTTCTTAGTTAAACAAAGCGCTGCAGTTAAAATCATACAGCCCTCATTCATCCTCTTTAACGAGTTTGAAGTTGGAGGCGTTCTTCTGGTTTTTACCATAGAAGCCGAGGGCAACCCGGTATGGACCGGGACAGCCTGGCGGTAAGAAGGCGACTCGATCACCGGGATGAATGATGGCATCCAAGGCGTGAACAAATCCGTTCACGAAGATGACCTCGACCTCGTGCAGCTTAATCTCAAGCTTTTCCGCCAGCTGAATCCCGGTTAGCGGCTCCAGCAAGTGAAGAATGACAGGCATGGTGCCGTGTTTCTTTCTCAAAAAGGAATCGAGGTGAAGGAATCCTCTAATTTCAGTTGCCGATGGTGTTGGATCACTCATACCTGATCACCCTCCCAGAGGCTTTCAATGTACAACATGGCGGGTCATGTCGGCCGCAAAACACTTTGTTAAAAGTTGTAAACCTCATCAATTTCTTCCGGTGTGAAATCCCAGACTTGATTATGCGGCGGGAGCGCCTCGTACTCAAAGAATTCAGGAAGGCGGTCGTGAGCATTCGTAAATCCGGCTCTCTTATTGAAGTCCCGCTCGACCTTTAAGACGGATTCGCCGAGCTTGTCGACATCCTCGGAAGTCAGGGACAATCCGTATTGCGCATTGATCATATCGATAAGCGCCTGATAGCCTTCAGGGCTGTCTGCGATGCCAAAGTAGACAAACAGACACATACCGGTACTGTCAACCGCTGCAGTTCCAATCTGCATAGCCCGGGCATACTCGATCTGGCCGTCTTTTTTGAGCGGGTCAAGGTCGCCGCCGACCTTAAGAATGTTGCCGGAGACACAATAGCCTGCGGTATGATCAGCGCCCATGGTAGTCGTGGCATAAGTTAAGCCTATGCCTTTGACAGCTCGAGGGTCGTAGGCCGGGATCGCTTGATCCTTGACGACTGGGGTTCTGTAAAGTCCACAGACTTTGCCAACGACAGCGCAGCCGCCGCCCAGGATTCTGCCGAGTGGGGTTGGAACAGCAATCTGCTTGATTGCGTCCAGTGCAGCCTCGCCGTCACCCCAAGGCAATAAGCCGCCTTCCATAGCCGTCGCGATTGCGACGGAGACTTCGATACTGTCCACGCCAATATCATCCATGGCGCGGTCTGCATAGGCGATCAGGTCCAGATTTTTGATGCCGGCGTCAGCGCCGAGAGCCCAAATCGTTTCATACTCAAAGCCGCTTGTGATATATTTGCCTTGTTTGTCCGGGTACCACTGTGAGCATTTGATTATGCAACCTCTGTGGCAGCCGTGGGAGACCTTGCCGTCGCCGCCGCGCTCAGTAATGGTCGCGTTCATGGTTTCGCCGGAAATGACGTCATTATGATCAATGCGGCCCTGGGTAAAGTTGTAGGAAGGAAGGCCGCCGGCCTCGTTCAGAATATTGACCAGGACGTCCGTGCCGTAGGCTGCGAGGCCCTGACCTGATACCGGATGGGAAAGGAGGGCGCTTGCGAAGACTTTCGCGGCGGCTCTGAATTTCTCAGGCTCTGCGATAGGCACAGTGCCCGCGCCAGTATCATCCAGAATGACAGCTTTAACTTTTTTGGAGCCCATAACAGCCCCCAGGCCACCGCGACCTGCGCTGCGGATGTTCCCTTCCGGATCCTTGAACGATATATTGGCGGAAGGCAGACGGTGCTCGCCGGCAGGACCGACTATGGCGATGCCAACGTTTTTCCCGTGCTTCTCAGTCAAGAACGCAATGGCGTCATAGTTGCCGCAACCGCCCAGAATCTCGGCCGGTGCTTCTTCAATGACAACGTTGTCCATAGAGACTTTGATAACGTAAAATTTGTCGTCTTCCGGCATGCCTTCAATGACTAATGCCTTAATGCCCATTTTGGCCATCTGTTGAGAAAAGACACCGCCGGTGTTGCACTCTTTAATGGTGCCGGTCAGCGGGCTCTTGGCACCTACTGACAAGCGACCGGAGTTTGGCGCGGAGGTGCCGCTCAGCAGGCCCGGTGCAAAAATCAGTTTATTGTTCTTTCCAAGTGGATGGCAGGTTGGTTTAACTTCATCATTGACGAAGCTGGAGGTGAGGGCGCGGCCGCCAAGGCCTATGTATTGATTTGGGACAGCTTGGGTCTCGATTTCCTTGGACGACATATTCACGCGGATAAACTTGTTCATAAAACGCCTCCTTATACTTTGTTGCCAACTAATATTGCAAGTATTATGCCAAATAAAAAGACCGCTGTTTCCAAGCGGTCTAATGCAAAGCAGATGAACTTTATAAGTAGAGTGTTCTGAAGTTGAACAATAATTACCTATCGAAGCTGTTCGAAAACGGATCACTGATCAAATGTTGAACAATCAATTTTAAAAACTTCGATATTTCGGTAAAGGGTATTTCTTGCAATCCCTAAAGCTTTAGCGCTTAACGAAATATTCCCGTTATATTTATTCAGGGTACGGATGATATGGCGCTTCTGAATCTCGTTCAGCGGCAGGTCAGTGTCCTGCTCTCGCGGGATTTTCAGTAGCGGCAGGCTTGGATGTTCAACAGGATCCAAAGGCTGCAGACGATTGATCTCCGGCACGGACTCGGTGTTGATCAGCAATTCAATGTAATTTTCCAGTTCTCGGATATTACCTGGCCAGTCATAGTCTTGCAGCTGCCGGATTTGATCCTCACTCAACTGCAGGGGTTTCTTGTTCAGCCGCTTGGATATCCGGTCTGTGAAAAATTCGATTAAGAGTGGGATATCATCCTTGCGTTGTCTTAGAGGTGGAAGGATAATTGGCAGGACATTCAGACGGTAATATAAATCCTTCCTGAAGTTGCCCTTGGCGACTTCCTCCTTGAGATCTTTGTTGGTCGCCGCAATGATTCTGACATCCACGACGAATTCCTTCATACTCCCAACCCGGCTGATGGTGCCTTCTTCAAGAACCCTGAGAAGTCGTGTCTGCATATCAAGAGGCATTTCACCGACCTCATCCAGAAATAAGGTACCTCCATCTGCGATTTCAAATTTTCCGGGATTTCCGGAGGTCTTGGCGCCTGTGAAGGCGCCTTCTTCATAGCCGAACAGCTCAGCTTCAATCAACGTCTTTGGAATCGCACCGCAGTTCAAAGCCACGAAGGCTTCCTCGCGCCGGTCGGAGTGGTTGTGGATGGCTTGGGCAAAAAGCTCCTTGCCGGTACCGCTTTCTCCCAGAATCAGAATGCCTGAACGGCTGTCAGCCACTTTTTTGGCGAACTCGACGACTTTGGTAAACTGTCTGTTTTCGCCTATGATCTTGTCAAAAGTGTAGACGGCTTTTCTGCCCATGATCCGGTTGGCGAGCTTTCGGATCTTTTTGACATCTTTAAAGACCATAATTATGTCTATCAATTTTTTTTGGCTGTTGATGATGGGGTAGGTGCTCAAGTTAAGCATGGCTTTATTTTTTCTTGAGTTGACCACAACCTCCTCATCCGAGAAACCGCGATGAGCCGATGAGGCAGACAGAACCTGTTCCCAGCCCTCAAACAGCTGCCAGACTTTCATAGATCTGATCTCACTCTGAGTATACCCGAAGAGATCAGGGACGAAGTGATTCACGGTTTTGATGGTGCCGTCGAGATCCGCGGTCAGAATGCCTGCGGAGATGCTGTCAATAATTGCGTCGTTGTAAAGCTTGGCCATTTCCAGAGCGACATTGTATTCCTGAACCTGAAGCATCCGCTCAATGGCTTTGGCCGCAGCCACGACCATACCGAGGGTATGAGGGTGAACCAGCTCGGAATAGCCGGTCAGATCCAGGGAGCCAATAATCTTGCCGGTGGAGTCACAGATGGGTGAAGCGGAGCAGGTCCACTTGTGATAAGCCTCAATGTAATGTTCATCCCCTGAAACCTGAACTGGCATTCTCTCCACCAGGGCTGTCCCCATGGCGTTGGTCCCAATGTTGTTTTCATCCATGAATGCGCCGGGCATCATTTTGTATGAGAATGCCTCGGTGAGAATGGACTCATCTCCAATGATGGAGAGGATGCAGCCTTCTTCGTCCGTCAGAAGTGCAAAGAAATCCGTCCCTTTAACAAAATTATAAAGCTGATTCATGAAGGGCTCTGCAGTTCCAATCAGAGCTTGGTGATCTGATAGCCGCTCAAACAGCGGCTCTCCATCCAAAATGCGCTTGCTGTAGACTCTGTCCCGCCCGATGTTCAGCGCATCGCAGCGCTGATGGGATCTTATGATAAACTCTTTGGTCGAAGATGGTTTTTTCACAGCAATGACCTCCTGCTTGAACCTGACACTATAGGGCAGGTTGGGTATTCGTTTGACTGCTAACCTGAGTTATGAGTGTAAGCAGTTAGATAATTAATAATGCTCTAAATTTGAACATTGTGACGTAATGGAACATTTCTGAACAAATTATAGCACAGCACACCATCGATCACAATCCAGCAGAATGAAACGGTGACCGAAAGACGGCATAGGTGCTTCGATTCCGCTAGAAGGCTGGGAACGGAAGCTTTCAATCGTGTTTTAGTAAGGGGTATGTGCTGAAGGTGCCTTGGTTTACACAATAATGAACGTTTGATAATTATTAAAAAATGCAAGAATGTCAGTGCTGGTGCTTCAAACGAATAGGCGGCGTCGTGACCATCGGCCAAATTCTTGCCTTGAAGAGTTGGTAAATCACAAAACATCTGTATTTGACGTACAAAAGATTACCTAAATGTTACAAAACCTTAAATTTAGATTTCGCTGTAGCCATTGATAGTTGCGGGCTGGTGGATTAATATAGGATTAACGTGAACGGCAAAGAAAATTAATAATTTCGATCAGCTCGCAAGGTGTGACGCGAAAAATTGATAATGAATTCCGCACATTTCAAGTCGCAACAGATGGGATTGCAATTATTGAACTTTGTCAAAGGCACAAAGAATTAGAAATTATTTGAAAGGAGCTGAGAATTTGGGCAAGTATATCATCCGAAGATTAATCTCCATGATCATCACTCTTGTCTTTGTCGCATCCATTACCTTTTTTCTGATGCACGCAGTACCGGGCGGCCCGTTCCAAAGTGAAAAGGCGCTTCCTGAGGCCGTCATCCAGGCGCTGAACGAGAAGTATCATCTCGACGACCCGCTTTGGAAGCAATATCTCGACTACATGAAGGGGGTCTTCACCTTTCAGCTTGGTCCATCCTTCAAGCGCGTCGGCACAACGGTCAATGATTTGATTGTCGCAGGTTTCCCATACTCCGCAAAGCTGGGCTTCTTCGCCACGCTGGCAATTGTTGCTTTAGGCATACCGGCGGGCATCATTTCCGCTTTGAAAAGCAACAAATGGCAGGATTATCTTGTCACCATTCTGGCGACCCTTGGCGTCGCGGTCCCAAGTTTTGTTCTGGGCGCACTTTTTATCTTTATATTCAGCTCCAAGCTTGGTTGGCTGCCTTCCTTCGGCCTGACCAGCTGGAAGCATTATATAGGACCGGTTATTGCGCTTAGTGGTTTTTCGCTGGCTTTCGTTGCACGTCTGACCAGATCGAGTGTCTTGGAAGTCATGCAGCAGGACTACATAAGAACAGCCAGAGCCAAAGGTCTTCCTGAGATCGTCGTCATTGTCAAGCACGCTCTCAAGAACGCTCTGATCCCGGTTGTCACCTATCTCGGCCCAATGATTGCAGCAATGATGACAGGATCCTTTATTGTTGAAAAGATTTTTGCGATTCCCGGCATGGGCAAATATTTCGTCGAAAGTGTCAGCAGCCGCGACTATACGGTTCTGATGGGCACGACGATCTTTTACGCCGCCTTCTCCATCACGATGATTTTCGTGGTCGACATCGCTTACGGATTTATCGATCCAAGAATCAAACTCGGAGATTAGGAGGGCTGACCATGACAGATCAATTTAAAATAACACCGGACCTATGGGAGCCAATCGTCATAGAGGACCGGGAGAAGGACAAGATTGTCCGAAAGAGTTTGACTTATTGGCAGGATGCCTGGCGGCGCCTCAAGAAAAATCATTTGTCCATGATTGGTCTTGCTGCGATCTTTCTTCTGGCATTGGCAGCCATTGTTGGCCCGAGCTTGTCACCCTATTCATACTCGGACCAGGATCTCAACATGTCGAACATGCCACCTCGTCTTGAGCTCCATAAGCTTGAAGACGGATCTTTTGTCCATGTTCACAAAGAGTACCGTCTTTATGAAGTCTCTGAATCCGGAGAAATCTTGAGCCGCATTCAGCATACCAAAGAAGACGTCATCAATAAAACACGTGAATTTGAATTTAACGGCAATGAAATTGTCATTGATTATAAACTTGCCGCCATCAACAAAGATGTTCCCAATGCCCCCAAATTTACTTTAACAATTAATGGTCAGCCAAATGAAACCGCAGATAAGACAGTATGGAATAAGACTTATTTGTTCGGCACGGATACCTTGGGCAGAGATATCTTTGTCAGAAACCTCTACGGCGCCAGAATTTCACTTTTGATCGCTCTTGTCGCCACGATTGTGCAATTCTTTATAGGTGTCATCTACGGTGGTGTCTCCGGCTATGTTGGAGGCCGCGTGGACAACTTCATGATGAGGGTTGTCGACATAGTCGATACGATTCCGCTCATGCTGTACGTCATACTGCTGATGGTAGTTTTAGGTGCGGGGCTTATGACCATTATCATAGCGCTGGGATCGGTTTATTGGGTCCGAATGGCGCGTCTGGTCAGGGGTCAGGTCCTCAGTATTAAAGAGAATGAATTCATTTTGGCGGCACGAACCCTGGGTGCGAGTCCGTGGAGAATCATGGTACGCCATTTGATTCCAAACTCCATGGGCGCAATCATTGTCTCCCTGGCTATGATGGTGCCAAGTGCCATCTTTACGGAATCCTTCCTTAGCTTTATAGGTCTTGGCGTCAGTGCCCCTCAGGCTTCCTGGGGAACATTGGCGAGTGACGCCATGGGCGGGCTCAGAACTTATGCTTATCAGCTGTTTGTGCCTTCCTTCTTTATCAGTATGACGGTCCTTTCCTTTAACTTCCTTGGGGACGGTCTGCGAGACGCACTCGATCCAAGACTTCGCAAATAGAAAGGAGCGACGAACAGATGACGGAAAAAATACTTGAAGTCAAAAATATGAAGACTTCGTTTTATACGCATGTCGGTGAAGTTCAAGCTGTACGTGGTGTCAGTTTTCACCTTGACAAAGGAGAAGCCCTTGGCATCGTCGGCGAATCCGGCAGCGGAAAGAGTGTTACCTCTATGTCGGTCATGAGACTGCTTCAATACCCGGGCACCATAAAAGAAGGAGAGGTCTTCTTCAAAGGTGAGGACCTCGTCAAGAAATCGAAAGCGGAGATGATGAGCGTTCGCGGCAATCAGATCGCTATGATTTTCCAGGATCCTATGACCTCTCTCAATCCGGTGTATACCATAGGCAATCAGATCATGGAGGCGGTGATCCGCCACCAGAAAGTCAGCAAAGCTGAAGCCAGAGAGCGCGCCATTGAGATGTTGAAACTCGTCGGCATTCCTTCTCCGGAAACACGGGTGGACAACTATCCTCATGAATTCAGCGGTGGTATGCGGCAGCGTGCCATGATCGCCATTGCGCTTTCCTGTCAGCCGGACCTTCTGATTGCGGATGAACCGACAACCGCGCTTGATGTCACCATTCAGGCCCAGATTCTCGAGCTCCTGAAAGACCTTAAGAAAAAGGTCAACACCTCCATTATTCTGATCACTCACGACCTGGGCGTCGTTGCGGATGTCTGCAGCCGAATCATCGTTATGTATGGCGGACTGATAATGGAAGAAGGCCGCGCCGAGGACATTTTTTACGAACCGCTTCACCCATACACCATGGGACTCCTGAAGTCTATCCCAAGACTGGACCTTGGTCACAAGCAGCGGCTGGTGCCAATTCCGGGTTCGCCGCCGGATCTGATCAAACCGCCAAAGGGCTGTCCGTTTGCTGCCCGTTGTCCTTATGCCATGAAAGTCTGTCTCGAGCATCAGCCTGAGTACCATGAGCGGCGTCCTGGTCACAAAGCAGCATGCTGGCTCTACCATCAGGATGCCCCAACTTGGGAGCTCGATACGGGTGTCAGGAGGATGAAGTAATAATGGAAAAAATGATGAATGAAACGACTCCGAGAGAAATACTATTGGAAGTTAGAAATCTAAAGAAGTATTTTCCTATCCACAAAGGGATCTTCGGAACTAAAAAGACGAATGTTCAGGCAGTGGATGACATCAGTTTTTATATTTACAAAGGAGAGACCCTGGGACTGGTTGGTGAATCCGGCTGTGGAAAGTCCACAGCGGGCAGAACGATTATTCGGCTTTACAATCCGACTGCAGGTGAGATCATTTTCGATGGTGCAGAAATCAGCAGCATGGATGAAAATGAGTTAAAACCTTTCAGAAAGAGAATGCAGATGATTTTTCAGGATCCTTACGCCTCTTTGAACTCAAGGATGACAGTGGGAGATATCATTGGTGAGCCTATTGATATTCACAACATTGCAACTGGGGAAGCACGCCAGAAAATGATTTATGACCTTCTGGAGCGCGTCGGACTCAGCAAGGATCACGCCAGTCGGTATCCCCATGAGTTCAGCGGCGGTCAGCGCCAGAGGATTGGCATAGCACGCTCGTTGGCGGTTGAACCAGATTTCATCATTTGTGATGAGCCAATTTCAGCGCTGGATGTCTCCATTCAAGCTCAGGTCGTCAATATGCTGGAAGACCTTCAACAAGAATTTGGTTTGACTTACCTTTTCATTGCTCACGATTTGTCCATGGTTAAGCACATCTCAGACCGCATTGGCGTCATGTATCTTGGGAAAATGGTAGAGCTTGCTTCCAGCAAAGAGCTTTACGAGAAGCCTATGCACCCTTATACCCAGGCGCTTCTCTCTGCGATCCCAATTCCGGATCCGGAAGTGACCCATGCCAAACACCGGATTGTACTTGAGGGGGATGTCCCGAGTCCGATCAATCCGCCATCCGGATGCCGGTTCAGGACGCGCTGCCAATATGCTTTTGACCGTTGCAAAGTCGAAGAGCCGGCGTTCCAGGATATGGGCGAGGGCCACATGGTCGCCTGTCATTTGATGGACAAAGGCAAAGCGTGATGAAATAATTATTCGCCATGTGAATAGTTATAACATTGACTAAAATGTGACGAAATCAGCAAAAGTCAGCGTCTATGCAAACACTGATGATTTCGAATTGTTACAAAATTTTAAATATTGTTTTGTCTCGACGCCTTGAACCCTCGATAATTTTACATTAATATTAAAATATCCTTAAAATTTAAGTTAAATGCTAAGATTTTGTCGTATCCAAATCCACACTGATTTATTTGCGTTAACACGGGAGTGGGATCCCTGTGAGCTGCGCTGATAAATAGAGCATTACACTACTAGATAATGGAGGGGATTTGTTTGTTTAAAAAGAACTTGGCATTACTGATGGTTCTCGTACTCGCTATTGGCTTGCTTGCAGGCTGCGGCGGAACGACTCAAGAACCTGCAACACCTGCTGAAGAACCTGCTGCACCAAAAGTTCTGGTATGGAACATTGGTTCCTCCGGTCCTAAGACCATCGATCCAGGTCTGAATGCTGCGAGCGACGGCGGACACGTCATCAACAACATGTTTGAAGGTCTTATGAGAGAATTGGGCGGCAAGCTTGAGCCAGCTATGGCTGAGAGCTACACGGTCAGTGATGACGGCTTGGTCTATACTTTTAAAATTCGTCCTGACGTGAAATGGTCTGATGGCCAGCCTGTCACAGCTAAAGATTTTGAATATGCTTGGACACGCGTTCTCGATCCTGCGACTGCTTCCGAATATTCATGGATTTTCAGCGAAGCTAACGTAGATACGTTCAAAGCGATCGACGACATGACCTTTGAAGTTACTCTCAAAGTCCCTACGGAATACTTCCTTGGCTTAACTGCATTCTACACTTTCTTCCCGGTTCGTGAAGATGCGGTCGCTAAAGGCGCTGACGGCGCATGGGCATATGACCCTGCTGCTTCAGTCGTCAACGGTCCTTTCAAACTTGAGTCTTACACTCAAGGCGATAAGATCGTCATGGTCAAGAACGAGAACTACTGGCAGGCTGATAAAGTCAAGCTTGACAAAATCGAAGGTCTTTTGATCGACGACCAGTCTACAGCGCTTACTGCATACGAAGCGGGCGAAATCGATATCCTTGATGACATGCCAACTGCGGAGATTCCAAGACTCATGGCTGAGGACCCAACCTTTATGGTCTTCCCTCAGGATGCTGTCTACTATTTCTCTTTCAATACAAAAGTTGCGCCGCTCGACAACGTGAAAGTTCGTCAGGCGCTCGCATACGCAATTGATCGCAAAGCGATCGTTGAGACTGTTACAAAAGCAGGCCAAACTCCTGCACACTCTATGATCCCAGGCACGGACTACGACGCTGAAGGCAATTTATTTAACGTGAAATCCGGATTCCATGGTTTCAAAGAAGACGGTACTGCAGATGTAGAAAAAGCTAAGGCACTCCTTGCTGAAGCCGGTTATCCGGATGGCGCTGGATTCCCTGCGTTTGAACTTCTCTACAACACTTCCGAAGGCCACAAAGCAATTGCTGAAGCTATTCAGGAAATGTGGAAACAAAACCTTGGCATCAACGTCACTTTGGCTAACCAGGAATGGGCAGTCTTCCAGGATACAAGAACGAACCACGACTTTGAAATTGCTCGCGGCGGTTGGGTTGGCGACTACTCTGACCCTATGACTTACCTCGGTATGTTTATTGAGGGTTCCCCTATGAACTATGGTGAGTGGGTCAATCCGGATTATGACGCAGCAATCGAAGCTTCCAAGTCACTTACAGGTAAAGAGCGTTTTGAACAGCTTTATATTGCTGACAAGCTTCTCATGGAAGGTATGCCTGTAATCCCGGTTTACTACTATACAAACCCAGTCATGGTTAAAGAGTATGTTACTGAATGGGATCTTTCAACCAGAAGTACTTGGTTCTTTGGTTTTGCAGACGTAACGAAATAGTTTCAGTTAAGGATTTAGTCCAGCTGATTCGGATTTGAAAAAGTGGTTCACTTTGAACCCAGACTCTGAGAAACTATGATTAGTGCATTTAGCGGCTCAACACGGTGAACAACCGGTTGAGCCGCTTTTTCTTTTTTGCGCCGTCAGGCGACCTGTGTTACACTGATTCTAGAATTTCATTCGAGGTGACGCGCTGTGAAAGAAGGCAAACTGGATAACGAAGTGCTGGAGCATTCCGTACTTTCAAAGATAAAATTAAATTCTGAGGACATTCTTCTGGGACCGGGTGTCGGTGAGGACTGTGGGGCGATTCGATTCGGTTCCGAAGCCTGCGTGGTAACGACAGATCCCATCACGGGGGCAACCAAAGGCTCGGGCAAACTGTCTGTTCATGTGTCCTGCAATGACCTGGCGTCAAGTGGCGCTGAACCTTTAGCATTGACAGTAACGCTCCTGGCTCCGACTCACGCCACATTGGATGAGATTGAAGCCATGATGGAGGAAATTGCTGAAGCAGCTGAGGAAATTGGGGTTTCAGTGATAGGCGGCCACACAGAGGTAACGAGTGCTGTCACACGTATGGTGCTCTCGGTGACCGCCCTTGGAAAGGTTCCGGTCGGAGAACTGATTTCCACTGCGGGGGCAAAGCCGGGGGACTGGATTTACATGTCCAAGTCAGCAGCCCTGGAAGGCACCGTGATCATTGCTGCTGAAAAGTCTGATATGCTTGCAGTTCTGCTCAGCAAAGAGGATGAGGCAGAGCTGGAGGGCCTCCAGCAGTCTCTTTCTGTGCTGAAAGAAGGCCGCTTGGGCAGAATGGCAGGCGTCAGTGCTATGCACGACGTCACAGAAGGCGGAACTTTAGGTGCGATCTGGGAGGTGTGTGAAGCCTCCGGAACCGGTTGTACCATATGGGGTTCGGAGATAGTTATTGCCGGGATCACCAGAAAGCTCGCGGAGGTCTTTGAGTTTAATCCGCTGAATATGATTGGCAGCGGCAGTATGCTGATGACGATCTCCCCGGATAAAGCCCAGATTCTCGAGGCTGAAGCGATTCGACAAGGCGTAGCGCTGCGCCGCATTGGCGTCATAGAGCCGGATCCTGACCAGCGTCGAATGATTGGTGCGGATGTGGAGATAGTGACCATCGGCAAACCGGACGTGGATCCCCTTTACAGGGTGCTTGGTTTCTAGGGGAAGCTCAATGTACGATTCGGTATAAAATGTGTTAAAATTAATAGTAGAAATGAATCATACAGGAGGCACTCTATGATCCGACAGGATGGAAGAACACACGACATGGCAAGGCCGGTCAGGCTGACAACGCATTTTCTGCAGCACCCGGACGGCGCGGTGCTGATTGAGCTGGGCGCGACCAAAGTCATTTGCACGGCTATGGTGGAGGAAAAGGTACCGCCGTTTATGAAAGGTACCGGCAACGGTTGGGTCACGGCTGAATATGCTATGCTGCCGGGATCGACACAGCAGAGGAAGCAGAGGGATATTACAAAGGGGAGACTTGATGGCAGATCCTCTGAAATTCAGAGACTGATTGGTCGAAGCCTGCGGTCTGTTGTGGATTTAAAAGCTTTGGGGGAGAGGACTATCTGGATTGACTGTGACGTCATTTCCGCGGATGGCGGTACCAGAACAGCCTCAATTACAGGTGCCTATGTGGCTATGGTGCTGGCTATGGAAAAACTGATGGATAAGGGGCTGCTGTCCCAGCTGCCAACGACAGACTGGGTGGCGGCAATCAGTGTGGGTGTCTGCGGCGGCACACCGCTGCTCGACCTTTGTTATGTTGAAGATTCCTCAGCGGATGTGGATATGAATGTGATCATGAACGGCAAGGGAGAATTTATTGAACTTCAAGGGACGGGCGAAGCCAGACCGTTTTCCAGGGCGGAGCTTGATGGTCTGCTGCAACTCGCTGAAAAAGGGATCAGAAGCATGATTGAAGCGCAGCAGAAGGCATTGACAGATGAGTTGGGAAGGCGGACGGCCCATGAGTAAGGTGGTTTTGGCGTCTTCCAACAGCCATAAGCTAAAAGAGCTGCAAGCTATGCTTTCAGAATTTGATTTCGAGCTGCTTTCTCTGAGTGACGTAGACTTGGCGGGACTGGACATTCCGGAGGAGGGGGACACCTTTGAGGCTAATTCGCTTCATAAAGCTAAGGTAGTGGCTGACCTAACAGGGTATCCAGCCATTGCGGATGACTCCGGGTTGATGGTAGATCATTTGAATGGCGCACCTGGCGTCTATTCTGCCCGTTATGCGGGGGAACCCAAAAGCGACAAGGCCAACAACGCCAAATTAATTGAAGCGCTTAAAGGCGTCCCTGAGAGCGGCAGAACCGCAAAGTTTGTGACAGTCATTACATTCTATGTAGATGAGGCTCACATTCTGACTGCGCGTGGGGAAGTTGAAGGGCATATCCTGGTTGAAGAACGCGGCAGCAGCGGTTTTGGCTATGACCCGCTGTTTTATGTTGAAGCCCTGGATAAAACCTTTGCGGAACTCAGCAGCGAAGAAAAAAATGCCATCAGCCACAGAGGCAGGGCAATAATGAAACTTCGAAGTCTTTTGGAAAAAGACTACGATTTTGGTGTAGTGTATGAAGACTGAGGAAAGGGTGATTGTGCCTTGAAACTGATAGTGATCAGTGACACCCATGGTGAGAAAAGCTGGATTAAGAAGGCTTTTGAAGCCAACCGGGACGCGTCGGTCATCATTCATTGCGGTGACTTTGCCTCTGATCTTGAAGTCATAAGAGGCATGCCTATAGAAACTGCTGCAGTAACAGGCAATGTGCCGGACTTGCATCAAGACGGTTTGATGCCTGACGACCGGATGGAAGAGAGACTTCTTCTTTATGAGGGTGTCAGAATCCTTCTGACACATGGACACCGCTATGACGTCAAATATACCCTGAACAAACTTTTCTACCGGGCTCAGGAAACTCAGGCGGATCTGGTTCTGTTTGGACACACTCATTCTGCGTTAAATCTGAGCCATGACAGCATCACTTTTTTAAATCCGGGGAGTCCCGCAAGACCCCGTGGTGGTAAACCGGGCTATGGCATAGTGACAATTGAGAAGGGTACTTTTACGTGCCAACTTACAAATTTTTAGATTGACTGCTGCCTGTCAACAAGGGCTGAATAGCTTGATGAATGTGATGTTTGCAAGCTTTTGTGGTGTTTTAATGACTGGAAAAATAAGTTCCATAAAAAAACTAGAAAAAAGGTTGACTCGCCCCGAATCTTTGAGGTATAATCGTATTTGTCAGTTCGGGGTGTAGCGCAGCTTGGTAGCGCATCTGATTTGGGATCAGAGGGTCGCGGGTTCAAATCCTGCCGCCCCGACCATTAATATCGCGGGTGTAGCTCAGTGGTAGAGCCCCGGCCTTCCAAGCCGGTTGCGAGGGTTCGATACCCTTCACCCGCTCCACTATTTTCATCCTTCATGGCGGCTGTCGTCAAGTGGTTAAGACACAGGATTGTGGCTCCTGTATACGTGGGTTCGACTCCCATCAGCCGCCCCATTTAAACTTTGGGGATTCGCCAAGTCGGTAAGGCAACGGACTTTGACTCCGTCATTCGCAGGTTCGAGTCCTGCATCCCCAGCCAATGTGACCCATTAGCTCAGTCGGTAGAGCACTTGACTTTTAATCAAGGTGTCCCGCGTTCGAGCCGCGGATGGGTCACCATTCTTTATACAGGCTCAAGCAACACATTAACCTCCTTGCGTCCGTAGCTCAGTCGGATAGAGTCGCTGGCTTCGAACCAGTTGGTCGGGGGTTCGAGTCCCTCCGGGCGCACCAACAATAACCACATAACACAGTCTCCTGTCAAGGGGACTGTGTTTTTTTCGTGTAAATCCAAGTTATAATCTATATAATAGTGTCGGAATAAAATGAAATATTATTCAAAGGAGGAAAACAAAGTGCTGACCAATGAAACTATTCAATCCATTCTGACCCGTAGGAGCATTAAAATCTACAAAGAAGATCAGGTTCCGGAGGAAGAACTCCTGACTATCCTGGAAGCCGCGACATTCGCGCCTAGCGGGATGGGACTTCAGGAGTGGCACTTCACTGCGGTACAGAATAAAGACGAACTGAGAGCCTTAAACGAAGCAGCTAAGCAGGTTCTGTTGAATCTGCCTGAAGATGATTCGGTTTCAATCCCTTTGAAAAATCAGGCAAAGCATTTTAAGAATAAACCTGACTTCAATTTTTTCTATAATGCGCCAACACTCGTGATTGTGACGAGTGCCAAAGACCCGGCGGTATCTTCACCCGCTGCGGACTGCGCTGCAGCCCTTGAAAATATATTCGTGGCTGCACATTCTCTGGGTGTTTCGTCTTGCTGGATCAATCTGCTTACAAGAATGAGCGATTTCCCGGAGATCAGAGAACTGTTCACCAAATGGGGGATCCCTGAAAATGAGCATTGCTATGGGTCCGCGGCGCTTGGTTATAATGGCGGTCCTGAGAAAAAAGCCGCACCAAGGCGTGAGGGGACCGTGATCCTTGTAAAATAGTGCGTGAGATATAGGCACAAAAATAGCCGTATGTGCAAACCTCGCAGACGGCTATTTTGTTGAATTTAAATTATTGTTTTGCTATAAGGGATTTGTTTGAAAGCAAAAATCTAGAAAAGGATCAGGAAAAACGCACCGCGTATGAAATGGAAAGAATTGAATAATGCCGAAGGCCAGGTAAAATGGTAAGATGGTAAATATATAAGGATTTGGTTTGAGCTCTATATCGCTAATAGTTCGTAAGTGTAAGGGAAGGGAGGTGAGGGGCTTTATATGGAAAACCTAATATTGTCATTAAACGTCGTCATGCCCCTGTTCCTGGCAATGGCTACTGGTTATCTCATGAAACAACTCGGAGTTTTGGACGACCGTACTTTGGTGGTTATGAATGGGATCTGCTTTAGGCTTTTTCTCCCGGCACTCCTATTTTACAATATTTATAGCACAGACCTCAAATCGGTTCTCAACATTCCCTTGATGATTTATGCGCTTGGCACATTGGCAGCTGTGCTGGGTGTTTTGTTCATCCTGATCCCTGTTCTGGAAAAGGACAATCGCAGACGAGGGGTCCTCATTCAAGGCATTTTTCGCGGCAACTTTGTACTGTTTGGCATTCCTGTAGCGCAGGCTTTAGCACCGCCCAATCAGGTCGGTATCGCGGCGCTGATTATTGCTATCACCGTACCACTTAACAATGCCATTTCTGTCGTTATTTTAGAAATTTTTAGAGGCGGACGAATTGATATGCCGCGCATCGCTCGAGGCGTAATTACTAATCCCAACATTATTGGGTCGGCTTTCGGGTTGATGCTCCTCGTTTTGGGTCTGCGCCTGCCATATCCGCTGGAGAAAACTGCCCTTGATTTTTCCCGCGTGGCGACACCCCTCGCGCTGTTTCTCCTTGGAGGAACCATGTCTTTTCGGTCTGTCAAAGGCGCCCTTCGCCCCATTCTGATAGGTACAATAGGAAAACTGATTGTTTTGCCGATGGTCTTTATCCCCATCTCCATAGCCGCAGGTTACCGCGGTATTGAACTGATCACCTTGATGGTGCTCTACGGTGCTCCGGCTGCCGTAGCATCATTCACAATGGCGCAGCAAATGGAGGCAGACGGAGAATTGGCTGCCCAATTAATTGTCTTTGGTTCAGCCTTTTCGGTTCTTACCATGTTTGTGATGATCTTCGTTCTGAAGCAATTAGCGTATATTTAAGCACGGTTGTACGCCAGTTTGTATAGCCGGCAGCATCGTGCAGCAAGCTTTGCTCAAAGAGTGTGACGAAACCCTTTCTGTCGATCATGAAGACCGTATGGGCGCGTGTGCCATAAGTACCGGCATCGATATAAATTGACGACAGCTTTCTTTCCAACTCCAGGTCGAGACCGGTCGAAGGTAAGTCTTGATCTGGCGCTATCTGATTGTCCTTAAGAAGCGGCAAAAACATCTCGGGGTTAAGTTGTACAGGAGATTTCGAGAGCGTTTCTGAAAATTTGGTTTTTCCGCGAAGCAGTTTTGGCCAGGGCGTGTCCAGGAATGCGTTGGATAATCCATACAGGCCGGGGGTAAGTTTGGTTATTTGTCTGCGGACATTATCAAAGTGATAAAGTCCATATTCGTCTCGAAGGATTAGGTTAAACGGATTGAAATCTGAAGCATCTTCCAGAATTTTATCAAGATACTTTGGAGCAGGCTCTGACTTGTTGAGGTAGCTGGGGATCAGAATGCCTCTGGACTGAGCGGCCTCTTTATGAAGCGTAAAGTCCCTGTGGTTGGTTAAAAGCCCAAAACGTCCGTACTGATCTGACGCAAACCATGTGCCTTGATCTTTAAGATCTCTGCCGCCAGCTATGCCTGGCTGATCTGGCCAAAACGAAGCTGCTGCAGTAGGGCGTGAAAAAAACTCGTCGCGGTTTGCTGCGATAATGACGGGGTATTCAGGGTGAAAGTGATAAGCAATCCAGGCAATACACATAAGCATTCTCCTTGTCTTGGATTCAACTGATGGAATAATACCCAATTGAATGAAGGCATCACCTGATTTGCAGCATATTGAATAATTGAACCGGTCAAACGCGTGAACTTCAACAAAACTGATTCTAGTTGATCCGGGTGGGGAGGAGCATAATGGAAACGGGAAAGGGTTATATTCACATTTATACAGGCAATGGCAAGGGTAAAACAACAGCTGCTTTTGGACTTGCTCTCCGTGCGGCTATGTCTGGAAAGAAAGTCTATATTGGGCAATTCGTCAAAGGTATGGCATATAGTGAAACAAAGTGTTCAGAATATATTCCCGGGATTGAGATCGAGCAGTTCGGGACAACTTGCTATATAGATCGAAATCCGGATGAAGATGACGTTCAGCGTGCAAAAAACGGACTGGAAAAATGCAAATCTATCATGAAGAGTGGAGATATTGATGTTGTAATTTTAGATGAAGTCACAATTGCGGTCTACTTTAAACTTCTGACAGAGGATGACGTATTGGACGCGATAAAGATGAAAGCGGCGCATGTTGAGGTTGTCTTGACAGGCCGTTATGCGTCTGCACGTTTAATTGAAGCGGCTGATCTGGTCAGTGAAATTCAAGAGGTTAAACATTACTACAGACAGGGTGTGCTTTCGCGGGAAGGTATAGATTGCTAATAAAAGGACAGAGCCATCAAATAATGGTTCTGTCCTTTTATTTAGAATAGGTTTAACGACTCAATTCCATGGCAGATCGAACCCGCGCATACAACCATAAGGTCACTCCGGCAGAGGTTAAGCAGCTGCGACTTTGTTTTTCTTCGCTCTGGCACGTTGTAATACGACCACGACCACGAGGACTGCAAGGCCGAAGGCATCTGAAGTCAGACCTGGAACCAGGAGACCAAGTGCGCCTGCGAGCAACATGATCCGCTCGTAAATTTTGCATTTGACTATTAAGAAGTTTTCAACCGCGCCACCGAGACATACAATCCCCAGCATGGCCGTGAGAATAACCGGAATGGCCGTATAGAATGGTAAAAATACGACTTGGTCTCCTATGACTTCTTTGACGAGAATCAGTCTTGAATCAATGGCGAAAATATAAGGTACAATGAAGGCCGCTGAGGCTAATTTGACGGCCTGGAAACCGGTTTTCATAGAATTGGCACCAGCTATACCGGCCCCGGCATAGGCCGCAAGGGCAACCGGTGGCGTGATGTCAGCGACGACGCCAAAGTAAAGGATGAAGAGATGCGCTGCCATTAAATTGACCTCCAATTTAATGAGCGCAGGAACGGCCATTGTTGCGAGTACAATATATTTGGCGGTAGTAGGAAGGCCCATGCCCAGGATAATGGAAGCGATCATAGTGAAGAAGAGTGTTGGAATAAGCATGCCTTGAGCAAGTGTTACAATGAGCTCTGCGATGCGCAGACCGAGACCGGTCAGGGTAACCACACCAACGATCATGCCGGCACAGGCGCACGCGCATGCAACGCCCAAAGCGCCTTTCGCACCGCTTTCCATCGCTGAGAGAAATAACTTAACAGTAAACGACTGATCTTTCTTGATCAATGTGACTGCAATTGCCATCAACACGCTGATGCCGATAGCATAGAACGCTGAAATCAAAGGCGTGAAGCCCATAATCAGAAAAGCAATGATGACAAAGAGCGGCACCAATAAATAACCCTGGCTCAACATAATCTTTTTGACACTTGGAAGCTGGCTCTTAGGCAGTCCTTTGAGACCGAGTTTGCTTGCTTCAAGGTGAACCATAGTTCCTACAGCAAAGTAATAAAGGACTGCGGGAATTGCGGCAGCGGCAATAATTTTTATGTATGGAATTCCGGTAAACTCAGCCATGATGAAGGCGGCTGCACCCATAACCGGCGGCATAATCTGACCGCCTGTTGATGCGGCGGCTTCGACAGCACCGGCAAAGTAAGGTTTGTAACCGACGCGCTTCATAAGCGGAATGGTAAATGCGCCTGTTGTAACAGTATTGGCGACAGAACTGCCGGAAATGGACCCCATAAAACCGCTGGCAACAACGGCGGTCATTGCAGGCCCGCTTTTTAAATGGCCTGTCAATCCATAAGCCAAATCAATAAAAAATTTGCCAACGCCTGTCTTATCGAGAAAGGCACCAAACAAGATAAACATAAAGACGAATGTGGCTGAAACGCCTGTAGGTATACCCAGCAGACCTTCAGTGGTCAAATACATGTGGCTGATGATCCGTTCGAAACTAAAACCCCGGTGAGCGAGTACGCCGGGCAGATATGGACCGAATTTTGCGTAGGAGAGAAAGAGGATTGCTACAATTGGCAGTTCCGGTCCTACAACACGTCTGGTAACCTCGAGAGTCAACAGGATCGCGAGAGCACCCAATACAATATCGATCTGAGATATGTCGCCGCCTTTGCGTGCTATTTGATCGACGAAGACAAACAGGTAACCAAAGACGACAATGGCTACTGCAGCGAAACCAAAATCGAGAATGGAAGCCTTGGTTTTGCTGCTTTTTTTGCTGGCCGGGTACAAAAGGAAACCCAGCGTAAAGGCGAGAATCAAGTGCAGGGAGCGCTGTCTGACAGAAAGAAGTGTACCAAACCCTGCGGTATAGAGATGGAATAGTGACATGCCAATGGCGATGATGGTAACCAGTTTTGATACTGTCCCAGTCAGCTTCCTGAGTTTGCTCGTATCCTTGTCAAATTTATCAAGAAGGACCTCGGCATCCAAAGGTTCGTGGTCGGGGTTAAATTCAGGTGTTGGCGTATGGGTCGATTGTGGATCCTGATCTGGATGTAACTGCTTGTCGTCTGTCATTTTATAACCTCCTTGATGACATAGTAAAGCAGAGGCGCGCGCATGGAAATAAACTCAACCGCTTGACCGGGCCTTGAAAAAGTGACAAAAGGGATATCCTGATCTCTGATCAATAGCCTGTGATTAGCCCTCACTGCGCCGGTTCTGTATACAAGATGATCCATCTTCAGCTGGATATTAAAAATCCTGAAACTATCCTCTGTTATTTCGAAGTCATAGGGTGTCGTTGCTGGCAGACCAGCCCCATAGGTTGAAAACAGAGTTTCGTCCAGTATCACATCACCAGCCTCGTCAATATGGTAACGCTCTGTCACAGGTGATAATTGAACTGAATGTGTATAGATAATATCAAAGGTTTCATATGGTTTAAGACGCCATATTCCCAGTTGAGTGCCTGAACGGTCGTCTCTTGCCAATAGCCAGGTTTGTGGCCAAAGTGACAATAATGAAAGCAGCAAAATTAAAAAAAGTGCAGTACGGATGAGAATGACTCGATTTATAAAGCCATTTTGGTTTAAAGAGCGAGGTATTGGGAATATTTGCACCCAATACCTCGTTTGATCAGACACTTTTATTTAATACCCATTTCGTCATAGTACTTCTGAGCACCTGGGTGAAGATCGATAGGCATACCGGTGAGAGCAGTTTCGAGTTTGATGTCGTTGCCTCTCTGGTGAGTGTCGATGATCACTTGGCGTTGTTCGAACATTGATTTGGTAAGGTTGTATGCGAGCGTCTCATCCATATCTTCACCGACGATCAACATTGCCATAACAGCGGCAGTTGTAACGTCAGCATCATTACCTTTGTAAGTGCCGCCTGGAACGACGACTTCTGTGTAGAAAGGATAAGCGGCGATCATTTCAGTAATTTTTGCTGAGTCAATTGGAACTATGACGATATCAGCAGTTTGTGCAACTTCGCTGATTGCAGAAGTTGGAAGACCTGCAGTGATGAAGGCTGCGTCGATTTGTTTGTTCTTGATCTGGTCAGCGGCTTCGTTGAAAGACAGGAAGTCAGCTTTGGCAAGATCTTCGTACTTGATGCCGTGCGCTTCGAGAATCTGACGAGCATTCGCTTCTGCACCGGAACCAGGAGCGCCGACTGCAACTTTCTTGCCTTTGAGGTCATCCACTGAAGCAATGCCGCTGTCTTTGGTTGCGATAATTTGAACAACTTCAGGATAAAGCATTGCCATTCCGCGGATATTAGTGATTTTTTCTTTATCTGCAAAAATCTCAGTTCCGTTGTAAGCGTAGAAAGTGACGTCGTTTTGGACGAAGGCGATTTCAGCTTCACCCTTTGAAACGAGACCTACGTTTTCAACAGATGCGCCTGTAGCTTGTGCGTTTGCAGTGACGCCAGGGACGTTTTCGTTGAAGATTTTTGCAATAGCGCCTCCAAGAGGATAGTATGTACCTGCGGTACCGCCGGTTGCAATTGAAATGTAGACTTTTTCAGCTGGTGTTTCAGCGGCTGGCGTTTCGCCGCCCGCTGCAGGCTCCTCTGCTTTAGGTGCGCAGGCAGTGAGACCAAGTGAGAGAATCATAACGACGACGAGTAATACAGACCACATTTTTTTTGACAATACAATCCCTCCTAAATAGTTGACTGATGATCAGCGAACTTTCTCTTTCTTTTCAAATCCCCCCTCCTTAATGTTTGAATATTCTATCTATAAGCATATTATACCAAAAAAATGTGAACATCTGACAAAAATAAACGCGAAAGCGCATTTTGGACAGCATTCAAACTTTCGTCAAATCAGCCAATTCACTTTCGCGTACTAAATCCATTGGTATAACCTTCCCTGGAGATAATTCAATTATAAAGGGAGGTCTACAGAATCCTACAGAATCATACAAAAAATATTCAATTAAATAAAAGTTCTGATTATTCCATCAAAGCCGAAATACCTTCTACAAATCGCTTAACATCAACTTTTCCACGAGATGGGCTATTGCCTCTGGCATATTCCATTTCTTGACGAATAGCTTTAAAACTGAAAAGGGTCGTGGAATATCTTTCAAATTTATAATTTGAGAAGTCTTCCACACCAATGTTGGCTATATTTTCCATGGCAAGCTGCACCAAACGTCTTAGTCTTTGTTCAATTCCTTTCAGGCTGATTGTATCCTCTGTGTAGGAAGGGTAGTGGTCTTTGAGCCACTGGTAAAATTGACCTAGTGGAAGATCACTTCTTATTTGAGGCAAAGCAAAGAGCAGTTCGTCGCATCCTGACTCCCCCAAAATGCCAACTTCTTTTAAGATGTTCTGAAGCTTTGAGCGCTTTTTACAGGTCCCGTTTTCTGCAGAAGAGACATTTTTTGAGATGGCCGTTGTGCCGACAAGTCTTACGTAGTGCTTAAGCTGGTGCAATTCAAGCGTTCTTGACAGTACAGTGACAACTTCGGTGACGTTAATGGGCTTGTTGATGTAATGGTCAACCCCTGATTTGTAAGCCTGAGCGATGATTTCTTTGGCGCCGACCTCGGACAGCATGACGATTTGCCCCTGAAAGTTATTTTTTATCAACGCCTCTGAGACTTCAATGCCATCCATACCTTCCATTAAAAGGTCAAGTACGACAATCTCCGGATTGTGCCTTAAAATATCCTGGACTGCAAACCACGGATCATCACTCTGGAAAATTTCTGAATCATTGAAATGAGTGCTGATTATCTGAGATAAAATTTTTCTTACTGAACGATCATCATCCACAATGTAGAAGCTGCAAGCCATTTCTTGGATTCCCCCTGTCAAAGCGTACCTTATTGATCAAGTAAAGGAATTGGATAAGCTATTTGAACCATTGTGCCGCTGCCGACCTTGGATTCAATTTGGAGTTGTCCTTTAAGGACATGCTTCACCAAATACTGGACTTGTGCGAGTCCAATGCCTGTCGACATCTGGCCGGTACCGGGATCGTAATGTGTAGAATAGCCTGGTTCAAATATCAATTTGAAATCTTCTTCCGGTATGCCACAGCCGTTATCCCTTACAGAAATTTGACAGTGGTCGGTTGCGACAATGACCTCAAGAATAATTTCACCTGCACGGTCAATAGCATCAACTGCATTAGTCAAAAGATTATTCAATAAACTCAAATAATCATATAAATGACGGTCCGGAATAGTTGGACTCAGCTTACGGTCAACTCTGATAAGTTTTCCGTTTGAATGTGCCCAGACTTCGATATCATCACACAGAAAATGAGTGAGTTCAATGGGTGTGGGGATCGATTCGGGCAGACTATCTGGAATAAGGTCCCTCAAGGCTTCGTTGATCCGTCTGAAGTCTTTTTTTATTTCGTGAATATCCCGTGTGATGGAAAGCACCTTTCGAGGCATATCCCATTCAGCAGGGAGTGCGGCTTTGTTCTTTTGTATGTAGGTATATAAGCCGTGCGCCTTGGTCATGGCTTTCTCAATGTCACCTTCGGACTTTTTCAGGAACATGATTTCAGCGTAAAGCTTCGATTGAGAAAGAATCCAGCTGGAGATCTTTTTCTTTTCCTCTTCCTTTTGAAACATGGTGGGGTAAAACCTTGCCAGCAGGTAGACAGCAAGAATTAAAATGCCTCTGATGACGGCTGTTAACAAAAGGGCTTGCAGTTTGAACGAAGAGAACAAATCGTGAAACTGGCCCCTGATTAAAAGTTCAAGTATGTTGCTCAGTACATCAGTGGACAAGAGCACCATGAGCGCCAGTAAAGGGTGGTTTAACCGATATCTGACTTTCGAGAACAGGAGGATGGAACCATAGCAGACATAGTAAAAAGCACCTGGCAAGTGCGTTAAAAGTGCAAGGTCAAATGTCAACTTCCATCAAAAAATGTGACTAAACAGAAAATAATCAGCTAAAGCCCGTATTTCTGCGGATTTGCTTGCAAAGATACGGGCTTAATGATATACTGTATTTAGTCACATATGTTACTAA
>Ga0302240_1000287_pt1 | contig 55891 bp, 38 predicted proteins | sample AAG_UR_His_MG_FD_193538 | JGI IMG/M metagenome (GOLD analysis project Ga0302240, IMG submission 193538) | Enriched activated sludge microbial communities from anaerobic digester in WTTP, New Holstein, Wisconsin, United States - AAG_UR_His | ecosystem: Engineered > Bioreactor > Anaerobic >... | reverse complement strand
AATTGTCCATACCACGCCCGGGGTTGCCCCGGATGAGGGCTAATTGGTATCTTGACAACGCTTCGGTTTCATTACTCTTCCAAAAACAGGGAGGCTGCAATGCCTGACAGGGTGCATAACTTCAACCCCGGTCCCGCCGTGCTCCCGCGCGAAGTGCTGGATGAGTGCGCAAAAGGGGCCGTGAATTTCAACAACCTCGGCATGTCGATCATGGAGATCTCCCACCGTTCGAAGGATTTCGAGGCCGTACTCGACCGTACCCAGAAGGACATGCTCGAGATAATGGGTCTTTCGAGCGACGACTACATCGTGATGTTCCTCGGCGGCGGGGCCAGCATGCACTTCTGCATGGTGCCCATGAACTTCCTCCGCGAGGGGCAGACGGCGGACTACGTCAACACAGGCGAATGGTCCTCCAGGGCCATCAAGGAGGCCAGGCTGTTCGGCAACGTGAACGTCGCCGCCTCCAGCGAGGATTCCAAGTTCAACTACGTTCCCACTACCTTCAAGCTCACCCCGGGTGCGGCCTACGTCCACACCACAAGCAACAACACGATCTACGGAACCAGGATGACCACCTTCCCCGAGACCGGCGGCGTGGCGCACATCTGCGACATGTCCAGCGACTTCCTCTCTCGCAGGCTCGATTTCTCGAAGTTCTCGATGATCTACGCCGGCGCCCAGAAGAACATCGGCCCCTCGGGCACGGCCGCCGTGATCGCCAGGAGATCCTGGATCGAGAAGGCCAAGGACGGCCTCCCCACGATGCTCTCCTACAAGACCCACCTGAAGGGCAACTCCCTCTACAACACCCCTCCCGTGTTCCCGATCTATGTCGTGGGGCTCGTCCTCGCATGGCTGAAGAACAACGGCGGGATCGACGCGATGGAGAAGACCAACCAGAAGAAGGCCGCCCTCCTCTACGACGCGCTGGATTCGAGCGACGGGTTCTACCGCGGAACCGTGAAGCCGGATTCCAGATCCATCATGAACGTTACCTTCCGGCTCCCCTCCGAGGAGCTGGAGGAAAAGTTCGTGTCCGAGGCCAAGAAGCAGGGTCTCGTAGGCCTGAAGGGCCACAGGAGCGTCGGCGGATGCAGGGCCTCCCTCTACAACGCCCTGCCCGTCGCTTCCGTGGAAGCCCTGGTCGCCTTCATGGGAACCTTCAGGAAGGCCAACTGAGCGATACCGGGGCCTTCCCGCAGACATAGCCGTCCGTAACGAAAGCGCCCGTCTCCGAAAGGGGACGGGCGCCCGTCGTTTCCCGGCGGCAGGCGGCTTCAGCTCGTCTGGGGGCGGAATATCAGGAACAGGCCCACGGCTATGAAGAACACGTCGGCGAGGCCGGCCGCCAGCACCGGTTCCAGCGCCCCCTTGTGGCCGAGGGTCTGACCGAACCTCACGAGCGAGAAGAACAGGAACGCGAGCAGTATCGCAAGGCCGAACCCGGCCGTCTTCCCGCTGCGCGGGTTCCTGGCCGCGAGCGGGGCTCCCACCAGGACCATTATCAGGTTGGACAGGGGGAAGAACAGCTTCAGCCACAGCTCGACCCGATCGCCTCTGGTGTCGCCTCCTGCGGACTCCACCCTGGAGATGTATTCGGTCAGCTCGAAGAAGCTCATCTCCTGGGGGGCCTTGGGACGGGCCGAGAAGTCCTCCGGCGTCTCCGACAGGCCTTCGACGATCATGTCCGGTGCGCTCTGCACGATCACCTCTCCACCCGGCCCGAAATCGCGCCTCGTCGCACCGGAGGCGCGCCAGAGGCTGTCCTCGTACCACATCCGTGCGGCGTCCAGCCTCGAGGCGATCCTCGAACTGTCGTCCAGCTCCAGTATCGTCACCCCCGTCATCGTGGCGCTGTGCCCGTCGTAGTAGCCGATCTCTATGAACAGCCCGCCCAGCGTGTGGTAGGAGAAGGCGCTGCGCCTCGTGTAGTCCACGGGGTCCCGCCTGTCTATCTCCACGCGCTTGACCATGGACTGCCTGTACTTGCCCTCCGACACGGTCGAATCCCCGACGACCATCACGAGGAGCGAGGCCAGGAAGCCCGTTACGATCATGGGCAGGAAGGTTCTCGGAACGCTCACTCCGGCGCAGGTCATCGCAGTCAGCTCGCCCCTCCTGGCCAGGGAGTGCACCAGGAACAGCGAGGAGAGAAGGATCGCCACGGGCATCACCAGCGTGACGATGTATGGCAGCCCATAGAAGTAGTACCGGACGAAGGTGGGGAATCCCACATCCTTGTCCACCCAGCGGCTGAAGTGCTCGAACGCGTCCACGCAGACGAAGATCACCACGAAGGCGCCCACGGTGGAGACGATCATCTTCACGAACCTCGTGCCGATGTACATGTCGAGCTTCCGGATCGGCATCAGTCCTCCCTCAGGAGTCCCAGCCGCTTCATCAGCGGCTTGAGGTCCGGAATGGGCACCGGGTTGCCCTCGTTGATGCTCCTGACGGTCAGATAGATTCCCAGCCCACCCATCAGAATGTTGGCCGACCACATCGTCAGCCAGCCCGGGAGGATGCCCCTGTCCGCGAGCTGCTCCCCGCCGAGGAGGAACAGGTAATAGACCAGGATGAACAGGAGGCTGACCCCGAGAGCTATACCAGCGTTGCCCTGGCGCGTGGAAAGGCCGAGGGGGACGCCGAGCAGTACGAAGACTATGCAGGCGACGGGGATCGAGTACTTCTTGTAGATCTCGACGTCCAGCTTGTTCATCGTCCTTATGCCGGACGCCGTTCTGTCGGAAAGCATCCGGATCTCCGAAGCGCGCATCATCAGGCTGTTCCTGGAAGTGTTGTACCAGCCCCTCGGCCCCAGGGGCGACTCCGACGAATCCCGTACGAGGGCGGAGAACGGAGGGCGCCCTTCCGCGAGCGCCAGCAGCGGCTCGCGGCCCATCAGCACCATCGAATCACGCAGGACGGCCGTCTCCGCGGTCAGGGAGTCGACCGTGCTGCGCATCATCGCAGCGGACATCTCGCGGTCGCCCCTGGTGTCCCTCTCCCGCCGGACGAGATCCTCGGACCTGTCCAGGTCGATCGAGTAGTTCTCGAAGTCGAGAATCCTGTAGGAGCCTTCGGCCGTGAGTTCGTGCATCTGCCCGTCTGCGAGGGCTATCCGCATCCTGTTGGCCGACATCGGTTCGATCCTGCCGCTCATCGCGGTGATGATCCTGGCGGGGGAGGAGGCCGGGGTCTGCTTTATGTAGATGCCGGTCAGTTCGCCGGTGAGATCGTCCTTGGTGTCCACGAAGATGGTGAAGCCCTCGATCCCGTCCACGAACATCCCCGGCAGTATCCTGGCGGACGGCTTCATGGTGCCTATGTCGAGCAGCAGGTTTCTGGCCATGTGGTTGGCGTCCGGCAGGACGTGGTTCCCGAAGAAGATCAGCAGTCCGGCCATCAGGGCCGCGAGCATCAGCAACGGCCACATCGTGGTCATTATGCCGACCCCCGAGGCCTTCATCGCGGTTATCTCCAAGTCTCCCGCCATGCGGCCGAAGGCCATCAGAACGGCCGCCAGCACTCCCATGGGAACGACTACCGCGATCATGGAGGGCAGCAGCAGCACGAACACCTCCATGACCGTCCTGATGGGAATCCCCTTCGTGACGATCATGTCCAGGAGGTCGAGTAGCTTGTCCAGCAGCATTACGAAGGTGAACACCGCCACCGACAGGATGAACGGAGGTATGAACTCGGCTATGGCGTATGCTTGCAGCTTTTTCATGGTGCCTCCATGATACGCACTCGACCGAACATGATCAACGCCCGGGCCTTCTCCGTCGCTGCCCCTGGAACAGGTTGCAGGCGTGGGGGTATTTGCGCTTGTGAAAACATCGGCCGGTTTCGCGCTGATCTGTTCAGCCCTGCTCACGCTGCCCCATGTCTCCCCGGGGGCCTCGGTACGCGCTCCGGCCCTGTATGCCGCCAACCCGTTCGAAGTTTACTCCGACACCCTTCCCAGGCTCTACACCATCGAGAACCTCTCGTACAGGATCTACCCGTCCCTTTCGAGAGGGCTGTTCTCGTGGAGGCCGTACATCGGCGGCGTTCCTGCAGGCCGGATGTCGTCGGGCGCGTTCGGCGGCATCCTGGACAGATCCCTCCTCGGCTCCACCAGGCTCACTCTCCGGGATTCGTTCCGCGAATCGAGCATTCCCAGGTCGAGGGAGCGGGGCTCGCTCCTGCCTACGATCTACCTCCCGATCGACATGCCGCCGATCATAGCCAGGACGATCGGGGAGGGCGGTCAGCTCGACATCTCCGGACATCAGAAGATAACCCTTTCGGGCATAACCCATGTAAGGCCCAACGCGGTGGAGGTGGAGGGGCAGAGCACCTCGCTCTTCCCGGACCTCCGCATGGAGCAGGAGCTGGTCGTTCAGCTCAACGGCACCATCGGCGAGAAGATCCACGTGGACGTGGACCACAACTCCGAGCGCCAGTACGAGCCGGAGAACAGGATCAGGCTGGCCTACGAGGGCTGGGAGGACGAGATAATCCAGTCAATAGAGGTCGGCGACGTGAGCCTGTCGATCTCCGGGCCGGAGTTCGTCGCCTACAGCATACCCCACCAGGGGCTGTTCGGCGCGAAGATGATTTCCCAGGTGGGTCCGGTGGACATAACCACCATCGCCAGCAAGGAGGCGAGTTCGGTGGAATCGGCCGAATTCGTCGGCCAGGCCACCATGGTCACCGACTCGATCCTGGACATCCACCCCGCAGGCAACACCTTCTATCTGACGTTCCCCGATTCCGTCCAGCAGCCGGTCATCACCCACATCCGGGTCTTCAGGGACGACCTGGATGGAACCAACAACGACGAAACGGGTGCGGTGGAAGGCACCTGGTTCCTGCCGGACTCCACCGGCCCCGGCTGGTGGGACGAGCTTCTGCAGGGCCCCTACGAGGACTTCGTTCTCGTGGACGACAGCACGGCGATCAGGTTCAACACTCCGGTGAACGAGGCCCACGTTCTGGCCGTATTCATGGTGGCCGACGGCGTAACCTACGGGGATTCCTCTCTCGAGTCGCTCGATCTGAAGCTGATAAAGGAGAGCAACCCCCTGCCCAGCTACCCCACGTGGAGCTACGAGCTGCGCAACAGATACTTCCTCGGCTCCAACAACATCGTACCGGAGAGCTTCAACTGCTCCATCTTCCTGACCAGGGCCGGCGAGGCTCCCGTGTCCACCCAGAACGGCGTGCCGTTCATAGAGATACTCGGGCTGGACACCAACGGCGACGGCAGCCTCGTCGACGAGAGGAGCGCGGTCGACTGGGAGAACGGCTACCTCGTCTTTCCCGACTGCAGGCCCTTCGAGAATGAAGGCCTGGAGATACGGAATCCGCTCGTTTACGACAAGCGCAACCCGGACCCGGCCGACAGCCGCTACTTCATCGCCGTCGAGTACAGGGCGGCATCCACCACCTTCTCCCTCGGCAGAATCGGAATAGTCGCCGGGAGCGAGGTCGTCACCCTCAACGTGAGCGGCCAGACCAGAACCCTGACGCGCGACGTGGACTACACGATCGTCTATGAGATAGGCATCCTGACCCTCATGGGCGAAGCCGCCGAACTCGCGCAGAATCCCAGCAACGTGCTGTCTGTGAGATTCGAATACCTCCCCTTCATGGCGGTGCAGCAGAGAACCCTGTTCGGAACCCGCGCGGTCTACACTCTGGGCTCGGGCACGTGGATAGGCGCCACGGCGATGTTCGAGGACGCCGACACGCCCGACGACCGCCCCCGAGTGGGCGAAGAGCCCACCAGGACGCTCGTCACGGACATCGACGCGCGGTACGAAGCCTCGCCAAGGTTCCTCACCGATGCGGTGAACCATCTCCCCGGCATCAACACCGACGCGGAGAGCAGATTCGTCCTGTCGGGCGAGCTGGCGGCCAGCTTCCCCAACCCGAACACCTCCGGCAAGACCTACATCGACGACATGGAGGGAACCGAATCCTCTCTGTCTCTGCAGACGATGCGCCAGAGCTGGCATCGGTCGAGCGCCCCCGGGGACTATTCCGTATTCGACAATCCTCCCGGCACGCTGCAGTGGTACAACTTCACCAACCGGTGGCTCATGCGGCAGATCATCACCAACTGCCCCGACGCTCAGAAGAACGACAAGGTCAACTCCGTGCTCGAGATGGTGTTCGACCCGGCCCAGGGAAGCTCGTCCTCCTGGGGCGGCCTGATGCGCTGCATAGATCCATACGGGCTCGACTTCTCCTCCAGAACCCGCGTGAGGCTCTATGTGAGAGCCACCGGATCGGCCAGGGACGCTCATCTCTACCTCGACCTGGGCGAGCGGATCGACGAGGACTCCTACTGGCTGGAGAGGACGGGCGACACCCTCGAAATCAGGGCGAACGGCCGCCTGGACACGGAGGATGCCGACGGCAACGGCAGCTACAGCAACGGTGAGGACACTGGGCTCGATGGGCTGATGGACGAGGACGAATACCCTCTCTCCACAGAACCCGATCCGAACCGGGACAACTACTTCCTCGACGAGAGCCTGCCGATTCACGAGCGCTACCGACACGTGAACGGCACGGAGGGCAACAGCGTACTGGATACGGAGGATCTCAACGGCAACGGCATGCTGGACAGGGCCAACTCCTTCTTCAGGATCGAGATACCTCTGAACGACCCGGACTACGTCATCTCCGGCCCCAACGAGTACGGCTGGATGCTCGTGGAGATCCCCCTCTCGGACACCAGCCTCGTCACCGTTCCCGCCATCAGCGGCTCCAACCCGACCTGGGAGAAGATCAGCTATGCCAGGCTCTGGATGGAGGGCTTCACCCAGCGGGACACGATCAACGTCTATGACTTCGCGGTGGTGGGCAACAGATGGGAGCAGAGGGCGGTTGTCCTCTTCGACAGCATAGGCATACCGGTCGCGCCGGGCGAGGAGCTGATCGTCTCCACCGTGAACAACCAGGACAGCTACGAGTACGCGGCCGACCCTCCCCCCGGAGTCAGCCCCGGACGCGACGAGAACGGCGACCTCAAGCTGGAGCAGTCGCTGGTGCTGGCCGCCTCGAACATCCTACCCGGGCACGAGGGGCTGGCGACCCAGTACTACTATTCCTCCGAGAACTACACCGGCTATTCGACAATCCGCTATCCCGTCCACGGGGATTCCCGGGCCGACGGAGAGTTCTTCCTCAGGATGGGCAGGGACACTCTCAACTACTACGAGATCGTCACCGCGCTCGCTCCCGGGTGGCAGCAGGTCGAGGTCGATCTCAACGATCTCGCCTCGCTGCGGGAAAGGAAGCAGGAGAGCGGGCTCGTGTTCCTTCGACAGGGGAACCTGGCCGTGAGAGGAAATCCCAGCCTGAGCGACGTCATGGCCCTGAGCGCCGGGGTCCGCAACACGAAGCAGGGCAGCCTCACGACCACGGTCTGGCTCGACGACATAGTTCTCCTCAATCCCTACGGGGAGCCCGACTACGCCAGGCGGCTCAGCGCAATGGTGGAGATGGCCGATCTGATCAGGCTGAACGGTGACTACAGAAGCGTAGGCGCCGATTTCCACAGCCTCGGAGCCACTTCAGGCCAGGGCAGGACGATCACCAGGTTCGGGTCCGACGTCACTCTCTACACGGAGCGCTTCACGCCCAGGACATGGTTCCTCTCCATGCCGGCTTCCTATGCGTGGAGCAGGGAGTACTCCGAACCCAGGTTCCAGTCCGGCTCCGACAGACGGCTGGACGGGGACGAGGCCTGGGAGAACCGCACCCAGACCGATCGGCGGGATACGAACGTCACCCTCCGCCGCAACAGGTCCGGCTCCACCGGTCCGGCCAGGTATCTGCTCGACCCGTGGCAGCTCGGGCATGCGTACGGGCTGACGCTCGGCAGGTCGCCCCTGTACATGGACACGACGCGAACCGCCAGGGGCCAGATCGGCTACGACCTGGGCCTGCCCCGGATTCGGCTCCTGAGCCTTCCCGTCGCCGAGTTCTTCAGCCCCTGGCCGACTCGCATAGCGTGGAACGTCATCCGTCAGAACAACTGGGATACGAGGTGGGAACAGGGCGATGCGGACACGGTGCAGACCCGGGCCGTCCGGGCCCGGACACTCGGGACGGACTTCTCGCTGGCGTTCGGCTTCTGGAAGGGTCAGTCATCCTCGTTCTCCCTGGGGGTGGGCAGAGATCTGCTCTATCCCTGGTACGGCGACCTCTCGATGAACACGGGGCGCGAGGTGAACCGCACGCAGAATCTCAGCCTCTCGCAGGATCTGAACCTCCTGAATCTCCTGATGCCGAGACTCAGCTACGATGCGGTGTATCGCTCCAGCAGGCTCGCCCCTCACACTACCAGCGGGCGCGATTCCCTCGGGCGGCCCGGCGCGACGGTGTCGGCCACGAAGAGGTTGAATCTGAGGGTCGGACTGGTACAGGCGCTGAGATACGTCGCGAGGCTCCGCGACGAGAGGCTGGACGAGCAGGCCCCGCCGGGCAGTCCCAGATGGATTCTGGCCAGGCTCGACAGATGGTCGGGCAACATCACCGATCCGACGATAGTGATAGCCCGGACGGAAGGCACCGACTACCGGGAACTCGTCTCCTATCCGGACTACCGGTATCGCCTTGGACTCGAACCCCTCCTGGACGGGATCGTTCCATACGACCGCACGATAAGCGACAACCTCCAGGTGTCGGGCGGCGTGCGGCCGATCTCGTCGATGTCCGTCAGGTCGGAATACGCACGCACCGACACCAGGCACTTCTACTCCGGCTACTGGAACCGCCGGCTGGCGACCACCTGGCCTTCCGTAAGCGTCTCCTGGACGGGTCTCGAACGCTTCGCCCCGCTGGAGAGGATTCTCAGGTCGGGAACCCTCAGCACGGGCTACCGGGTCGAGACGACGGAGAGCGGACGATTCGAGGACGACGAGTATATAAGGACGAGCAAGACGGAATCCACGAGGTGGTCGCCGCTCTTCAGCATCAGCGGCACGCTGAAGAACACCGTCCAGATAACGCTCTCGGACAACGTCACCAACTCCGTCACGATCAACTACACCGGTACGAGAGCCTGTACCAGGAGCAACAGCAACAGCTTCTCGCTCAACCTCCAGTACGCGTTCAGCGCCCCCGGGGGGCTCTCCATCCCGCTGCCCCTGCTCGACCGCCTGAGGGTGAGCTTCCGGAGCGAGCTGACCACGGCGCTCAGGATCACGCGCACCAGGACGGGGGCCGTAATCGAGATTCCGGGCTTCGAGGACAGGGTGCAGAGCGACAGGGTGGAATGGAGGATCGAGCCCTCGGCCAACTACGACTTCGGTACAGTCACCGCGGGGATGACTGCGATCTACGGCTGGAAGACGGACGGAGTGAACTCCATTTACGACCAGAAGGACGTCGGTCTGGATGTCTGGGTGATGATCAACTTCTAGCCTTCACCCCTGTTTCATTGACAGACAGCCTCCCGGCAGTGAAAATTGCACGGAACGATATGGTGATCCGTTTGTGGACTTCTGATACCGAGCCGGCCCGCGCGGCTTAAAGATGAGGGGTGGAACCCATTTGAAACTCGGCCAGATGCTTCTTCAAGCCGGTCTGATCACGCGGGAGCAGCTCGAACTCGCTCTGAAGCAGCAGCGTGCCGAGGGCGGGCGCCTGGGCTACAACCTCGTCAAGTTAAAGGCCATCTCCGAAGCCGATCTGAACGAAAACCTGGCGAAACAGCACAGGGTCGAAAGCATCAACCTCGACGAAATGGCCATTGATGGCGAAATCGTGAGGCTGGTTCCTCCCGAGGTGGCCAAGCGGTACGAGGTCGTTCCCATCAGCAGGGAAGGAAAGGTCCTGGTCGTCGCCATGGCCGATCCGGACAACCTGTTCGCGATAGATGACCTGCGCTTCTCCATCGGTTTAGAGATCGAGCCCCACATCTGCGCCACCAGCATGATCCTCCGCGCCATCAGGCGCTACTACCCCGAGACGGAGGCGCTGGTCTCCCTCGACCAGAAGAGCATCGTCGAGAAGTACGACGAACCCGGTGACGACATTCCCAGCGAGAACATCCTCGTGGGCGACGAGGTGTTCGAATCCATGATCACCGAGGAGGAAGACACCGCCATAGAGGAGGACGACATCTCCAGCCTCGTGGCGGATTCCCCCGTGGTGAAGCTCGTGAACAGCATCATCAGCGATGCGGTCAAGCGCGGCGCGAGCGACATCCATTTCGAGCCGTTCGAGAGGTACATCAGGATCAGGTTCAGGATAGACGGCGTGCTCCACGAGGTCATGCGCCCGAGCAGGAAGTACAGGTCCGCCATAGTCAGCAGGCTCAAGATTCTGGGCGGCATGAACATTGCGGAGAGGCACCTTCCCCAGGACGGCCGTCAGAAGATCCGCGTAGGGGACAGGTTCGTCGACATGCGTCTCGCCACCCTTCCCACCCTCTTCGGCGAGAAGGTGGAGGTCCGCCTGCTCGACCGCAGCAAGGTCATCCTGGACCTCGAGAAGCTGGGCATGGAGGAGGAGAGCCTCAAGGAACTCCGCAGGGCGATCAGGCGCCCCTATGGCATCGTCCTAGTCACCGGCCCCACGGGTTGCGGCAAGACGACGACGCTCTACTCGGCCCTCACCGAACTCAACGACGTGGGCGTGAACATCATGACCGCCGAGAACCCGGTCGAGTTCAACCTCAAGGGCATCAACCAGGTCCAGATGAACGAGGACATCGGCCTCACTTTCGCCTCGGCGCTGAGGGCATACCTCCGGCAGGACCCCGACATCATCATGGTCGGCGAGATCAGAGACCAGGAAACCTCCCAGATCGCCATCCGGGCGGCGCTCACCGGGCACCTGGTGCTGTCCACCACGCACACCAACGACGCTCCCAGCACGGTAAACAGGCTCATAGACATGGGCACCGAACCCTTCATGCTCAGCACCTCGCTCGTGGCCATCTGCTCGCAGCGGCTCATCAGGAGGGTCTGCCCCAGGTGCAAGGCGCAGATTCACGTGCCCGAAGAGGCGCTCGTCGAGGCCGGAATCGATCCGGCCAGGTTCGCCAACTTCACGTTCGAGGAGGGCACGGGCTGCGACTACTGCAACAACACCGGCTACAGGGGCCGTGAGGGCATCTTCGAGGTCATGCCGGTTACGGAGGAGATCAGACAGCTCATCGAGAGCGACGCCAACAGCATCCAGATAGAAAAGGCCGCCCTCGCCGCCGGCATGGTCAACCTGCGCGAAGCCGCCCTGCGCAAGCTCGAGCGTGGTCTGACCACCTTCGAGGAAGTCGTAAGGAGCACCATAGGTGGTGATTAGCGACCGCCGTCGTTTCGGCCCGGTTCTCCTCCCGCGTGGAGACGCGCGTGGGTGCCGTCCGGAAGGCCCGCCGGCTGCGCCGCCTGCCGATATGTCGCTCGCCGCCCGGCGGGTCGGTCGTCCGGATGCTTAGCCGACTCGGCATGATGCTGGTGGAGGCCGGCATCGTCACCGTCGACGAGGTCGAGAGCGTCATCAGCGAGTTCGGCCCCGGCGAGACGGACCTGGCGGAGAGCCTCGTCGCCCTTGGCAAGGTTCCCGAAGAGATAGTCACCGAGTTCCTGGCCGAGATATACAGCGTCGATCCCATCTACCTGAACGAAGTGCGGCTCGATCCCGCGCTCGCGTCCGTGATCCCCGAGGACACCGCCCGCAAGTTCATAATCATCCCGATAGCCGACGACGGGAACTTCGTTCACATAGCGATGGCCAATCCGGGCAACCTCTTCGCGGTCGACGAGGTGAAGTTCGCCGTGGGCCGCGAGATCCTGGTCTTCGCCTCGGCTCCCTCCGCCGTCAGGCGCTGCCTCGACGACCTCTACGGCAAGGTCGACGACCTCGTCACCGTGGAGGAGAAGCTCGAAAACTACGACGAGAGCGAGCACGACCTCGAAACCGTCGAGAGTCTCGAAGTGATCGACGACGAGGAGGAGGAGGTCGTCCAGGACGACTCCGCAATGGGGGACGCCCCGGTGGTGAAGTTCGTCGAGCAGGTGATAAGCCGCGCCGTGAGAATCGAAGCCAGCGACATCCACATCGAGCCCTACGAGAGATACCTGCGGATAAGATACCGCCGCGACGGCACCTGCTTCGAGGTGCGCAGGCTCCCTAAGGACATCCAGCCCTCCATACTCAGCCGCCTCAAGATCATGGCCAGGATGGACATAGCCGAGAAGCGCAAGACCCAGGACGGCAGGATCAAGGCCAAGGTCGACAACCGCTGGATCGACTTCCGGGTGAACGCCGTGCCCACGGTCAACGGCGAGAAGATCGTCCTTCGCATTCTCGACAGGGGCAACCTCGAGTTCGACCTGAGGCAGCTCGGCTTCCCCGAGGACGCTCTGGAGAACTTCATGAAGGGCGTCCGCTCGCCATATGGCATCGTGCTCGTCACCGGGCCCACGGGAAGCGGCAAGACGACCACGCTCTACTCCGCCCTCAGCTCCCTGAACACTCCCAGGGTGAACATCATCACGGCGGAGGACCCGGTGGAGTACAACATCGACGGCATCCTCCAGACCCAGATCGACTTCGCCATGGGTTACGACTTCGCCGGCGCCCTCCGTGCGATTCTCAGGCAGGATCCGAACATCATCATGGTGGGCGAGATAAGGGACCTGGAGACCGCCTCGATAGCGATCAAGGCCGCCCTGACGGGGCACCTGGTGTTCTCGACGATCCACACGAACGATGCGCCAAGCACGATCAACAGACTGATAGACATCGGCATCAAGCCGTTCCTGGTCGCCTCCGCGGTGCGCACGATCATGGCGCAGAGGCTTCTGAGGAAGGTGTGCAGGAACTGCCGTGAACCACATACTCATACCCCTGAGGAACTCATGGAGGCCGGCATCGACCCGTCGGAGTTCGAAGGCGCGCAAACCTTCGTGGCCAAGGGCTGCAAGGTCTGCAACGGATCGGGGTACAAGGGCCGGACGGGCATATACGAGGTCATGACCATTGACAAGTACGTCAGACAGGCAGTAATTGACAAGGTCGCCACCGGTGCGCTCAGGGTCATCGGCGTGGAGAGCGGCATGAGAACCCTGAGGATGGACGCCGTGGACAAGATGAAGAACGGACTTTCCACCCTCGAAGAGATCAACCGCGTCACCGCGGACGACGACTCGGAGGTCAAGGAGGCCCGGAAGAGGTATCTCGCGAAGGTCGAGGAAGGCGAGCTGAAGCCCTAGGACACTCCAACGGACCCCGATACGAAAGGCCGGCCGGCATGAACATCAAGCAGCTCCTGAAGGACATGATGGAGAGGAGGGCGACGGACCTCCACCTGACGGTCGGCGCCCCTCCGGTCATCCGGGTCGACGGCGACCTCCTGCGGATGGAGTACGACCCGCTGACGCCGCAGGACACGCAGGATCTCGTCTACAGCCTCCTCCGGGACGAGCAGAAGAAGCGCTTCGAGATGGACAAGGAGCTGGACTTCGCCTTCGGCATCAAGGGGCTGTCCAGGTTCCGCGCCAACGTGTTCAACCAGCGCGGCTGCGTCGCCTGTGCGATCAGGGTGATCCCCTACGAAATCCTGGGCTTCGAGGAGCTGGGGCTGCCGCCGGTGGTGGCGACTCTCGCCGAAAAGAGGCAGGGCCTCGTACTCGTCACCGGCCCCACGGGATGCGGAAAGAGCACGACACTGGCCTCGATGCTCCGCAAGGTCAACGCTACGCGTCCGTGCCACATAGTCACGGTGGAGGACCCGATCGAGTACGTCCATCACCACGACAAGGGAATCGTCAACCAGCGGGAGATAGGGGACGACACCAAGGGCTTCGCCAGCGCCCTCCGCTACATCCTCCGGCAGGACCCCGACGTGGTGCTGATAGGCGAGATGCGCGACATGGAGACGATGCAGGTGGCCCTCAACATCGCCGAGACGGGTCACCTCACGCTCGCCACCCTCCACACGAACTCCACTTACGAGTCGATAAACAGGATCATCGACACCTTCCCTCCCCAGAGCCAGGAGCAGGTCAGGAGCCAGCTCTCCTTCGTGATGCTGGGCGTGCTGACCCAGCAGCTCGTGCCCCGCATGAGGGGCACCGGAAGATCCCTGGCCGCCGAGGTGCTGGTCTGCACGGCGGCGGTGCGCGCGGCGATAAGGGAGGACAAGCTGCACCAGATCTACGGCATGATGCAGGCCGGCCAGAAGTTCGGCATGCAGACGATGAACCAGGCCCTGTACAAGCTTTATGCGAAGAGGGACATCTCGAAGGAGGTCGCCCTCGAACGCTCGCCCGACCCTGTTGAACTCGAACAGATGATGGTAACGGGTCGCGAGGTACTATAGACGACGGGAGATTGCGATGCCTGAATTCCTATGGTCAGGTACCAACAAGCAGGGCCGCACCCTCTCCGGGTCGATATCGGCCGCGACCAGGAAGGATGCGGTCGATCTTCTCGAGAAGAGGGGCGTGTCGAACGTAAAGATCCGCTCGAAGGGCATGGATCTCGGCAAGCTGGGTCAGTTCGGCACCAACATCACGGACAAGCAGCTCGCCACCTTCACTCGGCAGTTCGCCACCATGATCAATGCGGGTCTTCCACTCGTCAACTGCCTGCAGATCCTCTCCCGCCAGCAGGACAACAAGGCCTTTCAGACCATCATCAGCGAACTGACGGCCGACGTTGAGAAGGGCGGAACCCTGGCCGAGGCCATGGGCAGGCACTCCGGCATCTTCAACGAACTCTACGTCAACATGGTCTTCGCAGGCGAACAGGGCGGCATCCTGGACACGATCCTGTCCAGGCTGGCGACCCACCTCGAGAAGGCGGCCAGCCTCAAGTCCAAGATTAAGACCGCCATGATGTACCCCATGGTCGTCATGATAGTCCTCGCCCTCGTCGTTTCCGTGATGCTCATCTTCATCATCCCGATCTTCGCGCAGATGTTCTCCGACCTCGGAGGCGAGCTGCCCGGGCCCACCAGGATAGTTGTAGCCCTGTCGGACTTCTTCATAGCGAATATCGTCTTCATCGTCATAGGCGTCATTGTGGCCGTCGTGGCCTACAAGATGTGGTACAAGACCGACACCGGGCAGAAGGTCATCGACAAGGTAAAGCTGTCGATGCCCGTCTTCGGTCCGCTCCAGCGCAAGATGGCGATAGCCAGGTTCACCCGCACGCTGGGCACCCTGGTCTCCAGCGGCGTGGCCATCCTGGACGGCCTCAGCATCACCTCCAAGACTGCCGGCAACAGGGTGGTGGCCGACGCCATCATACAGGCTCGCACAAGCATCTCCGGCGGCGAGAACATCTCCAATCCGCTGGAGGCCTCCGGCGTGTTCCCCTCGATGGTCACCTCGATGATCGCGGTGGGCGAGAAAACCGGCGGCCTGGACGACATGCTGCTCAAGATCGCCGACTTCTACGAGGAGGAGGTCGACGTCGCCGTTGCCGGGCTCACCTCCGTCCTCGAGCCGATCATGATCGTCATTCTCGGCGGCGTGGTCGGCGGGATGGTCGTCGCGATGTATCTGCCGATCTTCGACCTCATCGGGGTCGTAGGGGCGCAGTAGGCGCTGCCGGGCCGACCCGGTGATGAGACTCGACGCAGGCAGGCGCCACACCTGGGTTCAGGTGTGGCGCCTGGCCGTACTCGGTTCCCTTTGCGCCTTCGGAATCGCCGTGCTGGGCTCCAGCCAGGTCCGCGACGCATACCTCGCAGCCGCCGCCGTTCTGCTGGGCAACAGCATCCTCTACCTGCTGCTGTCCTCCCGGAGGCCGGAGAGCCGGCTCCCTGCCTGGCTCCTGTGCTGCCTGGACGCCTTCGTGATCGGAGTCATCGTCCACTACGCCGGCGGCATCGACGGCCCGTTCGCTATGGTATTCGTGCTTCACGCAATGCTGGCGGGATACCTGCTCGGAGTGCGGGGCGGCGCCTGGATCGCCATGACGGACACCCTGATCCTCGCCTTGTCGGGGATGCTCACCCTCTCGGGGAGGGCGCCGGCCGAAGGCAGCGCCGTCATAGCGCGCCTGGGGCTCGACGCTCCGGCCGACCTCTCGGGCCAGTACATAGCGCTGAGGGTGTTCCTCCACGCCCTGCTCCTGCTCTCGGTGGGGCTCGTCTCGGGCTATCTGACCGAACTGCTCCGGAGGCAGTCCGGCAGGCTCCAGAACGCCCTGGAGGCCCTCAAGGCGAGCAGGGCCGGCTCCAGGGACATTCTGGAGAACCTGGCCGACGGCATCCTGGTCCTGGACTCCGGGGGCCACCCGCTACGGGCTAACGCCTCGCTCTGCAGGATGCTCTCGCTCGGAGAGGACTGGGAGCAGAAAGTCAGAGAGACGCAGCTATACCGGCTGCTCGCCGGCTATCGGAAGGCGGGAGCCTTCCCGGACAACATAGACCTCGTCACGGACGACAGGATTCTCGAATGCCGCATGGGAATGTTCACCGACTCCTACGGGGAGGAGCCGGGCGCGATGGCCGTCCTCAGCGACGTAACCGAGATAAGGCACCTCCAGAGCAGGCTGGAGGAGCGCGAGAAGCTGGCGGTTGTCGGGCGTCTCTCGGCCACAATGGCGCACGAGATCAGGAATCCCCTCGCCTCGATAAGCGGGGCGGCACAGGTGATCCGCACGGGCGGCCTGGACGAGGCCGGCGAGGCCCGGATGATCGACATGATAATAAACCAGTCCCGCCGGGCCTCGGACATCATCGAGGGATACCTGGAGGTAGCCAGAAGCGGCAAGGCCCGCGAGGAATCCGAGATCAGGCTGGACATGCTGATCCGGGGCGTGGTGGAGGGGGCGCGCAACAGCTACGCCAGGAACGTCGAGATCAGGCTCCATCCGATGCCCGAAACGACGATAAGGGGAAGGGAGCAGAGGCTCCTCCAGGTCTTCGAAAACCTGCTCCGGAACTCGGCCGAGGCCCTCGATTCCAGTTCCGAAGGTCGCATCGAGATAGAACTGGTCCACAGGGACGACCGCGTCAGGGTGACGCTCCGCGACAACGGCCCCGGCATGCCGCCGGAGACGCTCGCCCGCGCCTCCGAGCCCTTCTTCACCACGAAGGAGCTGGGCACCGGCCTGGGTCTCTACGTAGCCAGGCGGGTCGCCGAGGAGCACGGGGGCTCGGTCTCGTTCTCCGCCGTAGAGGGCGGGGGGCTTTCCGTGACTGTCGACCTCCCCGAGAACGGGGCCGGCGAATGACGTCCCAGCTCAGGCTCATGATAGTGGACGACGAGCCCTCCATGCTGGAGTGGCTGAGCGTGCTGCTCTCCCAGAAGGGCTTCGAGGTCCACTGCTTCACTTCTCCGCTCAAGGCCCTGGACCATGCGGCCGGGAGAACGCCGGACATCGCCCTGGTGGATCTGCGCATGCCGGGGATGGACGGGATCGATCTGTTGTCCGAACTCCGCAGGCTCAACCCCGAGCTGGTGGGGATCATCATGACGGCCTATTCGAGCATAGACAGCGCTGTGAAGGCCATGAGGCAGGGTGCCAGCGACTATCTGATAAAGCCTTTCGAGGTCGAACAGCTCATGATTTCGCTGGAGAGGTCGCTTAAGGTCCGTGAGGTGCTCACCGAGAACCGGGTTCTGCGCCGGCAGGTGCGCACCAGCTTCGACTTCTCCGAGATAGTGGGCAAGACGGAAGTGATGCTGCAGCTCCTCGAACAGGTGAGGATCGTGGCCGACAAGGAGAGCACCGTCATCATCACCGGCGAGAGCGGAACCGGCAAGGAGCTGGTGGCGAGGGCGATACACTACAACAGCCGCAGGTCGTCCGGGCCCTTCCTGGCAGTGAACTGCGGCAGCTTCACCAGCACCCTGCTGGAGAGCGAACTCTTCGGGCACGTGAAGGGCGCCTTCACCGGCGCCCACAAGGACAAGGACGGCCTGCTGGTAGCCGCATCCGGAGGCAGCTTCCTGCTGGACGAGGTCAGCGAGCTGGACCGCGACCTCCAGGTCAAGCTGCTGCGCGCCCTGCAGGAGCGCCAGGTGCTTCCGGTGGGCGGCACGAAGCACGTACCGTTCGACGTCAGGCTGATCGCCGCCACGAACGTGGATCTCAAGAGCAGGGTGGATGCGGGGGAGTACAGGGCGGACCTCTACTACAGGCTGAACGTGATCCCCCTGCACGTTCCGGCCCTGCGCGAGAGGGCGGCGGACATCCCTCTCCTGATCGAGCGTTTCAACAAGCTCTACTCGTCCAGGTTCGGAGCGCCTCTGAAGAAGCTGACTCCGGAAGCCATGAACGCCCTCAGGCGGTATCCCTGGCCGGGGAATGTGAGGGAGCTGGAGAACCTTGTCGAGCGCCTCTGCGTGATGGTTCGCGGCGAGACTGTGGATGTGGACGACCTTCCGGAGACCTTCCTGGGCGTGGAAGCCGCCCCTGCACGGGCGTCCGAACCGGATGCGCCGGAAGCCGCGCCGTTCCCGGAGTCCGGCGTCCTGCCTCCGCTGCACGAAATCGAGGAGGCCTGGATCAGGTTCGTCCTCGACCACAGGGCGGGGGGGCAGAAGAAGCTCGCAGCGAAGCTCCTCGGTATCGACGAGAGCACTCTGCACAGAAAGCTCGACCGCTATGCGAAGAAGGCCGATGGCGGGCGCGGCTGACCGTACCCGCCACGGAAGCCACGCTTTCGATATCCTCTTCCTGCTCGTTCTCGCGATCGCCGGATTCCTGCCGGGGCAGTCCGGGATACCGGTCGAGGACGGGGGGGAGGCGATTACGGTCGCCCGCCTGGGCGGCACCATGCATCCCCCCGGGATGCCGCTGCTCGCCCTGCTCCTCCGGGTGTCCTGGCTCGCCGGCGAGGCGGGGCCTGTCATCCTCATGGCCCTTTGCTCCGCGTTCTCCCTGTGGCTTCTCTTCCGCAGGGCCGGGGCTGCTGGCCTCGCCATGGCCCTTGCGGTGCTGTCGATGCCCGCGTTCCGGGCGAGGGTTCTGGCCTGGGACGCATACGGTCCGCTGTTCCTCCTGTTCAGCATCGCCCTTTCGATGCGAACGGCTTCAGCCCCGCTGACCGGCTACCTCACAGGCCTCGCCCTGTCCGTTCACCCCTGGGGCGTCCTCCTTCCGGCCGCATCCGGCATCCGCCGTCATGGCATCGCAACCGCCGCGGTATTCCTGATCGCCGGCGCCTCGCTCTACCTCGCGCTCCCCGTCATGTCGGCGGCCGGTTGCGCGGTGGACTGGGGCACGCCCGGGGATCTCGAAGGCTTTGTCCGTCAGGTGAGCGCCTCGGGGTACAGGGAGGTGTACGGAGCCTCGATGGGCAGGTTCTCGCCGGAAGCCCTGTACAGGCACCTCGGAACTGTCGGTGGGATGCTCTGGCCCGCCTTCTGCCTTCCCGTCGCCATCGGAGCCGTATCCCTGTTCAGAAGCCGCGGCCGTGAGCTGGCGGTTCTCCTTGCCCTGGTCATGTTCGACCTTCTGTTAGTCGTCTTCATCAACCCCATGGCCTCGGGCACTTCGCAGACGGCCTGGCTCACCCTGCTTGCATTCTGCGGACTGGCTGCGGCATCCCTCCGACGCCTGCCCACGGTCGCTTCGCTGCTGATATCGGCCGCCGTGGCTTCCGCTTCGCTGGTGGAGCGCGCCGACCCTCTGCCGGACCAGGAGCCGGAAATCCGGCGTCTGCTTGGCTCGGCCCCGCTGGAATCGGGGTTCTTTCTCTCCGACAACGATCTGCTCTACGGCTGCTGGATGGAGAAGTACGCCAGGGATCTGCGCCCGGACGTCGTGCTGCTCTCCACCGGCAACTTCTCGCCCTGGTTCGAACGGCTCGCGAGGCGCTACAACCCCGATCTGGACACTTCCGGCGGCCTGTACGAAGCCGGAGGCCCGGGCACTCCGCGCGAAGTCGTCGTGGCGAGGCTGATGGAGATGACGATCCGGAACAACCCGCAGAGGGAGTTCTTCACCGATCTCTGAGGCTTGCATAATGCAAACCGGCAGCCCGGCCGGATGCCGGCTCCCGTCCGGTCGGGGGTTGCGCAGATCCTCTCCCCATGTGTATTATCCCGGTGTCTGATGCGTCCTGGCACGGTTGTTGCTAAATGTATTGCCGAAAGTGCCCAAACCCTCGAAAGGAGATAGTGGAATGAAGAAAGGTTTCACCCTCATCGAACTCATGATCGTCGTCGTGATCATCGGCATCCTGGCCGCCATCGCGATCCCCAAGTTCTCCAGCGTCAAGGAGAGCGCGGAGATGGCCTCCTGCCGCAGCAACATGCGCTCCCTGGCTACAGGCGAGTCCATGTACTACGGCATGTATGACTGGTTCGGCTCCATTACAAACTTGTCCACTGCACAGGGCAACGACTCCCCGGTCATGGAGAACGCGGACCAGATGTTCTGCCCGCAGACTCCCAATACTATTTACACCGTCGCCGGCAACGGAACCAAGTCCTACACCCTCACCTGCCCCACAGGCACCGCGGGCGAGCCTCAGGATCACGGCTCGGTCGAGGACGGCATCCAGAGCTGGCAGTAAACCCTTCGCGGTTTCCTGCACGGGCGGCGGGCCTCCGGCCCGCCGCTTCCGTTATTGCAGGTTGCCGATTCCAGCAGGCTTTTGATATTCTGAGGGCATGAGACATCCAGGGTTTTCCTGCTGCGCCGTCCTGAAGGGGCGGCGGATTCTGGTAGTTTCACTTGCGGCATCCGTCGTCGCGTCTCTTATGGCGTTCCACCCTTATCCCTACGACCATGTCGTGTCGCGCTGGGCCCTTGTCCGGAGCATCGTCGACGACGGCACGATGAAGATCGACGCCTATTCCGGCCTCACTTCCGACAGGTCGGAATGGGAGGGACACGCCTATTCCGACAAGTCGGCCCTTCTTTCCTTCGCCTGCGTGCCTCCGGCCGCCCTGATGAAAGCCGCCGGCGTCGGGTCCGGCGGTTCGATCCCCCTTGCCGGATTCGACCCGGCCAGATACCTCTGCGAGAGGCTGCTGGTTACCGGTTTGCTCGCGCTGCTGCTGTTACTGCTGATACGCAGGTCCGCAGCCGAACGGATCGATCCCCTGCCGGCCGTTGCCGCAGCCGGCCTGGGCGGCATCCTGCTGCCCTACTCGACGGCCCTCTACCCGCATGTACCGGCGGCGGCTCTTCTGTTTGCAGGTTACTCGATGCAGCAGGAGGGGCGTTTCCGGGCCTCCGACGCCTGCTGCGCCCTGGCTGCCGCCATGGATTACACCGTCCTGGTTCTGTATGCCGTCCTCGTCCTGTTCCGCCCGCGAGCCTGGTGGCGGCCCGGCGGCATGCTGCAAGCGATCCTGATCTCCGCCGCCGCCTTCGCCCCGCAGATGGCGTACAATGCAGTGTGCTTCGGAAGCCCTTTCCGCATGGGATACGCCCTCGAGGCTAGCGAGGCCTTCGCCGCTCTCCATTCGGGCTTCTTCGGTTTCACGGCACCATCACCCGGGCAGTTTGCCTATCTGCTGTTCTCTCCTGAGCGCGGCCTCCTGTTCTACATGCCCTGGATCGCAGCGGGGCTGGCAGGACTCGTTTCGAGGACTGATGGCAGCAGGCTCAGGATGGACCCGGGGCTCGTCATGACGGTTGCCTACCTGATCCTCTACTCCGCACTCCACACCAGAACCCAGGGCTGGGCCTTCGGCCCGCGCTACCTGATTCCCGTCGTACCTTTCGCCGCGCTCGGGCTCTCGCGATTCGCAGCAAGGGGGGCTCGGGAGAGATGGGCGGCGGCATTCCTCGTCATCCCCGGCATCCTCCAGGCATTCCTCGGCCTCTTCGGCGAGATGCACCTGCCTGTCCATCCGGTCGAGCAGGCTGTTCCTCTGCCGCAGTACAGCATCAGCCTGCGAATGCTCCTGGACGGCCATCATTCTATGTGGCTGGCCGGAACGATCGGAGTGGCCGTCGTTCTACTGATTTCGGCCCTGGTAGCGGCTGCTCTCTTCAGGGGAGGAAGATTCTCGCCGGCTTCCCTCCTCGCCGTTCCCATCCTTCTGGCGCTTGCGTTATCATCCCTTTCGCAGGACTGGGGCGGCAGGATCGACTACTACAGGGGAGTTCTGGCGGAGCACATGATGGAATACGGGCTTGCAGCAACATATTATGCGAGAGCCGCGCAGGATCCCACAGCGCCGCCCGTGGTGTCGGAACGGGCAGCCCGGTGCGGCTTCCTTTCCGCCCCCGGATCAGGTTTGCGCGGAGGTGGCATCTGATGCCCGCTGATACGGTGGAAGGCATCTCCCTGGTCGTACCCGTTTACGAGAGCCGGGAGTCCCTCGAAATCCTCGCCAAGGCCGTTTCCGAAGCGATGGCCGAAATCGGCGGGCCCTGGGAGCTGATCCTCGTGGACGATGCCAGTTCGGACGGAAGCTGGGAGGTCGTCAGGAGGCTCGCTGCAGCCGATCCCGGGATCAGGGGCATGAGGCTCGCACGCAACAGCGGGCAGCACAACGCTCTCCTCTGCGGCATCCGGGCCGCCCGGTTCTCCGTCACTGTCACACTGGACGACGACCTTCAGAATCCCCCAACCGAGATTCCGAAGCTCCTGGCGAAGCTCTCGGAGGGTTTCGACGTCGTGTACGGCTCGCCGGACAGGGAGAGGCACGGCCTGCCCCGCGACCTGGCCTCCAGGCTCACCAAGATCGTGCTCCAGAAATCCATGGGTGTCGCCACGGCCTCGCGCGTGAGCGCCTTCAGGGCCTTCAGAACGTCCATCCGCGACTCCTTCGTCGCCCACAGCGGCCCCTACTGCTCGATAGACGTTCTTCTCACCTGGGGGACGAGGAACTTCGGCGCCGTCACGGTAAGACACGAGGCGAGAACCATCGGGCGGTCCCACTACACCTTCGGCAAGCTGGTGACCCACGCATTCAACATGATCACCGGCTTCTCCACCATCCCTCTGGAAATCGCTAGCATGGCGGGGTTCGTCTTCATGCTCTTCGGCATCGGAGTACTGCTGTACGTCCTGATCCGGTACTTCGTAAACGGAGGCAGCGTGCCAGGCTTCCCGTTCCTGGCCTCGATCATCTCGATCTTTTCCGGCGTACAGCTCTTCTCTCTCGGTGTGATAGGCGAATACATCGCCAGGATGCACTTCCGCCTGATGGGCATACCGGGCTACACGATCAGCGAGAGGGTGGAATGAAGCCGGAATGAGCGCCCTATGCTCGATGCTACCCTGGGACAGCGAGTTCTTTTCGATGCGCATAGCCCGCTACAACCGTTCGGGGATGGACTCGGTCCAGAGACGAAGGGTACGCGACTGGTGCGCCGGGAATAGGATTGACTGCCTGTACTTTCTGGCGGATCCATCGGACCGGCGGTCCGTAATGAACACCGAAACGCTTGGAATGAGATTCGTCGGGGCGAGAGCCGACCTCGTGCTCGAATGTCCTGCGATGGCTGCGGGTGCTCGACGCTCAGTGGAACACGCATCCCCTGAGGACAAGGAAGTGCTTCTGGAGATGGCATCAACAGGCCACACCAACACGAGGTTCTGGCTGGACATAGGCTTCCCGCGGCGCAAGGTCGCCGGGCTGTACCGGTTGTGGATGTGCAGGGCCCTGGAGGACCGGGATACTCTTGTCCTGGTCAGGCGTCTGCCCGGTGTCGGAATTGTCGGGTACGGCTCCTTCGAAATCCGCGATGGGACAGGACGGATCGACCTCCTGGGCGTTAGGGAGGGGTACAGGGGCCATGGCATCGGCCGTGAAATCGTCGGGGCCGGAGTCGAATGGCTCGAATCCTGCGGTGCAGACCTCGTCACAGTGGCAACCCAGGGTGACGGCGGTGGATCTATCCGTCTCTACGAGTCGGCAGGATTCCGGGTGAATCGCATTTCGGCCTGGTTCCACTACTGGCCCTCCCGGGGACGCCGGCCATGACGACCTGGCGCATCCCGTTCAACAGGGCCGCCCTCGGGGGCAGGGAGCTCGAATACATATCGCAGGCCGTCCGGAACGGGTTCGTGTCCGGTAACGGCTTCTTCTGCATCTCGTGCGAAAGGGAGCTGGAGAGGATCACAGGCTCTCCCCACGCCCTGCTCACCCCGTCCTGCACCCATGCCCTCGAAATGTGCGCCTATCTGCTGAACCTGGAACCGGGCGACGAGGTGATAGTCCCTTCCTTCACGTTCGTCTCCACTGCACTGGCCTTCGCCTCCCGGGGGGCGAAGATCGTTTTCGCCGACATCAGACCGGACACGCTGAACATCGACGAGCGCCATGTAGAAAAAATCGTCACCTCCCGGACGAGGGCGATCGTGGCGGTTCATTACGGCGGCATCGGCTGCGAGATGGACAGGCTCTCTGAGATCGCCCGAAGGAGCGGAGCGGTGCTGATAGAGGACGCCGCCCACGGACTCTTCGGCCGATACCGGGGCAGAGGGCTTGGCTCGATCGCACCGCTTGCCACGCTGAGCTTCCACGAGACCAAGAACATCACCTGCGGGGAGGGTGGTGCTCTGCTTGTCAATGACGAACGGTTTCTCGAGAGGGCGTACATCCTGCGCGACAAGGGCACCGACCGTTCGAAATTCCTGAAGGGCCAGGTCGACAAGTACACATGGGTCGATACCGGATCGAGCTATGTGCTTTCGGACATCCTGGCGGCCTTCCTCAGCGCTCAGCTCGAAGCTTCTCTGGACATCCAGAGGCGCAGGGAGGCGATCTGGAGGAGATATTCGGAAGGTCTGTCGGATTGGGCCGGGATGAACGGGGTAAGGTTCCAGTCCATCCCGGACCATTGCTCCCCGGCCTGGCACCTCTTCGCCATGGTCATGCCCGACACGACGGCACGCGACGCCCTGATCTCCAATCTTGCGTCCCGCGGCATCCTTGCGGTCTTTCACTACCAGCCGCTGCATCTTTCCCGGATGGGTGTCACCTTCGGCGGACAGCCGGGGCAGTGCCCGGTGTCCGAGTCCATCGGTGCCGGGCTTCTCAGGCTGCCGTTCTTTTCATCGATGACGGACGGTGAGCAGGAGGATGTCATCGGGGCTGTAACCGGCTTCGGAGTCTGACTTTTGGGCTACGATCCCGCTCTGCACAGGGTGCTGAGGTGCAGCGAGTCCGGGCATCCCGGCGTGCTGCTCGTTCGGCCTTGCCACAGAGTATTACTCCGCAGCGGCTCGCGATCCGTCGGCTCCTCCGGTCGTTCGGGAGCTGGCCGGCAGGTATGCAGCATTGGCGAAGGAGGCCCCCGGCAATGACTGAGAATCGGATCGAGCCCTGCAGAATCGGCCTCACGGCGGCCAGCCTCACTGGCAACAAGGGAGCTGCGGCGATGGCCTCTGCTGTCATTGCCGGCCTTGCAAGGAGGCTGCCTGCCGGATCAGGTTTCCTGCTGTTCAGCCCATACCCCCGTCGGGATCGTGAGAGCAATACGTTCGACAACCTGAAGATAGTGCCCGCTCCGCCTCTGCACGCGGTAATCATCCTTCCCGCCTTTTCCTTTGCCTTCCATATCCTACGCAGGCTGCGCCTCCCTGCATCGCCTCTCGTCCGCCTCTACCAGCCCCTCGGGGCAATGCTGTCGTGCGACCTGATCCTCGACCTGTCCGGTATCTCGTTCGTGCAGGGGAGAACTCCCGCTCTGGCATACAACATTGCCTGTCTGCTGCCTCCGCTTCTCCTCGGAATACCGGTGGTCAAGCTCTCCCAGGCATTCGGCCCGCTGGGGCGAGGTTTCACTCGGACGGCGGCGCGTCTACTGCTTCCAAGGCTTGCTGCGGTATTTCCCAGGGGCCCGGTGTCTGCTTCCCATCTCGACTCGGCCGGAATCGGGCATTCCGGCGTTGCCACGGACCTGGCCTTCACTCTGCCTTCCCCTCAGATCCGGGCCGGGAGCGGCGGCCCGCCGAGGATAGCCTTCATCCCGAGCGAAGTGATGCGCAGGAAATGCGTCGCGCTCGGCATTGATTACGCAGGGGAGATGGCCGGTTTCTGCAGGAGCATGATCCGGGATCATGGCTGCAAGATCGTGCTGATTGCACACAGCAATCTCGGGCCGGACGCGGTTTCGCACAACAACGACTTCGGGATTTGCAGCGAGATCCTGCGTGCAATCGGGCAGGACGGGGATGTCGAGACTCACCTCGAGGAGAAGGGGCCGGAGGAACTCAGGGAACTCATCGGCGGCTGTGCGATAGCGGTATCGTCGAGGTTCCACGGAATGGTTTCCGCTCTGGCCTCCTGTGTTCCCGTTGTTGCCACGGCTTGGAGCCACAAGTACGCCGAGGTGATGGATGCGTTCGGGATGAGCGGCATGGTGGTCCCTGCCCGGGAGTTGTCCGCAGGACGACTTTCGGATCTGGCTCTTCGTCTTCTCGCAGATCGTGACTCCCTGGCGGCAACGCTTGCATCCTCGCTAGCCGCGGTCCGTCGGGGTTCCGAGTCACAGCTCGATTTTGTCGCTGATCTTCTGATGAATCAAGCTGTTCCAGAAGCCGGGCATGGCAGGAGCATTCCACAAAGGTTCCTGCCACAGGGCTGCAGGCCTCTAGTCATGATCGGGTTCTCGACCGACCCACGCACTCTGGATCTTCGTGCATCAGGAGGGCTCGTGACATCACTCCTCGCCGCCAGGATGGAGGGCGGTCGGTCACAGGGCGCGATAGTCGCCTTCTCCGGGATCGAGGACGGCAGGCTGATCCTGGGGACACGCCTGGCCCGCACGCCGGAAGATGTTCTGAACTCTGCAGGGAGCATCTATGGTTGGACTCCGCATCTGGCTCGTACTCTGGAGATCCTTCGTGAGATCGACGAGCCGGGGCCGATAGATGTAGTCGTGCTCCCATGCCAGGCGAAGGCTCTAAGGCGGGCTGCGATAGCTGAGCCCACCCTCGCAGCCAAACTCGGGCTGGTTCTGTGCCTGTGGTGCGGACATGCGACCCGCATCTCTCTCGCCAGGCATCTGATCGGCCGCTGGGCCCGGGGCCGGGAACCCGTAGACTTCAGATACCGCTCCGGGAGATGGAGGGGATCGAGTAGACTTGCCCTGGATGACGGGACTCTTGTCGAGATCCCGTTTGGAAAGGGATTCGGGCTGTTTCAGAACCTCCATGCGGACTGCAGGATGCATTGCCTGTGCTGCAGGGATCATCTCGGGATGAACGCCGACGTCTCTTTCGGCGATGCCTGGACTGGAATGGAGAAGTACTCCCGGAACAAGAAGACTATTGCCCTGGCAATGACCGATCCCGGCAGGGAGGCTCTGGAATCCTTCGCCTTCCAGGGCAGGGCAGTTCTGCGCGACGCCCCGGAATCGCTGGTTGTCTCAGCCCAGAAGCGGTCACTGGCATGGCACGACAGGGGCCCGACCAGGGCTGCGATCGCACCTCTATTCGGGTATCGCCTGCCGGGAGAGCGCAGGATCGCATTGTCCCATGTTCCTGCGGCTTTCATGGAGATGTCGCTCGTTCGTGCGTTCGACTCTCCTCTCCGGAAGTTCCTGCTCTCGCTTCCGTGGTGGGCCTGGATGCCTTGCCTGGCCAGTCTCAAGGCAGTACAGAGCGTACCACGCGTCGGCCGATGAAGACACGCACCGCGGTTATACTGAAGAGCCTGTTCTACGCGGCGGTGTTCGTGTTCGCTGCGAGGTACGCTGTCCGCAATGCACCGGCGCTTTCAGGTGCATTGGATTCGATGTCCACCAGCCGGGTGGCTCTTGCAGCCATTCCCGTCCTGTTGGGATATCTCGCGAGGATAAAGACCTGGAGAGGGATCTCGGGCGGTCTGGGCATGCGGGTTGGTATAAGGGAGGACGCCCGTTCCTGGCTGCTCTCCTTTCTGGGCCGGTACATACCCGGCAATGCCGGCCTGGTGGCTGTGAGGCTCACATCGTATCCGGGCGTGCCCAAGGGAAGGATCGTAGCGGCAACGATCGTCGAATACGGGCTGACTCTCGGATCCGCAGCCCTCATGGTCCTCGCCGGCATGCCCTGGCTCTCTGGAGTGCTTCCGGGATTAGCGCCAGTCGTGGTAACCATATTCGCGGTAGCCGTCCTGGTCGTCTCGTCGCCGTGGTTCTTCACCAGGGCCTATAACTTGTTCATGAAGCTCGTTGGAAGGCCTCCTCTGGAGACGATTCCGACGACAGGACGGCACATGTCCTCTGTCCTGTATGCCGTCCTGGCATCGACCTTGCACGGGCTGGCCTTCGCCCTGATCCTCGGAGCGCAGCCGGACGCGACTTTCCCTCGATTCCTCCTCACCGCCTCCTCAGGATACTTCGTCGGTGGGCTTGCAGGAGTACTCTTCATCCTCTCGCCCGCAGGCATAGGAGTCAGGGAAGCCATGACTGTCGCCGCGCTGGGCCCGGTGTTCGGGCAGGAAAAGGTTCTACTCGCCGCCGGAGTGATGCGCGGCCTGACGGTAGTCGCCGAACTGTTCCTCTTCGTTTTGGCGGAAGTGGTATCGAGACGAGGCGGGCGAAGAAGAGAGCCGATCCCCGGGATCTCCTGAAGACTGCGCGAGACAGACCGGCTGAGTCCGGTGCGGGTCGTCCGGGCCGGATCGTCGGCACAACGCGGAATCCGTCTTTCTGATTGACAAGACGGCCCTCTTTGTCTATCGTCCTTGGCCTCACGGTTCCCCGGTAGCTCAATCGGCAGAGCGGGTGGCTGTTAACCACTAGGTTCGAGGTTCAAGTCCTCGCCGGGGAGCCACGCAAACCCTCCCGCCACCTTCAGTGGGCTTCCAGGTTAACAGAAGCCTTGAAGAGACCCCTTGGGCTTCTCGTTTTTAGCCAGTCCTCGCGGGCCTTTACGCCTCCCGCCCCTCGTCGCCCGCTCTCTGCACCGCGCTCGCGGAGATCACCTCGGGCTCGACCACTCCGTCTCGAGGCCGATCATGCTCTCCGAAGCGGAGAGCGGGGAGAGAGCACGGGGCCTTGGTTGACAGCGAGGGCCTCGACGGGCGAGGGCCGGAAGGGCTTGGTTGACAGCCCAGCGCGATCAAGGACGACGGCCGAGAGCGTCGTAGCGCGGTCGGGTAGACGGCGGGGCTGGTGGCGGCCATGGTCGGGCTGAGGGGGCGGTGCAGGGCACCACGACCCAAGCGGGCGGCTGCCCCGGCCGACATGTACCGACGTGCACCGACAGCTATAGGCATTATGTTGCTGGAGTGATATAGTCGGGTGATGAGTGAATCACCCTGCCAGCGAACTCCGCCCGAGCTTGAGCTCGCGGCGAGCGATTCGGACACCTCGGAAGCGACAGCGAACGGAAACGGCGTTGACGAAACCGATCAGCAAGAGACGCCGACACATATCGAGCTCGACGCCGATTCGGCTCAGGCACTGGTGATGGACCTCGTCGCCAAGGGCTTGGTTTCGTGGTCAGAGGTCGCGTCGAAGATCCTCCAATCGCTCCAGCCACCGCAGACGGCGACGCACGTTCCCCAGCTGAACGGCTTTCGCGCTCGTCTGCCTGCCGGAAAGCGTTGGCCGCCCGCACGCCTGTGGATGTATGCGATGTACGGTCCGTGCCCGTTCTGTGGCAGCACGATGGACCTCATACACGATCACGTGTTGCCGCGCGAGCTCCTTCATGACGAGGCGGACGTCCTGGAGAACCTCCGCTTCCTCTGCTACCGGTGCAACCAGTCTCGGCACTGGGAGAAGGGTGGCGTTCTCAAGCTAGGCACCGCAGCTGCGGCAATGTACCTGTTGGTGAAGCACCAGCCGACTACGCTCAAAGAGTTGACTCGACTTGGCCGGAGCCTCGGGCTGAGCCAGAGCGTTCAGCGCTTCGAAGAGTCCTGGGCTTTCGCCATCCACCAACATCGCGAGGGACGGTACCTGATCGAGGAACCCTTCCCGACGGTATCCGAAGAGGAACTCGCTAAGTTGCGCGCCTACTACCTCGAGGCAAACGAGCTGTTCGCGAGGTTCGAAGCTGAGCTTCGCGGCTTTGTCGCTGATGAGACAAAGCGAAGGTGGGATTCTATTCGTCTCTTGGTCAGCACGCGGAACGTCTCTCCTGAGGACCGTCTTAGGGCGGCCGAGAGCCTCGGGCTCGACGTCGATGCGGCCCTCCGCGAGGTGCTTTCGAAGAAGAAGCTCACGGACCAAGCGCGGCGCAGCGTGCTTGAGGCAGTCGGGCTGTTCTCTCACGAGGACATCGACGGAATCCTCGCGAGCAAGACCAAACTGGTGTCGCTCTGGCACCTACTGCCCGGCGACGAACGGGAGCGGATTCGCGCAACGCTCGAGCAGAGAGTCCAGGCGCTGCGGGTCAAGCACGGCGTGTTGCAGGCCGCGCACGCGGCCGGTTGACGAATGGGCAGAGCGCCGGCGCGCACTCCGCACAGGGTCCAACTCGTTCAGCGCAGACGTCCCCGTGCGAGGCGATTGGACTTCGAACAGAACGTGTACAGGGCTTCCTGGACGAGCCGTGGCGAGTAGCTCGGGACGTCAGGGTGAAGCTCGTTCAGGTCGATACATCGTGCCTGGTCGCGAACCCAAACCACCCTGGCGTCGTAGGTCTTCGAGGCTCCAGCAGGCCTCAGGGCATCGACGGCCCGGGCGACGTTCGTGTCGATCACCACGAGCTCGTTGCCGTCGATCTCGGGGAACCAAGGGGTGAGCCCCGGCGCGAGTGCTGGTGTGGAGAGCGCGCTCACGAACATCGTCGCGAGTTTGCGTCCGACGCGGTGAACGCTTGCGAAGCGCTTGACCAGCAGCTCGGCGCGCTTCGTGGGCGACTGCTCCTCGCGGCTCATGTCGGCGAGAACCTTACGAGAGCCGCTATCCTTCCAGATTCGAAGCCATGCCGAACTCGGCAGCTTGCCCATGTCGCCCATTCGGTTGAAGGCTACGGTGGCGTCCTTCACGTGGCATCGAGTGCTGGGGAATATAAGGCAGTCGACGATGCGGTCAGTCTTCCGCACGCGGCACTCACGCTCGAATGCAGCGGCCGACCCGAAGGCCGGGCAGTAGTGCTTGGAAACCGCACGGCCGATGAACCTCGCATCGACCAGGACCCGGACGTCCGCCAGGCGAAGCGCCCGCTGCTGCTGCCTGATCACCTCGTCGCGAAGGGCTTGGTACATAGCGAGCATAATGAATAGGCGGAAGACAGCATCGTCTTCCCCGAGAGCCAGCGCCTCGCGCGAGATAGCTAACGGTCCAACTTGTGTGGCGTCGCAGTAGAAGGGTCCGTCGCTGGCTCCCGTGACACGCTTATAGACGGATCTGAAGTATCACTGCGTGATCTCGCACATACCCGTAGACGCGTGGTGCCGCACCGTCCCGCGCATGTTCCGCGGGTCAGCTGTGGGGACGCGCCGCTTCAACTCCATCTTCGCAGCTCCTCTTCTTCCGTGTTCGCCTTCCTACTCCTCCAGTGGCTCCTGGTGGTTAACAGCCATAGACGCAATGGTGTTTTCCAGAATATACTGCAGCATGGTGGTCGGTGCACGGAGTGCCAAGAGGAGACCAGTAGATGCCCCAGTCGAAGTCAGTCAAGATCCCTTTCGCGGACTTCCCCGCGAAGGATTCCGACTGGACGGAAACGCATTGGCGCCAGATGATCAACTGGTTCATCGATTCCGGAGTACTCACTGCTCGCGAACTTGCGTCGTTGATGCTAGGACACCTCAACCCGTCTCAGGTGGGCACGTCGATCGCGTCGAAGCCAACCTTCCAGGCTCACTTCCCTCCGCGGGAAATAATGCGGGCCGTGATCCAATGGCACTTTAAACAGACGGGCAAGTGTGCCGACTGTGGAACTCGCCTCGAACTCCAAGCCGACCACGTCATCACTCGCGAAGCAAAGGGGGACGACGCAGATAGGCTGGAGAACATGACGCTGCGCTGCCGCCGGTGCAACGTCATTCGACGTCCATCTCATAAGCACGGCGGAAAGACATTTCTCACTGCAGAAGCCGCGCTGATGTGGATCTTGTTCGTGAAGAGGCCCGGCACCTATCAAGAGTTCGAATCGATGTGCCGTGAGTACGGTATGACGATGGCCAACATCAGATTCCAGGAAGCTTGGGCAATGGCACACTGGTTGTCGCGCGAGGGGCGGTACTCCATCGACAGAAACTCGGAACTCTAGATCTAGACCGGTCGTGATCAAAACAGAGCAAGCTGGCAGCTTTGCGGACGTTCTGCTTCTTGGTGGCTCTCCGCACGCATTCGAAGGCCCAGTCTGCAGTACTCCTCAGATCGCTCGACGCACACTGAGCGAATACCGTGGCGCTCTGCAACCCGCCCTGTCGTAAGGCTTCCTCCGAATGGGTCTAGCACGACCGAGCCGGCCGGAAGGTGAGCAATCAGTAGCTCTGGAATCGCATCCGGGAACGGCGCGGTATGCCCATGGGTATTCTCGCCCCGAACCATCTTCATCACGGGCTGCTGTCTGAGGACGCGGCCAACCAGGGAGTCTGGTGTTTGTTCCCCGTTTCGGCCTCTGCCATTTCCATTCTTCACAGGCTTCCTGAAGACCAGGATGTGCTCCCAGCAGTTGAATGGTGCCTGGTAGTACGGTGAGAAATTCCCTGCGTTGAATCCCCTCTTGCCTTCAATGTCGCCTTTGTCCCATGCGATGTTCCCGAGCAGTTCAAAACCAATATGCCGAAATAAATCCACTGTGTATGCCGACAGCACCATACGGCGCTGGCCCATCGCCGAGAACACTATCGTGTTCTCGTTGTCGAAGTAGTCAAAGATGTTGTACAGGTAGAGGGCACCTGGCCGAAGTGTCCTGTAGACCTCCGCGTTGATGTTCATCATGTCGTGTAAGTGGCAGTACATGTTGGGCCACTGTGCATAATCCCGTGCGTTGTAGTACGGGGGAGACGTCACTGCGCCATCGAACTGCTCAGGGGGTAGGGCCTGAAGTACAGCAGCTGAATCCCCGAGAAGAACCTGGAAGCTCTCGTCGCCGAGATTGCGAATCGGTGCCGGGCTCGTTGCGGGACTACAGACGTACCTCTTGAAGAACGGCCCATTCCAGAAGGTATGCTCCTGCGGAATTAGCCTGATCGGGTGGTGTGTCACCTTTCGTCCGAGGTCAGCAGCGTCGAACGAGGGCCAGTTGTAGATGTGAAGAGTATCCCCGTGCATCGAGTAGTGGCGGACTAGCATCTCGACAACCTCGCGGTCCGAGACGCTGGTCACGACATCGCGGGTCCATCGACGCACACTGTCGACTGGGATTTCATTGCGGTCGTCGTAGATCGCCTGCTGCATTGCCAGCCCGCGAAATGAGTAACGCTTTCCTCGGTTGTACTTGCTCCGATCGGGACACAGGACGTTGTTACACTCCCAGCTGCGCACTCCTAGACTCGGATAGGAATTGCCCTGCACGTTGGCGCTTCGACAGGTTGGGCAAGGAACGGGCGACTCGTCTCTCTCATTCTTCTGGAAAACCAGCAGGAAACGCTCAATCTGATTGTCGTCGTTGGAGAGAACAAAGCAGTCCCGGTACGTAAGCCCTTCGTTGACTAGCTCAAAGTGGGCTGCGTCAACGTCGATACCGGGGATGTGGCTCTTCGTCTCGTCTCGCACGCGTTCCCAACGAAAGTACGCCTTCTTCAGCGGCGATTCGCGGTGCTTCTCTGCGAAAAGAATTGCGTCGGCAGCGACCTCCCATTCGATGCTGCGCCCGTTCAATCGTAGCGGCTCGATGAGGATGGCGAGGAATCCGTAATTATTGATCCTCGTGTAGATGGTGTCGATAAGGTGCGACACCGCCCCGCGGATTTCGCTGGCTGTCGTAGTGTGCTCGATGGACTCCGCAGTGAGGCGTACGACGTGCAGGGCGCTGTCCCGGCTAAACAGGTGCGGTGCGCGAGCATGGAGCTGCTCCCAGAATGACTCACGATAGCCATCGTCGCTAAAGGCCGGATCGAAGAAGCGGTGCATCTCCTTTTGTGGCAATGACACCCACATGAACGCGCTGAACAGGGCCTTTACGATCTCGCCCTCAATGTCGCGTTCCCCTTTGTCCCTACGAAGCTTCGTTGGCTCTTCGCACTCGCTGACCAGATGCTGCAAGGTGTGTTCTTCCGACACGGGGAGGAAATGACGCAAGACCCGGTCTTGGACATTGTTCGGGACGCCGCGGTTTATAAGTACAGACTCAAGCAGATCTCGGTCTCGAAGGTCAAAGGCTCGCTGGATCTGGCATTTCTGATGATAGTGGAATGTGAACCCGGCCCCCGCTGCTTCCGCGTAAAACCTGGCAAGACCCTTGCTGTTGAGGCGAAACTTCCAATTGGAATGGGCCAAGAACTCGCGCCGCCGCTCTTGAAGCGGACGAATCCCATGCGAGCCGAGATAGGCAATGAGACGTTCCAACTCCCGTCTGTATTCTTCATCGAACGAGGGGCGCAGTCCGGTGATCTCGACAAACTCCGCGACGAAATCACTATAGGCCCAGCCGCGCTTGCCGCCATTAAGTGAGGACTTGCTCATTTACTTCTTCTCCAAGCAGGGCAATACTGAGCGCCTTGCACTATTCTTGTGCAGCGCCACACGGCGCGCGGTTGCCAACAGTGGACCAGAAAATCGACGGAGCAGACCTACCACGACCCCGTGGACAGCAACTCCATCCTCTCCCACCGGAATGGCAGAGAACGCCGGATTGTCGGGAACGAGCACCGCGCGCCCTTCTTCAACACGAAGGCGCTTGAGCGTGGTGCCTCCCTCAAGACTCGCTACCACAATATCGTTGTTACCCGCAGAGGTCTGTCGTCGGACAACAACAACATCGCCGTCTAGAATGCCGCTGTCGCGCATGCTTTGCCCGGAGACACGCAGGGCGAAGAGCTTGGACGACCGCCCCCAGTCGGATGGCGCTGGAACCATGCCAAGGTCAACTTCCTCCGCTCCAACTGGAGAACCGGCGGCGACCACACCTACGACTTGTACAGTTGTCGCCAGTGCCAGCACCTGATCCGTCAGCCGAATCCTCCTAGCACGACCCTCCCCGAGCTCGACGTAGCCCTTTCTTGCAAGCGCTTGGAGGTGGTCTCTGGCGGTGCCTGTTGATGACCACCCAAACTCAGCGCAAAGATCCCGGTAAGTGGGGGGAGCCTCGCCTCGCTCTGAACGGCGACGGATGGCGGCGAGGATGCGTCGCTGGAGTAGGGTCAGATCGCTCATCGTTAGAACTAATACCACTCAAATGAGTGGTGTGTCAAGACGGGAGAGAATCAAGTGGCAAGATGCACCGAATTCTCTGTCTTTTCATGAAGAACCGCCGAGTAGCTCCCGTTTGCTCATCGGCTCGATCCCGCCGACGCGCGAGCGCTCGGACCTGATCCTGGATGTTCTGAGCGAGCATCGCGAGGTCCAGGTCGGCCTCGCGCTGGTCAGGCAGGCAGAGGCCGGCTGGCCACCTCTGCGTGGTCGCGGGCGACACCACTGTCGACGGCGTCCTGGATCTGGTCTGCCAGCCCAGCCCTGGCGGCCCAGCCCTGGCTTGAGATGCTTGAGTTGCACTCGTAACTCTTTGCTGGGCATATATATGACTGTTTTGCGCTTCTTCATGGCTGCATTTTCACTACAATAAAATCACAACCATCTGTTTTTGGAAAATCAGATATCGCCTGTATCATCCTGGTTCTTAGTATCATTGTCGTGCAGGTTGCCGGGTTGAAACAATCCACTTGTAACAACGGGCTCTTCGGCGTGCGGCTGTTCGTGACGACCATGCTGAACCGGCGGGGTGTCTTTTCAGGATTCACTGGACAAAAATAACTTTCAGAGTTATCCTGGTGTAGTGATTTCTGGAAGGGAACGACCCATGGCGGCAGTGGATGTCATCGACGACCTGGCGTCCCAGGGGCGGTACCACTTCACGATGAAGGAGGCGGTGGATCGACTTGGCGTGTCGGTCATCGCCGCGCGTTCCTCCATCCGCCGGCTTAAGAGCAAGGGGCTCGTTGCTGCTCCACACCGTGGATTCTATGTCGTGGTGCCCCCGGAGTACCGGAGGCTCGGGTGCCTGCCTGCCGACCAGTTTATTCCGCAACTGATGCAACATCTGGGTCTATCGTACTATGCCGCGCTCCTGACGGCCGGTCGCTACCACGGCGCGGCCCACCAGCAGCCTCAGGTGTTCCAGGTCATGGTGGCCCAAAACCGGCCTCCTCTATCGCCTGCGGAGAGGTACGAGTCTCCTTCGTCGCCCGCCGAAACGCAGCAGATGTCCCAACGGTGAGCTTCAAAACCCCACGAGGGTATCTCGCGGTCTCTACTCCGGAGGCCACGGCGTTCGACCTCGTCGGCTACCCCCAGCACTCGGGCGGCGTCGACAACGTCGCCACGGTCCTCGCTGAGCTTGCCGAGCAATTGGACCCCGCCGCCCTGGCTTCGCTCGCTCCTCTATCTCCCGTGCCCTGGGCGCAACGACTCGGCTTCCTACTCGAGCGAATCGGTGCGGCTGACAGAGCGATTCAGCTTGCCAGGCACGTCGCGGGCGTCGTGAACGAGACGACGGCGCTGGTTCCGAGCGCACCGGTGGAGGGAGCGCCGTATGACAAGCGCTGGCGGTTGCTGATTAATGTCCAGGTTGAGCCCGACTTATGATTCCCATCGACTTCATCACCGAATGGCGCCGTGTAGCTCCCTGGATCTACAAGTTGTACCGGGAACGGAGGTGAGGCGGAATGACCAGGGGATTCAATCCCGTGTTCACGATCACCAACCGGATTACCGCTGGCCTGACTAGCATTGAGCGGGCCCGTGGGTTCCTGGATGCCGCGACTCTGTCCGAGGCCTGGGTGAATGAGATGGGACGCCGTGCGCTGGTTCTTGAAGCCCATCACACCACGCACATAGAAGGAACTCGCCTGACCCTGGATCAGGCCGGTCGACTCCTGGAAGGCAAGCTGGTGCCCGGGGCCGATCGCGACGATGTTCTGGAGCTGCTGAACTATAAGAAGGCCTTTGAGTTCGTTTCCGAGTATGTCAAAGACGGTGGTCCGATCACGGAGGGGCTGGTCCGGGAAATCCACAAACGGCTCGTCGATGGCGTGCGCGGGGGAGCCGCTGCTCCAGGCGAGTACCGGAGAATCCAGAACTATGTGGTCGATTCCGTCACCGGCGAGATAGTCTACACACCGCCTCCGACGCACGATGTGCCGATCATGATGGCCGATCTGGTGTACTGGCTCAACAAGGAGAAGGCGATTCACCCGGTTCTGGTGAGCGGCATCTCTCAGTTCCAGCTCGTGCATATCCACCCGTTCCTGGATGGCAACGGCCGGACATCCCGGCTGCTCTCGACATTGTGCCTCTACCGGGCCGGGTATGATTTCAAGCGGCTGTTTACGATCAGCGAATACTACGATCGGGACCGGCCGGCATTCTATCGGGCTATTCAGAGCGTCCGCGAGCACGGGATGGATATGACCGTCTGGCTGGAATACTTCGTCGAGGGGTTGACTGCCCAGCTTGCCGAAGTCAGAGAGCGCGGTGAGCAGGCAATTCGACGGGATATGCTGGTCAAGGAGCACATGCTTTCGGACCGCCAGGCAAGAGCCCTCGCCCATATCCTGGAGCACGGCAGTCTGACCATCAAGGATTTCGAGGGCTTATGCCCCGATGTAAACCGCCGGTCTCTGCAGCGGGATCTGAAAACGATGGTGGACCTGGGATTGATCGTCACCGAGGGTGAAACGCACCAACTGTGCTACCGATTGGCGGAGGGGAACTGATCTTTGCGACAGGTTTGCGACAGTGTTTGCGACACGGCCCACGGCCCAGCCCCGGCCCAGCCCTGGCTTGAGATGCTTGAGTTGCATCAGTAACTCTTTGCTGAACAAATATATGACTATTTTGCGCTTCTTCAGAGCTGCATTTTCACTACAATAGAATCACAACCATCTATTTGGAAATCGGATCCCGCCTGGATCATCCCGGTTCTCCAGTAGCATGTCGTTGGACGGAGATACGGTCATTTCCGGCAGAATCGTCTTTACCGACCGGGCCATTTCTCGGCTGGGGACAATGTAGATAATTGCATTCTGTCGTCTCATTGATCACCATCCCGATCGGGATGATTCAGTCTTTGTTCAACTCCCAGACGTAGAACAATACCGAACGGGATGAATCTGCTTGACGGGAGGGATATGAAGTCATATTCTCCCGAACGGGAAAGAAGGTGGATGATGCCAGAGCGAGAGGCTCCAGTTTTCGGAGTGGTAGAGACGACGGAGGACCTGGGGAAGATGCTGAGGAGCAAGAGGAAGGCGCTCGGAATGACGCAGGAGAGAGCTTCCGGCCTTCTCGGGGTGGGCATCCGCTTCCTCTCCGAACTCGAACGCGGCAAGCCCACTGCTGAGATCGGCAAGGTTCTACAGGTGGTCAGGAGGCTCGGTCTCGATCTGTGCGTGGAACCGAAGACCCGGAGAGGCTGACAGACGATGTCCTTGGACAGTCTGAACGTCTTCTTCGAACAGAGGCTCGTGGGTCGGATTCACAGTGACAGCCGGGGCATGATGCTGTTCGAGTATGCCAGGGAATGGCTGGATTCCGAAGAACGCTTCCCGATATCGAGAAGCCTTCCGCTGGATGGCCCGCCGCTTCCGTCCGAACGCAGCCATGCCTTCTTCGCGAACCTTCTTCCGGAAGGGATGGTTCGAGAGGCGGTCTCGAGGAAGCTGGGCATCTCCGGGGGGAACGACTTCGCACTGCTGCGAGCCATAGGGGGCGAGTGCGCCGGAGCTTTGTGGATCGGGCCCGGACAGCCTCCGGTGGACAGCCCGGACAGGTACGAGCCGATCGATGCAGTGGAACTGGGGCGGCTGGCCTATACCTATGGCGCGATGGCTGGGGTGATGGCGCCGGGAGTGAGATTATCCCTCGCAGGGGCGCAGGACAAGATTCCGATCGCCGTAAGGGATGGAGCGTTTGCACTCCCTCTGGATGGAGCTCCGTCCTCGCACATCCTTAAGTTCGAGAACAGGGACTATGCCGACCTCCCCCTCAACGAATGCCTTGCGTCGGAACTGGCAAGGCGCTGCGGGCTGCCGGTCGTGCAGACCACGCTCGTCGATCTTGGCGGGATAAAGGCATGTCTCGTCGAGAGATATGACCGTATCACCGTCTCCGGTCGCATGGTGCGCCTTCACCAGGAGGATTTCTGCCAGGCCCTCGGCCTTCCGTCGGCGATGAAATACGAGGCTGATGGAGGCCCGTCGTTCCGTCAGTGCTTCACCCTCGTCCAGGAAGCCAGCGAAGAACCCCTCCCGGATGAAGAACTCCTGCTCCGGTGGCAGATCATGAACCTCCTGCTGGGAAATGCCGATGGTCATGCGAAGAATCTCTCGCTTCTCCACGGCCTCGACGGCAGTGTGAGGCTGGCGCCCTTCTACGACATGGTCTCTACTCTGGCATACCCTGGTCTGTCCAGAGATGCCGCTCTGAAGATAGGCGAGGCTTCCGACCTTGGAGGAGCGGGCCCGAAGCATTTCGACAAACTGTCCATGGATTGCGGGTTGGGGGCCAGATGGGTCAGGAGTGTCGTACTGGATACGGCAGAGACTCTCTGTGGGATAATCGAGCGCTCTATCGACGAACTGGCGACGGCATACCGGCAGGAACAAGCTGTGAGGCGGCTCCTGCGCATCGTTTCCAGACAGGCAGCAAATGTGCGAAACGCGTTCAGCCAGGCTCGCTCCGGCTGATCTATGGCCTGCTTCCTGTTACGCTGCTCCAACCACGTGGATTGCCGGGCTGAAGCGATCCTCTTGGATTCCGCTCTGGAAGCCTGAACCGGAGGCTGATCGGCAGGTTGGTATGAAACCCGGATACCGGTCGGTACACTCCAAGGGATAAGCGGGTCGAAATCTGTAGTATTCCGTCGATGTGGACGGCCGTCTCGCGGATCACCCGGCGCGATGATGCCATTCGGTTTATGAACTCTACTATCATCAAGTAGTGTGGATCGAAAGCCTTCCAGCCCCTCGGAAGCGGCATCTCTTTGAAGATCTCCTCCATCATCCCACAGCCCTTTTCGCTGGCTCTCCTGTCTTCAGACATCAGATCAGAACTACCCGATCCACGGTTGTTGACAAGAGTTACTCAACAGAATAGAGAACATGAAACTGGAGGTGAAGCGCATGAATAGGCTCCTGTGCCTTTTCGCCATATGCGGATTCTGCGCACAAGTTCACGCCTCGTGTTTTTTCACCGACTTCGAGGATAACGACCTGAGCGGCTGGACTCCCTGCTGCGGATCGGACTTCTGGTACGCTGTCAGCGGGCAGGTCAGAGTATCGACCGGCCGATCCTGCAGCGCGCTGCTCTGTCCCTGGGTGCCTGAATCGATGAATGTTCAGGTTTCGACTTCAGGGACTGCGATGAAGCATGTCCTGGGGCTTGTCGCGCGGATGAGCGATTCGAATTCAGGCATAATTGCCTATGTCTCCCCGGATAGCGATGTGGCCAGGATAAGGTTGATCAGCCTGGGCGAACTTTCCACCATACTGGCGTCCCTCTCGGCCGACTTTCCCAGCCATGTCGACTATGAACTCAACCTATCGTGCATCGGGGAGCAGATACTCTTTGAGATCATCGTTCCCTCCACGAATGATCACTGGCTGCTCGAGGCTGTCGATTCCTTTCCCGCTACAGGTCGATGCGGGCTGGCCACGGGGCAGGAGCAGCTTGCATCCTGGAACTGGTTCAGCGCACAGACGCCAGGATCGGGGTCGGATCATGAATCTGCTGATGGAGATGATGCGTCGATCAGTCCCTCAGCCTGTCCAGCCGGCAGGACGGTATCGATCAGGCTCGATGGAGGAGGGCCCGCTCCCGGAGTCTGCGATGACGGGGTCGATGCGGACAACAGCCGATCAAATCCGATGTTCGAGTATGTGATCGTAGAGATACCAGGCTTCGAGCCGATGAAGGGCAGGCTGGTCCCAGCCGGCCTGGCTCGTTAACAGTCCCCGGCCCAGCCCTGGCTTGAGATGCTTGAGTTGCACCAGCAACTCTATGCTGGGCAAGTACATGACTGATTCTCATTTCCCAGGGGTTGCATTCTCCCTCCATTTGGATCACAATCATCTATATGGAAATCGGATCGCGCCTCGATTATCCTGGTTCCCTGCACCATGTCATGGGACGTGGAGCCGGGGGTGAACACATTTTCGACACTGAAGCCGACAAGGTCAGTTTCCTCAGCCGACTCGACTTAATCGCGCCAGCCATGGGTTTCAAGTCCTATGCCTGGGCACTCATGCCCAACCATTTCCATCTACTCCTCGAAGTCGGTGATCAAGGGCTTTTCAGGATCATGCACCGACTCCTCACCGGATTCAGTGTCTCCTACAACAAACGCCACCAGCGCAAGGGACATGTATTCATGGCCAGATTCAAATCGATTCTGGTCTCAAGAGACGAGTACCTTCTTGAACTGATCAGGTACATTCACCTCAATCCATTGCGGGCCGGCATCGTCCGCAGCATTGAAGAGCTCGATGACTATCCCTGGACGGGTCACAGAGCGATGATCCATGGAAACGACAGAGTCTGGCATCGGACGGAAGAAGTCCTGAATGCCTTTTCGACTGAAATATATGATGGAAAGTGCGCATATTTAGAATTCCTCTCCGCCGGAATCAGAAAAAGGGATTCCATGGTGCTCGAATCCGGCAACCTGAGGATCGGCAAGAACGGTATTGTCCAGACCATCGGAACCGAATCGGATCAGCGCAGATATGACTATGCCGGAATGATCCTCGGAAGCCTGGGCTTTGCCGCAGCTTACTCAAAGCTTCTCAACCGGAGAAGAAGAAAGACCCGTGATAGGGCAGAGGAACACGAGCTGATCGAGGCACTCGCCGCCAGAGTATGCCTTCATTTCTCCGTTAACCCGGCCAGGCTCACCAGTAGTTCCAGGGGGGGAAATCTAAGCTCCGTCAGGAGAGTCCTTGCTCAACTGCTCACCGAGGTCGGAATCAGCAGAGCCGATATCTCAAGGAGGCTGAACATCACCTATTCCGGGGTCACGCGACTCATGGAATCGAAGATGAGCATCCGTGAAACAGTGATTCTAAACGAAATCAAAGCCAATTATATTTCATCACAGGCGCTCTGAAAAATATCTAACTACAAGTGGGGTAAGCAACTGCGAATGCATCTCAAGCATCTCAAGCCAGGGCTGGACCTGTCGGGGGCTGGACCTGTGAGGGTGGCGATGGATGCGGCGGTGATGGCGCATCCTCTTACCGGGGTCGCGCGATACGCCTTCGAACTAGGTAAGGCCCTCTCACTCCAGGGGCACGCGGTCGAGTACTGGACGTTCAACCGCCTCCGCGGCCCTCTAACCGCCAAGGTCGGAAGCGATTCGCGAATCCGCACCTTCCCCCACCTCCGCGGCGCCGGCCCATGCGTCTTCCCTCATCTCTGGAGCCTGATCTCCCGTCCCGACATCCATCACTTCCCCAACGGCGACCTGTTCCCATCACCGGTTCCCCGGACCGCGATGATCCACGATCTCGCCCCGTTCCTCTTCGACGACATCCTCCCGCCCGATCTCCGCGACTTCTACCGGGAGCGTACGCGGCGGATCGTCAGGCTCTGCAAGGTCATCGTCGTGAACTCGCAGACCACCATGGACCATCTGCTCGACATCTTCCCCGAGGCGTCGGACCGCTGCCGCCTCACCCCGCTTGGTTGCGATCATGTTCTCCGCCTGCCTGCCCCAGCAGGAAAACCGCCCCAAGGGCTGGCCCCGGGATACCTCCTCTCGGTAGGCACCATCGAACCGAGGAAGGACTACGCGACACTTATCATGGCATACCGGCTACTCTCCGACCGCCCGGGCGGAAGTGACCTCCCTCCTCTGGTAATAGCAGGCGGCGACGGATATCGGGCCGACGAGGTCAGGGATCTGGCGCGGACGCTCCTCCCGGACGACAGGGTCCGCTTTACGGGGTATGTCGACGGAGAGATGCTTTCCTCGCTCTACGCACATGCAGCCGCCTACCTGCAAGCCTCCCTGCACGAGGGGTTCGGCCTGCCGGTGGCCGAAGCCGCACTGCTCGGCCTGCCTGTCGCGGCCGCGGACAACAGCGCGATCAGCGAACTCTTCTCCGGCCTCTACGAACCCTTCGAGACAGGGGTTCCGGAGTCGGCTGCAGACGCCATGGAGAAGGTCCTCCATCGCCGGAGGCGCACACCTGACGACCCGACAGTCATCCGGAAGCTCGACGGGCTGACCTGGAGCAACTGCGCCGCGCTGACCGCATCCGCATTCGAATCCGTCCTCAAAAGGTCGAGCTGAGGTCCGGCCATGAGAATCCTTGTCTCCTCATGGTTCATAAGGCCCGGCATCTCCGGGGGATGGGGCACCGTAGCCGACCTGCTCCAGCCGGCCCACTTCATGGCCTTCCTCGGCGCCTCCGTTCCTGCGGGGATGACCTCCTGCGAGGGCGTTCCCATCACCGCCCTCTCCCGGCGGGCCCGCATGAAGGAAGGCTGGCCGGCCTTCAACCGTATCCGGGAGTCCCTGCAGAGGAGGGCGCTTGCCCGCGAGACGGCCGCTGCCTTCAGAAGGTTCCGCACCGATATCGTCCTCTGCACGGACGAGTGGGCCGCCTCGGGCGCCCGCGACGCCGGCCTGCCCTTCGCGATCCGTTTCCATTCCCGTCCCGGCCTGCTGCAGGGTGAAGCCTACCGGAAGCTGCTGGACGCCTCGCTCTTCGCCACGGGAAGCCAGCCGGACTTCCCCGGCGCGGTCTACCTGCCCCATTCCATCGACCTGGACCGCTTCACCTACTCCGAACCCGGGAAGGCCGAATCGGCGGTCATGACCGCGAGCCTCGTCCAGGCCGAGAGGCCGGACATCTTCGTCCGCGGAACCGCCTTGTCCGGGCTTACGGGCACGATAGCGGGGGACGGCCCGATGCGGGAGGAAATCCGGACGCTGTGCGCGGAGACGGGCGGCAGGGTCCGCCTCGTGCCGCCCGTGAACCGGAAGTCCCTGCCCGCCCTGCTCTCGGAGCATCAGATAGGAGTGGCCTGCCTCGAGAAGGGCTGGCACACATCCTACCAGATGAAGGTCGTCGAGTACCAGGCCGCGGGGCTCTTTCCCGTCGTCATGCCCTGGTCGGATCTCGCCGTGACCGCACCGGATCTCACAAGGACGTTCACCGACGAGGCCGGGCTGGCCTCGGTGCTGGACGGGATCAGAAGGGACTGGGCCTCCACCCTCGACATACGCCGCAGGAACAGGGATTTCGCGCACGCCCGCTACCACGTGAGAGACGCCAGAAAGCGGTTCGAGGAGATCCTGGCCGGGCTCCCGCCGTCGCTCAGGCCCTCTTCATGATCCTGGTGGACAGGGCCGACAGCGTGGAGGACCGGAGCAGCCCGGCAGCAAGGACATAGGCGCCGAGGGAAGCCGCGATCCAGACGGACAGCCTTCCCAGCCTCGCCAAGAAATCCATGTCCAGTTGCACCGGGAGAAGCCTCATCAGGACCAGCGCGGTGCAAACGGCCGCCGCCATGGCGGCGACGAGCCTGACGTGCTCGCCTAGCACCGGGCGCAGGGATATCCCGGTTCGCATCCTCAGGAAGGTCCACGTCAGCAGCACCGTCTTCGCCGTGGACGAGAGGGTGGAGGCAAGCGCGATCCCGCCCGTCCCCATCGGCATTACGAGTATCACATCGAGCAGGATGTTGGCGGCCGTTCCCCAGATGCCGATCAGGACCGGCGTCCTCGAGTTCTTGAGGGCGTAGAAACCCCTGGAAATGACCGCTCCGAAGCCGAACTGCGCGAGCCACGGGGCGTAGTACCCGAGGGTCCGCCCCACAAGCGAAGCGCTGTCGGCGTCGAAGCTTCCCCTCATGAACAGCACTGATACCAGCGGTGTGGCGAACACCGACAGGAGAGCGGCTGCGGGCAGCATCATGAACGAGGTCCAGTTGAGCAGCGACGACAGCTCCACGCCGAAGGCGCCCATGTCCTTCCTGGCGGCCTTCTCGGACAGGCCGACGTCGGACAGGGCCGAAACGGGCAGGAAGAGCAGCGCGAGGGCCATGTCCCGCACCCTCGCCGCATAGTCCATGGCCGTCACGGAACTCTCCGAGAGGAACGACGCCAGGATCTTGTCGACTATAGGACCGGTGAACCCCAGGAGAGCGCCCAGAAGCACCGGGGCCGAAAGCCTGACGAGCCGTCCGAAGTCATTCTCGCGCGGGTCGATGAGGGGCGTGAACACGAATCCGTACCTGAGGGCCGCCGTGAGAGCCGTTACGAAGGATGCGGCGGCTCCGGCGAGGCCCGACAGCGGCAGGATCATGATCCCGTAGCGCGCATGCCCCAGAATCACCGCCGCGAACGACGCGGCGATGTTCACCACCCCGATGGCGCCTACGATCCCGAAGCGCTTCTGGCAGCTCATCAGCCCGCTCAGGATCCCGGTCGCCGATACCAGGACCAGCATGGGCAGCATCGTTCTGAGCATGACGGTGGAGAGCCCGAGGGTCTCCCGGGAGAGCCCCGGACCGGCGAACGAGGTCAACCGTCCGGCCGCGACGAAGAGGAGGGCGATCGTCGCCAGGCCGGCCGCCGCCATCCAGCAGAGAATTCTGCTGGCGAGTCTGTCGGCCGCCTGCCTGCCCTTGTTGTGGAGGACATCCGAGTAGATCGGGAGGAAGCTCGACCCGAAGGCGTGGGAGATCACCTGCTGGGCCAGCGTCGGGAAAACGAGGGCGACCGCGAATGCGTCGGTCTTCCAGTTCGTGCCGAAGACCCTGGCGATCTCCGCCTGCCGAAGATACGCCAGAACGGCCGTCAGGAAGTTGCCCGAGGAAAGGAGTGAGAAGCCTCCCAGCCTGCCCCGGGCTCCCGTCAGCCTCGAAAACATGGACCCCGGCGGGAGGGGGCGGCCCCTGCGGAAAGACCGTTCGTCGAAGTGGATTTCCGGTTCACGCGGCGAAAGTACTCATCCACCCTCCCGGTGTCGATACCTGTCGGATGGCATCCGGCTTGTTCCTGCGGCATCCGTTGGTTAGATAAGCGAGCGACAAACCGATCGAAAGGAGCATCGGATCCTGGAACCAAGGGGCCTCCCGGTCGTCTGATGTCGGAAGACAGACTCATCCAATTCTTCATCCAGCTCGCGTTCATGCTCATGGCTGCGGTCCTGTGCGGAGCCGCGGCCAGGCGGCTCGGCCAGCCCGCCGTCCTGGGCGAGATCATAGGCGGAATCCTCATCGGCCCGTCGGTTCTGGGCCGGATGGCGCCCGGCCTCCACTACCAGTTGTTCGAGTCCGGCGAGCAGTGCCATCTGATGATGCACGCCGTCCTCAACCTCGGCATGCTCTACTTCCTGTTCATAGCCGGGATGGAGATCGATTTCGCCACAGTGCGCAGAAACGCAGGCTCCTCCCTCACCATCAGCCTCCTGGGAATCGCCGTGCCTTTCGCGCTCGGCGCCCTGTCCGTCCTGCTCCTGCCCGGGGTCTGGATGGCGCCGACGCCGGAGACGGGGCTCTTCGCCGTGTTCGTGGGCGCCGCCATGTCCATCTCGTCTCTCCCCGTCATCATCCGGATACTGATGGATCTGGGCCTCACGCACACCAGGGAGGGCCAGATAACGATCAGCTCCGCCGTTATGAACGACCTTGCCGGGTGGATGCTGTTCGTCTACGTCCTGGGAACCCTGAATTCGTCGGATGCCGTTAACCCTATCTCCTCTCTGCTGAGGGTTCTGGCGTTCAGCGCCGCCGTGCTGGCGGCGGGCGCACTCCTCAGAAGGTTCTTCGCCTGGCTCGCTCGGAAGGCTGGAGACGGGGCCGGGAATCTCCTCTCGGTGATCTCGATTCTGATACTCGCCGCCGCCGCCCTCGCTTCGAAATGCGGCGTACATCCCATCTTCGGCGCCTTCCTGATCGGCGCGTCCCTCGGGCCGGTTCTCAGGCACAACCAATGCGTCGAGACGGTGATCACGCACTTCGCACTCTCGTTCTTCGCCCCGCTGTACTTCGTCTCCGTCGGGATGAAGCTCGACTTCAGCCGGAGCTTCGATCCCCGCCTCGTGCTCCTGGTCATGGCAGTCTCCTTCGCGGGCAAACTGCTGGGGGCCGGCGGAGGAGCCCTTCTCTCCGGCATGAAACCGAAGCCGTCCGCGCTCGTCGCGTTCGGTCTGAACGCCAGGGGGGCGATGGAGATAGTTCTTGCCGAAGTCGCCCTTTCGGCCGGCATCATCGACGAGCGGATATTCCTGGCCCTGGTGGTGATGGCCATCCTGACCACCCTCGTCAGCGCGCCGGCCATAAGGCGCTTCGCCGGGAGCCACGGAGGGGGAACCGCATGAACCGCGCCCTCCGTCACGGAACCGGGCGGACATGATCCGGGGGGAATAGACCCCGGCCCCGGCTTCGGCGATAATCGGATTGATTCGACCCTTGAGCCGGCTTCCGCCGCAGGATGGTGAGGGAATGAGCCTGAGACGACGGCTGTCCGCTGAAAGCGAACCACTTCCGGAAGTCGATCCCCTCAGCCCTCCCGACCCCCGACCGGCCTCGGACCCGGGGGATCTCCGCGTCGAGACGCTCTTCATAAACCTGTTCTCGAGCGTCCCCGACGGCGTCTGCATCCTCGACAAAAGCCTCAGGATCGTCAGGATGAACTCCGTCATGAAGCGATGGTTCGGCCTGACCGATCAGGTTGAGGGCAGGCCATGCAGCGACGTCTTTCCCGCCGGATCCACCCCCTGCCTCCAGTGTCCCTCCCGTAAGGCGCTCGATACCGGGGAAATGCACTCCATCATCTTCCCCACGACCTTCGCGGATGGAGACGGGGAGAGCTGGATCGAGATCTTCAGCTATCCCATAAGGGAAGAGTCGTCCGGTTCCATCGCCGGCGTTATCCTGCACATGCTCGACGTGACAGAGCGGATCACCGCCGAGAGGGATCTGAGGAAGGAGCGGGATCTCTTCGCCGGCATCGCAGAGGCCAGCCCCTCCGGGATCGTGAGAGTGTCGCGGGAGGGAGTGATCACGTTCGCCAACCGGCGTGCCGCCGAAATCCTGGAACGGCCTGTCCCGGAGATCATCGGCATGAGATTCGACTCTCCTGACTGGGGCATGGAAGCCGCCCACCCCGGAGCGGACGAGGCGGCCGGACGGATCTCGTTCGGCGATCTCCCCGTGAGGATGATGGAGGACAGGAAAATGCCCGTCTTCAACATCCTCTGTCCCGTTACGATGAAGGACGGCAGGAGGAAGACCCTCTCCCTGAACGCCGCCCCGCTGGACGATCCCAACGGCCGCCGGGACGGGTTGATCTCGACCGTCGACGACGTGACGGACACGCTGGACATCCGCGAGAGCCTTCTCCGGAACGAGCAGTTCAACAACGCGATCCTGGCCGAATCCCCCATCGGCGTATCCGTCCGGAGCAGCACTGGCAGGCTCCTTTCCTGCAACCGGGCCTGGCAGGAAATCTGGGGCCTCTCCGACGAGGAAGTGCGGATCGACATGGAGACTCCCAGGCCGTTCCTCCAGTTGGACGAGAGCGACAGATACCTTCAGGACTGGATTCCCCGGATCAGGCATGTGTACGAGAAGGGCGGATCGCTCCACGTTCCCGAGATGAGGACTCTCAGCACGCGCGAGGATTCCGCCGTCTGGATATCCCAGCGCTTCTACTCCATTCTCGACTCGAAGGGTGCCGTGGACCGGGTGGTTATCCTCACGGAGGACATCAGCGAGCAGAAGGCCGCGCAGATGGCGCTGAAGGAGAGCGAGGAGCGCTACAGAACCCTGACCGAAGCCTCCCACGACCTGATCTTCGCCCTGGATTGCGACGGCATAGTCCATTTTGTCAACAGCGCCGCCGCGAAGGCTCTCGACCTGCCCCTGGAAGAGATAATGGGCAGGAACAGGTCGGAGCTGTTCGACGCCGCCCGGTCGGAGAAGCATACGAAGGTTATCGACGAGATCGTGTCCTCGAAGAAGTCGGCCTACATCGAGGATGAGTACACTTTCCCCTCCGGCTTCCGCTGGCTCAGCATCTGGCTCGTCCCGCTCGAAAACGTAAGCGGAGACAAGCCTGGAGTTTTCGGAGTAGCCAGGGACATAAGCGACAGGGTCGAGGCGGAGAGGCGCGAGGCGAGCCTGAGGGAGCAGCTCAACTTCTCGCAGCGGATGGAGTCGATCGGAAGGCTCGCCGGGGGCGTGGCCCACGACTTCAACAATCTGCTCACCGTGATCCTCGGCCACATTGAACTCGCGCTCGAATGCACCCCTCCGGGCCCTCATCCGGTCCGGGCCTCGCTGATGGAGATACGGAAGGCGGGCGACAGGGCCAGGGATCTCACGAGGCAGCTTCTGGCATTCGGCCGCAGCCAGGTGCTCGTCATGAAGGAGATCGACCTGAACGAGGTCATCAGGGGGTTCTCCAGCATCGTCGCCAGACTGATCGGGGAGGACGTGCGCATAGACCTCGACCTCGACCCCTCGCTCGGCCGCATAAAGGCCGATCCCGGCCAGATCGAGCAGGTCGTGATGAACATCGTGATAAACTCGAGGGACGCCATGCCGGACGGAGGCTCCATCAGAATAGCCACAAGGGCGGTCATCCGGGATTCTCGGCCGGATGACTGCGGCGCCGCCTCCGGGCCGGAGCGATGGGCCGAACTGACCATCTCCGACACCGGCACCGGAATAGACGAAGAAGCGCTCCCGCACGTATTCGAGCCGTTCTTCACCACCAAGGAGACGGGGAAGGGAACCGGTCTGGGCCTCTCGACGGTCTACGGGATAGTCAACCAGCACGAAGGGTTGATCAATGTCCGGAGCGGCCCGGGGGAGGGAACCTCCTTCACCATAATGCTCCCGATGCCGGGCGGCGCCGCAGGTGGAGGCGCTGAGCCCGGCGCTCCTGCGAACCGCCGGAACGGGAAGGCCGCTTCGGTGATGGCGGTGGTGGAGGACCCTGCGGTGAGGGGCCTCGTCTGCGGCGTTCTCAGGCGCGGGGGCTACCGCGTCGTCGAGGTGGAGGACCCTCGCACCGCGGCGGTCAGGGCTGGATCGGAAGGACCGGTCGACCTCCTGATAACCGACCTCGTTATGAACGGCATGAGCGGGGCGGACGCCGCCGGCGGCGTAAAGGCTGTGTGTCCTTCGGCCCGGGTGCTGTTCATCTCGGGCCTGCGGGCCGGCACGCAGGCCGCCGATCCTCTCCCCGAGAGCAGTTCCTTTCTCAAGAAGCCCTTCACGGCAACCAGGCTCCTCGAGGCGGTAAGGAAATCCCTCGATCGCGACGAGAGGCCCGGGGGCGGCACTCATGCGCCGGCAGGGGGGCTGCGGTGAAAAACGCACGTTGCAGGCGGACTCGCAAGCATTGGAGGGTCTGATGGACGCAGGTCGCTACCTTTTGATGTTCGCTCCACTGATCCTGTTCCTGCTGGTTCTCGCGGTCTGGCTCCTGATGCGCAGGACGATGAGGACCCGGATCGAGACGGACAGGCAGCTCAGGAAGGATTCCGAGATAAACGAATGGCTCGTGGTCTTCGGCTGGACGGACAAGATCATCTACGTTCCGACAGTCCTGCTGTCGCTGCTGTTCTTCGCCCTGTCGTTCGTGCCTGACATGCCTATGGGCACGCTCGGGGCCGTCTGGCTGGCGGTCTTCCTCGTAAACTTCGTGATCGAGGAGTACGAGATCGGCATGAAGGAACTGATCATACTCGTCCTCGCGGGCGTAGGTCTCTTCGTGTGGCTGGACCTCGTGGGCCTGCTCGACGAGATCACCAAAACGCTGGGGGGGATCGACGCCAGGATGAGCGGGTTCGCCTACATCGCCTTCGCCCTGATCTTCCTGTTCGCCATCGGCGTCTCCTGGATACGCGGGCTGTTCAACTACGTGGCGATAACCCCGAACTACGTCAAAATCCAGAAGGGGCCCACCGAGAGCGGACAGCAGATCTCCCGCGGGGAGTACTCTACCGTCATCGATACCGCGGACATCCTCGAAAGGATGCTCGGATTCGGCAAGATCGGCATCAATTTCAGGGACACCAGCATACAGCCGATCTCCATGCTGGTCTGGGGCATCGGAAGAAAGTCGCGCAGGCTGGAGAGCATCCGAGGCGCGACAACTATCGACAGTCGTGACTTTCCGAACCCTGACGTCCAGTCATGACTCGGATACGGGATCGGAGGAATACTCCACATGGCTGATATCGGTTTCAGGGCGAAGCTGCGCTACTGGTCTGACAACCTGATATCCCGTGGCACCGGTGCGATGATCGTCATGCTCTTCGTCATCACGATCCTGCTGGTACTCGCCGTTGCCTTCTTCGTTAAAACGACCGGTGTCGATCCTGACAGCAGGGACTTTCCGAGGATAGCCTGGGCCGGCCTGATGAGGACGCTCGACCCTGGTACGATGGGGGGTGACGAGGGCGGTCCCGCCTTCCTGCTGGCCATGCTCACGGTTACAATCGGCGGAATATTCGTGGTGGGAACCCTCATCGGCATCATCACCAGCGGCATCGATGCCAAACTGGAACAGCTCCGGAAGGGCAGGACATTCGTGGCCGAGTCCGGCCATACGATCATCCTTGGCTGGTCCTCTCAGATCTTCACCGTCATCGAAGAGCTTGTCGAGGCCAATGCGAGCCTGAAGCACGCCTGCATAGCCGTGCTGGCGGAGCGCGACAAGGTGGAGATGGAGGACGAGATCAGGGCCCGGATACCCGACTCTAAGACGACGAGGATAGTCTGTCGCACCGGCTGCCCGAACGAACTCGTCGATCTCGAGATAGTCAACCACAGGGCATCGAGGGCCATCGTGATCCTTCCGCCGGAGGGGGAGAACTCCGACTCGAGCGTAATCAAGACGGTTCTGGCCCTGGTGAACAACCCCTCGCGGCGCAAGGAGCCCTACCACATCGTCGGAGTGCTTCACGATCCCGAGAACCTCGTGGTTGCAGAGATGGTGGGAGGCGACGAGGTCCAGCTCATCCTGGCCGGCGACATGATCGCCCGGATATCCGCACAGACATGCCGGCAGTCCGGCCTGTCGGTCGTGTACACCGAGCTGCTCAACTTCAGGGGCGACGAGATCTACTTCAAGGAGGAGCCCTCCCTCACGGGATCGACATATCGCGCCGCTCTTCACGCCTACGAGGACTCTGCGCTTATCGGCATAAGAAAGCCTGACGGGAGCGTTCTTCTCAACCCCCCGATGGACACCGTGTTCGAGAAGGGCTCCGCAGTTGTTGTCATCTCCGAGGATGACGATACCATCAGGTTTTCCGGCCGACCTGCCCCCTACACTTCAACGGGTATCGAATCCAGCCCCGGGAGCATCCCCAGGATCCCCGAGAGGACTCTAATTCTGGGCTGGAACTCACGTGTACCTATAATTGCCAGGGAGCTCGATGGATACGTAGCACCAGGCTCGGAACTCACAGTCGTCGTGGATCCCGGGTTCGACATCGACGTGCGCGGACTGCTCGACAGGAAGTACACCAACTCGAAGGTAGCCCTGGAGAGGGGCGCGACGACGGACAGGGCGGTTCTGGAGTCGCTGAGCCTCGACGACTACGACCATGTGATAATCCAGAGCTACTCCGACCTGCTCGATGTGCAGCAGGCTGACGCCCGGACGCTCATCACCCTTCTGCACCTCCGCAACATGCGTTTCGTGTCGAACGCCCGGTTCTCGATATTGAGCGAGATGATGGATGACAGGAACAGGGCGCTGGCCGAGGTGGCCCATACGGACGACTTCATCGTAAGCGACAAGCTGATAAGCCTGATGGTCGCCCAGGTCGCCGAGAACCGCGAACTGAAGACGGTTTTTAGAGATTTGTTCGATCCCGATGGTTCCGAGGTCTACATCAGGCCGGCCCGGCTCTACGTCAGGACCGGGATCCAGATGGATTTCCACACTGTGATCGAGGCGGCTGCGGCGAGAGGGGAGACAGCGATCGGATACCGGATTATGGACAATGTGGACACCCCCAGGGGCGGCATCGTCGTCAATCCGGACAAGTCCAACTGTATATCCTTCACGGATCGAGACAGGATAATCCTCCTCGCAGAGGACTGAGGATCGGGGGAGGCGGAGGATGAATCATCCCTCGGAATTCTACAGGGCGGTCCTCGAGTCGGCGATCGAGGGTCTGGTGGTGGTGGACGCCGGGGGGACGGTCCACTTCGCCAACTCCTCCGCCTTCGGACTCGCGGGAGTCACTGGGAGGGAGCCGATCGGCCGGCCGGTATCCGAATTCCTGGACCTCAGGGATCCCGGGACGGGTCTCGGGATAGAGCTGGAATCCCTCCCCGCGCCGGAGTCTGCATCGGCCTTCCAGGGAAGGATGTGCCTGCTGGTCTCCCCGGCAGGGACCGAGAAGTACGTCGAGGTATCCGTCTTCTCGATGCCTCCCTGGAGCCCCGGCATGGAACCCTGCCTCCTGTACCACATCGTCGATGCCACATGGCGAAGGGTCGCCGAGGACTCGATAAGGAACAGCAACCGGCTCTTCAACAGCATAGTGGAGAACAGCTTCGACGCAATCTACATCCTCCGGGGGCGCAGGTACGAGTACGTGAATCCCAGCTTCTGCGCCATCACCGGCTACTCCTACGTTGAACTGACGGCCTCGGACTTCGACTACAACGTCCTCATTTCGCCGGAATCGAGGGAGTTCATGGAGCGCCGATTCCTGGCCAGAAGCAAGGGCGCGGCCGTCGATCCGAGATACAGGATCCACGTTCTGAGGAAGACGGGGGAAGTGGTCGAAGTGGAGGTGGTGACCGTCCCCATCGGAAAACCGGACGATATCCTAGTACTCGGGATCATGCGGGACATCACCGGGAGGCGGCGGGCGGAGCGCGAGGCGGGCGAGGCCTCCGAGATGATCTACGGCATACTGGGAGCCATGTACGACAGCGTTTTCCGGTTCGACACCGAGGGACGCTTCGTCTTCGCCCACTCGCCGAGCATAGCACTCATCACCACGCCTGAGAGGTTCATCGGCAGGCACTACTCCGAGATCCTTCCAAAGGGAGTCTCCGAGCTCATGAATCAGGCGATGGACATACTCCGCCGGGGCGAGAGGACCGAGTTCGACTACTCGCTCGACATCGCAGGAGTCACCTGTTCCTACTCCACCGTCCTGGCGCCGATCGTCAACCGGGGCGAGTTCTCCGGAGTGGTGGCCACCGTTCGCGACGTAACGGAGATCAGGCGGGCCGAGACCGAACAGAAGGCGCTCGCGGAACAGCTACAGAGGACGCAGCTCTTCGAGAGCCTCGGCATGCTGGCCGGCGGTATCGCGCATGACTTCAACAATATCCTGATGGCGATACTCGGTAACACCAGCGCGGTCATGGAGGAGATCAAGGGTCCGGAATCGGCCATGCAACGGCTGGTCGAGATCGAAGCCTCCTCCGGCAGGGCCGTGGAGCTGTGCCGCCAGATGCTCGCATACGCCGGCAGGGACACGGCCTCGATGGAGAAGCTGGATCTGAACGCCGTAATTCATGGTATCGAGGATCTCCTGTCGGTGAACATCCCGCCTGCGGTGAAACTGGATTTCATCCTCGCCAGGGATCTGCCGACCGTCGACGCCGACGAACTTCAGATAGGCCAGATCGTCATGAACCTGGTCAAGAACGCATTCGAGGCGCTGCCCGAGACCGGCGGAACCGTGACGGTGCGAACCGGCCGGGCGTGTTTCGACGGCGGGAGTCTGAGAGGGTTCCTGATTCCGGCCGGCATAGAGCCGGGCGAGTTCGTGACGCTGGAGGTCTCCGACGACGGATCGGGAATGGAATCCTGGCAGAAGGAGAGGATCTTCGATCCGTTCTACTCCACCAGGGGGCCCGGTCGCGGACTGGGGCTCGCCGCCGTCCTGGGCATCGTAAAGGCGCATGGCGGGTCCGTCAGGGTGTTCAGCGAGAATGGGCTAGGTACGACTTTCCAGGTTCTGCTGCCGGTATCCGCCGGGCCGGGTGGACAGCCCGTCCCCGAAGCCCCTCCCGACCGGCCCGAACGCGATCTATCCGGCATGATCCTCGTAGTCGACGACGAGGAGATAGTGAGGAATGTCCTGGAGAGAATGCTCGTCAAGATCGGCTACGGCGTGGTGTGCGCCGCCTCCGGGATGGAGGCCGTGAACATCTTCAGGAAACGACGGGGCGGATTCGATGCGGTGATCCTCGATCTCGCGATGCCCGGCATGGAGGGGCCCGAGGTGCTCGAGTTGCTCAGAAGCATGGATCCCACGGTGAGGATAGTGATCGCGAGCGGGTACAGCCCTCAGCAGGTGGAAGAGCGCATGGGGAACCGGAAGCCGGATGCCGTGCTGCAGAAACCCTTCCGGATGGACAAGCTCCAGGAAATCCTCGGCCCGCCTCCGGGGCCGGCATCCGTCAGTCCCGTCTGAGCGGAGGCTTCATGAGCAGCAGCCCCAGAAACACCGCTGCGAAGGCCGCAGGATAGGCGGCTGCAGGAACCGTCGCCGGGTTCACTAGAAAGTCCATGCCCAGCGAAGGATGGGCTGCGAGCAGGGCCAGCGCGTTGGACGAGGCGTGCCAGATCATGCCGGTCAGGAGCGAGCCTGACCGCACCACGGCGATTCCGACCATGACCCCGATGAAGGCGGTGGGGATGATCCTGAAATAGAGGAAGTGGAACATCCCGAACACCACGGCCGAGGCGAGAATCGCTCCGGCCGGCCCCCATCCCTTCCTGAGCCCGAGAGACCCCATGAGCACGCCTCTGAAGACGAACTCCTCGACTATCCCCGGCAGGATGCAGTAGAGAAGCAGGAGTTCCGTCATGGATACCGACCCCGGCAGCATGGCGTCTCCAAAGGACTGAACCGCTCTCCCGCCGGTCGGCAGCACTGTCGAGACCAGTTCGTACAGGCCCGTAGTTAGGATCAGCCCGGCTGCAGCGCATGGAATCACC